>Ga0115006_10003611_pt1 | contig 10564 bp, 3 predicted proteins | sample ArcOceMetagenome_3_FD_88943 | JGI IMG/M metagenome (GOLD analysis project Ga0115006, IMG submission 88943) | Marine eukaryotic phytoplankton communities from Arctic Ocean - Arctic Ocean- Svalbard ARC20M Metagenome | ecosystem: Environmental > Aquatic > Marine > Oceanic | place: Arctic Ocean...
CATAAAAGTCAAATATTGACTAAATAAGTAATAAAAACTTAACAATGTTATCATAATGGGATACAATCAAATAGAATAAAATTGATTGTATTCTATTATGATAACAGTGTCAGAAATAAAAATAATAAAAAAAGAGAGTAATAAAAAGAAAATGCTGGTTAACCCAATTTGTTAAAAATTATAAAATTTTTCTCGATAAACACTGTGAAACAATTGAATTTGAGCCAATTGGTATATAATTACAATGGTATAATTTTAAAAAAAGTGCGTAGCTACAAAATAATTTAAAATATACTCTATTAGCTCTTTATCTTTTTATAGTCTTTGACTTCTTTCAATATTAAGTCAAAATTTAAATAAATTAAATCTAGCTTACTAAGTAATTAAACACTGATATAGTTATTAATTTCAGTAGACCTAAATTTTGAGTATAGATTAGTTAAAAATGATTCCGAGATATAATAAGGACTTCAATCATGGCTAAATTCGAGATAAAACGCTCTAAAAATGATTAGGTTTAAAACTCTTTCAATTTGACTTATTTTTATATACACCAGATTTCTTATAAATTCAATAAATCCTCTTTCAATTGAAAAGATTGTAACTAGCTTTTCACAAATTTTAGTTCATAAAATTTGGGTATGATAACAATTAGATTTTGATTATTTAAATTTTTCATTAACTCTATGATTTTAAAATAATCATAATAGAAATCTAGTAAATTTAAATTTCTATAAATCTATAAAATATTACGTAAATATAGATAATTACTGTTATCCATACTTGTAGTATATACACATATAAATATAAAATTAAAATGTTTTTCGAGCTTGTTTTTTTAGTTTATGAAACGCTCTAATACGAAATGTTTCGACAGATAGGCTTCTTATTGGCTGTGATAATTAAGTTAATTGATTGAATTGTGGGAATCTTAGATACTGTTTAATTAACTTGGACTAACCTGGAACAAAGTTTAAAAAATAATTATTAGTACAGTTTAGAGAGTAATTGTATTGGATATGAAAAATATTAAAAAACTGTGTCTAATAAATATTTATAAGTACTTTATTAATAAAGTAACCTTGTATTTTTCTAGTAAAATAAATGTTTGTCAAAGAATGCAAATAATCATATATGTCAAAAGACATGCATATTTTTGACATTTTATAATAAAAATTCAACAAAGCTAAGGCTTATACTTAATAAGTTACAAAAAGACTATAATTTTGTTAGAATTAAATTATAGTCTTCGGGATATAGCGCAGTTTGGTAGCGTATTGCATTTGGGATGCAAGGGTCGTAGGTTCAAATCCTACTATCCCGACTAACAATCGATTTTTATATACTAATTCTCAGCTCAGAAAAAAAACAATAATAATTATTATGAAATTAGCCGTTTATGGAAAAGGTGGTATTGGTAAATCAACAACAAGTTGTAATATTTCAATTGCTTTAGCGCGCCGTGGTAAAAAAGTTTTACAAATTGGCTGTGATCCAAAACATGATAGTACATTTACTCTTACAGGATTTTTAATTCCAACAATTATTGATACCTTACAAACAAAAGATTATCACTATGAAGATGTTTGGCCCGAAGATATTATTTATCAAGGGTATGGTAATGTGGACTGTGTTGAGGCAGGAGGACCGCCGGCCGGTTCTGGTTGTGGTGGTTATGTAGTAGGTGAAACGGTAAAACTATTAAAAGAATTAAATGCATTTTATGAATATGATATTATTCTTTTCGATGTTTTAGGAGATGTAGTTTGTGGTGGATTTGCAGCACCCTTAAATTATGCTGATTATTGTATTATTATTACCGATAATGGTTTTGATGCATTATTTGCTGCTAATCGAATTTCAGCTTCTGTACGAGAAAAAGCACGTACCCATCCATTACGTTTAGCTGGTTTAGTTGGAAACCGTACCTCAAAGCGAGATTTAATTGAAAAATATGTTGAATCTTGTCCAATGCCAATTTTAGAAGTTTTACCTCTGATTGAGGATATTCGAGTTTCACGAGTTAAAGGAAAAACTTTATTCGAAATGGCTGAATCTGATCCAACACTTAATTATGTATGTGATTTTTACTTAAATATTGCGGATCAAATTTTATCTCAACCTGAAGGAGTTGTTCCAACAGAAGTGCCAGATCGAGAATTATTTAGTTTATTATCAGATTTCTATACAACCGATGAGAAACCAACAGGAGGGGTGAACGATTTAGAGTCAGGTTCTGATCATGGTTCAGACTTACCATCTCAAACTAATGATAGTTCAAATTTTTTAATGGTTTAATAAATTGACCTCGCAATTTTAAAATTTGAATTAACAGTTTTGAAAGACTAAAATCTTGACTGGTATCCTAATATAAAATTAATAATCAATTATTAAAATTAATTTATCAATGCTATAAAAGTAATTAGTCAGCTTAAATATATATTAAAGTAGTAAGTAAAATATATACGAAAGTATTTATTTTCCAAGCGTATATAGGTAATTGAAGGTATTTGTTAGACTAGCTTAACTAAGCTCTTCGAACACCTTGCAGCCATGAAATGGATTTCTTAAATAGAAAAACTGCACCAAATAAGGCGTTTACGAGACCTTTGTTAATCATTTTAAACACACTTCACTGAATTTCTGAGCTTTATTACTTAGTTGCTTGTTTTTTATCAGGCTACAATAATAAGGTTTAGGAATCCTAAATAATATCTACATAAGTAATAGTGCTTAATCTTAATCGAATTATTATAATAAAATAATCATTTTAAGCACCAATCCAAAATTTAATAACTAATTTTCATTGATAACTAATTTTCATTAATAAATAAAAAATAAAACTTTAACAATTATGATCTCGAACGAAAAAATGAATAGAATTTTAAAACCATCGAACAACTCTCTCACGCCTTCACGCCTCTGTTCAATTTCTGAAAGTGCTGAATCAACTGCGGTATCAAACTCAAATGATTTATTTGAATGTGAAACTGGTAATTATCATACTTTTTGCCCTATCAGTTGTGTTGCTTGGTTATATGTAAAAATAAAAGATAGTTTCTTTCTTGTAGTTGGAACTAAAACTTGTGGTTATTTTTTACAAAATGCTCTCGGTGTGATGATTTTTGCCGAACCACGTTATGCCATGGCTGAATTAGAAGAAGGAGATATTTCCGCACAATTTAATGATTATAAAGAATTAAAACGACTTTGTACTCAAATTAAGCAAGATCGAAACCCAAGTGTTATTGTTTGGATCGGTACATGTACAACTGAAATTATTAAGATGGATTTAGAGGGTATGGCACCTCGATTAGAATCTGAACTAAATATTCCAATTGTTGTTGCTCGAGCCAATGGTCTTGATTATGCTTTTACACAAGGTGAAGATACTGTTTTAGCAGCCATGGCACATCGATGTCCTGAAAGTCTTGCCCCTACAATTCCTATTGAGTCTACAGAACAAAAAGAACAAACTTCACCATTAGTTTTATTTGGTTCATTACCCGAAAATGTAGTAGCACAATTAGAGTTAGAATTACAACGTCAAAATATTAAAGTAAGTGGGTGGTTACCTTCACAACGATATGATGATTTACCAGAAGTTGGAAAAAATGTTTATATTTGTGGTATTAATCCCTTTTTAAGTCGTACAGCGACAACTTTGATGCGAAGACGTAAATGTAATTTAATTAGTGCTCCATTTCCAATCGGTCCAGATGGGACTCGTGTATGGATTCAAAAAATTGGTGAAGCATTAAATGTTAAATTAGATCATGATGCACTTCAGAAACGTGAAATGGCTATTTGGGATAGTTTAGGAGATTATTTGCAAATGGTGTCTGGTAAGTCTGTTTTTTTCATGGGCGATAATTTATTAGAAATTTCATTAGCAAGGTTCTTTATTCGATGTGGTATGGTGGTTTATGAAATTGGAATCCCATACATGGATAAACGTTATCAACAAGCTGAATTAGAATTGTTACAACAAACTTGTCAGGATATGGGAGTTTCAATGCCTCGAATCGTTGAAAAACCAGATAATTATCATCAAATACAACGAATTCGCGAACTTCAACCAGACTTGGTGATTACTGGGATGGCACATGCAAACCCATTAGAAGCACGAGGAATAAATACGAAATGGTCTGTCGAATTTACATTTGCACAGATTCATGGATTTACAAATACTCGAGATATTTTAGAGTTAATAACACGACCTTTCCGACGCAATACTACACTTACTGAAAACTCAACTCTTGTTACTACTATCTCTGAAAATTCATAGACCAAGAAACCTAACCTTAGGTAATGATATTTTCACTTAGATTCTTTAGCTAACTCAGTGATTATTGACGTGAAACAAGTTTTTTTATTTATCAAAGTAAAAGATCTTGTTTCACGGTCACAAAAGGTTTGTCTAAGCAAAGGACAAAAAGTGTTGTACTAACTCAAAGTTTCTTCATCAACAAAAGTACCGAGTAAATACCTACTAAATTTTGCTTAAGCTTTTCCTAAATGCTTTGTATTATACCTTTGGTTAATAACTAAAGTAAAATTAGGAATGTGCTATAGTTAAAACCTATCTATTTCTAAACTTATAGAGATTATTTAAGTCTTCTTTTCGTTAGCTTTGTCGTAAGGCTAAATACAACGAAGTTTTTATGATTTTGTTTAATTAAACTTAATGAGAGTCTAGTTAAAGTATTTGATTGTTCTATAAAAACATAGTTCAATTTTAGATATAGGTAGTATTAAATTATACTTAATTATCACTTTATGAACCTATTTTTAGATCTGTTATACTGGTTTGTTTTTCATGATTTTTGGTCTTTCTATTTCTTTTTTATCTTATATAGTATAGTACGTCGTCTAATTATTTCTATACTTTCTGAAACTCGAGATCAAAAACTACATATTTTAAATCATCGTGAGTTAACTTCAGTTTGTGTTCGTGGTTATTTTAGTATTACTGTACCAGAACTACATTTAATTTATGGTATTTATCTGTGGTTTTTCCTAATTTGCCTTTTTTTGTATCTTACTCACAAGCTATTTTCAGTAACAGATTTATTGTTGACTCGTTGGGCTTTTAAAGAATACGTTCGAGGACCAGAATTTAATACAGTTCTAGACGTAATAATACACTATAGTAATTTGGTTATTAGTTGGTTTATTAATTTTCAAAATTATTTAATTAATTGTTTTATTTTTCTAATAATTAGTTTTAATAATTTAATAATTAGTTTTCGTAATGTTCCATTATTAATCTCTCATAGAATTTTGAATGTAACTTCTGATGTACAGTTTGTAATGCCTTATGTTTTCACACTTTCTAATTTTTACTTTTACAAAATTGGGTATTTAATAACATATTATTTAATTAGTCTAAGTGAAATCATTGATTATTATATCCAGGTTTATACAACCTTATTTGAAACGTCAAGCTTGCATCAATTTCTACCACTACCTATTAATACTTCTACATTACGAGAATCTTATAATATCGAACTATATGATAAGATGTCTCGGGTTTTTGAAAATCAATTAACTGAAATTCGTCCAGTCCGAGCTAAGCTTTTACTTTTACCATATCAATCAACTAAGTCGGCCATCTCAGCTTTGGAGCAGCTTTATAAAAGTTCATTTGACTATTTAAGTTCTCGAACTTATTTTGCTTCTAATAGAATTTCTCAATTAATTTTTCTTTTAACTATTGTAGGTATTTGGCTTATGACCTTGCCATTAATGGGATGGCAACGTACAATTTTGAATCAAAAAAGATTAAAAAGATCAAATTCTGATCTAATGCGAAGAATTACTTTATGGAATTATGTTGGCTATGAAGTATTTCCAAATGAAGAAGCTATTAAAGCAACTAAATTTAGTCTTGAAGATAAATATTTACTTAAGCATACAAATCGTCGAATGTATCGTCGACATGTATCTTGCCGTCCTGAATTTCAACCCCATTATTATTATAATGTTCCACGAATTGCAAGTAAAAAAACTGACTTTTGGTTCTCTTCTGGACTTCCATTTTTTAGTCTCCTTTGTTTTACTGGCTACCGAAATGCCTATTATTTTTTTGTATCAACACAATTAGGTATATTTTTATTTGTTTTATTCTTTTATAGTTGCCAAATTATCTTTAATACATCCTATGAATCTTTCGTTTTTATGCTTTGTTATGAGAATTTTGACTTTTTTGCCTTATACCCAAGATGGGTGTTAACTAATATAGGCGCATATTATAACTTGCTAAGATTAAAACCAAAAATGGAAACGACTTTATTTTATAGTGTTCAACCATTTCTTCCAAAAAATTTATCTAGTTCAAGTATATTCGATTTAAATTCTTATAAACTAAATCACGAATTAACACAATTTATTGGATGTATCCTTAGTGCCCCTAATCCTGTTAGTTTAAAAGGGTTTTTGCTTGGAATGCCTATCGCATTGTCATTTGAATTTTCTAACTTATCTGTGATAATTCGAAGTATCTCAAAATGTATAAAAACAATATTTGATTTTTTTTATTTCGATCTAATTAAATGTTTTTCATTATTTACGCAAATTACTTTAAATAGTGATTTAACTTTCAATCATTTTCAACTTTTCAGTAATACACTTAAATTATCTCTGAAGACTTTGGATTGGAATTTATTTGTAAAAGCAATAGTTAATTTTCTAAATCCAAGTATTGAATTTAGTCGAAAATTTTCTTGGTTTATTTTACGTAATGATACAATTATTTTTTTTAACTTACTAGCTTTTATTTTCTTTTTATTAGAATATTTTCCTTGGGTTCGAAGTTTTTTTAATTATAAAGCTTATTGGTCTCGTGCAAAAAGATTTGGAACTATTTTAAAACCATATCCCTTTAGTATACGTGACGCTTACGCATATAAGAAAATATACCAGAAGGAGTTTTATTATTTAAAACGATGGGAAAGATCTATTGATTATGGAGGGCTTAAACTAATGCTTCGCAAAAATGTTTTTGCTGGGAATATTCTTGATTCAAATACTGGGATGCAAATATTTAAACCCTGGTATCGAATTTTTAATCAAATTAGTATAGTCTTCAATTGTTTCATGATAACTAGACATGACATTGCATACTGTGTGTTTACAATCGCTTCAGAAGCTGGCAGAGCTATGTTACTCATAAAAAATCAAAATCGATATTTCATAAAAGATTCTAAACGATGTGAACAAGCTCAGAGTATTTCTGATTATTCTCAAAAAATAATTGATTCCACAAAAGTAGTTGCTTCAAACTCTGATGCGCTGCTTCCATATTTTGAACGTGCGGCAAAACTATATCCATTCTGGACCAAGAATAACCAATTATTATATTCACACAATTCGACAGATTGGCAACCCCGATTTGTTGAAGGTTTAAGTCGAACTGATAATATTGCGGATAGTTTTCGATTACTTCTTTCTCATACACGATTTTTTGAACAGTTGGAGGCTAATCTCCCAGATTCTCTATTTCTTCATCAGAAACTGTTAGGTTATTTTTCTTCACGTCCTTATTATGAACATGTACGTCGATCTAGAATTTTCTTTAATATAACAGAAAAATATAAATATATGTCTCGACTAGTGTGGGAGGATGCCCTAGAAGGTGCTTTATCGACACAATGGAGACGTGAGTCTTATTATGATGAAGATTCTAAAATTCGCCAATCACGACAAGTTTCAAGTAGAATGAAAGAAATATCATGGTGGCTTCAGTCAGAACTAATACGTAGTATTTGGTTTATTTGTCCTACACAAGTAGACATGGACTACTTCACAGATGACTGGGAATGGGATATTTGGCTTTTTATATTTGGGACCCGACGTCAGGAAGAGAGATATAGAAAATTTAGTCATTTGGGTTCTTTTAAACCTTTGCTAATAACAATTAGAGACTATAGATCTCAGAGATATAAACTTTCAACAATTAGAGACTATAGATCTCAGGGATATAAACTTTCTCTATATACTAATGATGAACAAACAAAAATGAATCATCTTCAAAAAATTCGTCAAAATTATATGGAACCAAGATGGGAATGTAGTAAATCAATTATCCCACAAAGAAAAGGATTAAAATTTATTTTAAACCCAACTGACTATACTTTAGCACTACCCCTTTGCGCAGATAAATTCTGGGATTTCAATGAAGAACATAAATTAGCCTACCACTTCTTCAAATGGCCTAAACTTTTAGCTACTCCAGGGGATCTAAGACACGCATTTTATTGTGATAGATTAATGGCACGTGAACAGAAGACATTTTTGTATCCACCATGGCGTTATGGTCAGTTTTGGTTACCAAATCAACGATATCTTCAAAATTTTAATACTGGTTTATTACAGTTTTGTGTTACTGATTTAAATACTAACCCACGTGAGAAATTCAAACCGAATGTTAAGAAAATTCTATTTGAATTGTATAAAATAATTGATTTGACTATAAGTAATTTAGAATCCTTTGAATTAAAATACCCATTTTTAAGGATTCCTTCTATAATAAGAGCTTTATTTAATCCAGCAATTAAAGGAGATGAAATTCAGATCTATTCAAATTATCTTCATAGAAATTATAGATATATGTTTGGTCAATATTTAAAGAAAGTCCGTATAAGAATGCGTACTCGTATAACCTTTATTATAGTTTTTATTCCACGCTTTCTTACATCCGTTACATACTTTATTTCTGATTGTTTAGATCTTTTTTTTAGCTTGTTTAGAGAATTTAAAACATGTAATGTCTATTCCAATTGTAAGGAATCAATTCTATATCTTTGGGATCGTAGTCAAGATATCAGTTTTGCCCAAAATAACTATCGATATCTTATCAATTATGGAGGTGCTGACGATAATTGGGTTATTTACTATAATGATTGGTACCTAATCGTGGTTATCCTTCTAGCCTTAATTATTAATTTTATTAAATTCGCTAAATTTTTTCTAATTATCCCTTATTTAATAAACATAAACCTTATATTTCATGCTGACGTATTATATACAAATCATTGGATATTAATTCTTATAAGACTTATGTCATATTTTTATTTTTATCATCTAATTCTTATTAATGGCAGTACAATTTTTATTATAACTACTAGATTTTTCTCGAATCCGTATATGGGAGGAGTTAATAATAATAGAAAAGATGATATTTCATATAAACCAATTCCTGACTAAGGATAGTTATTTTTATAAAACTTAAGTTTTTTCTATTTTCATCATATATTTTATTATTAATAGTAGTAAAGTTTTTCTTATAACTAGAAGATTTATTACTACTATTATACTCGATGGAATCTAATAATATAGAATTTTTAACTATGATAGTTAGTAGACGGCTAGAACTCAGTGGTAGCCGTCTATATATATAAAATTTAGTAGTTAAGTAAGTGAGTTTAAGCTGATAAATAATAAAAATAATTTTGATTTTCAGTAATCTTTATTTTCTTTTATTATAATTTTCTTTTATTATGATTTTCTTTTATTATATATTTCTATAAATGTTAAATAGATTATACGTTAAGTACAGTTTAATAAAATTGATAAAGTTTAGTAAATCCTTTTCTACTGCTCAAACAATCTTTTGTTGTCAAAATATGTTGTAGTTAATCTTAGGATATCTTTGGTGAGCCAATGATATAAGATATAACTTAAGGGTAAATACTTTTTGAGATTTTCAATTAAACCAGTTTAAAATAGCGTGTTTTTTACGCAATATTTTATTGGTTTTAATATAAAACCAATAATCTTAAAAAAAGTTTATTGACAAATAATTATTAAAGAGTACGGGCGGAGAGACTCGAACTCTCACACCAAAGCGATACGAGAACCTAAATCTCGGGCGTCTACCAATTCCGCCACGCCCGCATTAACTCCCCAAGTAGGATTTGAACCTACGGCCAATCGGTTAACAGCCGATTGCTCTACCACTGAGCTATTGAGGAACTCTTAGATATTGAATATAAAACATCTTTGTAAAGATTTATTATTGGGTGGACGACGGGGATTGAACCCGCGAGTCATGGAGTCACAATCCAATGCCTTACCACTTGGCGACGCCCACCATAACATTATGTTTGCCAGGAACCAGATTTGAACTGGTGACACGAGGATTTTCAGTCCACTGCTCTAACCAACTGAGCTATCCCGGCTTTATTAAAAGAAGTTTATATATTTCTCTAATATAATAAGTATAGCTTTTTAAACTAAATTTGTCAAGGGGAGGTGTAATATAATTAAATCACAAGAACTTCGTTAATTTTGTTCGAGGTTAGCTCAAGTTAACTAAACAGTATCTAAAGCTCCTACAATTCAATTAATTAACTCAATTATCACAGTCATTAAGAAGTCTTTTTGTAGAAATATTTCGTATTAGGACATTTCACAAATTAAAAAAACAAGCTCGGAAGACATTTTTATTTCTGACACTGTTATCATAATAGAATACAATCAATTTTATTCTATTTGATTGTATCCCATTATGATAACATTGTTAAGTTTTTATTACTTATTTAGTCAATATTTGACTTTTATG
>Ga0115006_10003612_pt1 | contig 10562 bp, 10 predicted proteins | sample ArcOceMetagenome_3_FD_88943 | JGI IMG/M metagenome (GOLD analysis project Ga0115006, IMG submission 88943) | Marine eukaryotic phytoplankton communities from Arctic Ocean - Arctic Ocean- Svalbard ARC20M Metagenome | ecosystem: Environmental > Aquatic > Marine > Oceanic | place: Arctic Ocean...
CATCGCACACCGCACGGCACACACGATGACGACTACCTCAATTCATATGGTCCCTAAGACCGCGGCGACGGGAGCCCGGTACCAGTAGCACCATCCCCCCGCGATTGCCACCGGAGGGGAATCTACCAGTCTATCTACCAGTCTACCCTTACTTACTTACTTACATCGGCGCCGCCCCACCTCCTGGAGCCTGGCCCGGCCTCTACCGCGTCTCGCTCGCTCGCGCTGTGCGCCGACCCGCTCGCTCCTTCCTCGTGCCCACTGACTGGCGCCCTTCAGGTGCGTTTGTTTTGTCTACGGGTGCGCTGCGGCTTGATGGCTATGTGCTGCGGCTCAGGGCCGCCCCAGCCGGTCGACATATCGCTGTGGAAAAAACGGTCTGTAGATATATCGCTGTGGCGCTGTACGACATGTCGGTGTTTCGATTCAACTTACATGGCACATTAGATCATTGCTTTTACAGGCGGCAACCAGAGCGGCACACCACTCAACAGCACGCCGCGAGAGCGCCTCATGGCACTGAAGCTAATTTCACGCGCGGCGCTGCTCTCCGTGGCGGCCGCGCTGCAGGTGCACGAGCCGTCGTTTGCGGCCGGCACGTACGACGACACGCGCTGCGACTTTGCGCCCGAGCACTACGACGTGACGGCGCCCGGCGTCGTCGCGACGTCGTGCCCCTGCGAGTGGACGAAGACCAACTCAATATTCGCTGACGGCGGCGCGCTGCTCGGCAGCATCCTGGTGGTCCCCGAGGACATCTGCGACAACGCGTGCCCGGTCGAGTCGGCCGCCTGCGCCGCGAAGCTCGCCAACGCCTCCGGGGTGCTGCTGACCCGCGCCTTCGACCCCTCGTCGGAGCTGTACCAGGGGAACTCGCTCGAGACGATCAACGCCAACAACGCGCTGTTCGCCGCGTTCGACGGCACGTACAACGCCTCGTGCGCCGACGCGTCGGTCCCCACCGCCTACGTCTCGTCCAACACGTCGGCGCTGCTGATCGACGCGGCGCTCGACAACGACACGTCGCTCATCGCGGCGCACGTGAACGACACGTTCGTCGCGATTGCGCTGCTCAACGTGACGATGGCGGCGGGCGATCCCAACGACGACGCACTCGACTGCGACAAGTACGAGTACATGCCGCTCGTCTACCTGTTTCTGGTGCCGGTGTGGTGGCTGCTGACGGTGCTGTGGACGTGGAACACCTACCGCGCCCACGCCGCGTCGGCGCGCGACCTGCACCGGCTGCTCTGCTGGGTGCCGATCATGCAGTTCGTCCATGGCATCCTCTCCCTCTTCAACTACTCCAGCTGCCCGTGGGAGAACACCCTCGCCCTCGTGTACGCCGCACCGCACGCCCGCACGCCGCACGCCCGCACGCCGTGTACCCTTCTCTCGCACGCGCGCGCACGCACACACGCACGCGCCCACACACACACGCCGCTGACCTCGCCCCCCTCCCTCGCTCGCTCGCTCGTTGCCCTAATCGTGCAGCTACGCGACGTTCTGGGCGGTGGTGACCATCCTCAAGGAGCCGGTGGTGCTGCTGTGCCTGCTGCTCGTCTCCAAGGGCTGGTGCATCACGCGCAACACGCTGCAGCGGCGCGAGGTCTGCTTCGCCGGCTGCAACCTCGCGCTGCTCTACGCCGCCGTCTCCGTGCAGCTCTCTGTGCAGACGCCACTCTCGACGGTCCCGATGATCATGATGTGCGCCGCATGCCACGCCACGCCACGCCACGCCACGCCACGCCACGCCACGCCACGCCACGCCACGCCACGCCACGCCACGCCACGCCACGCCACGCACGCATACCTACACCTGCACCTGCGCCTACACCTCTCATCGGATGGGGTGCACGCTGCATGATGCCTGCACATGCCGCGTGCCTCGACTGACGCGCCCTCCCGGCGCCGCCTCGTCTGCCGCCGCAGGTACCTCGCGATGCTGGGCGACATCTCGCTCTCGATCTTCGCCAACCTTCGCATCCTCAAGGCGCAGCTCCTCGCGCTCCGCTCGTTTGGCATCGACCCGCGCACGACGCCCGCCCACCGCAAGTACGTCATGTTCGTGCGCCTCGCAAAGTACACGGGGCTCTACGTGCTGGGCGAGCTCGTCATCCACACGGCCTTCACCGTGCGCGCGCGCCCACCCACCGCCGCTCAGAACACACACACACACACACACACACGCACACACACCGCTGGACCGGCCACCAGAGCCTCACGAGTTGCGCAGACCCCTCACGCGCCACCCCGCCACGCCGCGCACCGTGGGACGAGCGCAGGGCCACTACGACGACTGGTTTTGGCTCTTTGTGCTGGTGCATCAGCTGATGGAGCTCGGCATCGCCGTCGGCATCGGTTACACCTTCCGCGCGCAGCCGTTCAACGTCCTCTTCCAACAGGTGCAGCAGGTGGCGACGGAGCTCGCCGATCAGCTGCTGCCGTCGATCACGACGGTCGAGATCAAGCCCGACCTGCTCGACGGCGCGGGTCTCATTGCGTGGCGCGACGACCTTACGCTCACCCCGGCGGGGCCCAGACAAGGAGACATGTCGATGCCGGCGACGCTCGTGGTGCTCAACCCTGGGGACAAGGAGATGGAGCCACCCTCCAACACGCGGCCCACCCGCGCCGTGCCGTCGTGTGTCTCGTCGACCTCGCTGCCGCCGCCGTCCGCCGCCCGGACCCGGACCGCCGCCCCAACCGACGACGCCACGGCCGCCGCCGCCGCCCCTCCACCGCCGCGTGCGCAGCGCTCCGGAGGCGGCGGTGGCTTCCTCGGCCGCTTCGCGCGCTCGGTACCTGGCTCGGCGCCGCCCAGGACCGTCACAACCGTGGAGGCCGAGCTCACCACGATCGCCACCGTGCCGAATGCCTCCGAGCCCGCCGCCGCCTCCGAGCCCGCCGCCGCCGTGACCGCGAGCGGCGCAAGCGACGCCCCTGGCGCGGCGGCCGCCATGGCCGCCGCCAGTGCCGCCTCTGCCGAGACGGCAGCCGAGGCGGTGAGCGACTTTGCTGGTGGCGATGCGCAGGGCGGCGGCGCGGCGGCCGAGGAGTGACGCAACGACGCACACACCCACGTGTGACGCCCATCGTCCCTTTCAGCTTTCTCGCTCGCGATCTCCCGGACGCAGTACGGTCCGGTGCGATGCCCTGCGCCCTGTGCGTGTCGATTGTGCATCGATGTGTTGAGTTGTAGCAGTAAGCCGCGTCTGTGTCAAGACGCACTCTCTCACATATACGCACGCAGCTAGCACGCAGCCCTCGTCACGACGTCACCGCCAGGGTCACCTCGTCCACTGCGCGGCGCCGACCTTTGGCGCAATCTTCACGACGACGTCGCCATCTGTCGCAACGGCGCAAAGAGGGTCGCGCTGACGAAGGAGGGCGCGCGCGGGGGGCACGGGCGCGTGCGTGCGTGGGGACGGACGCGGGCGCACAGAGGTTGGTGATGCACGCCAGCTTGTACGTGTCCGGGTTCTCCCGCAGCGTGCTCGCCTCGTCGATCGAGCGCCGCGTGCAGTTCTCGACGCCCTGCGCGACGTCGACGATGCACGTGCCGCACAGCTGCTTGCCGTTGCAGTTGGTCCAGCGCGTCACGCTCTGGTACACGTTGATCTCTCGCCTCACGAGCTCGTCTCGCAGGTTGGCGCCGTAGGGCACCACGATCTCCTGGTCGGGCTGCCCGCTCTGATGCACGGTGATCGTGACGGTCTGCTGGTCCGTCGGCTTGACGACGATCTCTTGCAGCAGCGCGCGCGACCCGCGGAAGAAGATCAGCTCGACGTCGGCGCCCTCCAGCGCCGCCATCCGCTCCATGACCTGCCCGATCGGAGAGCCCACCGTGCTGGCTCCGCCCACGGCCACGAGCTGGTCGCCGATCTCCACCTCTCCCGAGCGGTCCGCCGCGCCGTTGGCCTCGAGCGATAGCACGTACGGCCACGACAGCGTCAGGTCGCAGCCGAAGTCGATGCCCGTCTTGCGATCCAGAGTCACCCGCACGACGCGCGGGTCCTCCGTGCTCAGGCCGGCGGTCGGAGCCGAGGCGCGGCGACACGACGACGGCGGCGACGGGCGGCGTGGCAGCGGAGCAGCGAGCGGCGGCACGACGAGCGAGAGAGCGGATAGTTGGGCGAGCCAGAGCATAATGTGGAGCTTAGCTGGTAGTCGGCCGGCTCTAAGTTTGACCAAGGGGGTAAACCACATGGCGTTCCGAAATTCCTAAAGATCCATAAGAAACGCCGGCACCAAAGGCAAAGGCGTTCGCTGGCGAGGCCCCGCGAGTCCGGCTGGCTCGGGATCAGTGTCTCCCCACGTGGGCTCTCCTGACCGGCAGCTTAGGAAAAGCAATGATCTAAAGTATCTAGTAGTAAAGTAAAGTGTATGTCACTGTTTACGAGACCTTTACTGACGGGTCGCGAGGGGTCCAAGGGGTCGACTACACGTGCTTCGGCTACAGCCGGCCCGACTGGGCGCGGACACTATGAGCGAGTGCGCTCTAGTCATTTTGGAACTCCGCATGGAACTCCGCCGGCGCGCAAGCAGCGTGATCTCGTATCACAGCCCCGCGCGATTCACCACGAGCGCCGCGTTGATCGCGGACCGCAACTTGCCGCCCATCTTCTCCTTCAGCATCGCTGTGAACAGCTTGCGCCACTCGTGGAACTCCTGCATGTCGTCGAAGCGCAGCTTGAGCGTCTGGTCGGCGACACGGATCTCGAATCTCCTCGTCGAGTCGGTGCCGGTCCAGCTTTCGACTTGCGACCATCGCACTCGACAGAGTTTGGGCGCGCTCGTGAAGCAGAAGCCGAGAGACTGCACGACGATCTCGTACTCCCTGGGCCGGAGCTTCCACACTTCTGCTCGGCAGAACTCCCACGCGAAGGAGTTGAGCTTCTTGCCATTAGCCTCAAGCTGGCACTGCGCGAAGCCGTCGATGAGCAAGACGGGCTCGTCCACTGTCGCAGTCACGTCCGAGCTGCACGAAGTCCGCGGCGTCTCCTCCACACTGCCGGCGGACAGCCAGAGTCGCTGAAGCGTTTCGGAGGCTTCGAGCAACGGTGCCGGCGCGTTGTTCGCTCTGAGCTGTGCCGAGATGGCTTCACCGCCGGCGCTTCCGCGTGTCGTGGTAAGCGACGGAGACGACTTAGGTTTGGAGGAGGCGAAGCGGACTTGGCGGCCCATGACACGCTGATCACGACGTTGATCAAGCTTTGACACATTGCCGCTGAAGCCGCAAACATCGACGACGAGCGACCTGGAACCTGCAACCTGGTAGGGCATTACCAGCGCAAGCTAGGAAACATGCACCACTTGTCCAAAGGAGAATTAGACTAAACAAATCGTACGTACGTACGATTTGTTTAAGATCAGCACTGTTTTGACCTTCCCAGCAAAAGTCGCAATTGGGATTCCGGGGACGCTAGCTAGTCTTTTCGGCCGCCAGCTCGCCGAACCTCGTCTGTTCTCCTCGTATATTCTGATCATATGCATGCTTGCAGTCGGGGATGCGGCTCGTGCGGTCGAACCACGTCGGCCGACGACGATCCAGACGACGAGATGATCCAGTGGGCAGTCGTCGTGGCCCCATGGCGTGGCCGCGCAGGTCCGTGTCGGCCACTTTCTGCACTCTCCCTGCCAGCTTAGACTCTAGGGCCGAGTGCTGACGATGCTTGCTTTCGCACATCGGCCTGCAGGTACATTACGCTCTGAATCTGTCGAATCTCCGCCGTGGTCGCAAGCGCAAAAGCGCCGACCCAGATGATGAAACGCATGCGTGCACGGCGCCTCGTCTCGGTGACTGGACCCAGGAAGAGGACGCCATACTCCCCCACGGGGCCATGCCCCCAGCTACCCTGTAGATTCTCAAGGGTCAGGGGTCCGCAGGCCATCCAGCATGGGCGTCGCAAGGGGCGAAGAAGTTTTCCGTAAAAAATCGGCGTTTTTGGCGCGCCGCCCCCCAGGTCAATGAAGATTTCCTCTCGCGCCATAGGGCGCAGCCTTCGCCAAGGCCGCGCAGCGGGACAGAATGATGATTTGAGCCCTCGGATGGCAATTTTCTAGACCAAAAAAGCAGCCTTGTCGACCAGGTTCAATTCGACCAAAGTTGTAGTACTCGGTGAGTTGAACTGGGAACCGCAAAAAAAATCCAGTTTGGCCAAGGCCTTGGTGAGAATTTCAAGTTTCTAGATCCAGGGCCCAGGCCCCAAATGTACAGGGTAGCTGGGGGCATGGCCCCGTGGGGGAGTATGGAGAGGACGTGCAGCTACTCGAGGCTATATGGTCTGGAGCACATGGCATGGCGCGGTGCATTCCTGGACGCTCGTACGACATGTGCAAGAAGAGATTGCAGTGCATCAAGAAGCAGCTCTCAACGAAAGTCGTCGAGCTGCACGACCACGCGTCCCCGGAGGCCATCCGTCAAGCCATGCCTCGTGCGTGACGATCGCGGGCAGCGCCTTCTGTGAAGGTGGGGTGGGTTTGCTGTCACGGACTTTTGCATGAACGTGCACGAGCGAGCGCGAAGGCGCCATATAAGTCTAACCGTGCTGGCTATGGTCGCACGTCGCCGCGGAGCGCTGCGGTGTAGGGGTGGTAGGGAGGCGCGGGGTGTGCGGGTGTGGGTTGGGTTCGGCGGGCGGGGAGACAGTAGCGATGAATGTATGCGTGTACATGCGTATTATATTATATTGTTTTAATACCTGTATTTAATATTGTGGGACGCGGCGAAAGTACGACTTACTATCAACTTCGTCGCCACCGCGGCTTTTGCCCGCGGGCTTCGGGAGGGATTTTGAGGGGAGCGAATCTGGGTTAAGGACTGTTTCGTTTGACAGCCTCCGGTGGAGTGCGTAGGTATACATAGGATAGCTCTAAATAAAGTTGTTTTCACCTGAACTTCGTGTCGACTTACTATCAACTTCTGCATCGCTCGGCCGCGCTCGAGTCCTGTAGGCGTCGGTCGCTGCGCGTCGAGGGCCACGCCGCAGCGCGTCTGGACGCCGCTGACGCGGCGCGTGTGGAGGTCGCATCATGGCAGCGCTCGACCCCATCGCCGAGGCCGCCGCGGCAGGCCGCGGCACCTACGAGGCCAACTGCTCTTCCGCGACCGCCGCCGTGTGCCTAGCAGGGCAGGTGCGCAGCTTCGAGCAGGCATCGTTCAGCCTGGCCGCGTTGGCCCGGGCGCTGGGCGGACGCGGGTAGGCCGAGAGCGTGCTGCACATCAACCTACAAGACATGGGCAAGGGCGGTGGCGCGCACCACAGAATGAGCGAGCTGCTGAGCGGGCTCCAGCGCGTGCGTGCCGCGGACTGGCAGCTGTACTCCTCGGCAAACTACGACCCTCCGATGCTCGCCGCGAGGGCAAGCTGCTGGAGCAACACATCCGGCCACTTCAGCCACCACTATGCGCAGATGTGGATCATCGCTCGGTGCCTGCAGCGCGCACTAAGGCGCGAGGCCGCGTGCAAGAGGAGGTACGAGTTCGTGGCGCGCGCCCGACCGGACGGCAGCTTCAGCGCCGACGCGCTGCAGGCTGTGCGCAGCCTTGCGCTGCAGAATGGGAGCCGGCCCGCGGCGTGGATGACGCGCGGCATGGGCGCCGACCGCTTCTTCGTGCTCAGCCGCGCGGCAGTGCCCGTGATGGCGCGCGGCCTGCTGGGCGCGTACAGCGCCGCCAACTGCGGCGGGGGGACCGCACCACACTGGCACGCCGACCGCTCCGCGTGCAGCGACGCGCACGTGGGCTCCGTCTCCACCGAGTGCCTGATCATCACGATGCTCCGCCGCGGCGGCGTCGCACTCCACTTCGACACGAGGCTGCACTCCGACCTCGTGGCCAACGCCAACGGCACGGGCCGGGGGCGGCGCCTCGCGGCGCGACGCGCGGGCAGCCGGAGCGCCCCCCCGCACGCCCGGCTCCGCCGCGACGAGGCGGCTCGTCAAGCGCAGCACAAGGGCAAGGCGCCGGTCGTGGCGGCGCCGCCGCCGCCGCACGCCCTCGCCATCCTGATGTGCGGCCAGACGCGCACGCTCTCGCTGACGCCCGTGCAGCACAACGTGCGCGCGTCGCTCGCGAGGCTCCGCGACGACGCCGACCTCTACCTCGCCATCGACCGCTCGGTCGCGGGCAACACGAGCGCAAGGCTCAGCGGCCGCTTGCTGGCGCATGTCCTCGCCCGCCTCCGCCCCACCAACCACAGCGTCGTCGGCAAGAGCGCGGGGCAGGACAATTCGCTCGTGCGCGGGCGGCAGCTCATGCGGTGGCACGAGCTGCGGCGCGGCGTCGACTACGCGTGGGTGATGCGGCTGCGGCCCGACATGGCGTTCACGCGCCCCTTCCCGCCGCTCCGCGCGTGGCCGCAGCCGACGCAGCCGACGCTCTATACCGACTACATCGGCAGCGGCGACAACGGCACCGCGTGCGGAGCGACGAGCCGCATCCGCCCCGCGCTGCTCAACAGCAACGGCATGTGCGCCGACGACAACTGGGGCTTCATGAGCCGGAGCGTCGCAACCGTCTACTTCGGGCACTGGTTCTGGCACACCTCGTGCGCGGGCACGCAGCTGCTGCCCTCGTCCAAGTGGAAGACGACGGTCAACGAGGCACATGTGATGCGCGTCCGCGTGGATAACAGACCGGTGGGCCGCCGCAACCGCCTCGGCTGCATCGAGTGCCGGCTGGGCTGCATGATGCACCGCGCTAAGGTGCGTGTGGCGGCGCTCCCCGCGGTCGGCAGAGGCCGTATGATCGTTCGCGGGCGCCGGCCCACGGAGAAGGTGCGCGCCCAGCTGGCGGAGTCGGACGGGTCGAACGAGACGATGGAGGTGGGGCTGGTGCACGCCTTCGACCGCGTCACGGGTTGGACAAAACGTGTAGACCTTTAAAGCCAGTCCAGGTAGGCTCCCTCCGGCGGGCCAGCCGCCGCCGCCGCTCCCTTACTTTCATTCTACTGACACTCTCTGTTACGCAAAAGCGTCCGCTGCCTTGCGCTTGCCTCCAACAATGCCGTGGAACCGAATCTGTGCGTTGTCGATTGCGCTCATGATTTCAGCATGCGTGTGTTTGCGCAGCCGCTTGCCGTCCTTGAACACCAGTTCGAGAAGGTTGGTCTCGGCGGACCCCGACCCGTTTTCGTGCGTGACATACTTGTCGCCATTCAACTCCACGCAGATGTGGATCATCGCTCGGTGCCTGCAGCGCGCACTAAGGCGCGAGGCCGTGTGCAAGATGAGGTACGAGTTCGTGGCGCGCGCCCGACCGGACGGCAGCTTCCGCGCCGACGCGCTGCAGGCTGTGCGCAGCCTTGCGCTGCAGAATGGGAGCCGGCCCGCGGCGTGGATGACGCGCGGCATGGGCGCCGACCGCTTCTTCGTGCTCATGTGGGTCGCACAGTAGCCGCAAACATCGACGACTAGCGCCCTGCAACCTGGTAGGGCATTACCAGCGCACGCTACTAGCATTACGCGGTTGCAGCCCGCCTCGCCTACCAGCGCCTCGCCTACCAGCGCCTCGCCTACCAGCGCTCCTATCGCCCACACATTATGCGCGATGGTGCACAATCACCCGCAGGTCGGCAGCGCGCGCAGAACTCCAAGCAACCTGTGCGGGACTGGCAACGCGTCAGGCGTTGGCGGCTTATTTGGCCTGCCACCGAGTGCCGTGTTGCTCAGCAGTCGTGAGCGGTGCGCATATCTTCGCGGTCGCGATTTCGAGGAAATGCCCTTCCTACCAGTGACGCACACCAACCATACCAATTGGGGTGTGCTGGACCGGCACTACTACTACCTGGCCGCGGGATGCTCAGACATGTACGTGCGGACCGGCGTTGCTGTTGTCGCCGACAGCCCCTTCGACTTGTTATTCCAGTTGGTCGCCCGAAAGTTGAGGCGCAATTTCTCCGATCTGGTCGATCTGGCGCAACAGGAGCTGCGGCGGAACAACGTGAGTGCATGCGGACGTCCTGCCCACGAGTTGCTGCCGCACAAGCTGCGCGGCGTACACCCGTGCACTACACATAATCCAACGAGGGCCTCGCCCTTTGAGCAGTGTGTGTGGGACTGGCGACCCAGACTGAAGATCCTCGCGGCACACGGAAGGACACATGTGGACATCGCGCGAGCAGCGCAGGTGGACACCCTAATCTTGCGACACCAAGGAAGCGGTCCGGGAGGTTCTTGCCTTCGCTGTTGGAAGACCGAAGTGGTACGCGCGCTGCCGTTCGAGAGCGACATCTTTTACAACGCCGCCTTGGAGCGGTGCTCCATTCAAGGAAAGCCGCTCCAGTGCATCAGATGCAAATCGAAGGTGCCTCTCCTCGACCAGGCTTGCAAGCCACCAAAACGCCCCCCGACCAAATGTCGGTGCGTGTAGTGCATGTGTAAACTCAGACAGAAAAGAAACCACCATCTTCTATCATCTGAAGATATTGGTATGAGTCGACGCGCTCGTGGACGGCGCTGCAGGGGCAGCGCCTCTCTCTCGCCGTCCAGTTCGCCGTCGCGTACGAGATCATCAACGAGCTCGGCTACGGCGACGGCGCCGCCACCACCGCCGCGCG
>Ga0115006_10003613_pt1 | contig 10562 bp, 7 predicted proteins | sample ArcOceMetagenome_3_FD_88943 | JGI IMG/M metagenome (GOLD analysis project Ga0115006, IMG submission 88943) | Marine eukaryotic phytoplankton communities from Arctic Ocean - Arctic Ocean- Svalbard ARC20M Metagenome | ecosystem: Environmental > Aquatic > Marine > Oceanic | place: Arctic Ocean...
ATTTATCGTTGTCGCACCAATTGCAAGCTGTCGTCGAGGACGAATACTTTCCTGCCTCACAAGCTGCACATGAGGAGGCACCAGCAGCGCTGATATGTCCGTCACCACAATTTGAGCACGAGCCTCCAGCATTCGAGAATTTGCCTGCTACACAATTTTCGCATCTTGAAATGGCATCGTGCTGCCACTGAGCTGTGCCGCTAATGAATTTCCCTCCTTTGCAGTTGCTGCAGGAAGTCTTTCCAGACCCGCTGTACTGGTTCGCAGCACAAATATTGCAACCTGTGCGGTGACCGTTTTCATACGATCCAGCACCGCACGCATGATAAATGTTCCAGCCATTACCACTGTAATGACCTCCAGGGACCGGGTCGCATGCACCGCCATTGTTGTTGTACTTTCCCGCGGGACAGGTCGTGCAGGTGTATTTGTCCTTATTGTACGGGTCCGACACTTGGAAATTACTGGTGACATCGTTGCCGCCTTTGTTGTAGTTGCAAGCTGCAGAGGCAGTACAATGATTTACTTTCCACACATCACAAGTGTAATCTTCCTTTTTATAACAGGTCCGGCAGTCGTATAGTTCATCTTTACATCCTACTTGACGATAACTGCACTCTTTTCTGCACCCTCTCCAACCGCAACTGAACCAATTACAGCTGTGTTCTTGCTGGGAGCAACCAACTTGCCTAGGTCCCAAGCAGCCGCACTGATACTCATCATTTGTAGTACACCCATTGTTAACGCTAACCCAACAATCGTAAAGATATTCATAGTTTTTGGAGCATTCTCCAGGGTCTACAGCCCGCGAATTGCAATCTCCATCGTAAGCTGTATTTGGGTTTGCATTGGTCTCCTTAGAACAGGAGATTCTATTTCCGTGCTTATCAGTCTGATCGCACGTTCTAGTCCTCCTCGTCTTACAGTAGTGTCTTTGCCTCGTTGTCAAAACGGTGTTGGTCTTCTCGTAGCCAGCATCACAAGAATCTGTCCAGGTCGTGTAGGACAAAGCGAGGCTCGTTGGTACAACGATGAAGAGAACTAGGACGAGGAACACAAGCGAAGACATTATTTAAAATCTACTTGCACCGAACCGATCCTCGTTTGATAGGGTCGTTTGCCGTGACCTTGCTGGAGAGGATCCAAAGCGGGGAGCTTGGAGGTAGACTTAGGGTCTATTTCAAGTAGAATCACGGCTTAGCGCCGTAAATTGTTGAAATGATAGAAACCTTTGGAGTGATGCGCGTTGCAGGGTAGCGATTGAAGGAAGAAGGATGATTTTGGGTCTCCTCTCTGCGCTAACTGCTTGGTTGAGGGCCTTCTCTTGGTCCAGTCTGTGGTCTCGACTAAAAAGCGAAACTTTAAGATATAGGATAAACCTAAAGTTCTACCACCGACCGAATTAAAGACGTCTATTAGTGACCACAGGCGGTCAATTTAGAGGTCAAAGAAGGATCGAACGTAAGGGGGCCAAAAACCTTTATGAGATCTAGAAGCTTTCAGGCGCGTAAGAAAACTTTCAGGGCTCGAGTTATAAGTCCTTAAACAATATCACACAACTACACTGATTTAAGAGAGCAAGAGATTAAATAACAAAGGGTTTCAGGCCAAGTTCGGAGGAATCGAGAAGGAGGGTTTTTGAGTGATAAGGTTTGTACCTTTTTAACACCCACCAAGGCTATCATACATATGCAATATCATTCATATGATTAGGTCCAAATTAATTAAAATTTATTTTTATTTAGGTTTGCGACCAAAAAAAGTTATCCGGTTGCTGCGAATAGAGTATCTCCAAGATTCATTGTGAGATGTGGACTCTCAAGAGGTATATACACAACGTCACCCTTTTCGGCGAGACATCGTTTGGGTCGCTTATTACGTGGAAGCGTCGGGAGTACTTTCGAAATAAACCACGCCGCCGAAACGTTACCATTTCTGACATCGTCGAATTTCCCGAAGGCACCATTTCGTGTTAACTTTTCAAACTTTGCCCTGGAGTACGTCAACCAAAGCTTTTGCCCGTGAATAACTTCATTGAAGACAGCTTTATGGGTGTGGAAGTATATTCCAGAGTAAGGCCCCCCTAGACCATAGAGACTTCGGAGGCAACGAGGTGGCGTAGTGATACACTTATTTTCCTTTGCAACCTCTGGGACCATCCAAAGTTGCTGATAATTTGTCATTTCATAATGGCATACACTTGCTCGTTGATCTTTAGGAGGAGATCCTGTCATGCGTGTATGAGTGCTACACGTGTCCGAAGGCCCAAAGAGGTAACGCTCATATGTATGGGATTTGGCACGTTTGTGCATATTCCAGTTCCCATCGACGAATCTTTTGAGGTAGGCATTTAGGGACATGACTTCCCAACGTTCCGTGGGCGGCGCGGCCATCCCAGGAAAGTCAACTCCGACAAGGTAGTCTCCATAAACACCTGTCATGTAGGCTTTCCCTGTCAAATTCTGGAACAACTCGTTGGGGTTTTTGGATGAGCTACCTTCGTAGTTATATACTTTTCGTTTCACTAGCAAGGGTTCTCTCGCAAGCCACTCTTCATAACGCGATGGGAGCTTGTTGTTGTCAATGAGAACTTGTGCCTCCACGCCATCAAGGTATACAACATCAAAATCGCACCCCGTGTTGAATGGATATGGCTGTCCTTCCGACATCTCTCTCCATCCAGAAGCGCTCTTTACCAAGTGATTGGAATCCTCATCATTTGAGCATTCCTTTTGTTGTGCGCCTTCTCCTGTTGCTGAGATTGGAGACAGCACAATCACCACGAGTATCAAAAACTTCAAGAGCGAGGAGGCCACCAAAATTAACCGCTCGTCACCGGTTTTTGTCGAATGACACTTCATCCTGCCTAGAAATTACTATGTAAAGTTTGGTGATTCTCTTCTTTCCTCACTTTTTTTCTTGTCATTGTTGACTGAATGAATTGGAAGGCAAAAAAGGCCGACGAAGGGCACGTTTATTATGAAAATGAGGCAACCGGAGAATCTCAATGGGATAAACTAGAAGGCTTTGACGATCAAGTAAGGTCAAGGACCTCGGGACTGGTTACTGGAAAGTCAAATTATACCTCTCCTTCCTCCGATCGTAGCTCATCAATAGGATCAAGCTCGTTCGCTTTCGATATATCTAGCGACGAAGGCGAAAGTGGTTCGAAAATGTTCACAGACGCAAAAGAGGACCCAGGTGACTCTTACCCAGCTGGTTTGAGAAATTCAGGATTTATGGTCACGAATCCGATGCCGGGGATCAGGGAGAAGTCAAACCGGACCAGATTTGCAAGCAAGATCACGGCAGAGAACCCGAAACTCAAGTTGAAGGCCCCATCGTTCAAGTCTCTGGAAGTTGGCGGTGCAGAGAGAAAAAAGGAAAATTCTATTCCATTCGGTATCCTCAAACAGTCAACTGTCTACAAGAAGACGGGCGCGAAGCAACCAAGACCCTTGACCCTGAGACTGTCGTCCAAAACATCAGGAAGGGCTCGCCAGTCTACGCTAATAATAGCAAGAAATGCCAAGGATCCCAGGAGAACCAAGATAATCAGCAAACACAGGAGTAGCATGTTCAGTTTCCAACCAGTTCCCCGACGAGCTCAGTCAAGCTTGAACACTATCTCTTACGACGGGGGAGATGAGGAGGACAAGGAGGACGAAGAGGATGGTGATGGCGAAGGCGACGGCGATGCCAATTTTGGGGAGGAAAAAGGGAAAATGATTAATGACAGCGATATCCCTCGGAGTGATTCAACAGAAAAGTCAGATGTCAAACAAGCTTCTAAATCAAAGCTAAGCAAACAGAAATCTTCCGGTGTCTTGTACGCTGTTTACGAGCCCGAACACAAGCCAATCTTCATCAATAGCATGGTGATCATGTGCATCTTGGTCACGCTTTTTGAGCTTTACTATAACGGTCTCGACAGGACGAAGGAAAACCCTTGCCCGGTAAAGTTCTGGAAGTTCTGCTTCGAGAGCAAGAAAGAAAACCCCTTCTTTGGCCCGTCAGCTGCAACTCTAATGTCTCTAGGTGCGAAGAATGGATACTCCGTCGTAATAGACGGTCAAACTCACCGCCTGTTCACCTGTATGTTCCTGCATGGCGGACTCGTACACCTCAGCTTCAATATGGTTGCCCTGTGCCAAATGGGTTTGGGTATTGAGAGATCTTACGGAAGTGGGAGGGTGGCAATAATCTACTTGATCTCTGGCCTCTTTGGTAGCATCACTAGCACCATATTCACTCCCGACCACGTCGGGGTAGGAGCTAGTGGAGCTATATTTGGCCTCTTTGGCGCTGCCTGGGGCGACTTGATCCAGAATTGGAGTCTCTACGAGGGACCCCAGTGGACCCTCATGAGCCTGAGTTTTGGGACCCTCTTCAACCTTGGCATTGGAACCGCTCCACTCCTCGACAACTTTGCCCACTTCTTTGGGTTTGTTATGGGCGTGATGCTGAGCTTGGGTCTCCTAGTGGTGGAAAGACAGACCAGCAGCGGGAAACACATGAAACTCAGCTTCTTGCACGTACTGTTGGAATTCGTACCTGTTATTTTGGTCCCTTTCTCTATTGCCGTCAGCTTAGGGATCTTGTACTCTGGCGTGAGCGGCCATGAGGTTTGCGGGGGGTGCACTAAGATCAACTGCATCCCCTTCCCCTGGGGCTGCAATGTCCACGAGGAGGGAACGTGTGTCTGGGACTGCAACACCTGCGTGAGCAGCGGGGTTACCGCCGACGCGACCCTCTACAATAACGACGCCACGAACGCTACGGTTACCTTGCATTGTCCGCTGCTCAGCGACTGGACATCATTGGAGAATGTCGACATCATCCTTAAGGGGGAGGACGTGAGAGTTTTTGACCATGCTTATTTGCTCGGTATCTGCAAGGACAACTGCCCCGATGCCTTCTTGTAAAATTGAGAATTATTGTCTTAGATTGTAACAGCTCTATTTAACAACAACAACAACATCCACAAGAACAAATACCAACATCCGCTTCTTGTTATGACACTATGCACTTTACCCGAGCAGCGTACTGCTTCGCCTTAGTTTTGAAGCTGATGTACCCGGTCGGTCTCGATTCTTCTAGGGTCTTGACCTCTTCCTCAATTACAGAACACTCGTCCTTGAGACGCAATCGTGTTTCCTCGTGCTCTCGCGTTTCCTCCTCAAGCTCATTGTAGTGGGCAACCTTAACCTCAACCTTGGCTTGATGATCCCGGTGAAGCCTTAGCGCCCAGATGACCATATCACTTGTGGCCCTCATATCATCGGGGACCATGACTAGATTGGGATTCCCGTCGCAGTGGATCTCCCGGATCGTCGGGATCTTGGCGATCTCTGGAGGGAGGGAGTTGAGCTTATTGTTCTGCAGCTCAAGTACCCGAAGGGCCACAATATTTCCGAAAGTTGGCGGGAGCGTCTCTAAGAAGTTGTCATTGCACTTGAACACTTCCATGAGAGTGCACTTGCCGATCTGCTTGGGTATTTCCCCTATCCTATTTCCACTTATGTTCAGGGTCTTCAGTCTTATGCACAAGCCAATGTTGGGATGTATGCTAGTTATAAGGTTATTATTTAGGTTCAGTGTCGAAAGCAGGTTAAGCTTCCCAAAGTCAGCCTCAACCTCGACAAGTTTGTTATGAGAAAGGTCCAAGGTGAGGAGTCTTGAGGAAAACTCAAACAGTTGGTCAGGAAGTTCAGCCCCTGTGAGAGCAAACGCGAGCGTTGGTGCAAACTTAGTGACGGTTTACACGAGGGACGACACAAAGGAGAACACCAAACAAATTATGAAGCTTCGCCTTCAAAACTCTTAACCTCTTTTGAGTCTCAACAGCCAAACTTCCTCCAGTTCTGGTCAAATTGGGCACTTACAGGCACTATGGGACAAATCAATGGTCCCCTCTTCATTAGGCCCAGCTGAAAGCTCGTCGTATTCTTCCATGGTGCCGTGCTCTCAACACCCCTATCTTCAAAAGCAAAAAAGTATAAAAATAAGTTTTTTGTTCAAAAGAAGCAGACTTTCACCCGGAACGTTTGTAGGCCATCACATTCATCATGTCTTCCGACAAAGAGCCATTGAACACCCGAAGGGTATCCATTAGCGCCAACAACAGGATAAGTGCCTTGTCAGTTGGAGAAGAGATGAGTGGCTCCACGACAGGAACTTTGGGCAACACAATGGTGGCATCTCGCAAGATGAGCGCTGTGGACTCTACAGCCAGAGCATCTATAATGAGGAACAAGGTTGACTCCACAAACTTGCCCGAGGAGACAACTGAGGCTGAGCTTAAAGGGTACGAAGGTTGCCCAAGATATCGGGGTTGAGGGGCAAGGGGGCATCATTTGGAATGTATTTGTCGTCTAAGATTCTGTCACTGGAGCCTGTCTACGACTCGACATTCTGGTCATGTCGACCCGATCGTTGCGAATGAATGTTTTCGTTTTTGCTTCATGAAAGTAACTGCATGCTGGACAGGCAGTCGCACATCATCTAACGCCACGCTCTCCTTCCCCACTACGCCCCCCCCCCCCACACATCTCTATTCCCCGTTATTTTAGGTGGTATATGTACGACTTTGCCAATGGAGCCTTCTTCTACTCTGTCCTCAACTTCCTTCCAATTCTCATCAAGGGCCAGGCTGGGGAAGTTGCGAAGAAGGACTTCTGCGGCGACTGCCCAATGTACGAGTGGGCCCTCAACTACACCATGAACGGAACTTGCGCTTTCAAAGGCGGCTGCTTCAGTGGTGACAACTCTTACACCCTCGAGACTTGCGATGAGCATGATGGGATCGAAAACTATTTCGAAGGGTCCACAGGACCTGGATCTAAGTTTTCGAACTGGACCCTAGACGCAGGGTGGTCCCCAGACTGGAGGAATGACTCAATCTTTGTGAGCTTCTTAGGCATCAAGACTGGCTACGCCTCTGTCTCCTTCCTTTGCACCACGATTTCCGTCATTCTCCAGCTCTTCGTCTTTGTTGGAGCCGGAGGGCTCGCCGATTACGGTGACCTTAGGAAGAAGCTCTTCATTGGCGCCAACACTGTCGGCTCCCTATGCTGTATCGCCGTCATCTTTGGGACAAGTAACGAGTCCTTTGCCTTCAACGGGGTCATGATGATCATTGCCAACGTCAGCTACGGATTTGCCGTCGTCTTTTACAACGCGTATCTCCCATTACTTACCTGCGCACACCCCGACGTCATCAAGGTGGCCGAGTCGTCTACCAACGAGCAAGAGGTTATTGATGTCATCAACAACGTGAGTAGCAGGATTTCTACCAGGGGCTTTGGTACAGGTTTCTCTGGCCAGTTCATCTTCCTTGTCATCAATTTTGCCATCTTCACGATAATGGCGGACAATGCGGGCTTCGCGGCTAGGCTGAACGTGGCCCTCTGTGGAGTGTGGACTCTCATCTTTGGCGGATACTGCTTTTACCACCTCAAGATCCGCCCCGGGCCGCCTCTTCCTGCGGGAGAGAACTACGCCAGTGTAAGCATCAAACAAGTGACTAAAACCTTCAAGAGCTGCAGCGAGCTTCCTCAGCTCTTCCTCTTCCTCGGGGCTTACTTTATTTTCTCTGACGGGTGCTCTACCCTTGCGGGCTCCGCCGCCGTCTTTGCGAGCATCGAACTCCAGATGACCTCCGGCGACATCATGCTCGGGATCCTTTTGGTAAGCGTGTCGGCTATTCTCAGCTGCGTGCTTTGGTTCAATGTCGAAAAGAGGCTTGGCATGCCCCCCAAGTGGATCCTCATAACAAACCTCGTCATCCTCGGCCTAATGCCTGTGTATGGTATGGTTGCTATGACCTGTCAGTGGGAGTTTTACGTCATGTGCTTCATTTTCGGTTTGCAAACTGGCTCCCAGCAGGCTTACACCAGGTCCATCTACTCTGCCAACGTGCCTCAGGGCCACGAAGCGGAATACTTCTCATTCTACGAGGTCACCGACAAGGGAACCGCGTGGGCCGGCCCTCTTGTTGTCGGAATCGTTTTTGACAAGACTGGAGACTTCAGGGCGAGCTTTTCTGCCCTACTTTCCTTCTTTATCGTTGGAATCTTTGTCCTCCTCTTCTTCGACCCCAAGAAGGCCGCGGAACAGTGCAAGGCTTTTGAAGAGAAGGAGAAAAAGGCTAAGCGCACAAACGAGAACAACGCTCTTTAGGGAACGCCTAAAGAGTACTTTTTAAAGAAGGGTGAAAGGGGGGGGGAGCGAAAGGAGATTTGAAGAATATTATTTCCAGAAGATTTCGGTTTATTAGTATACACCAACTTGAGTCAGGTCGAGGTCAAAGATATTTTGCCACGGAGGCGTTGACCCATGATGAAACAAATCGGCAAAATCCCGAGATTTCCTGGCGAGCTTCACCTCGAACACTTCTCTCCGTCCATTTTTGTCGGAGAACTTGTAACTAGAACCTAGTTCTCGGTCTTCCATGCCTGCAACCTCGAAATAAGTATCGAGCACAGCGTCAACTCTATCGAACTCTCGCCAGCGCGCAAACAAGTCTTCCTTTTCGGTGATCTTATCCCAACCTTTCCATTGCTTCAAATTCTCTGAGCCTTTGCTGTTTCGTCTCCAGGCATACGGCGTTGACCTAGGATCTTGCTCTAGGTAAACGGTCGGCGCAATAAACCCAGTCCCTGCATTGTTGTCACTGTAAACAGCTTCACAACCCTTAAAATCTACACCGTACTCAAACAAGAGAGCAACCCGGCCTGCACCTAGTCGAGAAGAGCCGACTAGATTCACTTGTATTATTGTTGACGTATCCTTCATAAGGTTTACAATCCTGACAACTTGATGATGGTAGAGCTTCACGCTAAGGGACTCGAAACCTCCAAAATTTAGGTTTCCATCAACAAAAATCTCGTAGTCATCGAAGAATTCGGGTTTACACGATTGAAGCATAGACAATTCCAGCTTGATCTCGCCATTGGCACGGGAAGAACTCTGGGAATCAATATTATCGCCGTCAAAGTCGGGTTCATCTTCATCTACGTCTTCCTCGTGTGGAGGCGAGTAGCAGCTCCAAATCGTCGACCCTAGCTTTCCATCTTCCTCTGCTTCCTCCCCTAATAAGAAGTCGACAATCACATGCTCCAAGGTTGTAACGTGAATGGAATCCCTTCTGGAATTTTCGTTCGTTTTGGTCTCTTGAGAATCGTCCGGGACCAAAAAATTCCTTATGTCATTGGAACTTTGTCGAAACGACGCGAAGTCAGCCAACACCCACCTTGATACAATATCCATCTCCCATGTCACAGGGATTTGCTCAACGTACAGGAACGTGCTTCCCCGGACAGTGCCACAATCACTATAACTGTCTGGAACATGGAAGAGGAGGTCACAGTAAAATCCTTGCAGGTGCCAGAGAGCAGAACTGGATTGCATTCTCCTCTTTATGTGCGCCTCGACATCGACTGTGGAGTTAAATACTTTATAAGGCCATTTCTTTGTTTTGTCCAAGCCTACCTCCAAGTACTTCATTGTCGCCACTGTAGTGTACCTGAAGCCGTGAACAAATCCCCCTGAGCTCTCTTTGTAATCGCGTCCATGCGAGATCGCTCCAGTTGCGAAGACACCCTCGCAGCCTTTGACCTCATTGAAAGCGGCTAAAGCTGGGTATCTGTTCTTGTAAAGATTTTCTTTTGCAAAAACATCCACTCTATCGTCTGTTAGCAAGCGAATCGTGTCTGAAGAACGGAAGCCCCCAGAGAAAATGAGGATGATATTTTCACTTTCTGAAGGAACCATGGGATCTGAGCAGTCATCGTCAGCTCTTTCAAGACCGGCTGCACATCTATTACCACGCTCGATGTCATCATCTATTTCTGCGTCAGTCGCATCACCATATGGAGGAACATTAAAAATAGCATCCAAGGATTTGAGCTGATAGCTCTCCATAACGGCCATATTGTGTGTACGCACGTTCCCCACGTAATGGGTCATATGCGAAGCTTTCATAGAATTCTTTCCAAGAACCCATGTTCTCATGGGTGCGCATTCATTGATGATGAAGGAAGACAGTTCATTTGCAGCATTCCCGTTACCGACTATTATAACGTGTTTTCCAAAGTATACTTTGCAATCGTCTACCGGGGCATTCTCGTACGTATAAAACCTAGCATTTGGGTACAGGTGATTGTAAACTCTCAGCTCCTTTGAATCCACCGATGCCAACTTAAGCCCACTTGCAATTAGAGTAGTTCTGGAGCGGACGGTGGAACCATCTACGAGGAAATGCTCTCTCACCATGGGCGAGCCTGTTCCTGCACTGGTAGCAAAGGAGAACCGCTGAGAAATTTCCTGAACCTCTTGATGGTACCTCACTTTGATAGAGTTTTGTGAAACAACATCGTTCAAATAGTTCACAAATACCTCCGCATGGGGATAGAACTTTGTAGTGTAGGGGGGGAAGGTTAAGTTCGCGTGGAGCATGCTGTGCCAGTCGAACCGAAGAGCGTAGTCCCTGGCATTGTCGTCATCCCAACCCTCGAGGGATTCCGGAACATTTGGCTTGTTTAATGATATTAAGTCACCTC
>Ga0115006_10003618_pt1 | contig 10557 bp, 8 predicted proteins | sample ArcOceMetagenome_3_FD_88943 | JGI IMG/M metagenome (GOLD analysis project Ga0115006, IMG submission 88943) | Marine eukaryotic phytoplankton communities from Arctic Ocean - Arctic Ocean- Svalbard ARC20M Metagenome | ecosystem: Environmental > Aquatic > Marine > Oceanic | place: Arctic Ocean...
CTCCCTCTCTCCCTCTCTCCCTATCTCCCTCTCTCCCTCTCCCTCTCTCTGTCCTTGCAGGCGACGTGCACACACTGATGCACCAGACGGGCTTAGCGAAGGCGTGGTTGGACTCAGGAGTTAAGCACATTGTCTTCTTCCAGGTATGACACCAGGTTTAGTTTAGACATGGCCTGTAGCTTAGGGTTTAGTTTATTGTTCAGTTTTGTGTGGTTAGTCAAAACCCGAAACCCTAAACCGTAAAAAACTCTAAATCCTACATTTTGAACCTTGAATTTTAAACCCTAATTTCTAAAACCCACTGCGAAACCAGGACACGAACGGCATTAGTTTCCGCCTAAACCGTAAACCCTAAACCGTACACCTCAACCCCCAAACCCTAGACCGTAAACCCCAAGCCTAAACGCAACGCGAAACCAGGACACCAACGGCATCATTTTCCGAGCGCTGCCGGCGGTTCTGGGAGTAAGCGTGACCAACGAGTTTGCCGTCAACTCCGTCTGCGTTCCGCGCACCCCTGGCGAAGCCGTCGGCGGCATCTGTCTCTCTTCCCCCTCCCCCTCTCCCTCTACTCTCTCTCTCCCCCTGACCCTGCCCCTAAATAAAATCACCCCCCCCCTCTCCCTCTCTGTGTCGCCCTCTCCCTCCCTCCCTCTTTCTCACATCTTCACCCCCTTTCACGTTATGCGCAACACAGTGCGACATCCGAAACCCGAAACCCGAAATCATCTTTGCCGCCCAGGCAAGCTCACTAAACCTAAACCTAAACCTAAACCCTAAACTCTGAATCCTAAACTCTGAACCCTAAACCCTGAACCCTAAACTCTAACCCCCAATCCCTGAACGCGAATCCTGGAACGCGAAACCGTCATTGGGGTTTAGGGTTTAGGGTTTAGGCCAAAACCCTAATCCCGGAACGCGAAACTGTCATTGGCTGGCAGGCAAGCTCACGCATGCGGACGGGCGGGAGGTAACAGTCAACGTCGAGTACAATCAGCTGGACCCGCTGCTCAAGTGCTCTGCCGACTATCCTGAGGGCGATGTCGCCGATGCCACCGGGTTTGTGCGCCAGGCCTTAGAGAGCTAAGGGCTAAGGGCTTAGGGCTTAGGGCTTAGGGTTTGGGACTGAAGGCGTTCTGGATGTCGATGTCCCTAATGTCTCCGGTGATGTGAATGTAGGCCAAGAGAGTGTATAGTAGAAGGCCCAGACAACGTGTAGTAAGAGGCCAAGGCACTGTCAAAAGAGCCCTTGAGCCCCAAATTCTCAACCCTACACCTTAAACCGCAAATCCTCAACCCTACACCCTACATGCAACGCCCTACACCCGAAACAGGCACTCACCGTTTCCGGGCAACATCAACATCCTCGCAATGCACCTGCCCACGTACACTCAGACGCTCGAGGCGACGGGCGGTTGCGTCAACGAGTTCGTGAATCCCAAGTATGTTGACGAGACCAAGACCGCCTTCAAGAGCCCGGTGCCCCTCAACTAAACCCTAAACCCTACACCCTAAACGCTCTAATTTAGTTATCCCGAAACCCTAAACTCCAAACCCTAATCCCTCAATCCCAAACCCTCAACCCTCAATCCTGAACCTTCAACTCTAAACCCCAAACCCTCAACCCTCAATCCTAAACCTTCAACTCTAAACCCCAGACCGCAATCATTCCTTGACTGCGGACCAGACGCGTCTCGAGTGCATGATGCAAGGGTACTAATTAAACCAAACTAAACCAGACGCGTCTCGAGTGCATGATGCAAGACTTCCCGCTGCTGCTACCCAAGGAGGCCAAGGTGGGCTTCACCACGCTGCCGCGCGAAATCTGCTTTTCACCCGTCAAAAATAACGTCAAGGACGCCGCCGCCAAGCAGGTGTGTCTTTGAGAGGTGAACTTGGTGTGTCTGTGAGAGATGAACTTGCTTGAGTTGAGTTGAGCTAAGTTGAGATCAGTCCGAAACGTCAAGATGCCGCTGCCAAGCAGGAGTGTCTGTGAGAGACCGAGTTGGTTTAGTTTAGTTCAGTCCAGACTAGTCAGGAACGCCGCCGCCAAGCAGGCGTGTCTGTGAGAGACCGAGTTGGTTTAGTTTTGTGCGCTGCACTCAACTACTTGTGTGCGCTCCAGTCAACTGAACCATTAGAGCTCTCACGAAACTCAACTAAACTAAACAGGTCAAGGGCTTACCCATAGAGTGCGCTGCGTCGGCAGAGCGCGATGCCTACCACCTCAACGGTCTTCTCCTCCGCCTTGCTGGCGCCAAGGTCTCTTACTATAGAATGTGCTAGAACGTGTTCTCTTACTACTATCTTACTACCGAACGTGTTGCTCGATGTAGCGAGATGCCTACCATGTGATGTGTGTGTGTGTGTGTGTGTGTGTGTGTGTGTATGTGTGTGTGTGCGTGTGTGTGTGTGTTAGGGTGTGTGTGTGTGTGAACAAATGTTTACATCTTCCTTCATCCCACCCGCCCTCTGCCCTTCCGCTTCCCTCTTCTCCCTCTTTTTCCTCTTCTCCCTCCTCTGCAACTCTCCCTCTCACAGGTGGATGCAGAAGACAACGCAGAAAAGGCGTATGCGGGGATCAAGATCAACTTTCCCGCTCTCATCACCTTGCTTCCGTCCTTTGCTACCAGGTCTAAGTTGTGACTTGTGACACAGCTCTCCCTTCCTCTCCTCTCTGTCCCTGCCATACTCTCTCGCCAGCTCCCCCCTCTCCTTCCCTCTCTCCCTCTCTCCCTCTGCCTCCATGTCTCCCGGTCTCCATCTATCTAAGAATGATAAAGAGCCTCCCTCCTTCTCTCAGCGGGCTCTAGCCCTCTGGCTGTGGAATCTGACGCTCGTGCACGCACTTGGCAGCCTGACGCAGGTCAAGAGCCACGTGCGACCCGGGGCCGACGTGCACGTGACGGCACGGTCAGCGCTCGTGCTCGAGGGCGACGTGGACATCGACGGCTCGCTGGAGGTGGACGGTGCGGTGGAGATCCGCGCGGCTCCTGGTGCCAAAATTGTTATTAAGAGCCTCAAGGTGACAAACGAGGGGTGGAGCGTCACCTCTGTGGAGTCGTCTGACGATGTGCTGACGGCCATGCGCGGGTTCAAGGTGGTTAAGCAAGAGACTAGGATCATCGAGGCTGCCGAGGGTCAGGAGCTTGTGATTGAGGAGTGAAAGAGCGACAGTGTGTGCCAAGAGCAGGAGGCACGACGAGACAGGATTGTCAAGGATGACTCTCCAGCGCGACATGTGGCGTGATAGTCTTCTCTTACTGTTGCATCGCTATTGCATCTGCAGATAGATCCCTCTCTGAAACCAGGACATTGCTGCTAATCTCTCCCTGCCCTTGTCCTCGCCCTCGAGTACACGAGTGCTCGTGCGCCTGTCTTGCTCTGTTGTTATCTACCCAACGTCCTCTGAACTCAAGCTTTTATTTACAATCATTTTATTCGTTATGTTATATATTTTACAATGCCATTACGTCCTATTTGAACACTATTTTCATTGATTCTTCCAAGGGTCAGCTAGGACAAGAAGTAGTCTGAAACGCAGCTATTCAGACACTCTGTCGAGCATTCTGCTGAGTTCCAGATCTGCATCAGATGACCTGCGCGTTGCCCCCCTTTTAAATGTCCCACCCAACACCTCCTCAGCGGCCGCGGTAGCCGTAGTACCATCCCTACGCCGGAAACGGCCCGTTCTCTCCTTCTCTCTCTCGAGTCTTTCTTGCTCCTGGCGACCCCTTTCCGCGGCGACAGGGGACCCAGGCGAGTGGGACGGCAGCGGAGAGAAGTCCCGCATCCTCGCGTCCGGCAATGGCGAAGCGATCGTCTTTGTCCCAGTTTGCAAAAACGTCATTGAATTCATCCTGCGCTCTGGGCGCGACATGAACTGGAGAATGTTCAATTTCGCCAGACTCTCGTCGCCGAGTTTTGACTTCATCAACGCCATGCCGGTCCACTTGAAGCGAAGTAGACGCCGCTTCATCATTGCCTGCAGGACTAGAAGTGCAAGCACCTCCGGGCGAGTTTTCCTCGATACGAATCCCATAAACGACAGCAGATACTCCCCAGCAGCCCGTTTAGCTTCCTCGTACTGTGCGTGTACAGCCAAGCCACGCTCAAACGTATCATCATCGTCCATGACCTCCGTGTGCTTCATAATGACGAGGCTTTCTAGGTCTTTATAGGCCACTGGGTGGTCAACCAGCTTGTTGGTGCCGCCCAGTGTCACAGCATTCTGGTTTCCAAAAATCGGGCAGAAATACGGCTTGTTGCCTTTGCAAATGCCGAGGAAGGACATGAGGTTGGGCTGCGGATCAAACAGACCGTCTTTTGCATGCCGAGCCATAGCATAGAAAGAGTGTTCGCCGCAAAGCACAGACACGCTGGCATTCTTGGCCTCTTCTTCCTTAACACCCCATCCTACCAGACCCTCACGGCCTATGATATGACCAGGCCACTCAATTTTCAAAGAAATCTGTCCCTTGATGGCTCCAGGGGACGTGGGCGAATCACCGGGGAACGAGTGATCTGGCGGTGGCGGCAAGAATTGAATGAGAGAAGCACACACTGTGTCCCACACCTCCTCCGTCAGCCCATGAGTGTAGTGGACACTTTGGTTCGCCTTGATGTAGTACTGAAGGTCTTCGTAAATGAGAGCATTCACAACTGCACATAGCTCCTCGGCAGAGTAGGCTCCGTATCCTGCCATCAGAATCTGTCAGCACCGGCATCAAGATGCTGATCACATGCTTGCAACGTGCAGAGGCGCGCGCATACGAACGCGTCGTGATCACCAAAGCGACTGCGGCCCTTGGCCTTGCTTTTCTTCTTCTTCCCCTTCTGTCCCTCGTCTCTCTCCTCGGCGCGCTTTGCCGCAGGGTGAGAATGCGGTGCCATGGGCACAGCAACTGTGCGGAACGAGCTTGCCGAGGTTCTCCAGAACGGATGGCCTTCGATGTGCTCTGTGGTCGAGGGCGCGAGGGGAGAGCCAGACTGCGTCCCGTATGGGATGCAGATCTTGTAGTAGACGCAGCGAGCGAAGTAGGAGTCGGTGCGTGTATCGCCACGATGTAACCTCGTAATCGCCTGGATACATTGCAGGGCACAATGCCGATCAGAGAGCATAGAAGTGACAAGGGATGTTTTTCGGGTTGGAGTGGACATCTGCATCTGCAGGGCCGCAAGACTGACCGTGTGGGCCCGGGCCCGGTGTGCGTCTGCCCAACGAGTGCGACCACAACACATGGGCCGGGGAATATGCCTGTTGTGACCTTTTTTGAAGACTCACCTGCACAGTCTTGGCACTCTTCTGTAGTAGCTTGAAGAGCTCCTTGCCCGAACGAGCACCAGACTCCACGCGTTCAATATTTTCCGATGCGCCATCGGATACTGTGCGGGCAGTGCCCTCAGACTGCGGTGCTGGGAGCGCCGTGTCGTCCTGCTCCGGGATGTAGTACTGCAGTCTCTCCAGTCTTTCTTCTTCCAATTCCTCGCGACGCTGGCGTTCGAGCTCATCTTGCTCCCACTGTGGGCATATCTTCACGACCCACGTTTCGAGATTGTATATCTCATCACGCAAGCGTTTGAGGCGTAGAGCCTCTGCGGCCTCTGCCTCTTCTTGTTCCCGTTGCAACCTCTCCTTTTCAAGCGCCTCTTGCTCCCGCAGGTGAATCACAGCCTGATTTGACACACACACATAATCAAGGTTAGTTGCTAGCATGTGTTGCGTGTTCATGCGCGGGTAACGTTAAAGGGAGGTAGCGAAATAACCTGATGAACTCTGTCAAGCAGCGTTGCCCAGCGGATACGCATATTGATCGTGCGTTTCAGCCACGCGCTGATTCGTAGAGCCGCCATGACCTTTTCGACCACCAAGAGCATCGGACGTCGCAGTTCAAGAATATGCTCAGACTGCACTTCGGGCGTCACCGTGTGCATGAGCGTCATCGTCAAATCGAAATAAGATACCTTTTTGTGACTGTGTATGTTGGTGGTGTTAATGCCACGAATGTCGGGGTATGCGGTGACAGGACAGTGGGGCACCAGCGGATTTTTTTGCCTTTGCTGTTTGCGGCACCACGCAAGGATCGAGAGCTCGATCATAAATCGCAAAACTACAGGATGCTGCATGTATGGACGCTCAGCGCCACCGAAGATGTGCTTGAATTTCTCGCCAGTCTTGTGCACTTGCTCGTCGGTCACTAGTCGCAATGGCATTGGGAGTTGCTGTAGCAAGCGGTCAACGTGCGACAGCAAAATCATATCTCCCACGATAGTCTGATCCTGCTTCCATGCATTGCCAAGCATCGCCAGATCAAGATTCTGGATTCGACCCTCCTCCACATCCGTCGCCTCATGAAACGACTCCACCAGCGCCCACATCATCGCCCCAAACAACACGCTGTTCAATGTGAACTTGACACCGACAAAGTACAGGATTGCCAGTATTGGGGAGCCACAATCACCCACTCCCATGTCTGAATCACTGGCTTGGTTCGCTAAATGTACGGCCGTACAATCTGGGGAGGTCACCGAGCAATCAAACAAAAGCAACTGCCACTGGTCGCCAGCAAAGACATAGAACAGAGTGGACCAAGCGTCGTTAAAGTTAGAGACCGACGTGATCTGGCCCAGTTTCTCTCCGTCGCGTGTATGGCTGAATAGTTGCATACCCACGGCGGCCAGAATCATGAGCAGCACGACGGCGAGTATCAAGACGTTGGACAATCGCCACGCGCAGAAGCGAATCGTTGTGAATATCACGCGCATCGGCACCCAGTGAGACACGGTCGAGTACTCATGGATTTTCAGAATGAGCCGAATGATGCGGCCCTTTTCGCAAAGCAGTACCACGAGTCGAAACAATGGAGACTGGATCCAGCGTTCTCCGGGATAAACCTTGCCCCGTATTGCCTTGCCGCTAAAGAAAACGATGAGTCCTGCTATGGGCAGAATGTTGGCCAAGTGTCGAGGTTGCTGCAACACCCAGATGATGCCAAACGTCTGGAAATTGAAGAACAGTTCCGCAAAAAGCAAGCAGCCAAAGACGAAACGCTGGATTTCGAGCATCATTACTAGCTGCGGAGACGCATCTGTATGTTCGATTAACATGAACCCAATCGCCATCACGTTGGCTGTTTCGAAGAACAGCTGGAAGCCCTTCATTTTGAGCATACTTTCCGCCAACTCTGCACCTTTCCACACTGATATTTTCGGCGTTTCTTTGGGGGTCCAGTGAATCACACGATTTTTGAAGAGAATGTAGCGGCGCGTACGTTTGTCGTGCAAACTCTCGCTGTCGCGAATTGCATTGACAACATATGCTATCATCAAGTTGCCCAGCATGAAACTCACAATCGTGATGAAGCACGCAAGAAAGAGTGAAATCTCGGGGAGATTCAGACGCAGTGATTGTAGCCCTTGCGAGCTTGCATCCATAAGGTCGTCATTAACACGAGACCACCGCATCGTAGAGACAACTATCAGCGTCAATAGTGATTGCGGCAAGTTGTTGAAGGTAAGCGCCGCGTCACTCCACACCCGAGGCAACATTACACCTGAGCCGGTGATGTGGGTGCTCACGCACTCTATCCTGCCCTCCGGGTACAAGAGCGTAACAGTATCGGAACACGATGCCATTTTGCCGCCAGCAAGACGCATGCCCACGATTGAAAACAATGAGGTGATTAAAAACAAGAGAACTAGGCACCATGAAAGCGGATGCCCTGCACTAAAAATGCCCTGTAGTAGACACCGAAGGCATTTTCCATGCTCCTTGCTAGACGCTGCGACAGAACTGAGGATCCAGAGAAGACGACAGCACTTGGCGCTACAACCCAGCACGTGCCGCCCTGAGTAGCCGCCATCGCTCAGAGCAAGCACAATGATGAGAAGTTCTGCCAACCTCACAGGCGAACGCAAGACAGCCTCAGGAGTCATCAGCAGGCCAAATGTGACGATCTTGAGCCAGAACTCCAGCGCCAACATCCCAGTAACGAAGTCGAAAAATCCTCGCTTGGCCCTGAGCGAGCCGTCCAACTTGCCCCATCCCATGGGCGCCGACGCCACGACAATAAAATTGATCGCAACCAGAAGGTGAATAAACAGCTTGAAATTCCTATTGTGGTCGACTGAAATTAAAAACTTTCGCAATCTGTTTTCATTCGTCAGGCAAAATAGCACCCGACGAGGTAAATTTTCGCGACGCTCTTCTTCATCACGTTTTGATTGCGACGTAATCGGCCGAGCATCATCAATGTTTGCGCCTTCAAAAATGTCGTCGATATACACAGTCTCAACTCTTTTGCGTGGAGGGGATGGGACAGATTTCGGCGATGTTTCCGACTCGCTGTCCACTTCAGACTCGTAGTTGTCGACTTGTGAAGCCCGTGACTGATGTGAACGAGCCCCTGAACTTTGATCGTCGTACACAGAGAAATGGACACTTTGAGAAAATTTTGAGTCTGAACTCTTGACACTTCCGATTTCACTTCCCCGCGTCCCCGGGCGTTTGCTACCCCGGGACTCAAGCACACGTGTTTCCAGCTCTCCAACTTGGTCCCTCTCTTCTCCAGCTGTCGATGAGTCGCTGCTCTTACCGTCATTTGCATCAGGTTTCTGCGCATCAGTCGCGTCCCCCTCCTCTGCAGTCTTCTTGCCCATGAAATTCATGCCCAGGCTGACTGCTATTTTCAGGTTCATCCACGGCTTCTTTCTCTTTGACTTTGCTGTCTCGCCTCTCACCTTTCCATCCACATGCGACCCGCCCATTACCATTCCCTCAGACATCTCATTTCCCTCCAGACCACCGCCGTCAGCTCCTGCTGTTCCATCTTTGCCGCCCTGTATCACCCCATCTGACCCAGCCTCCACCCGATCGTCACTCCCCATCTTCTCCTGCTTTTGATTTGCAAGTGCAACTGCTAATTTCAGGGTTTTCCATGACTTTTTACCCTTTGATGTGTGTCCACCCGCCAAAGCATTCTGTGACTCCCCAGGCTCGGTCAGGTCGTTCTGTGCACCTGCCCCCTCTCCTGGCTCGAGACCTCCTGTTTCGTCGACGGTTTGCAGCGCCATAGTGATCTCTGCAGCAGTTTTCTTGCTCATCGCAAAGCTCTTCCTCAACGTGGCCTTCGGCGGTGCAAGCCCTACACCCTGACTCGTTCCCATCGATTCGGTATTTTCGTCGGGTTTGAGAAAATGGTCTGCATGGCGGAGGAAGGTATTTCCAGCGGCCGGTTCAACCCGCTTGAAGGTAGAATCACCGCTTTGTGCAACAGGACTGTTTGAGACTACTGGAGTGTTTTTCCACCAAGATTGTATGGCTGGCGTCTCCTCACCGCCGTAGCTGAGTATGGATGGCAGTTGCTCCACTTCGTGCTCTTGTATAGGCTGAATTCGGTGTCTAGCAAAGACGAGCGAAACTTCAAAATACAAGTCAGACGCTTTCTCTACAAGAGCATCCGCGAATTTTTGGATTCGTCCCTCCTCACCGAAGATCGTATCGAATACCAGAATATCTAGCCCGGCCAGAAATGGTCGATGATGCCAATGATGCTGCCACGAGGAGAACGAAAAGTACTCGAGAGTATACGCCAATAGTCCCGCCTGCAGCACCGCATACGCAAACAAATGCCACATGACCAGACCCAAACCCAACAGAAATGTATAAGCTTCAGCCCCGGTGTTGTCTGAAGTTGCCAGAGAATCGCTGTAAATCGAGCTGAAATCATCGCCTGTGAGCACTCGAAAATTTGTGAGCAGCCCCCACGCCATAGTCTTGAAGCTTGCGCGTGCCCCCTCCTCAATGTACAGGGAACCTATTGAGTGTCGGGGGATATCACACGAGCACTCTGCCCACAGACCGTCTCTCTCGAAATTTTCCGTGGTCGCACACCTGCATGTGTTGTATTTTATGAGTGTTTCAAGCCACAACATGTACAAAGCGGCGCAAGTAATTTCATGGTGCAATCCGCAACAGTCAACAGCATACAGTTCGGTCCGGGCGGGCGCATTTCGCGGGACGGTAAGATGGAGCACTAACGTACAAACTGATAAGACAAACAAAGCAATTGGGTGTGAACACTCCCCATCTTGCAAAGTTTACCCGAACACACATGATTCGGGCTTACCAGAGGCGGCCGTCATTTTCAAAGCTTGTGCATGACGTGAACTTGATCCCCTTGTAATCAAACGGCAAGACACAGGGGGGCTGTCCCCCAGTCGAGTGACAATCATGCGTCGCCCACGTCTGCACGCGATACCCCACAGCGACCTGCGCGTGCGAATGCGCGTTTGCACGTGTGGTCGGGCAGGTGCGGTGGTGTACATTGTTCACATTTGCCTGATGATGAGCTTGAGCGTGGTGAGCACACGCACTCCAGATCAAGGACAAAGCCAAACGAGATGCAGGGATTGGCAACAAGGCGAATCCTCCAAAACACCGCATCATGCGGATTGTCAGTGCTGCCACGCCTTTTTTAGCGTGACATGTCACGCTTTTTTAGCGTGACATGTCACGCTTTTTAGCGTGGCGGCGGCGGACACAAATAACTCCACACA
>Ga0115006_10003621_pt1 | contig 10552 bp, 19 predicted proteins | sample ArcOceMetagenome_3_FD_88943 | JGI IMG/M metagenome (GOLD analysis project Ga0115006, IMG submission 88943) | Marine eukaryotic phytoplankton communities from Arctic Ocean - Arctic Ocean- Svalbard ARC20M Metagenome | ecosystem: Environmental > Aquatic > Marine > Oceanic | place: Arctic Ocean...
AGATGACCACCGAGGAGTCCTCGCCCGCGAAGACGACAGTGTTCACCTTGAGGTCGTGGCCCTTGAACTTGCGGATGGTGTTGCCGCTCGCCACGTCCCAGTAGAAGACGGCCTTGTCTCCGCCGCACGACGCGATGCGGCTGTTGTCGCCCGACACCCCCACGTCAAAGACCTCGTGCCCGTGCCCGAGGTACGACTTGACGCAGAGCCCCTTGGCGGGGTTCCAGAGCTTGATGATGCGGTCCTGCCCGCACGTGAGGCAGTAGTTGCCGTCGCTGTTGAAGCGCACGGCCAGCACCGGGCCCGTGTGGCCCTTGAGCGTCGCCGACGGGGCCGCCGGGAGGTCCAGCGCGGTCCTGCTCGGCGCCGGCTCGGGCAACGGGAAGGACATGCCCCGCGCTGCGGAATCCGCGGCCGCTGGCCGCGGTCAGGCCAGCCCCCCGGCCGCGGGCATGGGCGTTCGAATCATTGTTCCGCGATCTTGATCGGAACAATCATTGATGCCCCAGTTTTTCAACTTGGACCCCGGCCAAACGGTGTTCACCGTGAGCGGTCTCGGGAGCAGGAGCAGCGGGACCAAGGGGGAACACACCGGAGCGGATACGGGAGTGGCTTCGTTCCTTCCGCGATGGAGGGCCCGAATGAGACGCTGCTTGCCTCGCACGCGCCAGCCAGGGCCACGCCACCGAAGATGCGGGCGCAGCAGCGAGTGCACGGCGCGGGCAGTGGGGCGCTGCTGCCGTCTCCATCGCCGTCGCCTTCTGCACTGCCCCCGCTGCCCCCGGCGGCGGTGGCGGCCCGGGCCAACGGCGCCGCCTCGCCGCCCCCGGGCTCCGCCACCTCGCCGCGCGCCCGCCCTGGCCCCGCGTCCGGCGTCCTGCCGCTGACCTCTGGCAATGTGGCGTCGCTCGCCTCCCTGACGCCGCACTCCAGGGCACAGGGCGGCGAGGGCGGCGAGGGCGGCGGCAGCCCGCGCGTGGATCGCGCGGGCTTGCAGCAGGAGCGGCCGGCGCGGAGAAGCGAGGGCAGCGCCGCAGAGGTGCTGGCGCGGCATCGGCAGCTTGCGGCCTCGCTGCCGCCGCGCAAATCGGCAGGGGAGCCGCCGCAGGACTCGCCCCCCAGCATGTGGAGCCCGGCTCACGTTGAGCCCGTGTCGTCATTGAAGTCGCGAGACCTGCGCAGGAGTCGCAGCCCCACCAGGTGATTGCACTGCGCTTTGCGGCCGGCCGTGTCCATGCGAGCGTATGTCGCCGGCCCTGCCGCTCACGCTGCGTCTCCGCCGCAGCCGCTCGCCCTCCAAGTCGCCGATGAGGTCGCTGTCGTTTGAGGCTGCGGCGAAGCAGGGGACGCGCACGCGCCGGTCCGCACGGTCACCCAGCAGCGAACAGCAACAGGGTGCGGGCGACGCTCGGGGTGCCGCGTCGCTAGGGCTGAGCTCCAAGGATGCATTCAGTGCCGCGCCAAAGCTGGTATCGATGAATCGCGGCGTGTCTGCTGACACGGGAGGGGAGACGACCACAAAGCTGCCGGAGCTTGAGTCGATGACGAAGAAGTTTTGTGTGAAGTGTGGCAATCGGATGGGCGTCGAATACCAGTTCTGCCAGGTGAGGACAGGCAGGAGTACAGAAAGCTCATGCCAGCGAGCACGCGCTTTTACCGATATCGCGATCGACTGTCAGCACGGCTGCACTTACCAAAAATCGATGCGTCGTATGATTGTCGCTGACCCCCACTGACCTCTGCGTGGATACTTTGTCGACCAGGGATGCGGAAACGCATGTGCGCTCCTGTCACCGCGAAAGCCCGCTGCATCTGACAGGGGCCTTGGAATTGCGGAGGCCCCAGCTCCGGCTACTTCCAATAGGGGCCTTTCAACAGCACAGACAGCAGCTCAGCTATCGCCGGACTCCAAGACTGCAACTGCAAGTCCGAGACACAACGCTCTGAATGGCGCTCGAAAAGCATCGACAGAAAAAGCAGATAGGAAAAAATCCGCAGGATGCTTTGGCGGCTGCTTGGGTGTTGCAGCGGAAGAAACGATAGAAAGCGGAGGTGTCGGGAGAGGAGAGAGCGTGTTGCTCATGCCTGCACTCAGCCATGCGACGAATTCAAGCGGCGCTGAGCGGCCAAAGTACGATGTGTTTCTCAGTTACCGAGCTTCAGCTGACCTGGAGCACGCTAAGGACCTATTCCGTCAATTGAGCTCTCGCGAGGTGATGAGCAGAGTCAAAACACCACCCCACGCACACGAGACAAGCGCAACGATGTGAACACGAGATATCTCGTGTATGATCAACTCGCAGACGCAACGCTCTTGCGTTTTCCACTGACCATCAGTTCCTCTGTGAAATTTTGTTGCCTCGGCAGATAGAAGAGGGTGGGCGGCGACGAAAGATATCAGTGTTTTGGGACCGAGTCAGCCTCCGCAGCGGTGAAGAGTGGGAGCGAGGCGTCGAGTGTGCCGATGCTTTGTGCAACAGCAGTGTGATTGTGCCCATAATCTCCCGCAAAACTTTTTTCACTGGCGCACGCAACAAGCCTCGGAAAGAGGAGCCGCACCAAGCGCTCAATATTGCGGACATGACGGCAGATTCTGCTGCCGACTACGTGCTGTGGGATTGGTGTCTGGCTCTCCAACTCGTAGCCATGCGCAGAAAGTATCCGAGCGTGGTGTTGCCTGTGCTGGTCGGGGATCTCAAAGACAGGGGCTTTGAAGAGGAATACTATACGGACTTTTTCACGTCTGACTGCGCGCCAGCTGAAATTCCAGATGTGCACGTGCGTAAGTTGCACGATCGTCTCAGGTCTCCGCGCGTACCACTTTTTGCTGGTCTGCATGCTCCTATGGCACTCTCTCACAGGATGCATGTCGTTGCAGGTTTTTTCTGGACACACGAATGCACTGTGCGGGGAATGTGACAGATGCGGTGATGGATCCACAGCACTGCATCAAGTGCCAGCGCTTGCGCAAGTGGACTGTCTATGAAATCGTCGACGAAATTTTTCGCCTGCAGGCTATTTCTGTGTCGGGGTTGCGTGAGCCTGCCTGGAACGACTGTTATGACGTCATTGCCGCGACGGTGCTGCACGTCTGTGCGCAGCGTGATGTCGAGAGTCTCCAGTTCTCACGGCCCCTGGTATGTGTTTGAGCGCATTGGCGCCCTCCTGTTTTGCATTGTGCACATGAACGCATGGCCAGTTGTACTTGACATATGTATCACATGCACATGGGTATTCACCCGACCAAAAGGGGCAAGAGGTGATCGATTGGCTGCAAGAGCACGCGCTGTCGGACTATGGAGCAACCTTTGCCAGGCTACAACTCGATTCCTTGCACAAAATCTCGAAATTAAGCCCCGAGCAAATTGTCGCCATTAGCGAGGCGGCAGAGGAGGACGAAGTTGGCGCAAAATGTGTGACGGGTCACGCACAAACGTTTCCAGTCGGTGTGCGCATCATTCTGGAGCAGGCTGTGAAGTCGCTGGAACGTGATTCGCGGTCCTGGACACTGAGCCACAGGCTATCCAGCTTTACCGACGCCCATAGCTGCAATTTCTTCAATGTCTTGTGGTAAGGGACCTCAACCATGTCTCAATCGTGCTTCGTTCCTGCCTCATCCGGGCCTTATCCTCCGCTGCACTTGCGCAGGAGGCAAAATGTTTTGCAAGTTTTGTTGGGCAACCTGTGGGTACGCTGTCTGTTAGTCTTTTTGCTGTTCGCGGTCGGTGCACTTCTCGGCGGGTTAGCATGGCAGGATCACCAGCGGGATCCGTGGATGGGTGAGAACTTGCCAAATTTGATCATAGCACTGAAATGATGTGATATGAAGAAGCCAAACTTGAAACCATGTGTTACTATTATTGATCTCCGGCGCGCTGAACTTTGCTGCTCCTACAGGGGCCGTGTCTGTAGGCAGAATCACCTCTTATCAAGTGCAGACAAGTCTGAATGGCACACAGTGGGACACACTCCAATGCGACAAGGTGCCCTGCATTTTTGACAGCCGCGGAAACATCTTTGCGACCTGGCTGGGCTTTGAAGACGTGTCAAGCAACGCGTTCCCCCGCCCTGTAGACGCGCGATATATTCGAATCTTGCCAGTGGACTGGCGCGCAAGGAATTCCATGCGCGTGGGGGTGCTAGGATCTCCTCAGCCAATTGAGGTACAAAGTTGAAGCATAAGTGCGATTGTAGAAGTAGAAGATACGTATTATATGGACAAGATGCAGATAAAAAAAATGCGACCAAAGTACAAATGTGTTGAAGCGTCTGCAAATATGTACAGGGTGTCACCACGGTTGACTCGAGGGTGCGGGTGCTTGGTCGACGAAATAAGTGGCATCAAGAGGCTTGTCGGGCAAAGTTGGGAGCTCTCTGCTCCAGATACACGGTGCTGCGGTTGCGTGATATGCAAACGTGTCCTCAGGCGGGTCTTGATATGGATCGTTGTGTCACGAGGATACAAGGTGAGGACATAGTGGTCAAATGTTTCGAAGTCATTCGCCACAGTGGTTTGAATTTCACCGAGGCCGACCTACAATGTCAAGCGTGGGGTGGGAACCTTGCATCCATCTTGTCTGAAGAGGAGCAAGTTGTTGCTGAAAATGTGGCCTTCTCCGTCAAAGAATCACACGGTGAGAGGTAGCGTGGAATCTGCCTCGCAAAAACCTAGTGTAGCTGTGAGTCATGCGCGTGCGCAGATGTTCGACGCATGCGCCTTCATCTGTTCCGTACCTGTAGCATGGAAATGATGTCAGTACTCAAAGCAGGTATCCAGGATGTTTGGATTGGATACCGGGCCACGCCAACTACGGGAGGACTGGCGAAGTGGAAGTGGGTTGATGGATCGGAGGACTCCTACACAAATTGGGCACGCCAAAAATGCTTCAGGGTGTTCACGGAGCCAAAGACTTGGCACCAGGCTCAGCATGCCTGTGAGCAATGGGACAGGGCGTCTAGCACTGTAGGCTTACAAGATACGTACGCAGATGGCAGATCTAGCCTAGTATCTATCACTTCAAGTGAAGATGCTCAATTTCTCTCTAAACTTGTCTCAGAGGCCCGAGACCAAAATCCTGCGAAGAAGCATGTTCTGCAGCAGATTTACATAGGATTCAACAGGAGGCATAACAAGGATTTCGTCTGGTCTGATCGTTCAGGTCCGTTTTTTGTTGGGCGTCCTATGTATCTGCATTTGCTGCCAGGTTGATGGGCCTGATTCTGCTGGGTTTATTGACATAATGGACTCGTGCTAATCAGAAACAACGACCAAATATTGGCGTGCTGGACATCCCCTCGATACGGGTGACTCTACCTTCAAACAAGACTGCACGACAGCGGTCACAACGTAAGGAATTGACGTGCTTTTGGCGTTGCGAAAATGAGCCCCTGGCACTGCTGAGTTGCATCGTTCTGATCATGTTCCATGGCAGTGAAAGTTGGAATGCGAATTGGGAGGATGTTGCATGCCATCATGAATTGCCATACGCCTGCAGCAAAAGCTGCCAGTTCGACGATCCATTTGAATGGCGCGTCAGATCGTCCAATGCCACTTCATCGGCATGTACGAAAGTGGTAAGCATGCACTCTTTTTCGCTTGCTTCTGCAAGAGAATGCGTATTTCCCTGCGTATTTCTACACGGAGGCTAACTTGTCGGGGTTTGATGTGTGAAGTCAAACCTTGACGACGCCTTTGCGGGGCTCGTGGATTCTCATCATGTGCTACAGCAGCACGACATGGTGACGCTGGATGGTCAAAGCATTTCACTGGTCAGCTCACGCACATTGATGTGAATTAGTCGATGATGGAGTCTTGACACCGAATCCATTTGTGGTGCGCAGTTTTTCGCGTCCGGCCCATCGCAGGCGTGCTTATGCAGGGAGGGATCTCTGTCAATCCACTTGCTCGGGTTTCGGCGAATTTTAATGCCCTGTACCTCATGATTCTTTTTATTCCTGCAGCCCTCAACATGCTCGGGCACGCAATTTTCTCCACACCTCGTGGAGTTGAATGGGCGCTCGCCGCCAATCTGGTCTACGCCATCGCACTCAGTGCTCTGGGCCTAATCCTGATTTCTGCTGAGAAATCCGTAGCCATGCTAGCGGGGAAAGATTGGAGAGTGTCGTTCATGTTGCGAGTGCAAACGAGCGTTCTTGGAATCTCCGTGCTGCTATATGCGGCGCACAAGATTTTGCCGCAGTCTCTAGTGTTGGTTGCCTTCATGTCCACCATCTCTGCAATTGGTATCCAAATGATCGAGCGCGATGTTGCATTTGAAAAGCCGTGGCAGAGTTATTCAGATGCCGGAGTGATCATCTTGGTGCTGGGGGTTTCCAGTGTAGTACTTGCGGCTATGTCCAAGAAAGTGCGTCACGAGTGCATCAGGAGGATGGTCCTCGGTCGCGACAACTCTGAATACCGCACGATTTGGGCAAAGACTTTTGAAAATGGAGCAAGGTCATCACACGCCAGCGCCCAATACCAACTTGCCTTGCTGCCCTCGCATGCGCACTTGCACGAGAGCCATTCTGACACTCACCAATGGATTCTGCAGGAAGGAAACACTGGTTGACATTGACGCTGTATGCTCGAGAGTTCAGCACGAGCTTTGCGTTGCCAGACGAGGTGAGCAATAGGGACAGTCACATGGCGCCGGCGGCGCCCCCCGGCAAGCACAGGTGTTGACTGCGGGGGCAGGAATGGCCAGTCCTGCCGGAGTTCATTCCCGTCGACAGGAATGCTGCGGCGTTGCCCCTTCCCTTGCCCGCAGACAACACCTGCGCTTGCCGGGGGGCGCCGCCGGCGCCATGGACGCGGAGCCTGGCAAGAACGGAGAAGTTAACGCTGGACAGTAGATTGTGAATTAGACCTTGAAATTTTAGTAGCACGAAGAGCAAGAGAGGAATACTCACATCTTGAGATCCTGACTCGCATGAATCAGCAACCAAATAGCAGTAATGCATACAAGAGTCTTCAAGGAGTACGCGGCGCGTGCATATGTTTAAACTAAAAATACTTGTGTGTGTGGGTGTGCAGCTTATGTATCCCTTTACCCGTGGTGGGATCAGTGGCTGTTCTGGACCGGTTGTGCTGCTTGTGGTGCCTACGGCAGGACTAGCAAGCGGAGGCAGCACACAGAAGACATAGACATTCTTTTTCAAGAAGCCACGCTCGTCGCACCTTGTAACTTTCCCACGTTCTGTGTCTTCCTTTTGTTAGGCGCACTGAAGAGCAGCGCATGGTCGTAGGGCACACCATGCACATGCACCTACGGGTATGACCTTGTAGACCTGTAAGGCCTGCAAGGTTGCACACGATCATGCGCGCATATCCACAGCACCCTCGTCCTGTCTGTAGCAGCTTCTTGAGACAGCAGGAAGGATGAATTCTCCATTGCAGTAACCCCTGTGAAGACTCGCAGTGCTGGGTATAGGACTGACGCTGACACACACCAACACGAGCAGGTTTTTTCTACGAGCTCCAATGCGTTCTCCAAACTGCCAGCGCAGGCAACTCCAGCGGCGCTTTTCACGAAGTACGTCACATTGCTCAAGTCAGGTTCGCTTGCTTTTGCTCTGCCTTGCTCTCTCACCATCTTGCTCTGCCCCTTGTGCACCTATATTCTCCTTTCACAGAGCTCGGGCGGGACAACGGTAGCGGGTCGAGTGTTTCAGGGAAATAAGCAAGGTGGACCAGCATGTCCTTTGATGCAAGGCCCTGCTAAACGACCGGTTGGTCACTTTCAATCTGAAGGGCGGATGCTCATGCTGTTGGTGCGCGTGCTCTGTTACTTGCACCTGCGTGACATCAATGATGCTGATCAAGCAAAATATTCTACTCACGTGGTGCGGAGAACAGGCAAGAGCTCTGGAAAAGGTATCACGAAAGTACTATCGGGATCCGCGCTGCTTGACAGACCTCGTTCGATGTTCAATTCTCTTGGACTCGGTATCTGTGCACTCTTTGTGTCGCCCCTCCTTGTGCCTGTGCGCATAGTCGATGTCACTGATCATGATGCACTTTCGTGACAGATTGAGGAAACGAAATTGTGTCTCAACGCAATCCTCATGCACTCATCAACTGCCGCTCAGTCCTTCCCAGAATCGGATTACACAAGTGATGCGGACGATGACGCTACGCCCAAAATCTTTAACATCACGAACATTACGGACACCTTTTCGCCCAACCAAGATCCCAAATCAGGCAGGCGATCTATCCGGCTGCATCTTGAGGTGGCATGGGATGCTGCAGGTAACCGTATTGGTCCATGTGATTGTACACGCATATGATTGAGACCACACACAAATGAGGGATTTGTTCGCTTGTGAACATGGCTTTGATGTGTGAGCCCCGCTTTGCAGCCGGTAGCAGCTATTTGCACCTTTTGACGGTCGATGAATGGAGTTCCCATCCCCACACCGTGTGTCGTCACATCTGCGAGGTGCCATGCCCACATTCGCTCCCTCGTGACGTACAGTGGACTGTTATTGCTCAGATACCTTGACATGACACACTCTGTATGCATTTCCTTGCATTCCCGCCTGCTCGCACACCTCTGACCGCACAAGCTTGCTGGGATGCACTGCAGGTGGAGCTAATGCTTCAAGACACATACAAACATAGCATCAGCTGTCACGTCAACGTAGTCAGATTCCGTGATCTTCTCGCGTGTTAATCGCTCTTGTTGCCGAGAGAGGCAAGCGTGCTCGACTCACTGAGCGCAGAGGAGTCGTTGGTAGAGATAACGAGGCAAACTCATGTAATAGATTTATGTAAATTATTTGAACTGGAGCGCACGCCTGGCGCCGCGGTGGCACGGGCGTCGACTCCCAAAGCGAGGACTCTGGCCTGCCAGGCATCGCAAGGAGCTACCAGCTGACTCTCGCTCTCGCTCTCTCTACCTCGCTCGTTTTCTCTCTCGCTCTCGCTCCAGCTCTAGCTCTCACTAGGTTCACTCGCTCTCAGGCTCGTTCTCGCTCTCACTCTCTCTCGCTCGCTCGCTCTCTCTCTGAGTCAGAATCAAGCTGTTGTGTGCGATGCGCAGGGGGGCGACCTATGAGGATAAGGATTTGTGTTGCTTAAAACTTGCTTTCTTATAGAGAGAGAGAGAGAGAGAGAGAGAGAGAGGAGAGAGAGAGAGAGAGAGAGCCTGAGAGAGAAGAGAGAGAAGAGAGAGAGGGAGAAAGAGAGAGAGAAGAGAGAGAAAGAAAGAGAAGAGAGAGAGAAGAGAGGGGGGGTGGGGGGAAGGGGGGAGGGGGAGGGGAGAGAGAGAGAGAGAAGAGAGAGAGAGAGAGAGACGATGAGGATGAGGATTTGTGTTGCTTTGATTTATTAGTACCATGTACCGACGCCGCAGGTGTACTGATTAACGAGGATTTCCCCAGGGTCACCGCACCCAAACTGTTTTCGCCTACTTCCGTTTTGATCAGGTGCTGGACTGAGGCTGCTGCCCGGAGCCTGCTAAAGTCTCTCTCCCCCCCCTCCCGTGCCATCGTCGAGCGCGGTGCCGCGGCACCTGCAGCGTGGAGTCTGGCATGTCGCGCCCAAGTACCATGCTAGCTAAGCGCTGCATCGAGTCGTAGCTGTCCAGCACCAGGAGCACGTTGCCGGCTGCCTTCTCGTCGCCTGGTACGCTTAATTCGACCACCCGATCCGTCGACGCAAGACGTCCCCAATGGCGTGAAAGGTTGATGCCGCCGCCGCTCACATGGAGCGATACGAGCGCTTTGCTCCTGGTGCCGGGGATGCGCAAGCAGAGCAGCTTCTCCCCGTGCTTATCGCGCTTCATGCTCGCGATTATGGGGATCTTTACATGCATGCGCTCTGGAAGCACGAGCTGCGCCGTGACCGTCTCGGAGCCTGAGAGCGCCTGGCCGGGCTGCTGCTCGGCATCGTCAGAGAGGTCTGCTTGCCGCCGGAAGCTAGTCTGGTGACTCTGGTCAATCATGCGCCTCCAGGGGTGCGCCGGGGCTCTTGCAGGTTGCGTGGCCGCCGCAGAGTCGGTGGCTAACCAATCGTTGCTGATGGTGCGGTCGCGCCGCGGCGCACAGGGGTCCTCTTTGCGCTCCCTGCACTCCCTCCTGTGCATGTTCCCTGGTGCAAGCACGCTCTCCGCCGGGAAACACTCGGTGAGCACCTCACCGGGCTGCTCGACAGTCAAGGCGGTGAAGCCTCTCGCGTGAATAAGAGGTGTGTTCTCTGACATTGTGCGGATGTGGAGGCGTGCTGGGCGCGGTGCCGTTGCCGCCGTCTTGCCGTGCACTTGGAAACGCGGGTCTCAAGAAGGTCGGTCGGAAGAAGGTCCGCACCGGAACATTTTGCGGAATCAGGCACATGGACGGCACATGGCGTTAGAAAAAAGGCCGAACATTTTGCGGAATCACGCCTCTTCGAGCTTTTCCGCTGTCGCCGGCGGTCAACCCCAAATTTACAACCCAGATTTCCATTTGGCCTTCCGGCTTTTTCCTCGTGGGAAAAGAACAAGTGTCCTCGTGAGCCGCAGGGGCCTCAAGTCAGGACATTGAACCCGAAAATTCACATTCTGCGGAATCA
>Ga0115006_10003624_pt1 | contig 10549 bp, 14 predicted proteins | sample ArcOceMetagenome_3_FD_88943 | JGI IMG/M metagenome (GOLD analysis project Ga0115006, IMG submission 88943) | Marine eukaryotic phytoplankton communities from Arctic Ocean - Arctic Ocean- Svalbard ARC20M Metagenome | ecosystem: Environmental > Aquatic > Marine > Oceanic | place: Arctic Ocean...
AGGGCCCGGCGTAGCCAGCGACGGAAGTAAAGGCGGAAACAGTTTGGATGCGGTGACCCCTGGGTTAACCCTCGGTACCCTATATTCCTCCGGCGTCGGTATTAATAAAACAAAGCAACACTCACGCACATGCCAATTTGCCAAAGACCATGCGCGCCCCTCACCTCCTTGCCAACCTTCTTCAAGTTGCTCACAACCTCCCCTCCCCCGCGCCGCTCACTAGTGTGAGGTGGCCAGACTCGACCGTACAGGCCGCGGCTGGTAGTGTCCCGGCTCTAGTGCACACGAACTCAGGGCCGTTAAAAAACGTTTGCCTATGTGGGGGTGTTTGTGAGCCCTCCCGCGGCGGGCGCCACTCAGTTTATTTTCACCCCCTGGAAGTTTTTCCCGGCGCGGGGTGTCTGGGGGGAGGTCTGGCAGGCGTGGGGACGCGGGTTAAAGGGCTCGGGGCGAGAACAAAGGATTACGGTGAAAACACGCCAAAAAGGGGTCGTTTTAGCCTGTTTTTGGGACGTAACTCGGCGAGTTTGGGCCCGATCTGCACGCCCCGAGTACGAGAAGTCGTCCCAAACACATTCCGGAGCTTTTCCGCTACTTTATAGCACTTTTTACTTTTTGCGGCAAAAAAGCACGCACGGCGTGCTTTTTTGGTTTTTGAAAGAAAAGTGTTTTGAGAGAGGTTTTGGGACCGGGACGGTCCCCGGCGCGCGGGGCTTTCCCCCGGCGTTCGGGGCCGAAACGGGCCCAAAACCCCCGGCACAGCGCGTCCCCCGGCGCGGCACGGTCCCGCGGCGGTGCGGGGCGGGTGCGCCCGCGGCGGGGGGCGCCTTCGGGTCAAGCGCGCACGCGCGCTTGCATATGTGTCTGGCCTTGCTAACTGGCCTGAGGGGGAAAGAAGAGTTGGGGAGAGTAGCAGCCATGCAAGCCGTTGGGCATGGCCCCCTGTGTCGTCGTGCCGTCCACATGCACACATGGCCCAGCGCACACAGAGCCCACACGTTGTCAGTCTCCGCCTCTCATAACACGTCCCGCTGCAGCTTCAGAGTCTGTAGCAAAAAAGACCTACGTGCATAGCAAAAGAGACCTACCTGTATAGCAAAAGAGACCTGTTCATGTACGAAAGTGATCTACTGATATAGGAAAAGAGATCTGAGGACGCTGCAGCGACATGCACGCGCGCATGCAGACAGCGGCAGCTAGGGTGCGCGGCAGGCACTGGGGCAGACACACGCGGCACTCGCTTATATGCGTGCTTGTGCGTGTGTGCTTGTATGTTTGTTTGCATGTGTGTGCGTGTATGTGGGGCATTGCAGCAGACACATGCGGTATTTTGCGGCACTCGCACCTTGCAGCATTTTCGTCAGACTATACAACGTGTTCTCTTACTATCGAATATGTTCTCTTACTGTAGAATATGTTCTCTTCACAGAGCACAGAGTGGCGACCAGACACATGCGGACACACGAGCCACGCGCACCTTGCACCATAGTGCGCAGACCATACAATGTATCCTCTCACTGTAAAACATGTCCTCTTACTATAGAACACACACACCTTGCACCATATTCGGCAGACAGGACCCTCCTCAATCTTGGACCTGCAAGCGACATGAGGCATGCGTGCGTACAAGCCACATCAGGCATGCGTGCGCCGTCAGCTCTATCATAATAGTTTTGTGTTATCGTAATATTTTATCATAATATCATAATACCATATTACAATAATACAATTGTGATCGTATTACAAGGCCGCATGCGCGCGCAAATGCACACAGGCGATGACGTGCGCAGAACACACGCGCGGAAAGAACGGGAAAACTCGAGGATGGCCAGGCACACAACTTGCAAGACTCTGCAGAACCTGCAAGAGTCTCAGAGACAAAAGAAGTCACAAGGCTCACGCATGCAGGACCAGACAAAAGAAGACAAAAGACTCACGCATCCAGGATGGCGAGGCAAGACTGCCGGCGTTGGGCGCAGTAGATCATGCCCACCAACCACGCATCAGCCGTGTCCTCTGCCGCGTCGCGCTCCCCCGCAGCACGCTTGGGGATGACAACGAGCTCCTCGACAAACTGCCGCGCTGGTGCGCACCACATGGCCGTGCCGTCCGTGTGCGTGTCGTAGCGCAGCCAGGCGTTGGGCGGCGATGGGATGCCGTACGTGTTGGCCGCGCTCACGTACACGTACCTGCACGCGTCTCTTGCCTCAAAATCTGGGTGGACGTGTGCATGTTCGCAGTGGCCCGTGAGCTTGGTCCTCTCAACACGCCGAGCTGCCACGTCTATCTCCAGCTTGAAGAGGAATGCCGCGGGGACCTTGTCGTACAGCGGCACAACCCCACCCCAATCTGACAAGAACGGGCCCTTGCTGGCCGAGTCCCACCCTGTGCAGAACACGACCAGGCGCGACGCCTGCCCGCCCTGCGCCGCTGCCCCCTGCGCCGCTTGCCCCTGCCATTCTTCGATAGCTGTAGCATGGTGGATGTTGAACCAAGCATCGTCAGTCTTGATCACCACCGCGTCCGTCCCCGCTGCCGCCCCATGAGGTCGCGGCACCAAGTGCACCTGCACACCTTGACCCGTGCACGACAAGCACTGAGCCGGCCCCTTGAGGCCCGCCACGTACGGCACAAGGTCGAGCGAGATCTGGTTGATGACGAAGATGTAGTAGGACTCAGTGACGGCGAAGTCGTGGGGAGCCATCGCGGTGTCGGGCATGCTGTAGTGCTTCCTGGTCACCTCTTGCTCCGAGGCTTCATCCCACTCGACCAGCGTCATACTCAGACTGTTTGTGGCCGGGTTCTGCGCCCACGACCAGCCCACCATGCGCCCCGATGCCGCGCAGCGGTGCGGGTGCGCCGTAAAGGCTCTGCCCAGCTTGAGCGCTTCATCTACCGCGTCCAACCCTGCAAGCAGGTACGCAGGGGCTTTTAGCAAGTGCGACCCTGACTGGCAGCTGCGCGGCAAGGATGTCTTTCGGGGGGAGGATTTCGGGGTAGGGAGATGACCTGTCGTGACCGTCAGCGCGCCCGGCGCACCGCGCACGCAGCCGTCGAGCAGATCGGCACCTTCAGTCTCGAGCGTCCACGGATTCACTCGCCAGGGCAACCCAGCTTCCCACAGCGCCAGCAGCCTCCCCGCGCACCATTGGATGTTGGTGTTTGCCTGATTTTTCAGCTGCAGGTTCATGAAGTTGTCCGCCAGGCCGAGGGGCTGTGTTCCAAAAGTGCTGCGGTACAGGATGTCATCCCTGGCCTGCTCTGCGATAAACTCATCCGTTTTGACGAAGGCGTTCGAAATGTGTGCTCGCTGTTGCTTGCCATCAACAACAAATTTGATGAGGTGCCCATCGCCATCGAGTACATGTTCGTAGCGCCTGCCACCTCGATCAAACCTTCCTGGCCTGCCATTATGCACGCACTGTCATACTTCAGACACATTTGTTTTGTTTCTATAACCCCTGCGTGCTGATCTCTCTCGCTCTCTCGCTCTCTCGCTCTCTCGCTCTCGTTCTCTCGCTCTCGCTCTCGCTCTCGCTCTCGCGCTCTCGCTCTCTCCCTCCCGCCCTATGCGTGTACGTGCGTGTGTGTCAATCTGTATTTGTGATGCGGCGTGTGTTGAAACGTATGCCGTACCCGTTCCGAAAAATTGTGGCACAGAAATCTTCTGGGATGGTTCCGTCAATATCGTCAGCAAAGTATGAGCCCTCTGATTCCACCGTTGTATAAAAGCTCTCCCAGTCCTTCTGTATTTCTGCATTCCATAGCGACTGTTTCAGCGCCTCAAAGTCCTGCGCTGTGTCTGTTGCCATGGACACAGCACGTACATGCCTTTGACGCAGTGCCCTTTGACGCAGCCTTGGCCATGTCCCCTGACTGTGCGGTGCATCCCAAGTCGCCAGCTTCACCAATGGATGCACCACGCTGAAAGCTTCTGCCGCCTGCAGTGCAGCGACAACAGACAGACATCTGAAGCACAGCCGCACTCCAGCTGCTGGCATCATCGCTGTTCCGAACTCGTGTTTTTTTTTTCTTTTGATACCGCGACATGTCTTTCTGGTCCGAGGCATGTGTGGGTGTGGAGCCGGCGGTACGGTTCATGGTCCGCATCTTCAAGTTGATCGCTCTCCTCTCGGTGAGCATCATGATATGCTCGGTTCTGGCCACGCTGCTGGCCGTGGGCGAACTGACGATCAACGTGAGGCTCAAATCAGCGTCGACGCCACTCCCACGCTCACAGCACGTCATCTCTAAGCCTGTCGACTCGTCGCCGACGCTGCCGCCAGCGGCCAGGCAGAATGCTAGTGTCAGCCGTGCAGGCACCGAGTCCAACAGCGGGGCGAGCGGTCAGCACCAGGCCGGCGGCAAAGAGAAGCGCCAGAATCGCGGCAAAAAACAGCGTTCCGAGCGGGCCGGGGCGGGACAGGGCCGACGGGCGTGGCGGGGTTGCACCCGTTTCCGCAGGACCCGTGTCGAGACAGATGACAGCGGGCTCAGGTCAGATTGGTGTTCTCATTGTCGACGTTCGACCGCCAGGGGAACCCGTGAGTGATAACGTCCTACACTCGTTACAGGCTGTGCGGACTGCGCCAGACTTGCACTGCGAACTCTGGATGGCGCACGGTGGCCGTGTTCCGACTCCGCTCAATGCCTACCTGCAAGCCTGGAAGCACATGGTCACAATTCGCTACATGCCAGTCGCCCATACAAACCCGCACAACGCTGCTGCGATCAACCTGGCTGGCGTTCATGGAGGGCACATTGGCAAGGCGCTCGCGCTGCGGGAGTCGGGTTTCGACTTCCCTGTCGTGTTGGATGGTGACAGCTTTCCATGCCAGGGGTGGCTTGATGCAGTGCAAAGGGCTACGCAGGACGCCGATGTGATATGGACCATAGCCCCTTACCCGTATGCTACAACCCACAACAACCGGGATGCTCACACCAGTCCGATGAGCGCAAGTCAAGTAGCTGAATACCGCACATTTCCGGAGCGAAGTACGGGCACCGTCTTTGCAGTTCGCCGCACACCTGCCACGCGGCTCTGGTTGACAGCCGCGCTCGACATACGCGCAAACCAAACAACTCTGCTCGATGCAGGTCGCGAAAAGCGGGTGTACAGGTGCTCTGTGTGTTTTGGTGGCCAATGTTGTAGCCATGGTGGCATGTGGTGAACATGGTGAGCCGATGGAAATGCACACATACAGATATGCATATGGGTGTGCCCATACATAGTACTATGTACTCTGTGTGCAGAAGCGAATGTTCTAAGAAGGTGCAGGGTACTATCTCGTAGAGGTGCGTATATGCCAGGTACGACCACAGCTTGCGTATTAGACGGAACTTTGGCCGCACTTGCGCGTATGTGCCTGGTACATATACCACAGCGGGAAGGATTCGGGCACGGGTATACTCCGAGTTTTGTGTTCTTTGAGATTCGTGTTTCTTGAAAGTAATGGTCAACGGAAAAAAAAAACGAAAATGAACAGTCAATATCAGGATCAAGCGGCTTTCCGCGAATCATTTTTCCTGCATCGTCACCAGATCCGTGAGTACCTGTTCCCCAGGCACCAGGGTTGCAGGAACCCGAAGGAGGAGGGGGTGGAATGCGCATGTGGTGGAACACAGTGTCTCTTTACCCACAGCAAAGCCGGGTTTAAGGCCTGCGCCCAGAAGTTCACTACAGCTAGCAATCGTGCTTTAGTTCCCTCCAGGAACGCCGCCGTGCAGAGGAGGGGGAAGTGGGGGAAGGCGGCATGGCGACAACAGACGCCTTGATCTACAGGTCGCACCCAAAAGAGACCTACGTATATACAAAAAAGACTCACTTGTATGGAAAAAGAGACCCACAAACACAAGTTGGTCTCATGTATGTGCGCGTACCCTACACAACACGACACATTGGAGGTCGCTGATAGACCTGATGGGTATTCTGAAATTTCATATCGCATTTGACTTAAGGTGCCTTCATGCGCGTACACGCACCACACTGACACACAATCCTTGCCGTGTACTGTACGTGCTGTTTATTCTTAATCCACCCACACGAAGAGGGAGTCTGAGGTGGATGAAAGCCTGCGTTTGTGATACATGTATTTATTGTACAAATACATGTATGTTATATATATCATTTATATGTAAGTATGTTGTATATTGAGAGAGTGTGTGTGCATGTACATATGTGCATGTGCACATGTCATACATACTCGTGTGTGTTGTGTGCCTCTATGACTATTTCTCTCTTCCTCTCTCTTTTGTCTCTCTTCCTCTTTCTCTGAATCTCTTTCTATCTTGTTCCCTGACTCTCAACCTCACTCACGCTGCTCGCTCGCGCGCGCTCACTCTGTCTGTCTATTTGTCTCTCAGATCGACACGTACGGGCTGGCGCGACTGCAGAAAGAGAAAATTACAGACCTACCAGTTTGCCATAGAGTCGAAAGACTGTCACTTTGGGGATAACGGAATAATAAACAACTCTGTGCCAACGTGAACGTGACTTGGCCGTGACCACGTGACCCGGGCCTCTCGATTCTGGTCGACTGGTCACGTGTCGCCACACCAATGAGGCGCGGGACCATGCCAGCATCAATCACGCATGTAGGGCGTGCAGCTTAGCGCCCGACAGAATGATCTGAGGACAGGCGCATTGGCACTTAAGCTTCTGCTCTCAAGTCGAGCTCACTGAAGCTGGTTTGCCGCGACAAGCCTTGCTTGACATATATCAGGAGTGCCAGCAACAGACCAACAATGGTCAACAATGGCCAAGAAAGGCCTCCCAAAGATGAATACCGCAGGTGTGTGTGTGTGTGTGTGTGCGCGCGCGTGTGTCGTGTAGTCCTACATGAAATAGGGCCTCTCTGAAATTGAACTCTTGAGGTTGGTGTTTGTGTGTCTGTGTGTGTTTCTGTACTTTTACTACCATTTTTGATACCTTTTCATTTCTCATCTAGTATTCCATGAAGGAATTTCTCTTCTACCATTTCTCATCCATGAAATGTCACTACTATTTTAGATACCTCTGCATTTCTCTCATCAATTTTTTTGATACCTCTCCATTTCACCGCGGGCGAAAAACTGGCATTCGTAAGTTACTACACACGGGACCGGTGGGGAGGAACACCCGGACCGGTAAGTCGAAGCACGCAAGACAAGGGAGCACAGCAAACCAGGGCCAGAGCGAAAACATAGCAAGCACGATACATATCGAAAGTAGATCTGAAGCAAGAGTAAAAGGCGTCGAAAGGCTAACACAACATGGGTATCAGTAGACTGTATGTATGTTTATTACTGTAGGACCTATGAAAAAGCTGAGAGCGGGGAGGGGGGAGAGAGAGGAAAGGGGGGACCCGAGGGTGATCTTCCAAAATCTTGAAGTGGCGCGACTTTCTTTTCCGATTAAGTTAGCCTGACAAGCATCCCAATGTCCCGAAAACTTCCTGAAAAGTCACGGTCCACCGGCGAAAAAATTCCCATATCCCCCTAGGTCCTACTATGATTTGGACATGGATAAACAGACATTTGCTATGAACAAGGGACGTGGCATTCCGAAAGGATTCAGTGCCTAGTGTCATGCGGTGGTGATGAGGAAGAAGTGGTCGGCATAGTCTGCTGGAACCTGTGAAGTGCAAAGCGTACCCGACACCGTACAACTCAGAGACAAGCGAGGCGTGGCTCGGTAATGAAGACCACAGCAGGCGATCACAGCAAACAACCGGCTGGGACTCTGTATTGACTAGGCACTCTATCGCGTGACGAGACACCGTCTGCAGCCTCGGCAAGCATTGACAGGCGTGTGCTCCGGCATTCAGGCAAGACGCATGACAAGGTGCAGGCTGTGTCAGAGGCAGATAGAGGCAGGGGCAACGCGCGCGCGCACAAGCAAACCTCGGGCCGTTTACTGACGACAATAAGCTGGAAGTGTTCAAGGCAGTGCTGCGAAAATTTGTCCTGCGGGGCGTTGTGGGTGTGAAGAGGTATGCATGCTTGAGCATGCAGAGCTAAAGAGGGAGAGTGCACACGACAAGAGAGGACAAGGTGTCCTGCGATGCGGGCGCCCAAAGGTTTGCTCACTCCTCTTTCTCTACATTGTCCAGTCCAAGGCGTGTTCTCTCATCGTACACATACACTTGGGGTGTGTGGCATGCTGACACAAGCTCTCCTGCGAAAACACGTTGAGATACGCACCTCTTTGAAGTTGTCGCCGTCTTCTAGAGTGGCGAGCTTGAGGAAGTTGGCGTCCTTGACGATAGACCCATCCCACAACATGTCCCACAGCCCGGCGCGCACGGAGTCAAACCAGGACGCCATGGTGGCCCAGTCCAGCGGTAAATCACCATTGTCCACCACCAACGGCTTGCCGAAGCGAAGGGCGCCCAGCGTCGCCACGCGCACTGTTTCGCTGTCCGTGTCTCCGGGCTTGTAGGACATGAGCAGATTGGTGTCTCGATATCTGCTCGTCCGTGTCTCCATCTTGAGTCAGGATGGTGTGTGCGGATGCCATGTCCCGGATGCCATGTCTCGCATGCTGTGTGTCCATCTCTCAATCCATTGTCTCACTCGACCACAGAAGACAGCTTGCAGGCTGACTTCTGCGTCGTCGAGTCAGCGTGTTGAGAACAGACCGAGCTGACGTGTGCCGCCACCTTACTTGTGTGCACATGCAGTACCACGCGCTGCACACGCGCTCCAGTGCCAAGACGGACGCTGAGCAACTCGGTTACCACGCGGACGCTCAACAACTCGGTTATACCACACGCGTTGTTCTGCCTCACGCCCCGCCGCCCTTGCATGCAACACAAAGGTCTGGGCGACATGACGCCATAATACATCAAGGCATACGGCACATAAAGGTCTTGAGGTATACAGCGTTCAAGACCAGGCATGACACACAAGCTGTTTGTCAAAGGTACGCATGCACGCCCTGTTCTCGCATGCGCTCCTGGCAAGCGCTGCAGGCAAGCGCTCAACAGGGCACAGAATACCAACCGAAGGAACGTCTGGGCATTCCCGGAGAGGTCGATGATGAGGGGCTGTCTCTTCGCGGCTTTGCGGATGTCGTCAAGCGTGTCTGCCAACTGCCGCAGCCCGATCTTGCAGCTGTACGGGGTCTTGGGCACTAGTTCTGAGGGCTCCGGCTCCGGCGGAGGCGGCACCCAACACTTGCTTTCCTCTGCTTCCAGTGCTGTCTCACGCGTACACACACGACCACACGTCAACAGCTCGTTGACCCTCTGGCAGGCATGCACAGAGACCTTGGGGCGAGGCAGACCCTTGAACTCAGGCAGACAAGACTGGCGAGACGCGGCAGGCCAAGAGAGAGACTAGGCAGGAGATTAGGCAGGAGACTAGGCAGACTCGGCAGGACACTAACGAGGATTACTAGACTCGCCAACACCCAGCCTCTCGTTGAAATGCGCAGACAAGTCCGACACACACCAACCAGACACACGAAGGCAGGGCACACGAGCGCACACAGGCACATGCGACTACCGGTGCGCACAAGAGAATATCAGCGCGCACAGCACGCACACAGCACGCGCATAGCACGCGCATAGACATATCAAACTACCAGAACGCGTGGCGAGCATGTCAGCCTCGGAATAGGCCTCGAGCATCTCGCGGATGTGCGCATCTCCAGTCACGTCCCAGGGGCTGCACAGTGCGGAGCAGCGCGGCACACGGATGTAAAGGAAGGCGCACCAGCTTTCACCCAGTGATAGCGATGCAACAGCCGAGAGGCACGAGCGGAGGTGGCATGACAACATGCGCCATCACAGCATACGCATGCGTCCACGCGTTGCCCACACGTACCAACACCCCACGCTGCAGAATCGCGCGCTGCAAGCCGCGCAGCCACGCGCCAAAAAGCACCAGGCGGTTTTGCCAGGCGTTTTTGCCCCCCGCGGGTGCGCATGCATGAGGCAGTAGCGGCGCACGTGTGTACAACGTGCTGCTAGGCGGTACACTAAGTAGCTTGGTGTACACTAAGCCTGCCTTAGTGAGGCTCAGCGCTTTGTTGGAGCGCACCAGACACGACGTGCAACGTCAAGCGCAACAAGAGTGCCAACAAGGGTGGAGGGCGGCACCTCTCATTCTCCCTGCTACGCACGCTAGGATCGGCTCCATACTTGAGCAGCAGCGCCACCGTCTGCATGTGCAGTCATGTGCAGTCATTGGTCTGCGCACTGCACGTCGCGCGCTCTTGCCTCTGCCTGGGTTAGCCTGTGTTGCAGGCTTCTCCGACACTGCCACTCCCCCCCACCCCGACACTCTCCGCACTTTGCATTTGCTGGGCCTGAGACCGGCGGTGCAACGTCGGTGGTGTCCGTGCCACTCAGGCCTTGGTTGATCCCAGGTGTATAGAGTTCGCAGGGTAGGAATCCTAGTAGCTTTATGGCCTTGGTATGTCCTAGTAGCTCTATGGCGAGATCAACTATTGCAGGACATAGCATTTGTTCCTATTGAAAGACGCAGCACTAACAAGACATGAGGTAGCACTAGCCGAGCACTAGCCACACGTTGCATTCGTTCATCCATGTCACAAAACTGGTCG
>Ga0115006_10003625_pt1 | contig 10548 bp, 16 predicted proteins | sample ArcOceMetagenome_3_FD_88943 | JGI IMG/M metagenome (GOLD analysis project Ga0115006, IMG submission 88943) | Marine eukaryotic phytoplankton communities from Arctic Ocean - Arctic Ocean- Svalbard ARC20M Metagenome | ecosystem: Environmental > Aquatic > Marine > Oceanic | place: Arctic Ocean...
AAGAAGACTGTTGTCAAGAAGCGCACCAAGAAGTTCGCCCGCCATCAGAGTGATATCTTCATGCGCATCAGTAAGAGTTCATGGAGGAAGCCTAAGGGAATTGACGGACGCGTGAAGCGCAGGTTCAAGGGTGCCATACCCATGCCTTCCGTCGGATACGGGTCCGACAAGAAGACCCGCAACATCCTCCCCAACGGCTTCCGCAAGGTCGTCGTTGCCAACGTTGACGAGCTCGAGATGCTCCTCATGCACAACCGTAAATACTGCGGCGAGGTCGCCCATAACGTTAGCTCCAAGAACCGCAAGCTTATCGTGGAGAGGGCCGAGCAGCTGGGTGTTAGGTTGACCAACGGAGGTGCTAAGCTCAAGGCTGAGGAGGACGAGTAAAGAGAAACGCCCGCTTGATAAAGAAAACTGTCTCCTTTTCCTATATTATTCTTTATTTGTTCCCACTATTGTTGCCCACCCCCCCCGCCGTCACTTCCGCCTACTCCCGAACCCTCCTTATCTCCCACTCTTAATTTTCCCCCTGAGAACCCCATTTTTTTGGTGCATACAAAAAGTATGAGTGACGAGGTCAGTAATTCTTCAAGGGACCCCATAACAACCTATCTCCCCACAGACCTCCTCAGTTTCTCCCCTAAACGTTGCAGGGGAGAGTAATGGGAGATTATACCCCATGGATATTATCCTTTTCGGGTCTATTTTTAACCTGAAATTTGAAAAATTAGCGACAGACGTTATCTAACCCCTCTTCAAATTCCCTTACAGGAATATGACGAAGTTTCCAATGAGGAGAAACTCCAAATTGCACAACATTTTCTCCTTTCCGCCCCTCCTGGGCAATTCCAGGAGCTGTTAGCTGATGTTACGAAGCTTCTTCCGAAAGATTTGATCTCTCCTGAGATGCTTACTGGCATCAGAAGGGCCTACGATGTCAGGCACTCGGCCTTGGTTGAGGTGGATGGGGAAAAGGATAAGGTTATCGTTGTGAGTTACTGTCCCTCTTACCACTGCCAGCATATTGTCCTTTCGGCAACGGATCTGACCCCCCCCCCCCTCCTCCCCTCCTTTCCCCCCACTCTCTCTCCCCCCCCCTCCCCCAGCTATGCAAGGAGGCCGAGTTGGATGCGACTAAATACATTGACTCCCACTCCAAGAAGGTGGTTAAGGTGGACCATGTGGGCCAGTCTGGAACCACTGTCGCTGACAAGCCCTTACCCCCCAACGCCTTCGACGGCAGTGTCGAGGAGAAGCGGGTCGCTGCCCTCGCTGGGTTGGACGAGTACCTCGGCAACCATTTCACAGAAGGACGTGCTGCTTGTGGGGCATTCTCCAAGGACGGCAAGGTGACCCTGATGATCTCCGGCGACAAGGTGAGGAGCTTCGAGTGCGATTTCGTTCTTCGCATCGTCCTGTAGTCTGACCTGATCCCAAATCCCCCCCCCCTCAGGTGAATCTCAAGAACTACTGGTCGGGCTCTTGGACGTCCACTTGGACCCTAGACGGTGATAACAGCATTTCCGGCACTACAAATATTAGGGCCCACTACTTCGAGGAGGGTAACGTGCAACTTCATACCACCAAGGAGTTCCCGTCCACCAAGCTCGACGGTGACCTTAAAAAGGCTGTCGCAGAGCACATCTACAAGTGCGAGCAGTCACTACACCTCGCCCTTGGGGCGATGTACCAGAACATGAGCGAGGAGACTCTTAAGGCCATGAGGAGGGTCATGCCCATCACCAGGAGCAAAATGGAGTGGAACATGCAGGCCCATAAAATGGTTAAACAGCTTCACACAAAGTGAGAGGGCGGTCAGGACGAGGAGAGAGAGAGAGACGAGGAGGTGCCCAGCAAATAAACAACGTAACTTTACAACGTTCTTGAAACAAACCTGCGACATTATTTCTCACTATCTGGTAACAAGGGATCCCTTCCCGCTCACCCCTTCACCGCCTGCCCCAGGCAAGAGGTGTAATATCCCTCTTCGCCTTCCCAAACGAGACTCGGTTGGGCTCCCTGTGTCTACTGTCCCTCTCCCAAGACGCTGCAGCCTCCCCCAAGCACGTCCCGTAGGCTCGGGTGTCGTAGCAGTGGGGGCGAGTTTTGATGTGATCCATGTCGTTCAGCATTCCTGGGGACATTGTACCGTATGACATTGGCATCTTGCTGAAAGCGCCCCTGCCCCCGAAGGACTCTGGGATCTCATCTTTACTGAATTTGAAAGACTGCGCGTTGCGGTTCTGGGACAATACCTGTTTACCGACAGCGCGGGCAGCCCTGTAGCGGGAATAGGTGGAATCACCCCACTCCAGGCTTTTTGTGATCTCACGCATGGAGGGAGTACCTGTGAACTCCAACCCCTTCCCCCCGGGGTGGAAGGATGTCTAAGGGAGGCGCACGGGGGGCGGTCAGGGTGAGATACGAAACGAAGAGAAACTACGAGAGACAAAAAGATGCTACCACTCGCACCATCAAGTCACCACATCCTCCCCCTCGCTGTTACTTTTTACCTGACTTGGTTGAAAGGACTTCATGAACCCATCGTGTATTTCACTCTTTCTCGAACTACTTCTTGCTGTATGAATCGTAGCATTCGACTTGATTGGACTATATATATCGCCATTATTATGGCCAATTACAGCCCGGTGAGCCTGACGATCAAAGGAGGCGTCATGTTCTCCTGTTTTCCCCATGAAAACCATTACACGTTGTGCGACGCTTGGCCGAGACGTAGCTTGAAGTTAGGAGGTAGTACAGTGAGGGCGCTTCAAGGGCTGCTTCCTCTCTTATCAATCAATCTTTGTTAACCAGTTCCCTGATCTGTTGCAGCGGAGAAGGAAGGTGAAAAAGAGGGAAAAGTGTTAAAAAGGGCACCAAAGGCGCGAAGAGAGGGTTCGATACAATTAGTTCTTCAAATTAGTCTATAAGCAGGCTGGAAATCTCAACGGCAACTAATTTCCGTCGAGCCAGCCGCGACAATCCATCGCATGAGCCCCAAAGCACGTCGTATGCCCATCCGTTGAAAGCCTTGAGAACTCGCACGAGTAACAATTCGCCTGTTCGATATTCGAGCACAGACCTTCCTGCGGTTCCATGGGGAGCATATCGCCGAGACAAACGCTCAATTCGCTCCCACACTCTGTGAGCTTCCACGTTTTCAGGTGGAACGCGTCTTCAGGATCGAGGCCTTCGATGTTGTCCTGCTGTGCATTTTCGTTCGTAGAGAGATCACAGTCATCAACGTTATCAGGGCAGTAGCGATTGAGCCACCGGTCATGCAATGAGCATGAAGAGCCATCAAGCTTTCCACTGGCAGTGAAAGCGGTGGTAGCGGTCTGGTTCGGGCTACCGTCCAAGAAACAGCCAGCGGTGAAGCTACTCATTTGCCACGAGGGTTGCTGATCCACTTTGCCACGAGCCATGGCAATCAAGGGCGCTGTAGAACCATGACTTATTCTCGCGAGGAGAAGGTTCTCACCAGTCCAGTGTGCTTTCACCCATTCGCCGGTGGTCACTGCTTCCACCCTTGCGCTTGGACGATCTTGCTCCTGGTAGAACGGTTGAGAATTCGCCTCATCCGATGTTTCGAAATGATTCAAGCAGGCTGCCGCGCAACCATTCGCCGCGAAATACAATAAAACACCTTGATACTCTTGGGAGCGGGACGAGGAGCGTAGCGAGCGCGGGAAGGGTGATTAGTTATAGTGATGGGTGGGGTTTGCTATTGTCGATCGCTCCAGGCGGTGATTTGCTATCGCTTCACTCCAACCCCGCCCTCCCTTACCTTCACTTGCATCTGGATCGACGCACTCCATCTCACCGCCCGAGAAGAGAAGTAGAAGCTTGGAGCATTGGCTTTCAACACAAGCCTCTGCATTAAGTGACACTACACAATTCTCATCCACTCCGTTCATTCCCTTACAGGAAGACACAACAAGATCATTGACAGGTGGCGGTGTCGCTGAGGCAGCAACCACACTAATGAAAAAACAAGCTTGCCCAAACCATTATTACAACGATGCCAAGCAAGGTAGAAATATAGTGGAGGATCGTCCGAGGAGTAGTCGGTTGGTAGGAGGGGGGGCCTTAGAATAGAAGATAAAAAGCGAGAAGGGTGAATGGGCGGACGAGACCAATGTAGAGTGAAATAGCAGTTGTCAAGGTTCTCACCGGTTGATTTTGGTTGCAGGGCGAGGAAGAGGATGTTTTGAAGAGGCCGAAAAATATTTTTTCATTTGACGGCGTCAGACGGACTGCTTGGCAATGCTTAGAAAACAAATTCGCACTCGTGGAAGAGTTACACGTCTCGTTTAAGGAAGGATTTCAACCTTTTCCACCAATCATTTCATTTTCACTTCCTAAACCGCGTCATTTTAATCAGGGACACCAATATATCTGGGATCTGTCAAAACGTCAACAATAAAAACAAAAAAAACGCCAAAAATAAGCCGTTATTGTCCAATACCTCTCAACTGACCCAACGCACCCGACCTTGAATCCAATAATCCCTCCTCCCTCTACAACATAACACAGATGACAATCATTCTCTCGTCAATCTCGAGAATGTCGACGGTTCTCGTGTCAAGGACTTCAACACCAGGGAATCATGAGGTGATTTCTGGCAGAGTCCTCCAAGCGATTGAGGAGAGGGGCATTAACTTGTCAAGAGCGGACAACGATGAACTACAAGAGCAACGCCGCAGCATTCAGTACGACGACAAGCATATATTTCACATGATCATTCGCCCGAATAAGAATGCGACGATTATTTATCTCTGTTTGACCTCTGGTGGGACAATCTCGGTTTCTCCCAGGCTCTGTTTCGGCTTCCTCGAGGCTGTTTGCGAGGTAAAGAGTGGAGGATGGCGATGCCACTCAACGTAGTTTCAATGAAAATTCTCTTACGCCTCTTTAACACCATTACCATCCTTCCTGCGCAGGTGTTCCAGGCGAAGCTAGGCAGGGCGGCGAGGGTAGCGAACGCGCATGGGTTGGAGAAGAGTTTCGGCGTTGAACTCACTTCGATGATGCATCGCTGGAACACGGCTCCTCCCGCCGTTAGGGACCAAGGAATGGTGAGGGTTGAGGGTAAGATTCAAGGCGTTAAGAAGGTGATGCACCAGAACGTCAAAGAGCTTCTCAAGAGGGAGGAGGCGATGGAGATGCTCGTTGATAGGACAGAGTCGCTCCAGGAAGAGGCCGTCGTTTTCAAAAGGCGATCCGAGATGGTGAAGGAGAAGATGAAGCAGGTGAGGGAGGGAGGGCGACATCCTGCACTGCAGTACGAACCACATCCCGTTTATCGCGCCTCGATCCTAACCATTATTGCTCGTCGCTTCGTTATTTACAGAAATACTTGTTCTATCGTTTCCTTCTTGTCGCCGTCATCCTCCTTGTGATCCTTTTCCTCACAGTGTCTGTCTGTGGGACCTTCAATTTCCAGCAATGTCTTGCCGGAGGAAGTGAAGAGTAATTGCGACGCTCATTGCGACGCTAAACTAATTTTAACGCAGGGTTAACTAATTTAAGATGCAAGGTTTCAGATCTAAACCTTCTTTGAAGTTCTCACATATTCTTGATAGAAGGACCGGGGCATCCACGCTGCAGCCATACTTCTGTCACCCCAAACTTTCCTCATCCCCGCGTCCTCGGCGCTCGTTGTCACCTCACCAGGATAAGGGGGGGGGTACGAGTAGGGCTGCTGGGAGAGCAGGCTAGAGTAATGAGGGAAGTACTTGCCCCCTGTGCCTCCAACCACTCCCTCGGCGAGGTTACTCACAGATTCAGCCTGCTTCCTTGCGGCCTCCTCCGCCTGCCTGTCCAAACTTAGACTTTCTCGCCGCGACCCTTTCACTGCACCCTTCTTCAACTTTGCGTCCAGTATTTCTGAAATGCGTGCGTCAACGTCATCGAAAAAGGGTGAGTTCACGGACGAGTCCGAGTCATCAGAACTTGCGCCATCCCACCCGGACGGTAGGACAGTAGGCTTCGGCGGTGACTGGTGCTTGTCCTTCTTTTTCTTTTTGTTCTTGTGTTTCTTCTTTGACTTTCCCTTTTCCTTCTCTCTCTCCTTTCCCTTTCCCCTGCCCTTCTTTTTCTTCTTCCTCTTGGACCTCACATCCTCTGATTCCGATTCTGATTCTTCTTCCTCCTCTTCCACATCCTCCACTTCATCATCGTAGTCATAGTCCTCCTTCTCCCTTACTTTCATTGCTACCGAAGTCGTCTCTCCACCCATACCATCAAGAACTATATTCTCGAGCTTTGCTTGCCGGATGAGCATCTCCTGCTTCTCCTTCCTAAGCTCATCATTGATTTTGTCCGTGCTGCTGGCGACGAGCTTCCCAGCGATTTGCTCGATCCAAGACATGTGTTCTTTAACTTTGATTTCGTCGTTGACCTCCTTCAGAACCTCCTTTTTCCTGACCACCTCAACCCTCCCAACCTCAACGTCGGCTTCCTTCCTCCTAAGCTCCACCTCCCTTGCCCTGATCTTCTTCAGAGCCTCGTCAACCTCAAGCTTCAAGGACCGAATAACCTCCTCGAATTCGCCCTTTTGCCTCGTAAGCCTCGTCTCGTAGTCGAAGGCCATCTTCTGTTTCAGGGAAGCCACCTCACCTTTATGATGACTGGAATATTTATCGCTCAATGCCGTCATCTCCCTACCTATGTCAATAGCGAAGCCCTCCTGGAGGTTCTTGATCTGCTTGTCTCTCTCTCTGTCCCCAAGTTCTCTCTCCGCCGCAAGCCTCATGTCGAACCCCCTTTCCATATCCTTCCTCACGCCCTCCTCCCTCTTCTTGCTCTCATTTTCCCAAGTCTGGACAACCTCAACGAGCTGCTGCTGCACCTGAAGCCTCTCGGCGCCCTGCGCCTGCTTCACCTTACCCATGGCCTCTTGGAGCTCGAGATACGACCTCTTTTCAGCCTGCAGTTCCGCGGTGAGGTTCCCAAGCTGGTGCTTGAAGTTATCCCTCTCGCTTTCCATCTCCCTCTCCCTCTGCTTGATCGCCCTCTGGTTCTCAGTATCTCTTTCGTATATTTTTTGCTCACACTCAAGGATGGCAGTCTTGAGCCTGTGATTCATCTCACTCTCGGAGAAGGCCAGCTTCTCCTCGAGTTCAAGCCTCTCCCTCTTGAACTTTGTCTCTAGGCTCAGTACCCGCTCCGAGGCGTCGCTTCCGACCTTTTGCTTCTGCTCTCGCAGTCTCTCTTCTTGCTGCGCAAGGATTCTCTCCAGGTGGTTATCTGAGCTGCTGGTGACGTCCTGCATTCGCGCATGGCTCTGCGATGAGCGAAGCGAATCGCGAAAAGGGTTAGGATGTGGGATGGGGATTATTGCGGTGGTTATGGAGGGGGCGTGTCTGGTACGGAAGTGCTGCAAGCGTGTGCGATTTTTGACGCTTATGAATGCTGTCAGCTCGTCGTTTTGCTCCTTGCTCTCCCTCACCTCCTTGAGAAGTTCCGTCAGGTGTATCACCTCGGCCTCGGAATCAAGCGTGCGGCGGAGGAGGTCGCGGATCTCGACCTGCAGGACCTGAAGAAGCTGTCGCTCTTGCTCGGGGCCGTGCTTCGCGCGCCTCAGGAACCTTCCGAGGTAGCCAGCGATCCTGCGATGAGCGAAGCGAATCGCGAAAAGGGTTTAGATTATGAGTGAGGATTATTGCGTTGGTAACGGAGGAGGCGCGCCTTGTACGAAAGCACGAGCTCGCGCGGTTTTCGTTACTAGATATGGTGTTGCTAGCTCGTCGCTTCGCTCCTCGCAAACCCTCACCTCTCGTCAACTGCCCTGAACTCCCTTCCGTACTTCTCCGAGATGCCCCCCATGTGAATTTGTAACCTCTGCTCATGGCTCTGTTGGTTGTAAAGGTGGGAGTAGGGCGACTGGCCGTAGGTGAACTGGGGAGCGCTGCTCGGAGCATCGTGCGTGGACCGAGACGCGAACGCCGGAACGTCAGGTCTGGACGAGTAGTACTGCCTGTCAACCTGTGACGGACGAAGCGACGAACAAAAAAAGTTAGTTAGTTAAGCATCATGCAGTGCGGTGCTATCGTTTTGCTCCTCCTGTTCTCCTCACCTTTTCATCCTTCAGCTTGTCCGTGGCTGCAGCTGTGGCTGCCGCAGTGAACGTTGTTGAGTGGCGGTGGTCAATTGCGGGGGTGTCGCTGTCGGGCCCCGAAGAGTACTTCAGGGATGTGTATTGTTGGCTTCCGGCCTGGTCCCTCAAAATGCTCTTGTTCACAGTGGCGAATATGCTGGCATTGTTGGAAGCCTGGGAAGACGTCTGGTTCGTTATATTAAGCTTGCTACTCGAGGCAGTGAACGAGGAGTTGTTCATCTTGAGGCCAGTAGAGGACGGGGGAGGGGGAGTGAGCGGCTGCCTAGGCTCAGGCTGCGATGAGCGAAGCGCGAAAAGGGTTGAGAATGGGGGATGAGAATTGTTGCGTCGGTTACGAAGGGGTTGTGTCTTGTAGGGGAACGCGACTGCGTGAGGTTTTCAAAACTAATACTGCCGTTCATAAGTCGTCGCTTCGCTCCTCGTCCAATCTCACCTTTGAGGCCCTCATGATGCTCTGGTACCTGGCCCTGTCGGAATCGTCAAACCCCTGAGAGGAGGAAGGGGAAGTAGGTTGGGACGAACTGAACGTCATATTGGCCAGGTGACGAGGAGAAAGGGGAGGCTTTGAGGCTACAGATGAACCCTCCCTTGGCAGTTGGTCGTTTGCAACAGGGGCAGATGTTGGGATAGGAGCGGGACTGGGGCCTCCCAACGTGTATGTCCCATCTTCGTTTCGATTCAAATAGCTAGAACGATACTCCGCCAGTCCATTCAAGGCCATCTCGCTGATACTCGCCTGAATCGAGCGAGGTCGAGGAAGTGATTGTTGTGTGAACGTGGATGATGGGGTTGGAGGAGGAGGTGGAGCGGGGTTTGGGTCCGAAGTTGTATCGGAAGAGCTCATTAAGGTACGGGGGGCGATGTGCGAATCAAGGGGAGGGGGCAGAGTGGGAAAATTGTAAAAGAGAAGAAACGGGTCAAACAAGATGAGAGGATGAGGGCTTTTGCTTTTTAGGAAGACCGGGGTTGGGCCTGCTATTGAGGAGATTGTGGAGGCTGTCATGATTGTCTACAGGGAGGCTTAGAGAGGGGTGATAACGAGCTCATCGAGGGGGATGACAGTAAGTATTGAGAGGGGCAATAACAAGCATTGAGAGGGGTGATATCAAGCAATCAGAACATATCTTTTTGTTCACCAACCCTTCTCGATTACCCTTCTCTCTCTCTCTCTCTCTCTCTCTCCCCCCCCCCTCCCCACCCACCCTCTCACGGCGCCTGTCCATCCTAACAACCTCCCTCTCCTTAAGTCCCGCAAGCCCAACGCTCAAATCGAACATCCTCATGGCAGTCTCCCTATCCTGCACAGCCTCGCTCTGGGTATTCTCAAAGATTTCCCCCCCCGCCCCCCCCGCGCCCTTGGGTTTTCCGCTCTTATCGTACCTCCCCACCGTCTGCGCCCCCCCGTTCCAGCTCCAGTAAACTCCAGACTTTGCACATATAGGGTCGTCAACAACCTGGGCTAGCCTCTCCCCAGCCTCCTGCTCACCCACGTAACCCCCAGTTACGTACTTCATAAAAAGTGGGAATATCTTCCTGAACCACTGTCTCTTCTCCCTGAAAAGGCTAGTCTCCGCAATACACCCTGGATACATGCTGGAGAACGTGATGCCCGTCTTCTTGTGGTACCTCCTATGAAGCTCGCTAACGGTCATCATGTTCATAACCTTGCTGTCCTTGTACGCCTTCGCGCCGTCGTACTTCCTTCCGTCCATCATAGCGATGGGCATTTTGCCCCCGTTCTCCATACCCTGCAACCTGCCAAGGTCAGCCTTGGGGTACACGAGACCGCCACCGACGGTGTTCGTGTTACCTGTGATGGAACCAACGATCACGCAACGCGCGCCCTTGGCCTTCGACATGTCAGGTATGAGGAGTTGGGTGAGAAGGAAGTGTCCAAGGTGGTTGACACCCATGGACATTTCGTAGCCGTCGTCTGTGAAAGATGGGTTGGGGTCTTTGGGGAGGTACACGGCAGCGTTGCAGACGAGGTGGGTAAGGGGACGGGCGGACTTGAAGGCCTTTAGGTTGGCTACGAAGTCACGGACGGACTGGAGGGAGGCTGGGGGGCGAGCGAAGCGATGAGCGGAAGGTGACATTTGTGTGTTAGTTATGTGGGTGGGTGATTGATGCTGTCGCGTCCCTCCAGCCGTCCTTCGCTCCTCCCGCCCTCACCTAGCTCCAGCTTCATGACAGTGTAAGAGTTCTCTGGGAACTTGAACTTCTTAGCAACAGCCTTCCCCTTCTCGACGTCCCTAACAGCCATAACAACGAAGTAATTACCAGTGTCGCAAAGGGCCTTCGCGCACTCCCTTCCGAGGCCTGAGGAGGCGCCGGTTACTACGACGAGCTTTCGGAGACCTATCTTTATACCGCCTAGGACCTTGGGGGACTCCCCATCGAAACCCTTGTCGTAAATTGGGGGGGGG
>Ga0115006_10003627_pt1 | contig 10545 bp, 5 predicted proteins | sample ArcOceMetagenome_3_FD_88943 | JGI IMG/M metagenome (GOLD analysis project Ga0115006, IMG submission 88943) | Marine eukaryotic phytoplankton communities from Arctic Ocean - Arctic Ocean- Svalbard ARC20M Metagenome | ecosystem: Environmental > Aquatic > Marine > Oceanic | place: Arctic Ocean...
AAAGAAGTATTCTCAAGACGAGGCAGCTACAAACAAGTCCCCTTTGTCCTCAAGCAACCCTACGCCTCCCTCCCAACCGTCCCCCAACCCGGCGCTTGCTTCTCCCCCTCAACCACTTCCTCAGTCCAACGAGATATCTGGCGCCACCCTTGGTGCCCAGCCTCCGGGACTCGGAAACTCCGCTTTCCCTTCCCAGCCCCACTTGTCCCCTCCTCGGCTAGCGCCAGCCACAAACGCCCCCCCTCCCCCGGGTTTCATAGGCGTTTCCTCTGCCCTTGGCAACGATGTAATGACCCCGGGTTTCAGCGGCAGTGGTATTGGGGAGGATCATCGTGTCATACCCACTGGTGGCGAAAACTTTGTTGACCCAAACCTTTCAAACCCGTACGGGGGTTTCCAGAGCAACATTTTTGGTTCCAACCTTGGTCCTAATCTCGGTTCCAACTTAGGCGGTTCCAACTTGGGGTCAAACCTCGGTTCGAACCTAGGGTCCAATCTTGGATCCAACCTTGCAAGTACCTCCGGGGATTCTAATCTTTTCCTCAACTCCTTTAACTCATTCGGATTCGACTCAAACCAATCCTCCCTCGCCGGGATAGTACCTCCCAACGGCCCTGCGTCTTTTCTGAACGCACCAACTTCATACCTCAATCCTGGCCTCTCTTCCTCTTCCTGCTCTTCCTCTTCTAGAACTCTCCAAATCGGAAATGTTCCCGGAAGCAAGCTCCGACGTTTTGCGATGGCTTACCTGGGCAAGAACCTCCTCCGCTCAATGCGCAACGTACGCATTGCGATACCTGTGGGTTCTACCATGAGCTATTATCCCATGGTTCGCATTGGTGGACAGGGCGAGGTTTTCCGAGGAAGATTTTCCAACGGCCCCCCTTGCGCCCTCAAGAGACTTCGTAAGAACACTGCCCATTCTATCGACGAAGTGAGGTTGCTGCACCAGCTTGCTGACGACTGCCTTGCCAAGGTGCAAGATTACTACGCCGATGCAGATTTCTTCTACATTGGTATGTCGCTATACCACGGAAACCTCATGGATCTAGTCGGAGACTCTTGCAAGCCATTGCCCGCTGGTGATGGTCTCATGGAGAGGCCCTGCAGGAATCCAGCCATCTTGCACAACGTTGTCGCTCAGATCCTCTCTGCCGTCAGCTTCCTCCACAGGAAGGACATCGCACACAGATCTCTAAAGCCGCATAACGTCCTCTTCACAGAATCCGGAGGCACCTTAAAAATCGTTCTTACTGATTCTGGCATCCACAGGTACTTCGGAAACGTTGATGACTTCTCCTCCAAAACCTCAACAGGATACCTCAGTAAGGAACTCACCTTGCTGAAGATGGGGGAAGCGGGAAATCCCAATTGGATTCCGGAAACTAAAGCGCTGAAGAAGGCCGACGTTTTCTCTCTTGGCCTCGTCTGTTACTTTGTAATGAGCGGGGGCATGCACCCCTTCAGCCATCCACGTAGGATCAAAAGGGTGGCGGACTGGGAGACTCGTATTGCCGACGGAGAGCCCCCAAATATTAATCACGTGAACGACCCCGAAGCTCAGCACCTCTTCCAGCTTTGTCTTTCCCATGATCCCAACAGGAGGCCTCCAAGCTCTCGTCTCTGCGGTCCCAACAACCAGTTCAAGCACCCATTTTTCTTTTCCCCGAATTCACGCATGCAAATTCTCCAGAGCTGCGAGATGCACTGTTCCCAGAACGAGGGCATGTATGGGTTGAATCTCTTAGAGAACTTCGTTGCAACGAGCTGGCAGTGGAAGCAATCTTTCGCAGAAGTCTTCGAAGTGGATGGATCGGTAGATATGGGAGGCAGGAGGGTGATGTATGGACCTAGGGGAAGGGACCTCATCAAGTTTGCATCAGATGTTTTCCAGAATTTTGGAAGTCTGCACAACATGTCAAGGGTAAGGACAAGCTTGAGAAATGCATCTCTTGCACTTTCCCTTCCTTTCGATATGAACCCTCCAGCCGTTTCCTGTTACATATGGCTCAAGTCTCGCGCTCCTCTCCTTTGGATTTTAATGTTCGAGGATGGTGCCAGTGAGCGCGGCAGGTGAAATACACCAAAACAGTAAAAATAAAATAGATGCAACACATCAAAATAACACACACACATTCTTTATTCATCTTCGTCTCTTCTCGTAACACCGAGCGTTACTCGCTTCTCATAGAATTTATCTTTCATCACCTCCTTTGCTGGATCAACATACAGATCATACGCAGCCATTTCATAGTCAACCTTTGCGTGTGCGAAGGCTACAAGCTTGTTCCTGTACGCCTTTTTCGCCTTTCTTTCCTCATGTAACGACATTTTCTCATCCTTCGACAGCTTGTTGTTGTACTTCTTTGCGATATCCTTCTCCATGGTTGCAGGATCTTCTTCTGTCCTATCCTTCAATTGGGGTTTCTTGACGACCTTGCCGTCAGGGTATTTAAAGTTTCCGTTTCTTGTTTCTTTGGGAGCATGAGCCTTGGCCTCCCTAACTTGAAGCATGAGCATGGCATGCTGGAGCTGTTTCACGGTTTCGTCATCCTGCTCCTCATCCTCTTCGTAGACCCACTCCATCTGATCCTTGACCTTAACGGCTCCGTAGGTGTCAATTACCTTGGCCCCTCGAAAGGGGTTTGTAAAGCCATGCTTGGTTGGATCTCGTTGTCTTGCGACCTTCTCCTGAACACTTTTGGCCAGCATCTTTGCCTTGAGGACCCCCTTGAGGTTGAGGCTAGCCTCCTTTTCGCCTTCGTACTCTTGTTTGCTTGTTGATTCCAAAGATACTTCTTCCCCCAGCCACTTTGAAGCAGCCTTTACCTCCTCGGCGTCAGGTTTCTTTGAGAGCACCTCCTTTTTGTAGTATTGCAAAACATTGGGATAACCTTGCTTGGCAATGATTGGTATCGCTCTCGCCTTTTCACTTGCCCAAAAGCTCTCCCCAAAGCATCTCGCCGATAAAAAAGTTTGAAGCACAATTGCTGGCTTCAAAATGCTTTGGGCCTTGTGGGCAACCTTCTTCCATTCGTCATATTCAATGACTCCGTCCCCATCTGCATCAAGAATCAAAACAAGCTGCTTGACATGCTCTTCCCTGTCAAAATTTGCATTGTTCAAACCTCCGTAGACATCGTCGACCATTGTTTCAAGTTCGTCATGAGATATGAATTCAGAGCCATCATCGTCGTACAGTTCAAAAGCAAACCGACCCAAAGCCTCGGGAGTCAGTGTACAGTAGTTGTAGAGCCCGATGATCCACTCGTCAGGCTCAAGCTGATCAGCTGACATTCCATCTGTTTCTGTGTCCATCGCACTGAACGCCTTGCCGATAAAGGGGATCCAGTCAATCCGCAAGTATTTGAAAAATTCATCTAATGTCACCATCCCCGAATCGTCCTCATCGATTTTACCAAATAATTTGAAAAAGTTAGTCACGGCCTTTCTCCTTATGCCAAGTTTTACCATCAGCCTCCTCAGCTGTGTCCCCTTTTGAGATGCAAGGTAAAATTGTGCGTACTTTTAAGAGCAGAAAGGATAACAAAGAGGGATAGACAAGGGGTTAGAATAAACGTGAATAAAATCATCTTATCAATATCGACGCCTCCCCCCACTGGTAGGCTCCTTGTCGAGGCTCACCTCATCTGCCCTCCTGTAGGAAGGATTAAGTCGTCTTAAGTCCTCCCTCGTTATACAATTACACCATCCCTTCTTGTTCGGCACCTTCCTCCGGTTCTGCTTCTTCTTCTTCTTAAAGCAAAAGAACAGTGTGCCAAGCAAACCCATCGTGTCTGTTTAACCCTCACCACAATTGGGGACTTCCCAAGAAGATTTGTTCAGGCAACGCGACGTTAAGCGCTTCTTGAAAGAATTTTCGTCGGGAAGAACGACTTTTATGGCGAGTGATGCCGAAATAGCTTTGCAATTGTATGTTTTAGGTGGCCAAAGTGTTTTCAAGGGTTTTTATCAAACCTGAGTTGCCTTGGTGCCATCCTAAAGTATAGCCGTAGTCTTGTTTGTCTCATATACGACCCCTTTCAACCACTATCGACTCCTGGTGATCTAAAATCCGGTATTAAATCAACACCTTTGAAGCCCTTTGTTATTTACGGACTAACAGCCCCTCGAAACCCTTGTTAGAGGAAAGGCAAAACACCCTTTAAAGAGCTTCAACACCGAGTCTCCAACATGGGCCATGGATCTTCAACCCCGGGTGGTTTGTCGGACAAGATCCAGTGGATTTCAAAGATTCCTTGCTTCCAGAGTCTCGATGAAGCCCACATGATCTCACTTAGTTCCAAGGTAGTGGTCCAAGAATACAAGAAGGGGGATACGCTGATCATGGAGGGCCAGGTTGGTTCCCTGTTTGGTATCCTAGTGTCGGGTTCTGTTCAGAGTGAGTCAGGAGACAGGGGTTGAGTTCCTGATTGAGTTCCTGGGCTTAAGTAATGAATTCTAGTCTAACTCGTCACAATCTTATCCCCCCTTCGCAGTCACGGCAAGGGGTCCGAATGACATGGAGGTTGTCCTTTGCACGCAGGAACGCGGTTTCTATTTCGGTGAGGCTGCCATCATTGGAAATACCACAACGACTGCGACCGTTAGAGCTAAAACAGGTTGTGCAATTTATGCACTCAGGTCCGTGGAGCTCCAGCAGTTGACGACTGAGATGCCGGAAGTTAAGGAATCTCTCCTTCAGACCGTTTCCCATAGGCTGAAACAGAACCTTCTTGCCATTCCTTTTTTTTCTCAATTGAGGAACGCCCTCGAGTCAAAGAAAACGTTCAAAGTGCTCGGTGCGTTCGATCTTCTCTCAACGTTGTTTGAACTCGAGTCCTTTGGCTCGAAGGAGACGCTCTTTAACGAGGGGGACCTTGGGCAGAAATTTTACGTTATTTGCGAGGGTTGCATCAGGATTTCCTCGCACGATTCGGACGGCAACGACTTCATGCTTAGCATGCTGAAGAAGAATGATGTCTTCGGGGAGATTGCTTTGGTAGAGCACACGAAAAGGACTGCCACCGCTAGGGCCTTTGAGCCAAGTCTGGTTCTGAGCATCACCAAGGAGAAGTTCGATAAGCTCTTTGAGGTCTTTCCCGCATTCAAAGACATCATGATGCCTCACATCGCCCACAGGACTGCGAACACGCTCAAGAGAGTAAAGGTCTTCGGGAAGTTGTCAAACGAAAAGATGGAGACCTTGGGCGGCCTGATGGAGTTCAGAGACTTTGACGCAGGAGAAGTGATCGAACACGAGGGTTCGTATAACGCGGGGCTTTACATCATCATATGGGGAACTGTAAATGCGATTACAACGAAAGAAGGCGAGGCGAAGCCCAAGATTCTCAGTGTCATGAGCGAAGGAGGTGTGATGGGAGAGATGGCCTTGCTAACGGGGACGCCAAGGTCGGCAACGCTGGTCGCCGTGACCAGCTGCCTATGTCTCCACTTATCCGCCGAAAAATTCAGGAGGTTTCTGCCCTTTGCACCAGAGCTCATGGACGACCTGATCTTCACTGCCAAGACGAGGAGGAAGAATAGTATTGAGATCAATGCTGAGGCTAGCCTTCAGATACCCAACATTGACGGGGACGTCGCGAACAAGTTGTATTTGTACAGTCTGTTGAGAAACAGAAGTGAAGACGACGAGAGGGCTGAGATGGAAAAGACACAGAAAACTGCCGCACAAGGGGATTCTCTAAAGAGTTTGCTCGACCAGAATAAGGAAATGAAGCAGCTCAATGAAAACAAAAGGCAGCGTTTACTCGAACTAAAGGAGCGCGTGAGGTCCATGACAAAGAACCTCGTTCCTGGGAATAATAGCACAATTTCCTCACTGCCCGTGTCATCGATGTCATCAGATGTCCCAGAGGACGGCAACAACGGCTCACCGCTTCCTTCGATGAAAACTCTCCAAAGGAGAAACAGTTGGACGAGCAACACTGATATGGAGCAGTACAGGCTGGACCTCTCTAGGATCTTGAACTCGAGCACGAAGCTACAGGCGGCACCTTCCATAGAATCACTTACGTCATTTGTGAATGATGAAAATTCGAGGCGAGGAAGGATAATTACGGAGACCATCAACATTAAAATGGACGTGGTGGAGGAGACTGGGAAGACGAGTCCTTCCAAAAATCTTGGAAAACACTTCGAGACATACTCTGCAGCAGTCTCTACGAAGCAGATGGAGATAAATGCAAGCGAAGACGCAGAAGAAACACTAGAAAGTCATAGAAGTCACAGAAGTACAAGTGGTAGTAGGCCTAGCAGTAAGTCCAGCCGTAGGAACAGTGGGAGCCGCGAGGCAGCATGAAATCAGCATGAAACAATAGTTTGGGAAGATAGGATAATATGATTATTTGAGTTTTTGGCATCGCAATCCACACGATTATTTATTTTGATAATGCCGATTCATTTCTGAATGTATTGACTCCAGAGACAACCACATCGTCATCAGATCCGTCAGAGTCACGATCTCCTGAGGTCGACACGGTGCTTTTGGTCGACGCAGAGCTCATAGCGCGACCCAAGCCCTTGGTACTCTTACCAAGTAATTTTGAGCTCATCCCCGCCATGAATCCTTTCTTCTTACTACTCTCACTCTCTCTCACAGGAGGGGCGTGAGTCTTCTTCCTCCCTCCAACCATAACCTGGAACTTGGCGGACCGAGGAACACCGAGAGGGTGCTTGGCCTCCGAAACAAGGGCAGGCGCAACGAGGACGGTAAACAACTTCCCACCGTTGGAAACTGACAGCTTCCATTTTTCCCCAACAGAGATACCATCATCTTCGAAGAACTCAAAGTCGACCTCCTGGAGTTTATTTGAGCGAGAGAATCCCCCACCGAAGGTCTGGAAGGCGAGCTTATCAGCGCATGTGAGGGGGAAGTCTTCCTTCATCTCCTCCCTGACCACCTTTGCCATGACCATTATCATCTCAGTCTTATGTTCGCAAGTCATGACGAGATCCCTGTCTTCTTTTAGGTGGAGAATCACGAAATCGTCAGCCATTGTAGAGAGAGAGCCCCCCGTGATGTCATGCTCAGCGAGATTGTAGCAGCTCTTTGTCTTGTTCTTGTCCATGAAGTAGCAATATTTCCTAGTTAGGACGACGTGCCTTTCCTGCTTCTTGCCCTTGCGGTTGAACTTTTGCACAACATCGGCAAACACAATTTCAGGATCCTCATCTTCGTTTACGTTGCCCTCTTTGAGCCAGTTCATCAAGTTTGCGTCTTCCTGCGCCTTGATGTAGTCCCCTTGGGAGAGGTAAACGACAGAGTTATTCCTGCGCTTCTTTCCGCTGAAAAGGCCCATCTTCATGTGCTCTAGCTTCGCCATGGCAGTGAAGCGACGGACAACGTTGTGGAGGACCAGCGCGGCCTTTTTCTGCCTTTTGTACTCGCGGGACTGTTTGAGCCTTCTCTGGGCAGCTTCCAATTTGACAGCCGCAGCCTTTTGCTTCTTGAACACGACAATTGCATGGACCATCCTGTAGACCACCTGTAGTCTCAACGCACCCTTCTTCTGTCCCTTGAAAGTATTTTGGGCATAGCGCTGGCGCTCCAATGACTGAAGCATGACGATCACCTCCTTGGTCTCGTCGAACTTTTTCTTGCCCTGCTTGGCACGGATGTTGCATGCGATCCTCGCCTGCGCCTTCTTAGACTTCTTCAGCTCCTTCTGAGCCCACTGTGAGCGAAGCTTTGACTGGAGCTTGATCGAAGCCTTCGTCTGCTTGTAGCCCTCCGAAGCCTGATGACCGCGTACAACGGCTGCGATCATCTTCGCCGATCGACGCTTCTGCATAAATTCGGCCCTCTTCTGATGGCAACGGACCAGAGCTTGCGCGTTGACGGCAGCCTTCTTCTGGATTTTGAACCTCTTCCTCGCCTGCACCATTCGAAGCACGACCTGCAACTTTAACGTGGACTTCTTCACGGCCTTGAAGCTCTCGATCTTCTTGTTGGTGCGATGACGAGCTTGAATCTTAGTCGCCATAGACTTGAAGATGTTCTGCACAAAAAGGGACAGCTTCTCTTGAATTCCGTTCCTCATGAACATCTTGGTCTTCCCGTGGGCAAAGTCGCCTGGGTCAAGGCATTTGGAGCAAATGAATTCAGCAGCAGCTTCGTTATCAGCAGGGGTTGCCTTGCGGAAAGATGGGAAGTCCTTGAAGCAAAGTACCTCAAAGCGCTTGTGGAAGTCGGAAAAGGAAAGCCTGATAGGGAAGCCCTCACGACGGATTCTAACTACCTCGAGAACTCCAGAGTAGCGGAGCTGCTCCAGAACTAGTTCATCGTTGGCCGTGGAGGCCGACTTGGAAGAGTTGGGTTTGATGCATTTGATGTAGTGAGGTTCGGTGGAGGTGAGGGTGCTGACGAGCTTGGTGAGCTGGGAACGGAAAACAGAAGTGACTGTGTTCGACGCAGCCAGCTTGGTCTTCGAACTGGCGGCGTCTTCATCGTCGTCTGCTTCAGGGTCATCATGCAAGGTGAAGTCGTTCACAGAAACAAGATAACCCGACTTGCCCTCCCTCTTGTATTCGGTCATCGTGTTTACGAGGAATTCGTTGGTACTATTGGTGATGAGTATCCTGAGGTCATCGTGGAGCGAATCATTGTTCTTCTCGATGAGGGCGTCACCAGAGTACTGCACATCACCAGCAAAGTGCTTGATGACAAAGTCTTCGTTTCCGAAGCGAGCCTTTTGGTAGTTGGGGTGTTTTCCGTCGTGGGGTTTGTTGAAGGAAGTGATCAGTTGGGAAGTATTGGGCTTGCGGGAGAGGAGGGACTGTTCCTCGAGAAGAGGGATAATACCAGAAGGCTTCTTCTCCAGGAGGTCAATCACCGGCTGATTATCACGGAAGGTGATGACGTCGATAGGGAGGCCTTCCTTCTCGTATAGTTCCTTTTCGAGGACGAAGATCTGCTGGTTGAATTGCTGCTGAAGCTTCTCATTGGCAAAGTTGATGCAAAGCTGAGAGAGAGAATTGTACTTCATAATCTCAAAGCCAAAAATATCAAGGATGCCGATGAAGGCCTTGGAACTAAAGGAGGAAGAATGGGCGTTATTGGCGTTTGAGATGTTGATCTTCTCGATCAGCCACGCAAATAGACTTCCGTAAATGTGCTTGATGAGGGCATTGACACCTTGCTTGGATTGGGCCTCATTGAGGTTCATAGACATGATGGAACCACGTCCGGAGCGCACGTTACGAACAGTTACTGCGTTACCAAGCGCCACAGCCTCGACGCCAAGAAGGGCCGAGAGCTTTTCTGTGGGGATGGACTCCGTGGTGAGCTTCGTGCGACCACCGTCTTCATCGCCAACGAACTTCATGTTGCCAAGGTGCAGCAAAGACGCGAGTACAGCATACATATCCGAGGACTCCTCATCTGTGAACCCAATGGTCGAAAGGGATGCGGTGAGGGAAGAGAACTCTGCCGCGTCATCTACCCCTGGGATGGTGAGGGTGTCTCCACAGGAAAGCATCGAAAAGTCCGCAGAGCTAGTCAAGTAAAGGAACGCCTTTGTCTCCTCATCTAGACCAGCAAGGAGCTGGTAGAAGACATGGTAATTACGTTCTCCCTTATCGGCCTGCATGAGGCGGGTCTTCTCCAAAAGGAAGTGCTCAGTGTACGCACCACGAAGAGTGTACGAGTCGTCATAACGCAGCTTGATGTACTTTCCGAAGCGAGAGGAATTGTCGTTACGTAGAGTCTTGGCGTTACCAAAGGCCTCGAGGATGACATTAGATTGCATCAGGGAAGCCTGAATGGAATCAACGTCAGTACTCGACGCCTCCTCCACATTCTTGAAGCGGGAGGCCGCGATGAGGTACTTCATGACCTGCTTGGCCGCCTCCGTCTTTCCAGCTCCAGACTCTCCCGATATGATGACAGACTGGTTCTTCTTTGAATCACGGGTAGCCACGCCATTCATCATGACGTTGTACGCATTATTGGCAATGTTGTAGACGTGAGGAGGGAGGAGGCAGGGTTTCGGAAGGGTCGAATTGTTGTAAACTTTCTTGATGATTTCCTCTGTGTACATGCCTTCAATCTGGCTGTAGGGGTTGACCGATATGAGGACGTCAGAGCAGTTTGTGTAAATGTGCTGCTCGGAAAAGCGGCGTAGGAGCAAATAGAGGAGAGGGGCCTCGTGAAGGTTGTTGATGAGCGAGGCATCTTCAAAATCCTTCATGTGGGAGGAATCAAAAGGGTGCGCCTGAGAGATTGGGACAGAAACAGGGGCGGCAGGAGGCGCAGTGGGAGCGCCGGGTGCAGGAGGAGGGAGGATAGAAACGGCAGTAGAATCCGGTTTCAGGGGAGTGTTTGGGTCAAGATTCGCAAGTTGCCAAGTCTTGTTGTCCGTCGTAGCCCAGACATTCTTGATCTCCTGCGGGGCAAGAGGCGGGGAAGGGGGGGGGGGGGGGGGGGGGGGGGGGGGACGGGGGCGGGCGGGGGGGGGGGGGGGGGGGGGGGGGGGGGGGGGGGGGGGGGGGGGGGGGGGGGGGGGGGGGGGGGCTCCCGCTCTC
>Ga0115006_10003630_pt1 | contig 10544 bp, 7 predicted proteins | sample ArcOceMetagenome_3_FD_88943 | JGI IMG/M metagenome (GOLD analysis project Ga0115006, IMG submission 88943) | Marine eukaryotic phytoplankton communities from Arctic Ocean - Arctic Ocean- Svalbard ARC20M Metagenome | ecosystem: Environmental > Aquatic > Marine > Oceanic | place: Arctic Ocean...
GCCCGCTCGTGGCGTCGGGCTCGTCACGCCCCGGTGCCGTTGATACTCCCGCGTGGGCTCGTCGTCGAAGAACCCTCCGGTCGACGCCGCCCTCGGGGGCTCGTGCTGCTGCTGCGAATGATCATCATGATGTTGCCGGTATCCGTCGTCCGGGTCGCCGTGCCCGTCTCCGCCTTCGTCGCCCCATCCGGTGTCCAGCCTGCGACGCGGCGGCGGGTTCGGCGGAGCCTGCGCCTCGTCGTCGGTATCGTCGTCGAAGTCGCCCGCGATGGGCGAGCCCTGGGGGACACGCAGCGTCGCGTGCTTCTGCTTGTTCATCTCGAACGCGGTGGATTGAGATCTCATCTCCTCCGGCTTGCGCGGCGTGTTGGTGCGAGACCGGGCCCGTGGGCTGGTGTTTCCCTCGGGGGAGTCACCGCCGAGGAGGTCGGGGTCGAGGTAGTCGAGCTGCCCTTGACCCTCCCCGGGTTGGGGCTCGGGCTCTTGACCCCCCCGTCGGCCGGCGCGCGCGCGACGCCCGCTCATTGTTTTTTTGACAGCGTTTGAAGCGAACCCTTTCATCGATGCGGATGAAGCGTCGTCAGACTGGTGCCGTAGGAGGAAATTGCGAATTAGGCAGTTGTAAAAGTGCGCAACTGTTTGCCGCATGGAATTCCGAAAGTTTCCCCGCGCATTTGCGCGGTTCTCCAGCTGTCAGTCAACCGCATCTGCCGCAGAGTCCGACTCAGCTCGATCGACAAACCCTTCGCGTTCGTCGTCAGATCACGACACGCGCGTTGGGGCGACGCGCGGGCTCGCTGGGTGGGGGCGTATCGGATCGCAATCCGATGGCTCCAAAGAGAGGAACAAAGGGGGCGGCCACGACGAACGGCGTCCACCCGACGTCATCGCGCGGCACGGCGCTCGACCTGACCGACGGATCGATCACGGTCGGGGGCCGAGTCTTCATGGAGGGATGCTCGCGGTCCGTCGCCCTCCGGCGCGTCTCCACCGCCGTCGGCGGCAACGGATGCGACGGCGCGGCGGCATCCCCGGACGTTCAACCCGAGACGACGAACGTCGACGGCGCGATCCTCGGGTTTCGCAACACCCACTCGGTGGACGACGACGACCCGGAGAGCGACCTTCGCATCCTCCGCGACAGGCACGTGGTTCGCCTGGCGCGGCGCCTCCGCTGCGACAGGTTCCTCGCCGCCGCGCGGTGCAAGCTGTGGTGGATGACCCCGACGTGGGGCCAAGGCGGCGACGGCCTCGTCAACGCATCGTCCTCCACGGAGTCAGGGATACCCGCGGAGACGCAGTTCGCGGTCTTCGAACTGGACGGCGGTGCGACGCACGTCGCCGCGGTTCCAATCATCTGCGACGGATTTCGGTGCACGCTCAGCGGGCACGTCAACGACTGCCGCAACACCGACGATTCATCTTCCGACGACGACGACGATGAGAACGGACGCGACGGTGACGGTTCGTGTATCCTGTCCCTCGTCGCCGAGTCCAACTGCGAACACGAGACGTGCGACGGCGTTGAATCCGCGTTGGTGTTGACCTGCGCGGATTCTCCGTTTAAAGCCGTGGAAGCCGCGATGGCGCTCGCGTCCAAGGCGATGAACGGCACGTTCAGGCTCCGATCGTGCAAGTCCCCGCCGCCCGTCGTCGACGTGTTCGGGTGGTGCACGTGGGACGCGTTCTACCACGCGGTGACCCCAGCGGGGGTCGAAGCAGGTGCGTTTTTATATATTTTGGCAATTAGATTTTGGCAATCGTCGGCAATCATATTTGGCGATTCGACTGACGTCGTGTTTTGTTCAACTCTTACAGGTGTGGGAGCGCTGGCGGACGGCGGATGTCCCCCGCGGTTCGTCATCATCGACGACGGGTGGCAATCAGTGGCGCCCGATGCGCAGTTTAAGAAGCGCGTTGACCACATCTCCGATCACCCGCCCACCAAGCCGGATTTCATCGACAAGCCGCACGTGACGGAGGTTGTGGAGTTTGGCCGCGGTGATGCCGGTGGAGGCGCGTTGGCGTGGGCTGGGGGCGCGTTGGCCAGGTGAGAGTTTATCTTTTATTTCCATACGGGAATTAGACTGACGTGTGGGTGTTTTCTTACTCTAACAGCGGGCTCGAGTATGCGTATTGGAACGGGTTACACTCGGTTCCGTACAGCTCCATGGGGTGGAACGTGGCGAAGTTTCTTGTGGACTGGGTCTTCTCGCCTGTGATCCGCGGTGCGTTCAGCACGATGTCGTGCTTCAACCACAGGGTCAGCGACATCCGCGCGAACGTCAAGTTTCAGGACGAGGGTAACGGCGACGGATCCCCCAAACGAAGAGGGCGAGGGACCAAGCGCAAGTCCTACGATCAAAACGCCGGCGGCGACGGGTTCGGGCGCGTCGTGGCGCGGATCAAGGGCTTGGGCGTCGAGAGCGTGTACTGCTGGCACGCGTTGTTCGGGTACTGGGGCGGCTTGCACCCGTTCGAGCGCGGCGTCAGTAAGTTTCGACCGAAGGTTGTTTTACCCAGGCACACCCCTGGTTTGCTCTCGGTGGAGCCGTCGCAGGCGTGGGATCCCATCTCCGTCGGCGGCGTGGGCACGTCGTCACCGGAGGCGCTCGCGGAGTTTTACGAGGAGTTACACGCGTACCTCGCGGCGTGTGGTGTGGACGGGATCAAGGTTGACGGGCAGGCTATGGTCGGAGGGTTGGGCCGCGGTCAGGTGAGTTTATTTTAATTTTTGGCAATCTTTTGGCAATGGTCTGTATGGCGATTGGACTGACGTCGTGTTTTGTCAACAGGGTGGCGGGCCGAACCTGGCACAGAACCTGCACGCGGCGCTGGAAAAGTCCGTGAAACGCCACTTCCCCACCAACGGCCTCATCAACTGCATGTGCCACTCCACGGAGAACATATTCAACTTTGGGGACAGCGCGCTGGCGCGAGTCAGCGACGACTTTTACCCCACCAACAACGCCAGTCACACCGTGCATCTGGCCAACGTCGCGTACATATCGATGTTCATGGGCGAGGTGGTCGTTCCCGACTGGGACATGTTCCACTCACTCGGCGACGCCGGGCCGTTGCACGCGGCGGCCAGGGCGGTCGGCGGGTGCCCGGTGTACGTCAGCGACTCCCCCGGTAAGCACGACTTCGACCTGCTGCGTCAGCTGGTGTTTCCCAGCGGGAAGGTTCTACGCGCCAAGCTCCCGGGCCGGCCGACGCGCGACTGCCTGTACGCGGACACGTGCCGCGACGGCGTGTCGTCGCTCAAGGTGTGGAACGTCAACGAGGTTGGCGGGGTGGTTGGGTGTTTCAACATCCAAGGCGCGGCGTGGTCGCGGAAGAAAGGAATATTCGTGTTTCAATACGACTCGGCGACCGAGGACGTCCCGAGCGTCGTCGCGAGTGTCCGCCCGGAGGACGTGGAGGGGATGGTGCGACGGGACGGTTCCGGGGATGAGGAATTCGTGATCCAGGCGCACAGAACTCGAGTCCTGTCGCTTCTCAAACCCGGGCAGCGCATGCCCGATCTCGTTTTGGGCCCGAAGGAGTGGGAAGTGTACACGGTTGCGCCGGTGTTGTCCAGCGGCGACGTCAAGTGGGCGCCGGTGGCGCTGGACCAGATGCTCAACGGCGGGGGCGCGATCAAATCGGGGTTGACGCTGGCCAGCGAGTCGGCGGCCAAGGGCAAGGGGGGCGGGGGCGTCGTCGGTACGGTTGGGGTGTACGGGTGCGGCGCGCTGGTGTGTTATTCCAACGCGGAGCCCGATGAAGTGGAGGTTGACGGGACGCGGGTGAAGGCGCGGTGGCAAAAGGGCGACGGGAACTTGATCGTTCCGCTGGGCCCGCGGGAGGGCGACCACGCCGTCGTGGTCAGGTTCTGATTGACCTATTCGATCGGCGTCAGGTTCTGATTGACCTATTCGATCGGTGTTACGACTAATAACGGTTGACGACTTGCTAGTGAGTGTTGTGATGATTTGACCTATATTTTGTGTCTAAAATGAATGGAGGCTAAAGGTCGCCCGCTATCACGCCTGCGAGCCCGCAGCCTTCGTAACTATTCGAAAGCCGTGGGCGAGGCGGGGGGCTCTAAAACCTTCGCCGTGTATGTGCTAATCAATCCTCCGCTTCCTCCTCCGCGTGTTCCTCCCGTCTCACTCGGGACGACTGCTCGTGACGGCGCAAATCTCAACTCGCGTCTTGATCGAGGAGCAACGCCTGATGGTACAATCCGCCACAAAGCAAAGTCGCCGCCGGCCTAAAAAATGTAAAATGAATGAATGAATGGGGCCCTTCTCAGCCAGAATCATGTATGGGTACAGTCTCTCGGTAAATCGACGATGAGCGGATCTGGATCACGCCTCGATCGCGCCGGGCTCGCCCTTCTCGGAGTTTGGGCTGTTCTCGCGCTGCGACGACGACTCGAAGCCGTGTTGCGCGTTGGCGCCGCGGCCCGTCTGAGCGCTGCCGCCCGACCCCGACCCCGACCCGCCGCCCGATCCCGACGACTTGAAGTGGCCCTTGCCCTGCGCCTTGACCGCGATCGATTGGTCTCCTCGGCCGCCGCCATTCGACGTCTCCTTGGGCGCATCCTTGGATCCCCGTTTCCGTTTCTCCAAAGCGCTCTTGCGCTCGGCGCGGTGCTCCTTGGTGGCGGCGTCGTCGCGGCCGTTTTCAGATCCGAGGTTGGTGCCGGTGCCGCCCGAACTCGTCGCCTGACCGTTGGAATTGTTTGTATTCGCCGCCATTCCGGATGACACGCCGGTGGTAGCGGGTGCCACCACGCCAGCCGCGCCGGTGGATCCCGACGCCATCCCGGGGAAGAACATCATGACGTTGGCGAGCGCCGCCATCTGGTCGGCGTTGCCGGCGGCGGCGCCCGCGGATCCGTCAAAGGCTCCGGGGGGCTTGCCGCCGCCCGCGCCGCTCGTCGCGGCTCCCATGGCGGCTGCCCAGTTGGCGAACGCGTTGGTGTCCGAGAGCGCGGGTGCGGACGCGTTGGGCGCGCCCGCGGCGGTGTTCCCCGCGGCGACGGCGGTGAGCATGGCGCTGAAGATGTCGGCGCTCAGACCCGGCGGCGTCGGCGCCGGGACGCTCGGCGGGGGAGGGATGGGCATGGGCGGCAGCTTGGCCATCGGCGCACCCGCTTGCCCCGCGCCGCTCCCGCCGCCAATCATCGCGAGCGCCGCCATGAACTGCTGCTGCGCCCTCGCCGCGTTCGCCTGCGCGGCGGCCGCCTGTTGCACCTGCGCCTGTTGCTGCTGCGCCTGTTGCGCCTGAACCTGAGCGCTGATCCGGGCGGATGACTCGGTTCCCGATTGCCCGGCTCCGAGCGCGGCGAGCGCCGCGGGGTTGACCTGCGCCAGCGCGAGCATCTGCGAGTGGAGCGCGGTGGCGTAGGGGGAAGCCGGGTTGGTGGTTGGCGCGCCCGGGAACGGGGGGAATCCGCCCGCGGCGACGGGCCACGCGGCGGCGGCGGATGCCGGGTCTACTCCTCCGAATCCCGCCGTGCCGTTTCCCATGGCCATCATGAACGCCGCCGCGGCAGCCGCGGCGACGTTGGGATCGCCGCCGGCGGGCATGCCGAATCCACCCTTGAGCGCCGCGGCACCCGCGGCGCCGTTGGCGACCGCGGCATCGCGTGAAGCCGCGCCCGGAACGCCCGGGTCCGGCGCTTTCCGGGGGTACGGATGCGCCGGTTTCCGCTTAGGTCTAGCGGGAGGAATGACCGTCACCGTGCTCTCCGACTCGCTCGGCCCGTCGCCGTTGCCCGCGCGGTCGACCGATCCCGACTTCTGCGCTTCTCGTTGCAGCTTCGAGAAGAACTTCTGCGCGTGCGAACGGATCTGCACCGCGCTCTTGGTGCCGATGTGCTCCTCTATCTTCTTCCACGCCCGCCCGTGCAGCTTGAGCGCTTCCAGGAAGCCTTCGTGCTCCGCCTCGGTCCATCGCTCGCGCTGCTTCGTTATCGTGTACGGCTTGCGCACCTTGGCGGACGCCGCCTGGACCTGCGTCGATGCCGCGGAGGCTGCCAAGGCTCGTTGCGCCGCGACGGGATCGAGCGCGAAGTCGAACGCGCCCGCCCCGAGCGGTCCTCCGGCCCCCGCGCCCACACCGGCATTCTGGCCATTCGCCAGCGATGCGCCGTTTCCCGCTGAGCCCGCGGGGCTTAAACCGGGCGCGAATCCGAGCCAAGGGTTGACCCCTCCCGGCACCGCGCCCATGACCGGCCACGGTGGCGCTCCTCCCGACATCTCGAAACCCTCGAACGGACACTCGCTCGCGTCGCTCACGCGCGCGCGCCCGCCGAAGTCGCCGCGTCTTTCGCTTTTTTACGCGATAAAGTACAAAATTGCGCTTTTACGCCGAGGTGGAATATCGGTGGAAAATCCCAGAGGTGGTTCGGGTTCGGTGGTTCGGCAAACGTATGTGTTTCAGTCAGGAAAACGTGTTTTTTGGAGCAAAAACGAATATCAGATGAGAACACCAAAAACAGATAGGAACAGATCTTTACGCTGAAAAAGCACGGCTCGGATTGAAAGTTGGCAAAAGTTGGCCGAAAATTTGGGTCCAATCTGACGTGGTCGGTATTTCTCGGCCGGATATTTCCCGTTTCCGAGATCTTTCAACACGTTTTTGGGATAAGCGAGGCGCACGTTTTTTCAAACCGCGATTGAAGCCTCTCGGTTCGGGTCAAAGCGCGCGCGTTGAAAGGGGGGACAGATATCGTGAGATCTTTCAGTGTGCCGCGAGATATTATATTTTGAAAATATCCCGAGCCTCGGAATACCCAGTCAGCGTTCCATATCGTCTGGGGGCGCTTCCCGAACCAGTTTGCCTTTAGAAAAACACAGCCCGGCAGACTGCCAGTTTTTTCCATTTGTCGACTTGTAAAGGAGAGAGCGACACAAAACAAACAGAGGCACCCGCTGGACGACGTGAGTGGGTGAGCGACTGACTCATGGCGTCGTCGTTCAAGGATGACCCCGATTACCTCGGCCCGATCAGCGCGACGCCCCAGAAGATGGTGGAGACGATGCTGTCCATGGCGGGAGTCACGGCGACGGACGTCGTGTTCGACCTCGGATGCAACGACGCGAGGGTGCTGGTCACCGCGGCGTCCACGGCGGGCGCCCGGGGGGTGGGAGTGGAGATCGACGAGGCCGCGGTGAACAAGGCCAGGGCAAAGGTACGCCTACACACATGTATTCGCCGTCGTCGTTCCAGTTTTCGTGGCCGGCGCTGCTAAGACCCGGACCCGCGGCGACCGTCGATGATCATCGCGTTTGGCTCCCGTTTGGCTTTTTGAAGTGGGCACCCTGATGAATGAGAGCCAAACACATCCCCTGTTCACGAATAACCAAAATCACTCACCACCCCATGATCACCACCACACGCAGGCCGCCGAGGCTGGCGTGACACACTTAGTCGAGGTGCGACACGGCAACGCGTGCGCGGTGGACGACCTATCCACCGCCACCGTGTGCTTCGTGTACCTACTGCCCAAGGGCAACGCCAAACTGTCCAAAAAACTGATGCGTTTCATGAACCCGGGCGCGACGGTGATGACGTACGTGTTTCGCCTGCCGAAGGAACACTGGGAGGAACACCTGGTGGAGTGCCGGGCGGTGGCGAGCACGCGGGACCGCGGTGCCGGCGGCGGGGTGGACACCAGCGGGTTCAACAAGGTTTTCATGTATCGCGTGCCGGAGACCAAACCCGACTGGTGCCTCGTAGAATAGAGCTACTATAGCTACTGTAGCTACTCGTAGAAAAGACCACTGATAACGGAGACTGGTTCGATGGCGTCGAGATGTGTGTTCATTCGTGGTATGTACTCGTGTGGAATTAGGACAGACAAAAATATAATATACGGAGTGATCCCCGTGCCGAAAGAACGTTAGACGCTTTAAGAGTAAACGCTTACATGCTCTTGGCGAACTCGACACCCTTGTCGATGGAATCCTTGAGCTCGGGCATCATCCCCTCGAGCGCCTTCTGCTCGTACGCGGAGAGCTCGCCGAGGCCGTGGATCTTCTCCACGCCGTCCTTGCCGAGAAGCACCTTGGACGCGAAGAAAGGAACCTCGGTCACGGTGCTCTCGACGTAGGTGCACTCCACGACGTTAGCCTCCCCGTTCTTCGCGCGGAGGCACGCGTCGGCGAAGAGCGCGCCGGCGTACGCCATGGAGAGCGTGGCGGAGCCCTTGCCAGCCTTGGCGGCGACGACCTCGGTGCCGCCGTCCTGGGTGCGCTTGGTGAGCGCGTCGATGACGTCGTCGGTCATCGCAACCTTCGGCGTGGCTTGCGAGAGCAGCGGGAGGATGGTGATACCCGCGTGGCCGCCGACGACGGGGACGTCAACCTTGGCCGTCTCCAGTCCGTTCTTCTCGGCGTAGAACGTCTTGGCGCGGACGCAATCGAGGGTGGTGACGCCGAAGAGCCTCTTGGGGTCGTACACGCCCTTCTTCTTGAGAATCTCCGCCGCGATGGGAACGGTGGAGTTGACCGGGTTGGAGATCATGTTGATCATCGCCTTGGGGCAATTCGCGGCGATGGCCTCGGTGAGGCCCGCGACGATGCCGGCGTTGATCTTGAAGAGGTCGTCGCGGGTCATGCCGGGCTTGCGGGGGACGCCAGCGGGGATGATGACGACGTCGGCATCCTTGAGAGCCGCGCCGAGCTCGGCGTCGCCGGCGTAACCCTGCGGAGATGGGACGATGAAAAACGGTGTTTGTTCAGTGTCTGGGATCTTTTGTGTCTACACTCGAGATTTTTTCACGAGTCGTCGATTGGCACGCGGCGGTGAGAGTCATGAGGGTGGCGATCGCGCGGGATCGGGACGGGGTGGACGCGTCGGCGACGCGATCACCTCGCGCGGTACGCGGGCGATGCGATGGGACCGCGTCGCGGGTGTATCGCGCGTTGGTGTCGCGCGATGCGGTCGCGAACTACCCCCCGTCATCCCGGGCGGCGGGAGGACTTGCACCCCATGTCGGATTATATTGGGGCTCGTACCTTGGTCTGGGCGGCGGTGTTGACGTGGGAGACGTCGGCGGCGACGCCGGGGGTGCCCGCGATATCGTAGAGGGAGAGCTCGGTCACGAGGGGGTTCTGCGGAGGATGGCGGGCGGTGTCGCGGGTCAGTTCCGGCGGCGAGATCGGGACGGATCGTCCATCGGTCCCCTCCGAGGGTTTCGGGAGTCTGAAGATGGGTGGGAACGGCGACGCACCATCTTCATGAGGAGGCCGCAGGGCTGGCCGATGCCACCGGCGGCGCCGAGAACCGCGACCTTGTAGCCGCGGGTCTGGTCTCCAAGAGCCTTGGAGACGGTGCGAGAGGAGGCGCGGAGGAGGGCAGCCATCGTTGCTGAACTGCGATCGGTGGGAATGAAGCGTCGCTCGATGACACACGGCATCCTCGCTCACCTGCTCGGCTGTGCAAAACGTGATTGGAGGTGCAAATTCGGTCAGATTCTGACGGCGTTCCAGTCACATTTTCCATATAAGGTCTAGCTGTTTGCCATTAGATTACGCCTATTTGGGACTATTTCCCTCGTCTCGGAAAAATAAAAGCCACGACGCTCAGAAAGCCAGCTCACTCGCCTTCGCGCGCGACCATGACGACCCAGAGCGCCACGTGGATATCCGTGTCCTTGACGGTCCAGCAGCCGATCTTCGATCCCAACATAGATATCGCGACCGTGGTCTTTTCTCACGTGCAATGCGTCAAGACCCGCGCCAACCTCGCGCTGGTGAGCAAGTTGTGGAGGGACGCCTCCAAGCCTGCCGCTGCGTACCCTCTCAGGTTCGACTTCGACGCGTTCCCGCACATGACAACAGGTTCTTGGACGCGGCGAACTCATCTCATAGGCCTGCTGGACAACGACGAAGCTCTGTCTCTACCCTACGAGAGAGTCGTTGGACTTCTTGGTGACGAAGCTGCGAAATACGTATGCCACGAAGCTGCTCGCCGGGGGAGTGTAAGGCTGCTGAAGTGGGCGCGAGAGAACAACCTTGCTTGGAGGGCGGGCACGTGCTCTATCGCAGCCGCAAATGGACAATTGCCCGTTCTCCAGTACTTGCACGAGAACGGGTGCCCTTGGGACAGCAGCACGTGCCTTCACGCAACCCTTAATGGGCACCTGCTCGTTCTCCAGTACTTGCACGAGAACGGGTGCCCTTGGGGCTCTGGCACGTGCACTTCCGCAGCCGTTAATGGGCACTTGCACGTTCTTCAGTACTTGCACGAGAACGGGTGCCCTTGGAACTACCGCACGTGCCTTTACGCCGCCGTACACAAACGCTGGGACTGCCTGCAGTACGCGGTGGACAACAAGTGCCCGGGGTGGGAGGAATACGCCGAGAGACACGCGGCTCACCTCAGATGAAATGTCAACAATAGACGACTAAATCTTCGCACGTTCTCACGCCGTTGGACTATTATAAATTAGCGGCTTTATTAGTGACGGGAATCAGTGCCCGGTGATGAACCTGGTGTCCGCCTCCATGCTCACCTGCGTATCCGGCCTGGCGAACACGTCC
>Ga0115006_10003631_pt1 | contig 10542 bp, 11 predicted proteins | sample ArcOceMetagenome_3_FD_88943 | JGI IMG/M metagenome (GOLD analysis project Ga0115006, IMG submission 88943) | Marine eukaryotic phytoplankton communities from Arctic Ocean - Arctic Ocean- Svalbard ARC20M Metagenome | ecosystem: Environmental > Aquatic > Marine > Oceanic | place: Arctic Ocean...
AGCGTCATACTCGTTATCGAGGAATTTTAGGCACTGCCTTAACTGATTCTCCCTCCATTCCATCGAACGGGTTACATTACTTGCAAATAGAGCCCTTTGTGCATCATACTTTTCCTGTATGGAGGAGACGCCACCTTTTTTACTTCTTGTTTTTGGCATTATAGATGACTGTATTGACCATAGTGTTATAATATGTGTTAGATATCATAAAAGATAAAAAAATAAATATAAATGTTTATCAAGGGTATAATTTGGGGGAGTGGGAAGACGTCTTGACGGCCCCGCAAGGATATATTTTTCATATTAACAATGTTAAGGTTTATAATATGATCATCCTATGTTATATTTAGTACAAAATGATAGGGTGGGGTAAGATAATGTTGAATGCTATTTATTTAACTCACAAATAAGATCTGAAAATGTGAGCATCTTCAGCTGCCAATCTTACTTTTCACTCAATCGATTACGGGTCACCATAATTTAGACATTACTGATTTACGCAATCACAACATGGGCAAGCTTAATGAACTTCCACAGTCAATGCAAAAGTGCGTAAAATCAATATCGGCTGACTTACAGAAGATTTTTGTTGACTCCATGAGTGAACTGGCCGCAGAGGGGGGGGACTGGTCTCTTATTGGGATGAATGATAAGGAAAAAATTAGGGCGATTAAGAGGATTGGAAAGGTAAGGCATTGTACAAAGGGTGGTATGGAAGGCTATCCGAACGAACCGCTTCCTTACCCTCAAACAACTTACCCCCCAATCTTTGCATGATTTTGTGTGTGTTTCAATTGACTAGGAGGCACTGTCGACAATTCGCATAAACAAGCTGTCGGAGGGTGACTACAAGACCTCCCTCCAGGAATCGATAAAAAAATCAGAGGAGAACAAAAAGTCCATCCTGGTTTCCTTGCAGGAGGTGAGGGAGGGAGGGGGCCTGGAGTGAGGCTGTAGACAGCAAAAGCAAAAGCAACATGCCGCCTACCCTACATAACTAACAAACCATTCCACGCTCGCTTCGCTCGCACTCCTCGCTTCTCTCGCACCCTTCGCTTCCCAGCCTGAGGCTCCATCTGATCCCTCCTCCGCCCCTACATCCCTAATCGCCAAAGATCTCAAGCTCAAGAAGGATCTCGGGACCCTCAACGAACTAAAGTCCACCCGCCTCTCAGCGACCGCACCCCTCATCGAAAAGTACGCCAAGGTAGTGGGTAAGCTGACCCACATGAAATCCGTGGGGAACGCAACAACAGACAGAGAACACGCCGAAGTCACAGAGTACCCGACGCTGCTGCCGGAGAACTACGTCTCAAAGGCAGGGGCACAGGCGCTAGAGGAGCTCATAGCGAAGCGCTCCTCCGAGCTTCAAGTCATGGAGGAGGTGAGGATGGGCAAGGAGCGAAGCAACGAGCTGACAGCAACGATTATGGCGATGAGAACCGTACGAGGTTGAATCTCCGTATAAAGTGCGCCCACCATGTCAATCGCGGCAATAGTTCTGAACAATTATCCTAACTCTTTCGCAATTCGTTTCGCTCATCGCAGGAGGAGGCAAAGCTGGAGGAAGAGAACGATAAACTTATGAAGGAGCTGGGGGTGGGGACAAACGACATCGAACCCCCCCCGCCTAACCTTACCGCGAAGAACGCGGCGCTCAAGAAACTCAAGCAGGAGAGGATGGAGCAGCTCAGGAGGTGAGAATGGACCCAAAAAGCTCTATCAAGTCTAAACGAGAGTTCTTCCAGATCTTCAAGCTCACCCTCCCTCCTAACCACTTCGCCCCCCCCCCCCTTCCCCACCCTCGGGGACATCCTCGGTAAGCTTTGGAGCGAGCTCGGTACACCCAACGAGGAGAGGGCTGAATTCCAGGGTAAGGTGAAGGTCACGGGTATCAAGCCAGATTCCGAGACTGTGGGGCAGGAGGAGGTAAAGAGACTCCGCGCTATCAAAGCCTCGAAGCAGTCCAACGAGATAAAGACCGTCAGAGACGCCATATCCACCCACTGGGAGTACTGCGGCTACTCCGACGACCAGAAGAATAAGTTCGAACCCTTCGAAAGGAACCCTGTGGAAGACGAGAACAGCCTCAAGAAACACGAGGCGTACCTGGAGAAGCTGAAGGCGGAGTTCGAGACTAAGAAACCCATCCTCCTCCTGATCCAGAAGTACAAGCAGCTCTCAAAGAGCAGACAGGAGCTCTTTGACCTCGAGAACAACACTGATCCAAGCAAACTAAGCGAGCGCCGAAACTCCGCCAAGCAGGCGCTTGAGACCTCCAAGCTCACCGCGACTGTTACGAAGGACATGCCTAGGTGCCTCCAGAAGCTCGTGCAGTCGATAAAGAGCTCAGAGGCGACACCGGTGGAGCTAGCGGACGGGAGGAGCGTCAGGAAACCTTTCATGTATAAGGGGGAGAGGTACCTAGCGACGCTTGATAGGCAGGAGAAGGAGGTGAGGAGAGGGGATGAGAGAGGACGGGGAAAGAGATTTATTGAGACATTACATATTAACACGATCGACCTTCACCCTTCACCCTTCGTCCCCCCTCGCCCTTCACAGTTCAAGAAAATGAAGGAGCAGTACAGGGAGGATAGGGAGAAACGTAAGATGGAGAAGAGGGTGGTAGGGGCTGGAGGAGCAAAGGCTGCCTCTCCAACACTCGGCTTCGGGTCCACCGCAAAGGTCAGCTCCAGGCTCATGATGACGAAGAAGAGGGCACAAACGAGGATCGCGGTCAAGAAGGAGACAAACGCACAGATCAAAGGAGCGAAAACCCCGGTTAAAGGAAAAGGGGCTGCCATGAGAGCAGTGACAAGAACACCAACCTTGCAAGCAGCTGGCGTCAGCCCGACCAAAACACCAACCAAAACACCAATGGGATCACCACTGACGAAAATGTAATAGAGAAAGGTTTATCTTTGACAAAACTAAACTCTCTCTTTTTATGCCTTCCTAAATCCTAATTCACCACTTCAAGCTAATTCTCTTCCTGTGCGTCTTCTGCGTCCTCTTCATGGTCCCGTCGAGCAAAACGAGGCCGGTCAGCTGACAAAGAGCGTTCGCGAAATCCCTCGCGATTGTGTTGCCATCTCTACCGTTGCAGGGCCCAAACTTCACGTGCATTATCTGACCCTGCCTGAGCAGGATCATCGCAGTAAGCACCTTGTGCTTACCAGCGCGGCTTCTAAGGGAACCCGATGATTTCAAAGAGACCGCTCCGTGGGAAAGGGGAGACACGATGTCGGGGTTTTCGAGGTCTGGCTCCTGGACGTTTTGGTTGTTTCCCTCACCAGAATTGTTCCCCCCTGGAAGCAAGGACGCAAGCCCCCCAACTGCCAGGACTGAAGCCCTACTCTTTGTCTCCGTCGCCGAAAGCGTCACCCTCGTCACCTCTGCAAGTTGAATCCTTCCCAAAAAGCTCTCAGTCGCAACGTCAAAATACGTAATATCGTGGTGTTCCCTGTCAACGCAGAAAATGACGTTCTGCCAGTCCACGAGAAGAGGAGGCATCCTGCGGAAAGCTGACCGGAATATGATGTTCGAGGAACGGGAAGAAGGAAGGCTTGGAAGCCCGATAGTTTCGAAAGAGTTTGTCGGCTTGTGGAAGCCCTCCATATCGCCCCTATCCCCAACGGAGTCGTCATCGTACCCTTCTTCTTCGCCCTCTTCTGCTCCGTCGCCATCAGTGTCGGTGGTGGTGCGGGATGTATCGTTACTGTTGGATTCCCCCTCAACTCCATCCCGAACTTCCTCGGGCGCCCCGGTGTACCTTCCTTCCCTCCTCTTATCCTTCTCCTTCTCCTCAGCGACCTCGAGCATCGCGCGGAGCAGCTCTCCGCTGAAGGCCCCGTGATCCTCAACGACTTTCACGTGGGTCTTAACCGCCTTGTACCAAAGTTCAGCAATGGTTCCAATCTTGTGCTGGTCTTGGATGACCGCAGAAGCATTGAGACCTTTGACCGATCGGGACTCATCGAACTTGCGCTGAGCCTCCAGACTCTTTTTATGTTTTGTCACCATCCTCTCCTCCACGTCAGAATGAAGGTGCTTGTGGTAAGATAGAATGAGGCCGGAGAGGTGAACTCGAACCAGGCGAACAATGACAATGACGGGAACGTAATCCAAAGCCGAAGACCTGTAGGGGTACCTGGCTCCGAAGTTCCCTTTGCTGTAATCAAAGGCCTCGGAGACAATAATGCAAATAAGGGCAGCGATAGTTAGCGGAAGGTCAACAATGGCTGCGCGATGAGCGAAGCGAGTCGCAAAGAGGTCGGACGATGGGTGAGAATTACAGCCTCGATTATTGAGGGGCGCGCCTTGAGAAATTGGGGCACCCTCATCCCAATCACATCACACCCAATCCCACCTCTAGTCCAATTTCCTCTGACAAGCTGCACGATGCCCTCCATGATCATAATACAGAGGAAACAAAAACTAAACCAAAAGGCCGTCCCAATCATGGCGCCCCAGTTCACCCCAGAGGTGAAATCGATTGCGTAGATTGCGCCAGGGTACTGGAATTGCACGAGATAATTGGCACGCGCAGCGAGCGTAAACACAGTTGCGATCGTAAGTACGTGAGAAATTTCCCTCCAGTACTCGTGGAAGAGCTTCGCGACGTTGTGATAGAAGTCGCTACACAGCTCCGAAATTCGCACGTGAGTCGCAACCGACAAGGAGGTGGATTGGACCGTTGATGCCGGGGATAGCGCCCACTCAGACACCGGACTAGTCATACAATTAGGGTTTTTATGACCTGGGATGTCGATAACCACCGTCGGTCGTCTTGGTTCAGATGGGACGGCCTCGTCATAATGGGAAATTGGAAAGGTGGTGGGATCAGATTTCTTCTTTTTTGACTTGGTGCTGATAGGAATGTAGTCCCCGACCCCATCTTTTGAGGAAGTCGGATAGGAATTCGAAGGAGAAAGGGATGCGGAGGAGGAAAGGCCGATTGGTTCGACTTGGTTGGACGGAGGTTCTGTGTCGACACGGAGGTCTTTGAAGTTCGATGGATTCACCTCACAGACTGATTCAAGACGCTTGTGGGGGCGCATGGGGCTACGGGATGATGGAGTTGGGACCCTTTCCGGCGGAACTGGTGTTGGGGAGGGAGAGGGGGAAGGTAACGCAGAAGTAACCGGTGACGGTGCTTGCAGGGTAGACGGACTTCGCATGGCTGCAACACCGTCAGAAATGGAGCGCTTTCTACTCCTGCGGCGACCAGTCGAGTTTGGTGTGCGGGGGCGCTCAGGGTTGTCAACTTTCGGCTTTACAGCCGACATCATGAGAATCTTGGCTGTATCGCTGATGGATTTTCGACGACGCGGGCGAGGACGACCCTCGGGCTTGACGGCAGTAGAAAGTGGGAGCTCCGCAGTGTCCATGGTGGCGTAGTTTGCAATGTCCAGCCAACGGATAGAGGCCGATGAATGATGATTATCGTTCTTTCGTGGCCTGAACGGAGTCTCGTGGTACTCGGCGGGAGTTGGAGGGATTGCATCCGTGCGATAGGAGGCTCTGGCGGAAGTATCGATGGCGGTAACATGGGGCAGATGTGGAGTGAAGTGAACTTGGCTAAGGGGAGGAACAATAGAATCGAAATCGTTGGCAGCCGCCTCATTTTTCTTGGAGAAGTTGTGAACAAGGTTGTCTACGTGGGCAGACGTCATCGGAGTCAGCTCCGGAGACGAAGGGCGCCCTTGAGTTTTGGGAGTCGGGAGGATTGCAGGAGGCTGCGGGGGTGGTGCTGGAGTCGATTTTTTTCTGAAGTGGCCTGATAGGACCTTAATGGGGGCAGAGAAGAAGGTGTTTGCAGAATTGTCGGAGCCCTCCTTAATGTGCTTGATCCTTTTCTTGTGCTTGCGTTGCCTTTTCCCCCTCTTGTGACTCTCCTGCAACTTCTTGAGGCGGTAGTCAGAAAGGGACTCGTTGAGGGTCACTCTGTCCACCAGCTGGCCAACCGAGACGCAGAGAGTGTAGCGAGGCATAAAGTAGGAAGCTATCATGATAGAGAGCACGAAAGTTCCCGCCCAAGTGATGCCCGGAATAGTGATATCCTCGATATCAGGTCCGTACATCGACAGGATACCAGCGAGCACCGCATATAAAAAACACATGTACTGGTAGAGGCTTATAATCAGGTTGGGATCACGGCGCCAGAAGAGATCTATCTGGACTATGATGAGCGAAGCAAATCGCGAAAAGGGTTAGAACGTGCTTAGTGAAGGGACGCGTTTCGAACAGACCAGTGGATCCTCGTCTAATCTCACCTGTTCCACCAATTTTCTGCACCTCCTCTAAGTCATCAGAGCCCTTGGACGCCCTGGCAGGCTCGATAAGGTCGTCGTCGTGCATCATTGTTTGGAAAATTGAGTCCATCTTCAACTTTATTAAAACCCCAATGACGAGAACGGCAAGACAAGAACCCTCGAAGAAGACAAACGCAGTGATATGGAAATCGGTCTGCGACGTGAACGCCGAAGTGGCACCAGCCAACATACGCCCGAGACTGTGGTTTGGGGAAAGAAGGAGATTCTGCGTGCGGGGAGGGGTTTAGTATTGCGTGGAGAGGAGGAAAGGGCGAATTTTAGGTACGGAAATACCAGATTAGCACGTGAACAGCGCTAACAATTGCGTGGTTAGCTTTTCGCTTCGCTCCTCCCCCCCCTCACCTCCTCCAAGGTCCCAAAGTAGAAGAAGAGGACGAGGCCACAAAGGAGAGCCAACCATGTCCCTTGCCTTAGCTGGACCAGGCTGATAAGAATGTTCCGCTGGCACGAGTTGAGGTACTCGGACATGGGAAAATCCTTGGGTAAATTGTTGGATTTGACAAAGTGCGCCCTGAGTTTGTGGAAGCGGACTTGCTCGAGGAGAAGGTTATATTGCCTATACTTCACTGGGTGGTTGAAGAAGAGGTAAATGCGTCGCCTCACGGAGTGCGTTTCTGACGTCAACTGAATGTTCAGGTCAGAGCGGAGTGTCTCGAAGGCGTGCCTTACCTCGACGTAGTGGTCGAGCTCCATGTTCTCTGCGACCTGCCAATTCGAAGAAATATTGAAGCTTATGAACGCAACGACGACCAAGCTCAGCGAGTAAATGATGGCGGTGGCAAAGAGGGCAAAGTGAGCTGTTGCAAACTGCTTCTCAACGTCAAGGGAGAAATCGGGGTCGAACTTGAAGAGGAGGAAGATCCCGAACTGCAGCGATCGGAGGAACGCGTGAGAATCTGTTAGATTTTTAAACTGGACGACCCTCGTGCAATGTACTCCTTGATTCCTCACCTCAACAATGCCCAGAATGGTGAGCTCGCGATAACAAGATTCCACAACCTCCTCGGCGAACGGCTTTCCATGAATAGCTGCGGAAAGAGGGGGAAAAGGGGGAGACACGTCGACGAAAGGTTAGCACGAACGATCAAAGTACAAGGTATAAGTGCTGTTTCCTCACCATGGTCAAGACGATGTCTTGCTATTTCAACTAAAAGCACCAGAGTAACTACGAGACAAGCAATCATCGACGAGGTATAGTCATAGAAGATTGGACCCCCCCCTCCGAGGAACCTTATTGCGGTCTCATCACTCTCTAGTGGAGAGAAAGGCATCAAAGGCGGCCGGGTGTTCGAACAAGATTCAGAGAAATTACCAGAATGGAATCAATATTAGGGCTATTAGCGCACACAAAACGATAAGATAGCTTCTAACACGCTGTTGAGAGGTACTAAAAATAAAGAAACGAAACTATAAAGGTTTTGATTTTGTTGGAGAGCTCATCACAAACAAGAAACTTTATGGAAGACGACGAAAGCAAATATGTCAAGCGTGAGGGGTTCACAGATGCAATTGATGCACTTGAAAATCTAAGTTCCGTTTTATTTGGGAAGTCCAAGGCTCCTAAAGCTAAAAATCAACACTCCATGAACAAGCCCGACGACACCACCATCAGTTGGATGTCACAAAGAGCGTTCAGTGACGAAAGTTACGGGTTCTCGCAACTTTTCAACGATAATAATGTGGAAAATGATAATGAAGACGATGATAGCAACGTGACTAGCTCAGATTCAGAGGATGAAATTGATTTGGGTTATGTGACGTTCACTCACATTACCGCACACTCGGATGAAGAGGTGGAGATAGAGGAAGCAGAAGAAAGGGAAGAGGAGGGAAAGAGCGCGTGGAAGAGCGCGTGGGAGAAGGAGAGGGAGGAAGAGTGGGAGAGGGAAAGGGAGAGGGAAAGGGAGAGGGAGGAGGAGGGGGAGAGGTTCGAGGATGCAACTGCTCTTCTCGACAGCGTTAAAGAGATAAGCGATCTTCCGCTTGTTTATGATCCCAAATTCGAACAACAAACGACAAGAAGCTCCAGAATTAGTCCTCAAGGAGCACTCGCTGCCCTAACCTCTATTGCACTAATGCTTTCCCTCGCCTTCTTGCTCTCTCCTAGTATTTCAAGGAACGCAGGAGACCCCAGTCAGACAAACGGGATCTTCCTTTCGCAGCTCGGCGTTATTGATTCATACTATATCTCTAGTAGGATTTTCGCCATCGCCAACGTAGTTATGCAGGCCATCATGGTGTACATGAGCTTTGGAATTCACATTGCTTGCAGGCCCAGCTTCGAAATAGAAACAACTGATGGAAACGATAACGATTCTTCGACTTTAAACGACGCCTCGACTGCGTCGGCATCATCAACCTTTAAAAAAGAATCGCTCGTCAGGTTCAAGAAGACGATGAACGTTCTTGAACACTTTCTCTTCCCATGGATAGAGAGCAGCCTCCTCTTCAGGTACAAATTATGGTCTATCATGGGCAACCTTCTGTGGACGACAGGGTTATTGGCGGGAATCTCCATGTTGTTTTTTTTCACAAGCTACTCGTGCTATAACATCACGAACGAGGACCCATTTCTCTTGCAAGCGGAGTTCCTCAAGGTCAGCTCTTCGCAGTGCTTCATTAGTTGGGGCTCGGGGATGGCACTCGCTACCTGCTTCTTTGATTTCGCTTCCTTCATCGTCGTTAACGTAACCGACAAATTATTTTACTCCCTCCTCATCGACGAAGTAATTGAGATAAACCAGAAAAATCTCAGAGAGACAGATAAGGAGCTCGAAAAGGTTCTCACCGCAAACGCGAGGCACTTGGTCATACAGGAAGGCGCGGAAGGTAAGGCAGGGAGAGGGTTTCAATTACGACGAGTGAAGCGAAGAGCGGGGCGAGGAGCGAGCAGGAACGTTGTTCGTTATAATTTTATTTGTGCGTCGTATACAATCGTCGCTACGCTCCTCGTCTAAATCTAACAAAAATTCACCGCCAACTCAAAGGGTTCGACATAATAGACATCCTGTCAATCGTAAAGTCAACAGAGGAAGATGACGCTGCCACGATAGTATCCAAGTTGGAAGACGTTGAGATGGGACTGCACGAGAGGAGCATGATTGATGTGTTCTCCAGTCGACTGAGAAACCTGAAAAAAGCGTTGAAGCGGAGGATGCAGCCATTTTCGAGGGAGAACCAGGCTAAAATAGCACGCGCGAGAAGAGAAACGATAGCACAAGTGGACGACTCCAACAACAAGGGCGCGATCAACAGGGAGATTAGCACTGAGATGAGGACAAGGGAAAAGAAAAGTTGGGGAAACGGATTCATGCACACACTCAAAAGTTTCACTTCATTCAGCATCAAGTCAAAGGTTAGTAGGAGGAGGGAGGAATCGACGGGAGTGATTCATGCAAACAAAAACATTCCCAATCGAAGTTTTGGTCCCCCCCACCAACTGCGTGGTTCAAAAATGGACATCGAAAGCGGAATCAGCTCAATCGGAATGGAAGGCGAGGGCGTCAGAATAGAAGCCTCGGGAAATAGACTTTTGTCTCGTAGGAAATCTGTTGACAACGAAATATTAAGCACCATCGAAGACATTCTCTCAAAGGAGCGTTTGCTGAGGAGGACAAAGAAGAAAAACGAAAGGGAGGAGGGGGGCGTTCGAGAAAGGTGCCTTCAAAAGGAGACAATTTGGGAGGGGAGCATTCAAGAGGGGAGATTACGGGAGGGGAGCGTTGGCAAGGCAAGGTCCATGGGAGAGAGGACCAGCTCGATAGACTGGAGGAACCTTATAAAATGGAGGTCAGTGGACAGCAGAGAGGAAAGAAAATGCACGGAAGCAAGAATAACAAGCAACGCAGAAACGAAAATGATGTCAACAACGAACGCAATTCGAAGAAAGATAAATCAGATAAAAGCTGCTGAGAAGGCACAGCGAAAGGCAAGGAGGCGAGAAGCCGCAAAGAGAAAAAGAAAGTCTCTACGTGTTGTCGAGGAAGAGGACGAGCAGGTATAACTGTGAAGATTGTTTGAGCGAAAAACTTATGCTTGAGTTTATGTTTATGTTTATGTTTATGTTTATGTTTATGGTTATAGTTATGGTTATTTAAATAACAGAATTTAGATTAAAAGGCTGTTAGGGTTATTCAACTAACATAATTTAGATTAAAAGGCTGGAACCGGCATGTGTTGGGATTTTGTCGGGAAAACCATCCTGGGG
>Ga0115006_10003632_pt1 | contig 10542 bp, 5 predicted proteins | sample ArcOceMetagenome_3_FD_88943 | JGI IMG/M metagenome (GOLD analysis project Ga0115006, IMG submission 88943) | Marine eukaryotic phytoplankton communities from Arctic Ocean - Arctic Ocean- Svalbard ARC20M Metagenome | ecosystem: Environmental > Aquatic > Marine > Oceanic | place: Arctic Ocean...
ACGCCCCACGCCCCATGCCCATCCTCGTACCTAGGTACTAGCTAGACTCTGGTAGAGTATGCCTCGTATGCCTCGTATCGATCATCCGTGCTCTTGAGGTTGCGCTACACTCGATCTAGATTTGCAGATTGCATCGTTCGAACTGATCACACCTTTTGCTGCTCCGTGTGGATAAAATAATACTCTCGTAGATCACCCCCACACCACCATGTCCGCTCCTCCGCCGCCGCAACCACCGGTCCAGGTCCAGGTCTTGGACCTGTCGGCCGAATCCCTCGCTGCCCGGCGGGAGCACGAGCTGATGCTGCTCGATCTGGAGGCCAAGAAGCGTGCGTATCAGGTGGACGTTCCCACCCTGGTCGATGACGTCCGTTCGGCCCTCCGCGCCATGGGGCTGCCGGTGCGGTTATTTGGCGAAAACTTGGCCGACGTGCGCGACCGGCTGCGAATGGAGCTGGCCCGGCGGGAGGTGCTGAAGGAGGGCGGGGTGAAGGTGGACAGCGCGCTGGATTTGATGGCCAAGAGGACAGGAGAGGGCGCGGCCGAAGAGGAGGACAAGGGGGGTGAGGAGCAGGAAGTTACCAAATACACCGTGGCGGAACCGGAGCTCGTGGCAGCCAGGGAGGAGATTGGCAAGTTCTCCACCAAGAGGGCCAGGGCTCGTTTGGCCCGGGAACGACTGAGGAGGGAGACTGCCAAGCAAAGGGGCGAGGAAAACAGTGCCAGTATCAATGTCAATGGAAAGCGGCCTCTTGACAAGAAGGCGAATGTAGTGGAACCTGACGCCGCGAGCGCTGGTGCTGGGGACGTCAATGGAGCGTCGGCGGAAGAGGAAGATATTCTCACCAAGCTGGATCGGGAATGCCTCAGGCTGTACAAGTCTGTTCGAAGTATGTGTTTGGAAGGGTCCCAATTTGCCGATGCCCGGCCTCTCTCGGCAATCTGTACCTCCCCTCCAGCACCAGGATATGCCATGGACGGCCGAGGCAATCGTCCGGCTCTCATTGCCACCGGAGGCTGGTCGGGCGCGGTTCGGATATGGGACGGATCGCTGGGTTCGTCGACATTGGATCCACTCGCTACCAAGACGCAGGGCCACGAGGATAGGATCATGGGCATCGCCATGGCGCCCTTCCTGGGTGGTATCGAGGCGAAGGACTACGAGCCCATTGTTGCCACCGCATCGATTGACCTTACGGGGAAGCTTTGGAAAGTCCGACGGAACGATTGCGTGCCAATGCCCATGGAGGAAGATGATGATAGCGCTGCAGGCAAGCAGAAGAAGAGTAACGGAGAAAAGGCCGATCCATATGCAATCGAGGAGCTTGCCACCCTTCGTGGACATGCCGCTCGACTGGGTCGCGTCGCGTTCCATCCCTCCGGTCGATATGTTGCCACCACTTCGTTCGATCACACCTGGCGGCTGTGGGATGTGGAAACGGGCGGAACTCAGCTACTTCTACAGGATGGGCTGTGGAAGGAATGCTACGGCATCGGTATGCATCCCGATGGAAGTCTTTGCGCCACCACCGATTTCGGAGGCACCGTCCAGTGCTGGGACCTCAGGACGGGCAAATCGGCCTGTCACTTCACCGGTGCTCACGCCCGACGAGTTTTGTGCTCCGAGTTCGCGCCGAATGGTTTTCAGTTGGCCACGGCGGGCGATGACGGTACCCTCAAGGTCTGGGATTTGAGGCGCAAGGGCACAGTGGCCTCCGTTCCGGCGCATTCTCGCCTCATTACGCAGATACGTTTCGCTCATGACGTACAAGGCCAAAATGGCGAGTTTGCAACGACGAGCTCGTTCGATGGGACTGTCAAGGTATGGTCGACGAGAGATTGGCGAATGCTGTCGGTGCTGGAGGGCCACGAGGGCAAGGTGATGGGCGTGGATGTGATTTCGGGTGCTGAGGGCACGGCCTTGGTCAGCTCTGGCTTTGACAAGACGCTGAAATTGTGGAAGGAGTGAGACAGTGGCAGGAAAGAAAGCGTGCCGCGCGCGCAGGAACATCCTCACAAGCTCTACTGTGCTCGTAGCGTGATAATCTCGTTTACCTTAGAGGAGTGATAGACTACTACCTTCTAACCTCTAGCTAGCTAGATCTACTTTTAATTCGTGCCATCATGACTCGCTTTCCACTTCTGAATGTTGGTCTTGACGGCCTGCACCCACATATTCTTCACGTCGTCGGTGCAGTCCTTTTTTGTCCAGCTCTTCATGAGCTTGAATAGGAATTTGCTGTCCTTCTCGGCCCAGTGTTTTTGCAATGCCGCGGCGCTATCGATCCCTGCACTCGCAAGACTCGATACGAGCAGGGCGACCTTTTGGACTGGTTTCCTCCGGCTGATAATGGCTGGATCGTCGTTCAGCATTGCCGCAAGGCCCTGTAGCTCCTTCAATACCTTGCCCTCCAACAAGAACCGAGCGAACCACCGGAAGGAATCGTCTGCCAGAAAGGCCGACCCCTGGGCACCGGGTCCATTGACGGCGTCGTACATGACGACCTGACGGGGTGGGATGAGCCAGCCATGATCTCCAAACTTTGTGGTAACCGAGCACATCACAGCGTCCCGTTCCTTGTTGTACGATGGCAGGGGAGTGTCGAGAGGGGCACCCATGGCGAGGAGATTGCTCCCATCGGCAAGAGCGCCGAGCGACTCTGGATCGACGGGAGTTACATTTTTCATCACCGTTATCGTTGACCCGTCCTTGGTTGATTTGCGTTCGACGGTATCGTAGCAAACCCATTCCGGCAATTGGCGGCTATCCCTGGAATACAACACGCTGTTCTGATCTATGAAGAGAGGTTCGGTCATTTTGGAGCTGCAACTGAAGAAGCGAGTACGAGGTCCGTCATCGAGATTGGCACCGGGTGGTAAGCGACGAGCAATGTTGTCCAGAAGTCCAGCTGTTATGGTCTGAGCTAGTAGGCTTTCTTGAAGCTTGTTGGGAGGTGGCATGGAAACCAAAATACCCCCCGTCGTTGCGGCCACACCCTCGGCAGATCCAAGGCGCGTCATTGCCAACTTTGCCAAGTGTCTCCTCATCTTTTGAATCCGTTCCATAACGACGTAGTTAAGCCCGTTCTCTTCGCAGAACTGTTTGCATGCCGCAACCTCGGCTGCCCCACCTGCGCCACGACCTGCATATGTGTATGCTCCGACCGCCAGGACGCTTGCCAGTACATCACCGCCTCTGTGAGACCACTTGCGTTTCTTCTTTTCCTTGCGCTTCTTTCTCTCTTCCTTGATGATGTTGTTCCGATCGACTTCGTCAAAGCCTTTGAGATCATCGTGGTCGTCGTCGTCGTTGCGTTTGTCATCGGCGGCAGAGACAATCTCCCCGTCTCTTGCATCAGGCTTGACGTCGGCCTCATTGATGAATGGACTTGATTCCGACAGGACGGCCACCAGAATAATCCCGTAATCCAGCACATTGGCCTGGGCGGCAACCAGGAGCATTTTGCCATATCGAACTCCAAGGGGAAGCTTGGCGGTGGCAGCACCGAGCCTCGTAATCTTGCCATCGCCTCCAGTTTCTTCTGTTCTGGAAACATCGACACAACCGATCCGGGCCAAAAGCTTGATGGCTGCGTTGGTTTGGCCTTGATCTGGCGCCGTTGGGAAAGGAAATGAACAAACGTTCGTCACCTTCATCGCCTTCATGGCAAGGGCAACGTCTTCGAGAGGACGGGTAAGAACCTCCGGCAATGCAAAGGGGTCCATATGACGGCTATATAAGCTGCTGCTGTAAAGCCTGTAGCAATGCCCTTCGCTGGTCCGACCAGCTCGGCCAGCCCTTTGGTCTGCAGCAGCCTTGCTAATCCACATCACATCATAACTCGTCACTCCAGTGCCCGCGTGGTAGTTGCGACACTTTTGTCTACCGGTATCAACAACGTAGGAGATTCCGGGGATCGTAAGCGAGGTCTCAGCGATATTTGTGGCAACGACAATCAGCCTCGTTCCCTCTGGGACCGGTTTGAATACTTTGGCCTGTTCCTGGGCTGACAACAAGGAGTACAGAGGCAAAACGAGAACATTGTTGGGCCGGTTGGATTCCTCCTCAATACCATCTGCATCACCACCAACTTGCTCTTGGCCCACATCTTCGTCGTCGTCGGCCGAATCAGAGAGTTGATCCTCGTAGTCATCGCGGTCACCATCGGCAAACAGATCTCCATCGACTTCGTCGTCGTCCATATCTCGAAGGGCACCGGCGTCATCAAGATTCTTGATGCTACTGACCTCTCCCATTTGGCCCCCCTTGGCGACTGACGCCGAGACATCGGCATCACCTACAGCCCGTCGGTTCTGACTATGTCTTGGAGCCAAGACCTTGCGAAGGCGATTGACCATGCGTATAATCTCTGCCTTGCCGGTCAAGAAGACCAAAATCCCACCATTGGGCAATTTGCGGTGAATCTTGCACACCTTTTTATACGTTGCCTCCATGTAGTCATCTAGTTCGGTCACCTTACTATGATGGATCGTTACAGGGTGAGTCCTTCCAGTAACTCGTACGAGATTTGGTTGAGTGTTGGGAAAGAGCCGGGTATTGCCAGCAAAGTCCTCCACTCGAAGCGTGGCCGACATGATGATCAGTTTAAGAGGTGGCATCGAGCCTTCTGCGGATGCCTTGCGTCGGAGTGGAATCGCAGTGCTTAGTAGCCCCAACAACACACTTGGATTATGGAATCAAGTGAAGGAGATGAAATGAGTGAATTAGAACGATCAGGTGTGATACTTTTGCGAGGACATTGGAATAACCATACATAATTCCTTTGCCGATAGATGCTCCCAAACACTTACTCCGTGTTGAGGTTACGCTCGTGCGCCTCATCCAGAATAATGGCCCCGTACTTGCGGAGAAGCAGGTCGTTCTGAATCTCAGACAATAAAATACCATCCGTCATGAATTTCACTCGGGTGTGGGAACCCAACCCAGCGGATTCAAATCTGGTTTGATACGCCACGAGGTTGCCCTCTCCCTTCTTTCCTCGTATGGATTGACCTTTATCGTGTGAGTGTCCCATCTCATAGCATACGCGTTTGGCGGTCGACACGGCGGCCACACGACGAGGCTGCGTAACACCGATGAGCAAGCCTTCGTCTTCGGACAGCGACGAGGCATTGCCCAGACTTATTCCGGCCTCTTGAAGATACAATAACACGTCGAGCAGAGCATCGGAGGAAAGAAACAATAACATGTCAGTATGGTAAAACAAATCTCTCGAGTCCTTCAAACATGATAATGCCTTTCATATAACAGTGTATCTCTCAGAATCAATTTGAGGTTGAAAACGTGTCCTCAAATATTGCAGCATTGCATTTCGGAATTAGCATGGTGTGTATCATCATCAAGATATCAATGTGTTCCGCATAAAAATACATGACCGAGGGTGCCAGGATTAGCGTTCCACTCACCGTACAGCATCTGAGGAGTTTGAGTCGATTTGCCACTACCAGTCTCGGCACAAATAATGGTGGTATCGCTAGATCGGATGGCATCCACAATCTCGAATTCCATCGCACTGACTGGTAGCTCGAACCGAGCCTTCTCAATCTCCTCTGGGCGATCCACCGGTAAAACGCGCCAATTGCTCTTCCCGGCCTTGGAGTGCAGGCCTAATGTCGCCGCCGTCTTGACAACTACGGACTCCGATGGGACATAAACCTTTCGTTTCTTTCGTTCTTCTTCCTCTAACCGAAGACGCTCGGCCTCGGCGGCTTCGGCCTCGACGGCCTCCTTCTTCCGAAGGTCCTCTGTATCGGCAGCTGCCGTTGATTTCAGGCTGGACAGATCGGCCATCATCGACGCTGCGAAAGAAGCGGGATTGAAGACCGGTGGCGGTGAAGTTTCCTTGGGAAATGGTGTGATGATCTCAGGCTCTTCATCGTCGGCTTTGCTACTGCTGCCATTTTCGACGCGAGAAATATCCATTGCATTTGATTCACCCTCCTCTGACTGAGCTGCCTGTTCTGATTGCTCCAATTTGCGCTTCTTCCTCCTTTCCTTCTTTCGTTTCTGACGAGCAGCCTTGGCATCATCTCCTGAATCATCCTCTTTCGATAGCTTTGAACTCCCATCGACATTCTTTGACTCAGTAGTAGGTTTAGCAACGCTTTCCTCAATACGACTGCTACCGGAATTGTCATTCATCACATCATTACATGTGCCAATGTCGGTATCACTGCCACCATCACCGCCCACCTTACGCTCCGTATACAACACATCCTTCTCCTCCTCGGTAAGTTGTATCCCTGCCCTCTCCTTCCGGATCAATCGTTGCAACTGCTCCCTCTTGGATACTCGCTTGCCCAGCGTTGAGCTGGACGCCAGGAGCTCTCGTTCCTCGGAACTGATGGCATTCTCACGCAGAGTGGCGTACAGCTCGGCCCTCTTCTTCTTTTGTTCCCTGCGATCGGCCAACTGCTTCAGCTTGCGGGCGGCATTCTTATGCTGTGCGCGAGCGGCCTTGATCTCCTCGGGGGTCAGTTCCACGACCTTGGTTGCCTCGCTTTTCTTCTTCTTCTTGGTGGGAAGGATGACGCAGTCGTCGCAACCCGCGCCAATGGCGTCCATTTCTGCCTGCATTTCTGGGGAGAATATCGACTCCTCCTTTGCGTCGGTCGATGCCTTGTCGACGCCATCCTCATCTCGATCGTTGTCCTTCTTGGAACGCTTGCGCTTCGTCTTTTGCGTGCTTGGCGTACCATCCGAGTTGGCGGCATCGCCCAGCTCCAGCTCCTCCAAACTCGTCCCGTTCCGCGCGGCCGCCGCTCGATCCAAATGAGCCCTGGAAGTGCGCATGATCTCGCGCAGCCGCTCCATCTCCTTCTCCTCCGCACCTGGACCATTGAGCGCCGACGCCGACGGCGACTCGTCGAAGTTGTCATCGTTGCCAGGACCGGTCATGCGGCGTTGACTGATCTTCTTGTATGCCCTCGCATACTTGGCGGGGTCAGACTTACTACGTCTCATCGTGCTTCTCAATGGGTGTAGGAATCCTAGAGTAGAGTAGATGAAGAGGACGAGGCAGGGGTGATCAGACAGATAGATGCGATGGATTGGGCGGATTGGGCGGGCGAATGGTTTGCTTCAGTTTTCAGATTTTTGTGGCGGCGCGGGGCCGATGAGACAGACGCCGGTCAGACGCCCGACGATGCCGACGATCTATCTGCAATCCTTCGCTCGGGCGTTCGGGCGGCAACATACTCGTAGAGAGAGAGCGGCAACAGTATGAGCTCCGCCAAAGAGCGCGAGATCTTGGAGCGGCAACGGCGACTTCGCGCCCAGATGGGCGTGTCCGGCGGCAGTACGAGTGGTAGCCGAGGTACAGGTGCCGCCGCTTCGTCATCCCAATCCCTCTCGGCGTCATCGACCAAGGGCCCCGCCAAGGGCGAAGGGTGGGTAAACAAGAATAAGTTCAGCGGCGGCAGGGCCAGGCCAAGACCAAGACCGCCACCTCCGCCAGGCGGTCCGAGGAGCTCGGGGGTGAATCCCGTTGCCTTTCACAGCCGGATGCAGGGAGGGACCATCGATCTGACGGGCAGCAGCAGCGGCAGCAGTAGCGGCCCACCGATCGATATCACGGGCGACAGTCCCAACAAGACATCGGCAAGGAGTGTCGGTGGTGCCTTTGCCCGGCCGAAGAATCGGTCACGACCTCCTCCTCCACGTGGTGCTCCTCCGCCGGCAGCAGCAAAGAATGGATCTTCCGGAAGCATTGCCAACCGTGCCGCCAACACCACCACTGCCGGTGGTCGGTCGATGACAGCGGCGGATGTACTGGGCAGCCCAGAGGACAAGCAGGGGGCGGCAGGTACGACGATGGCGGCGGCGGCCATGTCCGGCAAGGCAGCATCGTCATCGGCCGCAGCAGCAGCCGCATCGACGGCCCTCAAACGAGCGGCAATCATACGGAAGAAGACTCCGGCTAATGGCACGAGTAGTATGAAGTCCCTCCTGAAATCGGCAGGACATGGCCTCGAGGCACTCCAGACCAAGCCGACGGTGCACTATCCCAAGGTGGAACCGGAGGACTTTTGGAGGACGCTACGGGATTGGGATTTTGTCAGGGACTTCAATGCGGAACGGAAGGGAAGAAGCAGCGGTGGCGGTGGCGGTCGCAGCAATGGCGCTGGCGACGATCGGAAGCGGCCCAGGTCGAGGGCTGGTTCGGATGCTGCGTCCACAGCCAGCGGTAGCAGCAGTGCAAATGGGATCGGGACCGGCCGAAGCCGGACGCCAACTCCAACTCCAACTCTTCCGGACGTCGACGGTGCTGGCAAGCCACTGCCGGATACCTTCGATTCTGCCCGGCAGTACATGGCGCTGTGGGCACCCCTGTGCCTCAACGAGGCCAAGGCCCAGCTACTTTCGGGGGCTGTATCGGACATTCCTTACTGGAACTCCAAAAAGGAGAAAGGACCGTTTCCGGTCCTTGTAGAGCCGCTCAAGCGGGACATTGGCGGGTCTTTGGATCATTTGACAGTCATGGTGCGGCCTCAGAACAGCAACATGACACAGTCCGAGTTGGAAAGGGTGTCGCCCAGTTTCAAGCCAAACGATGTGGTTCTGTTGGTGAGAGACGAAGATACCATGAATCGAGCCGCCAGAGGATCCTTGGAAGATTCTGCGTTCACTATCACTGGTAGCAGCAGCAGCACCAGCGGCGGTGGTCGGAGGTTGGGCATCGTCGGCCACACCGAGAGTACTCGACGTACTGTAGATGGTCTCTGGATCAAGGTGTCGAGGAAGCATTGGTCGTCGTTTGGGAGGAAAAATATGTGCCTTGTGAATATCGGCAGCAATATCACGGCATTGCGTGAATTCAATGCCCTTTGTTGCGTGCCATCAATCCCCTTCCTCAAGTATGTGCTCGGTAAAGACCTTGTGGTCAACGGTGACGCCGCCGACGGCGAAGAGCGAACGAAGCAGCCACGGCACCCAAAGACAACCAAGTCCAAGGCCAATATGATGCAACGGATGGGTGGCTCATCGGCATTGGGCAAAGGATTTGTTGCGTATGCTAAGGAGAAGTTCAATCCTTCCCAGTTGTTGGCCATATCAGCCTCTGCTACGGAATATGGCGATGGCGGATGTACACTCATCAAGGGCCCGCCGGGTACTGGCAAGACGACCACTTTGGTCGCCGTCCTCAACAGTCTCCACATCCGACAATTCAACAAGTACTATGCCATGCTATCGGACATTGCTCAGAGCACATCGGTCAATAAGGGCCACCAGATGAACGACGCGTCGAGAAACAAACCCCGCCTCCTCGTCTGTGCCCCCTCAAACGCTGCCGTTGACAATGTTATCTTGAAGATAATGAAGGATGGTTTCGTCGACGGGCAGGGCACCCGCTACAACCCCTCGATTGTGCGAGTTGGCGTCGGACAAAGTGACGCCGTACAGGCCGTGAGCCTGGGGGCCAAGGTCGACGCCTTCCTCTCCGAGGCGAGAGATGCTGCCAAAATCGAGGCCGCCATGAATGGGTACAGGTCCGAGCTGCAGCGGATCCAGCAGAACATCTTCAAGCTCCGCAAGCGCATTCAGGCCCTTAGTAGGGGGGTGCCATATCCTCTGTCGCGAGATTGGGAGGCGAGAGTCGACGAATCCGACTTTGAGATCCGTGGGGCGATTTATTTCGTCAATCATAAGGAGCATATGACCACCTACGAGCTGCCCCCTCCACCTGAACCCGAGGACGCACAGTATTCCATCAGTTCCATGCCCGAGTTTCGAACGTACACTGGCCGCATTGTGAAGCTTGTGGAGCGACATAACTCCATCGTCTCGAAGCTCGAAAAGTACAAACTTGCACAGAACCTGGTGGTTTCCCGGACTGGCGCTCGAGGCAATCAGTCCAATGAATTGCGGATGATGTTGGAGACACATTTTTTGGATGAAACTCACATTGTCTTCACAACGCTCGGTACTGCTGGAAACAAGGCCCTGGAATCGGCCGCCAAGTTTGAAGTCGTTATAATTGACGAAGCAGCACAATCTGTGGAACCGTCGACCCTCGTTGGGCTGCAGCTTGGAAGCAGACATGCGATCTTGGTGGGAGATCCACAACAACTTCCCGCTACCATCTTTAGCTATTCAGGCCGAGAAACCAAATATGATCGGAGCCTCTTCCAACGCTTGGAGGAGGCAGGACACGAGGTCCACCTGCTCAACCAACAGTATCGTATGCACCCGTGCATCTCTGAGTTTCCTCGACGCATCTTCTACGGCGGAGAGCTCGTCGATGGTCCCAATGTCCAGGATCCACAGTACGGTATGCCTCTCAGCAGACTAGTGACGACGAAATTTCCTTCGTTCCAGCCACTGACTGTTTTGGATCTCGATTCGAGCGAGGAACGTGGCGGAACCAGTCTATCCAACTCCGCCGAAGCCCGACTTGCGATCCATCTGTACGAAAGTCTCAAGAGGGAAACCGGCGGAGTTAGCTCCAGATCTCGAGTTGCCGTTATTACTCCATATGCCCAGCAAGCGTCGACTCTAAGGCGGATGTTTTCTCAGCATCT
>Ga0115006_10003633_pt1 | contig 10540 bp, 12 predicted proteins | sample ArcOceMetagenome_3_FD_88943 | JGI IMG/M metagenome (GOLD analysis project Ga0115006, IMG submission 88943) | Marine eukaryotic phytoplankton communities from Arctic Ocean - Arctic Ocean- Svalbard ARC20M Metagenome | ecosystem: Environmental > Aquatic > Marine > Oceanic | place: Arctic Ocean...
CGGGATTTTGAGCCTGTTCCTCGGTGCGAGGGTCAATATTCTCTGCCTCTGCGCCAGCCGGGGTGAAAACCGAGGCAGGGCCGTCCTGACTGAGGAAGGCAGTGTTCATGCTGGAAAGTAGTTCTGCAGCGTCAAAGTTGAGGGCCTCGATGCCACCGCAGCAACTCAGTTCGAGCAGAATGTGGTGCCAGGCCTTATTCCTCGAGGCAGCGTGCTTGCCTCCGCGATTGAGCTGGGCAGAAATCGTCTCTAGGGTACCATCGTCAGGGATGCCCAACTTGAGGGGGTTGGAGCTCATCCACGTACGGATAGAGGTAGCGCGGACGTTCCAATCACCATCTAATATCGGTTGCAAGGAGGAAATGGAGGAATAATTCGTAGAAGATGAAGAGGATGATGAAGTCGAAGGGACGAGGGTCTTGGTGCTTGGCTTTATAGCACCCTGGGCCGCCGCAGGGATCTGATTCCTAGACGAAGAGTTAAGAACATTCGCGAGGGCCTGCCTTCCCTTGGCCATCTTTATCAAGGACTGCGTTGGAGTAGCCATAACAGCAACGTTCACAAATTGAATTCTTGGAAGCTCATCAATTTTGCAGAAAGCAACGATCCCCAACAGAGGGCCCTCCAACTTCTTGTGTTGTTGGTTATAGTTGACAATCTGATAATGAGTTCGGGAATGATGATGAATGATAGACCGGGAGACAACGGGGGCCCCATTGGTGCCAGTGCCGTATCGATTGTGAGTGCCTGGAAGAAGGAATAGTTACAACAGACTCCACCCCGTCCTCCAAGGTTGGGCCATGTTTTGTGGTAGGATTGGATGTTATGGCGCGATTGGCTTCTAAACCCGACTTTTATACCCTTCCTCTCTCCCATACAGGGTAACTACAAGGGAGTGATGCTCTGTAACAGACCCTTTGCAGGAGCAAGTGGGGCCGCTGCCAAGCAGGCTTCTGGAACTACATCTTTTGGTTCCTTCAAATGCGGTACCGTCGACACTCCTCTCGGCGAGAACGTCAAAATCTCCGAGCACCAGAAAATGGTCGCGAAGGTGAGGTGTAGGGGGAGAGAGAGGGCGGGGGGGCGGGGGGGAAGGGATGAGGCGAGGAGCAAAGGATGGGAGTGAAGGATGGGAGCAAAGGATGGAAGTGAAAGATGGGGTGGAGGGGAAAGATTGAGTGAAGGATGGAGCGCTATAACCGGCATACGACCCATCTCGCCACATTTCTAACTCGTTGCTTCACACCTTGCCTCCTTCCTCCCCTCCCCCCCCCAGATGAGCAAGAAGGACTCCGTACTCAGCAAACACAAGCGGTGGTTGAACGAGCTTAAGAAGACCAAGGAGAGGCTCCAGGACGAGTACATCCAGTCGGAGGAGAAGAAGGAGGCCCAGAAGGAAAAGTTCATGGCCAGGGAGGCCAAGATGAGGGCCATTGTCAGGGGCACCATCGGGCCCACCAAGCACAGGCAGGAAGAGCTCAGGCTCGTGGGAGAGGCAGCGGCCGCGAAGGGAGAGGAGAAGAAGGTGGAGGAGAAGGAGGGCGACTCCGAGGGTCCCACATCAAAGGTTCCTAAGCTTCCCCTGGTGTCGGAACCCAAGAAAGCAGCGTCGAAGCTTGGCATGCCCGCTTGGGCCATGACAGAGGAGACTGCCAAGGAGGTCGAGGACTTCAAGGAGGAGGAGGAGGAGGAGGACCTAATGGACTTTGTGGACGGCCTTGACTTTGACAAGTACGAGGAGGACATGGAGCTCAAGATCCTCATGGAGCAGGTAAAGGACACCATCGGCAAGATGGAGGACGAAAAGGGGTACGACGAGAAGGCCCTGGGGGCCCTCATCAGTGCCGAGCTCGAGAAGGCCAAGAGGGCCGAAAGGGAAGCCGAAGGGGGAGTGGAGGGTGCAGAATACGACATGGAGGATGGAGGGGAGGGCGACGAGATCAAGGAAATCGCAATGACCGCGAGAGAGGAGGAGGGCATGAAGGAGGTGCACTCGCTAAAGAGCATGAAGGCCCTTGTTGCTCAGAGGAAGGACAAGCTCGAAGGGGAAAGTCGAGGAATTGACCCCATCCCCGAGAACGACGAGGCAACCCTCGCCCCGCCGAAGGTCATCACTCACACCGACGACGACGGAAGCAGAATCAGCGGAAAGCAAAACGTAGAGAAGCTCCCCTACCTCAACAGAAACCCTGCTGTGTAAGGAAGGACTACGCGAATTTCCATCTTGTTGCAACCAGTAGAGTGTGGGTGTGGAGCGAAATATACAGTAAGAACGGTCCGTTAAACCCAAAATTATTAGGATTAAAGTTACTCGCTTTTATTTATCGATTGCTCTGCTCAACAATAAACAATAGTTTGCCCAGCCTAGGTCAAACAGACGGGCCAGAGAACCAGAACCGACGAATAAATTCAACTCTCTCGTGAAACCCCGATACGCGAACTGCATTTTGACGAGAAACAACCTTCTCTTAATCAAGCACAAGGAGGATTTCTGTTATCGTCCGACCTCCTCTCCATTGATGATTTCCTCCCTCTTCCTTTTCACAGCTGTTTTGGGCGCGCTGACAGCTCCAACCGCGGCAAAATCTACCATTGAATGGAAGGGAATTCCTAACGAAGCTTCCCTGGCTTCAAACAACACCCTCTCCCTAAATCATGCCCTTGCCTCCCTCTCCCCTGGAACAGTCCTCAATATCCCCAACGAGACTTACTGGCTCTCCGGCGGCGTGTTTGCTTCAGGCATGGTTGACGTCACAATAGAGCTCGATGGTACTTTCCGCTTTTCCTCAGGTCGTGAGGGCTGGCCCACTGAGGATTGCACCAAAAATGGGGAGAAGAAGCAATGCGTGAAGAAGGCAATGCTTATAGAGAACACCAAGGGTCTCACTCTTACAACATCCAACGGCGGTTGGGGCACGGTCGACGGCAATGGGGAGTCGTGGTGGGGTTACATTAACTACCTACGTTTTGGGGAGGACCGCCCTAAGCTTCTGACTATCCAGAACGCAACTGACATTCTGGTGGAGCGCTGGCATTTTCGCCAGTCGGCCTACCACACGTTCCACGCCGACGACGTTGCGAGGTTGGAGATCCGACACTGCTCTGTGGAAAACAGGGTGAATGAGGAAGATTCCCACGGTGAGGCAGCGAGCGAATCGAGCTGTCTGGTGCTGGTCTATACAATGTGCTGGGTGCTATTCTATACAATATGCTAACCCCCCCCACTCGTCGCTTCGCTCCTCGTCCCGCTCTTCGCTCATCGCAGGACCGCTGAACCTGGGTGCGTTCAACACGGACGGCTTTGATGTTTCGGGGAGGGATATACACATCCACGACTGCACCGTATGGAACCAAGATGACTGTTTTACCATTGTGCCCACAACCTCAAGTGGAATAAATTCTCAATGCACCGAAAATGTATTGGTTGAGAACGTCGAGGCAAGCGGGCTCGGCCTCACCATCGGTTCGATCAAACCGACCCCAAATCACGCCTGCATCAAGAACATCACATTCCTGAACGCGCACATGCACCACACTTTCAAGGGAATCTACATCAAGAGCGCGAGCAGCTCGATAACGGACGAGGAAATTAGCGCCGAGATTACCGACATCCTTTACGAAAACATCACCATGGACAAACCAGAGCAAGTTCCCATTTGGATAGGCCCTGCACAAGAGGGGGACTCTGACAACGCTTGCTCCTTGGCTTGGCCGATAATCCCAAGGGCTAAGTGCCCGGCTCCTCAAACGTCTGTAGCTTTTTCAAACATCGTGCTGCGCAACGTACAAGTACGCGGCTCCAAAGTCTCGCCTGGAATTATCTTTGGCAACGAAGACAGCCCCATGGAAGGCGTAGTGTTTGACGGGGTCGTCTTTGACCCAGCCGACGAGGACGCCAAGCCGTGGGGAGATGACTTCTATTTTTGCAAGGGGGTTCAAGGGATCGCAAAGGGGGGAACATCGCCTGCTCCACCATGTTTCGAGTTGGAAGAGTCGTAAGCATGGGGGAAAATCGCCTGCGCAACCGTATTTCGAGTTGGAAGAATCATAATTCGGACAGATGCATAAATGATAATGATAACATGCGGCTTCGGTCACGCGAATTTCCGTCTTTTTTCAATATCAGGATTGTGTATGTCTGCACCGAGCGAGCATCAGAAAAAAAATCCCGTTAAACCCTCATAAATGGTTTCATCATTCTCAACGTGTTGTGTCAGCGTCGTGGAAAAGAGGATAAAATTCTTTTTTGCCCTTGACCAACTCCAATTCTATAACGCGGGGTGCACTATGTTGAATAGGTCGCTAGTTGCACATTCACACACGGTGGTTGTTGGGGGAGGCATCGCAGGTTAGTCTTGGTACACAATTTTTGGGCTGCATCTTATCCTCGCAATGAATGGGGTAAAGTCCATGCCTTTTTGGTTTCCATAGTTGTCAGGTTGCTTCAAAATTACTGAATTCGTGCCCAACTGACACAAATCTGTACCTCCCTTGATCCAACAGGCCTCAGCACGGCTTTCAGCCTGCTGCAAAATGGCGGAATCGAAGTTACTCTGGTCGAGAAAGCAAATGAGATAGCACAGGGTGCATCTGCAAAGAATGGAGGACTTCTATGCCCATCATTGGACTATCCTTGGACCAGCAACAGGATTATTGACTTTACTTCCGGTGAGTAAAAGTATCTGGACAAAGAGGCCGTTTTGCTGGCGACAAGTTTGTTCTCACCCTTCTTCTCTCGTAGACGATGGCATCTTACCTAACGCAATAGTCTCGCCGGAGAAATCTCCGATGCGCTTCAAGCCCTCGAGCATCACCAATCCTTCTGTTATCGACTTTGGTTTGCAATGGATGGGCCGCCAACAGAACTCACAGCCCATTAGGCAGTTGATGGAGTACAGGTGAGATTGGACGAGGAGCGACAGCAAAAGAATTATACCACATATCAACGTATCCAACAACCTGCCACCCGTCGCTTCGCTCGTCGCAGCATGGGCCTTTACCAGAGCGAGCCCCTCTCGAGCTTGAATTTTGACCAAGGTTTCGCCAAGGGCACGATGGTGGACGGGATAGTGGACGAGAGGGACTCAAGCGGGGACATATTCAAGTTCTGCAGGGAGCTCAGGAGTCTCATGGTCAACAAACACGGCACCGAAGGCGGGACGGGGAGACTTAGAATCAGAACCAACCAGAAAATCGAACAGGTGGTGGTGGCGGGAGATAAGGTTGTTGAGGTGAGATTGAATGAAGAGAGCGTGGAGCGCATTAAAGGCCGGAGCGAAGCGAAGCGACAGCAATACATCATACATCATACATCATACATCATACATCATACATCCTACATCATACGTCATTCATCATACATCAAACATCAAACATCATACATCACCCATTTAACCAACAACCCTTCCCGCGCTCGCGCCCCCTCGCTTCGATTATCGCAGCTTCGGATGCCCAACGGCAACAGGATGTTCGGGGACTCTTTCGTCGTGGCAGCCGGGACAGGAAGCAGGAATATTGTCAAGAGCGTTGGTGTGCCTTGCCCCACAGTTCCAGTTAAGGGCTACCTCCTGACATTCTCCAGTCCCACCCAAGTCACCTCCAACATTAAATTGCCAAGCAGAATGTTTGTTGCTCCCATAGGAATATCTGAGGAGGACGGTAGGTTCATTTACAGGTGCTCTGGTCTTGCGGAATTCGGAGGTTCCAAAATGGGCATCGACTGGGAGGGCAAGGAAAAGGTCATTGGCAAGAGTGACAGGGAGGCACTGGACCAGATGAGGGGAACAATATCAGAGACGTTCCAAGACGTGCAGGTGACCGACGAAGATTACGGTTTCAGGTGCCTCGCGCCCGACGATGTCCCCCTCATTGGGAGAACCAAGTACAACAACTTGTATCTCAACACGGGACATGGAAGCAAGGGGTGGACGATGGGGGCGGGGTCTGGAAAGCTTTGCGCCCAGATCGTGCTGGGGATGGAGACTGATATTGAAGCGAATTGGTATGATCCATCAAGGTTTGACCAGGGCCTCCTGAGGCGTTCAATGGGCCCCATCATGAGCCCCAGAACCACCACGGTTAAGCCTGTCGTCAAGCTAAGCTTTCAATCTGTTCAAATGTAGGTTATTATTGTCCCACAATTCACCCGCGTGTATAAAATTGGAGTGAAACACATAATTATAGGGACATACTTTTGAGAATCAAACCGACACAGTATTATTTTTTACTTGCCGCAACGAAAAACATCCCGAAACACAAACGACAAAAATTTGCCGCCGCCCAAAAGCTTCTCCAACACGCAATAATTCACAGGCACAACGACATCCCTGGGAAAGGGGTACTGTATGTAGTGCTCCATGATCTTGATTCCCAGCTGCAATAAGCGAAACGAAACGTAAATAAGGTAAGTTAGTAGGTGGAACGGAAGTACCGGCTTCGATAACCTGTTTTCTCACCTCCAGCTTCCCCAGCGATGAGAGATCAGCCTTCGTCTTGGCTTCAATATCTTTCCTGAGGGTATCGAGAATGTCGGGCAGGGGAATTTTCGGTACTACTTTGGAATCGTTGAATCGTTCCTTGGCTTCGTCAGATTCAAAGCATCTAGCCCTGAAGACAATCGTGCTGCGAAGTTCGTCTGTTGGGTACGTATAAGGCGTCGCAACGCCATCCTCGTAGACGGTCCACGACTCTGAGGCTCTTCCATTGTATCGCAACTCAACCTGCTTGTTCTTGTCGGTCAGGGGGGGCTTGCGATCGGGGTGGTAGACGTTGGCGGCGTGGACAACTTTACTGCCATCAATGCCGCTTCCGCTTCTTGGCTTGGGAGGAACTGTAACAGGGTAGGGCTCGTCATTGTTCCAGTAAATGAAATCCCCCTGCCGACTATCATCGTCCCACTCGTGGAAGTAACCAACGATCTGAATCTGGTCTACGAACTGTGACTCAAACAAACCTGCAATGAGCAGAAGGTTGTTAGTTATAGTGGTGGGCTTTTTATGGCGAGGTTATTTTCTTGACGAGAGGCAGTATATCGAGGAGCGCAGCAAAGAGTTGAAAGGTGCGGAGGAGCGAAGCAATGAGCTAAAGTTTCGTTTCTGCCGTGTGGTTGGCGGTATGGTGCTGTCGCTTCACTCCAGCTTATCTCACCTGAGAACTTCATCGCTGCTAGGAGCCACTGAGGGATCTCGAAACGAGTGGCACCCCAGAAATAAACGCCGTCGATGTGAGTCGCAACTGTCTGTCCTGGCACCTGCACAATCAAGTTGAACTGGAAAGGGTCCAAGACCTGCTTGTCTGAAGGGCAGGTCTTCCGCGCGGTCGACTGGAAGGAGGAGGAAGAGAACAGGGTCTGCACGACGGGGTATGACTCAGGGTCGAAGATGTAAACACCAAAGGACTGAAGTCTTCCAACAGCAACCTCGTAAGGCTGAGAGGAGGGTTGGGGTGAGAAGTGAGGCGAGGACGAGGAGCGCAGCGACGATCCAAGGGGGGGCTTCTAGTCCAATCTCACCTCCTTGAGTCCCATGTAACCTCCTGTAGTCATGTAATGCCTGCCAATATCAATGCGGTTCGCGAGTATGCAGTGCGTCCTGTTAAGGTCAGGGACCATGTAAGGGTGCGGACAAAGAGACAAGGGGGGATCTTGCACCGGCATCGCTTCTCCTATGTGTTCATGCTTGGGCCTTGTAACCTTACTGTCCGCCAAGTTGGAGGGTAAGATCTTGAAATCTTTAAGGAGATCGTTGAGGGCGGACGACTGATCAACGGTCAGGAGGTTGGACAACATCGTTGTCTCCTTGCCCTTCATATGTGAGGGGATGTTGGGGTAGAGGAGGATATTGTGAAGCGGCTTGGCGCCTAGACCTAGGAAAACTCCCAGGAGGACGGGGATGAGGGCAAATGATTTACCAGAGGATACCATTAGGGGGAATGACGCGTGGAAAGGGGTGGGGGGGGGTGGAGGACTGCGTTTATCAGCCAGATTAAGTGGATTTTGTGATTGATCATGATGAAGCTGTCAAGAAAGGGTAGAATCAAGATCTGTGAATATAGCGTATTTTGTTCGTTTTGATTGCCAATTTAGAGGCATTGAATATATATGCCCCCCTTTGTTCGGACAATCGTTAAACGTTCTTCTTCCTCCTCGCAATTGTTACATTAATTTCCCTCACCATTTCAGTGGGGCTGACCTCATCCTCCTCCCCAGACCTCAGGCTCGTGTAAAGCCCGCTATTGTGCGTCCCCCAACTGCTATCAATGTCGACATCCGACCACCAGTGAAAAGGCTCGTCCTCCTCCGTGCATATAATCAGCTGCTGCGACGAGTGAAGCCAATCGCGAAAAGGGTTGCGATTATGGGTGAGAATTATAACGTTGGTTGGGATGGGGGTGCAATTACACGGAGGCATGAGCGTGTGCGATTTTCGCCAATATCAATAGTGTTATCAGTTCGTCGCTTCGCTCCTCATCCAATCTCACCTGTGATGCCTTACGATGTAGTATGGGTACTGTACCGTTAAGTTTCATGCTCCCTCTCGCAACGGTACGCGACACTCGGGTCGTTACGAAGGGGCCGAAAGACGCGGAAAGGTCGCACATGTTGTTGGACAGACGCCTTTTACCGTCTGAGATGTTCATGCGGGCGAACTTGAACAAACGCCCTGCGATGAGCGAAGCAATACGATGGAGAAAGAGGTTGGGATAATGGGTGAGGATTATAGCAGTAGTTACGGTCGAGTTATATTTCGTACCAAAGTACGAGCGCGTGCTGTTTTCGCAGCTTGCGATGGCGTTGTCAGCTCGTGGCTTCGCTCCTCGTTCCCTCTCACCTGTCGCGTTTTGAAACATTAGGAGATTAACAACCGAGAATACCACCACTATCGCGCAGGCCAACGCGAAGAACGTCGGGGTCGTTGTCGTGCTGACAGATGATAAGAGGAGGTAGCAGACGTAGGTGAAACGCAGGATCCGGGTGTAGAGGATCGTGGACCATATGAGGAGGTTCAGGATCTGCGATGGGCGAGAGCGGGCGGGAAGGGTTGTTAGGTATAGCGGCGGGCGGTATGCTGGAGGAGCGCAGCGACGACCTAAAGGTTCTCGTCTTGAAGAGAGATATGCGTTTTGCTGCTGTCGCTTCTTCCGTCCTTCGCTCCAGTCTTCCGCCCTTCGCTTCTCGTCTAATCTCACCTTCATACGGAAAAGACCGGGACTTGTGGTCACGTCGATCGTGAATGAGTAGTTCTGAGCTAGCAGCGCTGTGTGGGGGGGGGGGTGTTAGATTAGTGATTTCCCCCACCTCTCCCTTTTCCATTGCCTCTCACCTACGGCGGCAGCGAACTGGAGGAGGAAAACGAGCTCGTGGACGAGGGCATCGTCGGGGTACAGGATGTTGAACGGTACGCCTAGGCCGAGGCCGAGGGAGTGGTGGAGAAAGAGGAAGATCAACAAACTAGGTGGGTTCAAACTACGACCCTCCTGCGGGGTCGGGGGGTAGGGGGGCGTGGAAATTAGCCGTCAGTGTTCTCCCTTTTGGTCCTTCTACCTGTCGTAGTTTTTTAACCAACACACCCTTCCTCCCTTCCCTCCTATCCCCCCTTGTTCTCACCTCCCCCCCCCTAGTAACCTGTAAAAGCCTAACAACAGTATCCTCAATCTCGTACCCGACCTCGCACATGAGTCCGTGCCTCGCCATCGCCTTCCCCGCCGAACCCAACAGACCGAGAGTCGAAGGTAGGCATAAGAGACCGCCGATTAAATGCTGACTTAGGACACCTTATGAAGGATGGAGAGGAGCGAACCGACGAACAGCGAACAGGCAGAAACGACGTTAGTTATAGCGGTGGGTGGTATGCTACCATCGCTTCGCTTTGCTCCATCCTCCTTTCTCCCCCTCTTTCTCATCCTCACCTATAATTTCCGTCGCCAAAATTTCGTACTCCTCCTCCGTCCTCAGGCTTATAAAGAAGGAACGCTCCATCGTGCGCCTGGATAAATTGACCCATCTTTTCCTCCACGACTTCCCTTTTATGTACCCACGGAACAACTGAGACACGTAGTTTGTTACAATATACCAGAGGAGGGAATGGAGGATAGAGATAATCACCTGGATTTCCAATGTTGGTGCCGCTGTTAGTATAGAGTGGACTGTTAACATCATTGGTGATTTTTATTGCCTTTTTTAAGGGGGATCGTCGAGAAGATAACGTTGGGTGGGGGATTTTTATTACTGGAAGTTAGATTTTCATAGATTGGATATTAATGCCTTATAAATACCCAGAAGAAGTAAGGTGCGGATGTGTTGAATTAGAATACGAACGAGTTATGGAGATCTGGCAGTTTTGCCTCAAAGCAAAAATATTTTAGATCAACCATACATCAACCGTTGCCGTCTTTCCTTCACCTCGTATATTCGCGCACATTTCCCCTCCGTTCGTCGTTATTTTTCTCGTGCTTCGATAAGCGAAGCGAATCGCGAAAAGGGTTAGGATGAGGGATGACAAGTATTGCAATGGTTGGGCGAGGGGATGCGCCTTCAACGAAG
>Ga0115006_10003634_pt1 | contig 10539 bp, 14 predicted proteins | sample ArcOceMetagenome_3_FD_88943 | JGI IMG/M metagenome (GOLD analysis project Ga0115006, IMG submission 88943) | Marine eukaryotic phytoplankton communities from Arctic Ocean - Arctic Ocean- Svalbard ARC20M Metagenome | ecosystem: Environmental > Aquatic > Marine > Oceanic | place: Arctic Ocean...
GAGTCACAGCATTACCGACTCGTCCACACAGGCCGCGGCTCCGACGGTACAAGAGGGAGGCATCCCCGGGCCATAGCACACGTCCCCTCTCTTCACTCCCCCCCCCGCGCACAGCTTTCACATAGGTCCTGCAGTAATTAACAAACAAACCAACAATGGCTTGAAGAGCAAAGTGGGTCTGGCTGCGGCGAAAGCGGCAGCATTGCGGGTCAATCTCAACATCAACGGCTGCAACATCCAAGCTCCCCGGCTCGTTCGTCACGGTCTTCGCGCGCTTGCCTTACCGATTCTGTCCTCTCTCACAGTTTGCCCATGCCACACGTACATTAGTGCGTGGCGGTCCGACTCGTACACACAGGCTGCGGCTCGTAGCATCCCATCGCACACGGCCCCCCTCTTCACTGCCACCCCCGCGCACAGCTTTCACATAGGTCCTGCAGTAACAACAACTCCTCAAATCGGGCCGCGGAAGTGGGGTGTGGGGGTGAAGGTTGGAGGTGCAAGATTCTCGCGATCTTACTACATGATCGTCTTTCCACCCGGTCTGCCTTCATCAGGAAAGTGTGAGAGGTATGAGAGGCAATGCTCAGTCCTAATGTTAGGGTTTATGATAGGGTTTAGGAGCAAACAGGAATTCCCCAGGTGGTACTCATCGGGTTCTGAAGGCGACGAAGGCATCAGCAGTTCAGTGCCGAGCAGCAGCCTCCGGGGCTCCGAGTCCGAGTCGGACTCGGAGTGAGATCCCGGCACTCTACTGAGATCAACTTGAAGTCTCGGGCCTACATCTCTCGTTTTAGAGAGCACCGATCGTGCTGTTTATTGTTCTTTTCCAGAAGAAAACGGAGCGACGTGCCGAGGCTATATCTTCAGGCATGCTCTAACGCCCCCTCGTTCAGATGATATTAGAGGAGGCCAGTACTAGTTGAAGTGAGGTCCCAAGTTGTGATCAGAGTCGCATAGTGTGCGTCCTTCCTCGTACAGGATCAGCAGGCACGTCCGTAGGCGAGGGTGGCAAGGCACACAGCAGCACATTGTACAGAGAAGACAATCCGATGACCACGTGGATTTCGGGTCCCGCCTCGGACATCCTTGCACCTGATCTAAATTTGGCTTCGTCGAAAAACAGACGAAACACATTTGAGCAGACGATTCAGGTGCTTGCGACCGGTGCACGTGCACAACTTTGCAGGCAGCACAAGACGAGGCCAGGAGGGCTCGAGGAGCGCACTCCTGCGTGTGAAGCTGGGCAGGAGGAGATGATGTTTATTGTTCTCTTTCAGAATCAAACAGGGCAGAGCTCAATATACGAATCATGATGGCGCAGGAAAGGACGGCCATTGCACCTCAGTCCAGTCTGAACACTAGCCGGTCGCGCAGGTACGCGGCGGTGAGAGACAGCGAGTCGCCTAGCGTCACCTCCCTGCGGTCTGCCTCCCCCATGAAAAACACGGCCTGCCAGGAAAGACCAGCAACAGCGGCCGGAGTTGGCAAGCACTGGGGTCAGTACACAAAAACACCAGACGCCTTGCGGTAATGGAAGCTTGCGGTAATGGAAGACGCACAGACACGGCAAGAACACTGCAGCGTGCGCCATTTGAACCTTGCCCACGTAAGGTGACTGCGGTGGGGGCAAAGCGGGAGACGAGAGAACCTGACGCCAATGCCGGCCCTTGATGCCAGGCGCTGTGGATATACTGGCCTTGGTCTCCTTGTGCAACCTGAGCGTATACCACGCGGCTACTCCGTGTACCACGCCTGCATGCGAGAGAAAATAAGCCGCGCGCGCCACCGTGCGGCCCTTGCTTGAACCCACATGCTCCTTCTCTTCTTCCTTGTCTCCACAATTCTGAAGCATATGCAAACTGTGTCCTCTCTTTCCTCTTTTTCCTCTCATTCAAACGCCAACTGCTCGCCGGACAAGAATAGGGGGAGGGGGGGGGCACACAAAGAGACGATTGCCTGACACACACAGAGAGACACGACAAAGAGACACGCTCGCCTGAGCGCTTGACAACCACGCTTCTCGTAGCGTGCCCGCTCTGCGCCACACTTCTGCTATCCCCCCTGCGTTGTGCAAGGCAGGCGCACATGCGCGACACAACATGCACACATCATGCCAACATGCGCGGCACATGCGCAAGTGATGAGACGGTCGCGCGCCACATTCACCACATTCGCTCCGCTTGCAAGCCGTGCTTGGGTTGTGCAAGCAAGAGGTGCAAGCACATGGGCAAGGATGCGCGCAGGCCTGGTGCAGTCAAGACACCATCGAGACCAATCGAGCGACAAGGCCAGGTAAGGCTCAGCCAACTCCTTCACTTGGTGATCTTCCATCCTGTGAGCGAGGGCGATGCACAGTGTGCGGACAAGTAAGGCGATGAACACTTCGGGATCCCGATTGACTTCGGCATCAAGTGGCTGAATAGAGGCACAGCTGTCTTGGCGCGAGCACCGCTGTGCCTAAGGGGCTCCCGCCATCACGAATACCAGCTCCCCGAACAGCGACGATGGTGTGGGGGCGGAGGAGCTCGCGAAAAGACACGCACTTAAAAAAGACACCTAGCACACCACTTTCTTGCGCAGGCAGTTGGCGCAAGCAGTGTGCTGATTGCTTCCACCATAATGCAAAGTGGAAATTTGCTGATTGCTTCAACCCAAAGCAGAACCTTCTTTCGACGCGTCCTCGTGCAACCCGCACACAGGCAAGAGTGCAGTGCATGGAGGCAGGAAAGGAGGAAAGACAGAACGGGCATGAGGGAAAGAAGCGGCAAGCACCGGCAGCTCCAGCGAGGGCGCGCAAACAAATCCCAGGCGCTCATGTCAAAACCCAGAACCGTCTTGTTGCCCACAAAGTTCAAATCCAACAATTCCTGCCAGGTGCACGCCAGTCCACCGCGCCGTCACAGAAGACGCAAGGAGAGGCGGCGAGGTCTGATCGCGCGGCAACCGCCACCGCCCCTCAAACGCCAGAGGCACTCGCCAGAGGCCAACGCGCCGCCTCTGACGTTGGCCTCTGGCGTTGGCTTCTGGCGAGCGCAAGAGTCTTGCGGAGTGACAACCACCAACAGCTGTTACAGAAGTTGGTCGTCCGTCTCCTCTTGGCCGCATGCGCTGCTTTGCCCTTGGCTTCAAGGCGAACTCACTCAGGCACACCTTGCTTTCGAAGGGCACAGCATAAAGGTCGAGGCCGTACGGAATGACGGTGGCGTCTTGCGTCAAGAGGTTCTGCTTTCCATAATGCGCCCGCCCACAGACGGCAGAGACCGCCCGGCAGGCCATGCACCATGTGCAGGGAGAGCGAATGAGTATGAGCAAGAGAGAGTATGAGTGCATGCGCAAGCCGGACGGGAGAACATGAGATTTCCCGCGACAGAGGGCGGACGTGAGGCGCTCGGGCCCAAAGGAGTGTGACAAGGGCCAAGGAGTGTGACAGGGGCCAAGGAGTGGCAGGATGGAGGCACCTCTCTCGCGTGCGCCAGCGAAGGCAAGAAGCTCTCTGTTGCCTCGAGCCGCACGCACGCAAACAAGGCAGTAAGAACGAAACACACTCAGTGTGCCGATCACCCTTGACGCCAACGTGCAAGTCGCCCAGCCACGACAATCAGAGATGGCAAGTTTTCTGGGGCTGTCTCTTGCTTGCATGGTGCTGATAGGCGAGCAGGAGGTCGGAACACACAAGAGTGTGCGCACGCAGAGTGAGGGGAGGCACACCGGAGAAGGGGTCGTCCCCGAAGGTCTCGGTGACGAGGACATTGCATCTCTGCTTGGCACATGCGGCATCGCACGCCAATGCAGGCCAGCCGCACAGGGTCCGCCGCACGAGCAGGCAACAACAGGCAGCTCAGGAAGCAGTCAGGCGCCCAGGGAGCACCACCACTGTCACATCCCGCCCTCACAGCTCCGCTCTCCGCTTCCTCTCACGCTCCTCTCACGCTCATCTGACGCTGCTCTAAAAGGCGGGCCCTGGCGCCACAGACAGACCTGAGGCATGTGACATGACATTGACATGTCACAGACAGACCTGAGGCATGTCGTGGTCGGGGCCGTCGCCCACCGTCATGCCCGTGCTCAGCTTGGGGATGATTTTACTGCTCCATTCCCACGTTGAATTCGCACAGAGGTGTTTTCGGCGCACAATGTGTAAAAGGTGCGCCATTTCAGTCAGCGGCAGGGAGGCACACGCGTGAGGAAAAAGGGGAGCGAAAGGGCGAGGGACCATGCCAGCTGCCATGCGCCGGCAGCGCCTGCGGGTGCAGCATCTCACACTGCACGCGAGCACTGGAGCACGCGGCAAAAGCGCGCCCTAGCTGCGCGCGCAAGGCTCAGCATGCTGCGTGCATGCATTCTGCGTGCATGCATGCTGCTGCATCTTGGCACCGGAGGGCACTTACATGGAGCCATGAAGAAGGTTGTTGCGGACAACTTTGGAAGCGCAGCGTGCCATCCCGGGCGCCTTGTCGCACGCATACACGGTTCTGCGGCGGCAACACACGGTCACACGGTCACACAGGGACAACCTGCATACTCGAGAGAGCAACACACCCCAATTGGGGTGTGCCGTGCCCGCGCAGCAGGCACTCAGTGCGCTCGAGTGTCGTCAAGCGCGGGCAGGAAGTGAAAGGAGGGGCGGGGGAAAACCGGGCGCCGGCTCGAGCAGCTAGCATGGCCAGCAATCCTGCCCAAGCCCCCAGAGCGTCCCCCAACCCCTATCAGCCTCCCCTTACTTCTCACAGCCTCCGGCGGATGCACACCTTTGTAAGCCCAGCGCATCCAAGTGCATGCAAGGCAGGCAGGCATGCAAGCGAGGGATGGAAGCGAGGGATGCAAGCGAAGGCGATAGCAGCACCACGATGAGCCTCTGCCAAGGCGATAGCAGCACCACTGCGAGCCTCTGAGCAGCACCACTGTGAGCCTCTCAGGCACCACTATGAGCCTCTGCCGCCTGCTTCGTTCCTTGCGCACCGCTTGCGTGCCAACGGGTGAGAAGGAGTGCGGTGGGCGGGGGGAGAGACCCGAGCCACAGCCGAGGTCGAGGACAGAATGCTCATCATGCGCCTGCCGGGCCAGCACGCCCATCTCTGCTTCCAGCGCCTGCCGGTAGGCGCGGGCGCGCTCGAGGTCGTTGATCATCTGCCCCCAGCGCAGGCGCACGCGTCACTGGTCCACGCATCTCACTCGCCCCATGCACCCCTCTCCCCCTAGGCCATGGCGGCATGCAATGGCGCCATGCGATGCCGCGCTGCACTCTCACGCCGATACACACACGGTGCGGCAGGCAAGCTCGTGGTGCTGCCGCCGTTCCGCCGTTTCACTCAGTGGCCCTCCCCAACACGCGCGCAACGCACCGAAAAGTGATAGAGAGGAATCCCCTTACACTGCGTAAAGGGATCCTCCTCCTCCTCCGGGTCCGGCTCCTGCAGGCTCTCCTCGACTTGATGGTCGCCGTGCTCTTGGAGCGCACCCGGCGGCTGGGGCGTGGGAGGCGGAGGAGACGCGGCGGGGGCAGGGGAGGCGTGGGAAGGCAGGGCGGGGTCCGAGGCAGGGGAGGCGTGGGAGGGCAGGGCGGGGTCCGAGGCGTGGGAGGGCAGGGCGGGTTCCGAGGCACGCGCAGGGGCAGACGGCACGTAGAAGCCCAAGCCCGTCACGTAGATGCGCGGAATGGGCGGCGGAAGGATGGAAAGGTGGAGGCTGCCGTCGGCTGCTACCCCGACCGACAGCGCTATGCCGCGCCCCATGTGGCCGTGAATGAAGGGGTTCCCCCGGGCGTAGAGCCAGACCATCTGCCACGTCTTGTTGCCCTCGCCCTGCCCTTGGCGCTCCAGGAGGTGGTCCTCGGACAGCGACCGCGTCATGCCAGGCCTGCCCAAGGGGGAGTCCATCGCCTCCATCTCGCCGGGGTGGCACGGGGAGGGGGGCACGGGGCAGCGCGACTCCTGGTCCGCGGGCCCCATGCTCACAGAGGAGGCGGCGCTGGCGTCCATGTCCACCTCATACCAGTAAACGACGCCGTGCAGAGTGCCCTCGCAGTTGAAGACGAGGTTGAGGTTTGCGTCCGACTTGCCGTCCCCGCCCTCGCCGCGTGCCAGGGCCTCGAGGTCGACCGAGTGGCAACGAGTGGGTTGGGAGAGCTTGCGGTGCGGCAGGGTCGAGAGCTGGATGCGCCGCGTGTCGCGCGAAAACTTGTTGAACGCCCGGATGTCCAAGCCCTCGACGTCCTGGCGCACCTCTTCCAACTCGGCCAGCGCCTCGCTCTCCACGAGACAGACGACGAGATGGACGCGTGCAGGCACGACAGTCACGCCTTGCGCCAAGAAGCCCGCGTCGCGCGCGTGCGTGACCGAGGGGATGAGAGGCGAGTTGAGCTGCGCGCCGCCCCACACCATACACACCATACACACCATACACACCATCTTCGTGTCAGCACCACACGATACACACGATACACACGATACTGGTGCGAGCACCACAGGATACTCGAGTGAGCACCAAGCGCATGCCACCAAGCCCATGCCAGCGTCCGGCCCATGCCAGCGTCCGGCTGGCTACCTTGCGCCCGCGTGCCACGGGGGCAGGAGCAGGACTCGGGGTACCAGGTCGGTTCCGAAGTGGGCGGCGACGTCGAGGACGAGAGTGTCGGCGGGCTTGAGCCGCTGCATGGGCGCCGGTCGCGGCTGGTCGAGCAGGTCGAGCTCGGCCACTTTCACTTGGTCCGCCACTCCGTTTGCCGCAAGCATGTCCTTGACCACGGCTGCGCGCACCTTGAAGGTCTCGTACACGATGACGCGTTCGGCGCCGGCCCGGGCGGCCAGCATGGCCGCGAGCCCGCCCGTCGCGCCGCCTCCCACGTCGAGCACGTACTGCGGGATGGCGCGCGTGATGGCGCGTTGCAGCGCCTGGAGCAGCGCGCCGTGGGACAACGCCATGTAGGCGTCGAGGGGCTGGAAGAGCCGGTTCACCACCATGCCCAGGTTTTCGCGCGCCTCAAAGTCGAGCGCCGCGTCCTCCTCTGCGCCCGCGGGCAGCTTCATGCTCACAGCCTGTCGCAGCGCCAGCGCTGCCTCGTCGTTCCTGTATGCGGGGCGCACGCACTCGGTCAGCAGCGCTGCGTGTGCAGGTGCACGCAGGCGCTGCTGGCGGGCGTGCAGTGCGCATGCGGCGAGCGGCGCGACCGGTTCGACCGGGCCATGGCAACGCCGAGGCGCGCGAGCACGCGCTTGGCGCCCAGGCTGTTGCCATCCTCCTCCTCGTCATCCGTGTCGTCCCCAAAGCCGGTGACCGCGATGGGGCGCGTCGCCGTTGTGGCCTGCAAGTCCGACCATCTCTCTCTTACCCTCGTACCCTCGTATACCCGTGCTCGCCGCGCACGACAGCGCAGCGCCGTGTTCGCGCATGCACGTCTGGGGCGCACGTGGACACGGAGCGACCACACAGAGGAGGACCAGTGCGCAGGCACGCACATGAAGGGACTGACGCGGTCCCCCTGGAATGCAGCCGCCCAAGCGCACGCGCACACACGCATTGCATCCTCACAGCAGGGAGGCAGAGGCGGAGGAGGGTGATGCGGATATGCTGTATGGAGATGCCAGCATGTGCGTGGCGCCTATGTCCGCCGACATAAACACACACACACACACACACACACACACACATGCGGGCGTGCACGCGATGGATACAGACTCCGCCATCACCATGCCGTCACCACGCGAATCCCTCTCGCACCGAGGGGGTTTACCCCGGGCAGGTTCGTGGGCTCTCGGCTCTGCCAACAAAATTGCCAAGAGGCAGCGCGGCTCGCCAGGATGCGCGCGGGCACCGCCGCCGGCGCTGCGGCGGTGTGCGCGGTGCTGACGGCATGTGCGGTGGTATGGAGCACGGGCGGGCGCGGGGCGGTGGTGCTGGGGGAGCTCCCGCCCGGCACGCGGCTGCTGGCGGACGCCCTGCGCGACGTGGCGACCGCCACGGACGCCCGCGGGCACGCGGCGGTGCGGGGTAACGGCGGCGGCAAGGGCGGGGGCGGCGGCGAGGCAGCAGCAGCAGGCGCCTCCGGCGTCGGCGTACCCGACAGCGCCTCGGTGCACGCGATGAAGCTCACGGGCCTGGAGCGCCTGGCGCTGGGGATGCGCAAGATGTCGCCGCTGGCGTCGATGCCGCGCCTCGACCCGATCAGCCCGTCCTCGCTCCCCGCCGCAGGCTCGCACGCGTGGGAGGTGGCCAAGACGAAGGCAACTGTCCGCGTGTCCTCGCTCCAGCTCAAACTGGATAGGCAGCAGCGGCGTCTCGACGTCGAGAGTGCGGAGCATGCTGCTCTCCTCAACGGGCCCGTGGGCGCGGAGCTCAACGCCCGGCAGGCCCTGGCCGACCGCGTCAAGCACGAGGTGGCCGCAGCAAAGAGCATGGAGGCCAAGGCGCGCAAGCTCTCGGACAAAGTGGTCTCGGATTTGCACGTGCAGAAGGGGCATTACGATATTAAGCAGTGGTACAGGTCGCAGTCGGCGTTCAAGTCGAGCGAGGAGAGCACGGATGCCGTCAGCAAAGCGAAGAAGCTGTGGGCCAAAGCCATGGCCGACCGGCAGGCTCTGCGCAAGGTAGTGGGTCCCATTCCGTTGCCTGCGCTGCCTGCGTTTGCTCCACCAAGGTCGGGTAGCGCTCTCCGTCAGTTGAGCTGCAAGGCGTGTGTGCGCGCCTACGGAGCAGAGGAGCGCGCAAGATGCTTCGACTCTGCGCGGCACTCCTGGCAGCTGCTGATGACGCTTGCTTCATTTGCTGCTCATGACGCTTGACGTGGCAGATGGATGGAGACGAGACGTACAAGACGCAAGGCGATAAGATGGAGCGCGAGCAAGTGCGGATAGACATCGCCAAGCGGGACATTGCTAGCACGCGCGCCAAGCTCCGGAGAGCCAAGGCGCTGCACAGCGCTCTGCGGCACGAGGGCGCGCCTCTGGAGCGCACGGGCGTGGCCAAGGCAGCAGCGGATGGCGGCCCTGAGGTGTGGCCTGCGGTGGCGGGAAGACGCGGCGCAGAGACGCCGCCGCGCCAGACCCGCCACGCCGCCCACGTAGCGGTGCCACCACGGCGTGCCCAGCGCAAAACTCCCGCCACCGCAAGACTCCCGCCTCGGGCCTCCTCGCCTATTCCCCCTTCACTTGCAGGAGCATCTGCGGACAAGAAGCAAGAAGCGAGGGAAGGCGGGCGGGCGCGGGCGGCGACGGCAGCTCAACCTAAAGCTAGTGCCGCTGCTCAACCTCAGCCTAGCCCGCTGCAAGCCAGCCAGATTCGCGCGAGCACCAGCGACGGCGTGCGTGAGGATGCTGCGGAGGATGCGGTGCACGGGCACGGCAGCACCAGTACGGCTCAAGGGGCGCGCGGGCAGGCGGCAGCAAGAGCGTTTGCTAGAGCAGTGGACGGCATCGGGGCCCCGCACGCGCGCGCCGTTGCCGAGGTACAGGCGCGCCAAGTGTCGCTCGACGAGGGCGGTTGGCCCGCTCGCGAGATGGAGCTCGGTGTGTGCCCTCTTGTGCGCGCGCGGCACAGGCGTTTGCCGCTTCCTCGCCGCTTCCTCCTTTCCGCTTCCTGGCCGCTTCCTCCTTTCCTGCCTTGTTTGCCGCTCTGCGCCTGCACGCGTCATGTCGCGTGCACAGTCGGGCCCGACTGCCCCTGCTGGCACCGGCTGGTGCTCGGCATGCGCCGCGCGCAATCCTGCGCTGCTTGCGCGTGCTGACATGGGCAGAGATGGCCGGGTGATGGGGTGATGTTGCGAGCAGCCAGCAGCGCGACGGCCGTTGAGACGGTGCACGGCATTATCGACAAGCAGGACAGGCCCTTCCACCCGTCGGCCGACCAGCGCGTTGCTGCCCTTGTGTACAGCGCCTCGGCACGGCGCTCGGAGGCCAAGGTGGTCAACGACAAGCCAGGGGCCAAGGTGGTCAACGACAAGCTGCCCTTGCTCGAGCGCAGCCTGCTCATCAACTGGTAGGTGACAGTAGGAGCTGCAGGAGCACGTGTCGCCCCAGCTGCCCCGCGCGGAGTGTGATATCCAGGAGTCGCCGCGTGGTGACAGTCGCGCGCGTGTTGCCGTATGCATTGAATATTCAACACTACTCCGCTCCTCCTCCGCTGTACCCTGTCATCCCCCCCCCCGTTGCGGACGAACACGTTGATAACACGTGTTCGTGGGTCCACTCTTCCGTGTTCGTGGGTCCACTCTTCCGTGTTCGTGGGTCCACTCTTCAGACACACACACACACACGCAAACACACACAAACGCCACACCACAAGGACACACGCGCATGCACACCTGTTGAGCGCGGTGCTGGTGGGTATATCATCAGTGTTGTACTGGGCGGCGAAACGTTACAGCTACCGGTGCACGTCCCCTGAGGGGCCCGGCGTGCGGACTCCAGTCTTGAAACGGCTGACCGAACTTGAACGTGCTGACAAGGAACACACACGTTTACAGTGTGTACATCCCTTTCGCTTTACCATTCGGAAATTCTCCAGGGTTAAATGTCGGGAAAAGGCTAGAAAAGGCCCTGGACA
>Ga0115006_10003635_pt1 | contig 10539 bp, 2 predicted proteins | sample ArcOceMetagenome_3_FD_88943 | JGI IMG/M metagenome (GOLD analysis project Ga0115006, IMG submission 88943) | Marine eukaryotic phytoplankton communities from Arctic Ocean - Arctic Ocean- Svalbard ARC20M Metagenome | ecosystem: Environmental > Aquatic > Marine > Oceanic | place: Arctic Ocean...
GCAGGCGCAGTGCAGGCGCAGTGCAGGCGCAGTGCAGGCGCAGTGCAGGCGCAGTGCAGGCGCAGTGCAGGCGCAGTGCAGGCTCAGGGGAAGGCTCAGAGAGGTGCGGAGATGCCCTATTGCGTTCGCGGTGCCTACACGTCGGATAACACGTGCATCGTCGGATAATAGGTGCATGTTCATGTGCATGTGCATGTGCAGATGCATACAAACAACATTCATATGATCGGCAGGTGCCTGCGCATCGGAGAACATGTGCGAGGCAACAGGCGGCGTCACCGCATCGATACCGGCGGCATGGGCTGCGCTGTGCTCCCTCGCTAGCCACGCCTCCAGGTTAAAGGCCGCGCTGCGATAGTGCACGAGGGCCGCCGCCACGAAGCCGCCATCCCCTCGCGCGGCGGGGGCGAGAGGCAGTACGTGACTCGCGATCTGCTGCGGCGACGAGGCCGGGCCAAGCCCCTTAGGGCCCGTGACAAGTGCAGCGGCCTGGCACAGCGCCTGTGCGGCGACCGCCTCCTTGAATGGGTTGAACTCGGCAGCGGGCCTCGCCTTGAGTAGCAGCGGGTGTACCTCACCGCTCTGGTCGACGCAGGCGAGGAGGCGCGAGGTGCGTAGCTTATCACTGGCCGCCATCTCACGGCGGCACTCGATGCGCTGCAGCGGCGCCGTCGCGTGAGGCGCGGCAGGCATGTGCAGCTCGTCCAGAGCCACGCGCTCGTGCAGAGCGTTGAGTGACGCCACCTCCCTGGTGGCTGCACCCTGCGCGACGGCCAGCTGCTGGCAGCATCCTGCGAGGGCCTCCGCCGCATCGTGAGCTTGAGGCATGTCGGCCCTCAGCTCCTTGAGGCGCGCGCCCAGCTCGCGCTGCCGCCGCCCGTCGCGTGGTGCTGCGCCGTGCAGCGCAAGCAGCTGCAGCAACACCGCTGTCGGGTCGATGCGGCACAGTCCAAGGAGGACCGACGCCAGCGCCGCATCCAACGCAGCCGCGTCGTCCGTAGTGGCCTCTCCCCCCACACGCGATGCGATCTGCGCGGGTTGAGGTGGGGTGAGGTGGAGTGAGGGGGGGTGAGGGGGGGCGAGGTGGGGCGAGGTGGGGCGAGGTGCGGTGAGGTGGCGTGAGGTGGGGCGAGGTGCGGTGAGAGGCGGTGAGGGGCGGCGAGGGGCGGTGGGGTGCGGCCGAACGCCCCGGGCAGAAGGTGCGCGTGCGCGGCCGTTGGGGCATCAGATGAGCGCACCTGAGGCAGAAAGGGCAAGAAGTCGAGCAGGGGTGCCCCCGCGCTCACGTTGCGACTCACCTGCCGCGCGCAGAGGAGGCTGGCTGGGGCGGGAAGCGAGCGATTCGGCACGGGCTGAGGAGTGGAAAGGAGGGCAGCGGACGCCGTGCGAAGCGGGTTGGCGGGCAGGTGGTGAGCGGGTGGAGGTTGGGCGGGCGGGCGGGCGGGAGGCAGGAGGGGAGGTAACACCTCCTTACTCAACGAGTCGTCGTGCGCATTGTTGAGCCATAGACGGACGAGCGCCGCCGCCGCGTGCGCGCGACGTCGAGGCGCGGCGTGCGGGGCGTGCGTGAGTACGAGCCAGTAGGACTCAACGGCGGAGGATAGGTAGCGCTCTACCGCCGCACTGCCCTCCAGAGGGCACTCGTCCAAGATCACCTTTCGCTCGAGCGTCTGTAGGTGCGACTTGAGTTTCCTGGTTTGCTTCCCCTTGGGGAAAGCCGCCTCTGCCACGGCCAGCGCGGCGGCGGTGCTTGCGAGCTCGGTGCGTGTCGCCTTGGCGCGCGAGCGGAGTTGGCGGTAAGAGGAGGAGGCGGTGTCCCGCGCCAGCTGCGTATACTGTATCTCGTAGAATCGTGCGAGCGCGTAGGTTGGCTTGCCGTCCTCTGCACCGCTCTCGGCATCGGTGAGGAGGGAGGCCCGCTGCAATACCTCCTCGATCGCGGCGCGGCCATCTGCCTTCTGCTCCTCGAGCCAGCAGCCGAGCGTGCGTAGTAGCCGCAGCCGCAGACCACGCCCCTCCTCCGCATGCAGCGGTGCCTCGCCCAGCTCCCGCCGCAGCCTCGAGGCCACTCGGATCGCCTCGGCCGCCATCGCGCCGCCTTGTGAGTAGAGTAGCTTGGCAAGCTGCCACCGCCTCGCCCACCCGCATGGACCCTCGGCGTCGGCACCAGCCGCGGTGTCGGTGCGGCCACCGCGCAGATGCTCCGCAGCGCGGCACAGCAGATTGCGCGCGGTGGTGCGATCCCCGCCGCGGCGCAGCACGCGAGCAGCCTCCACGTAGACGCGCGAGACGTCCGCAGGTGGCGCGTGCAGCCGCCGCAGCAGCGCTGCGTGTAGCGCCGCCAGCGGCTCAGTGTGCGATGCCTCCTGCCGAGGCTCTAGCGCTGCGAGCTGATCCGACCAACGTCGAGGCAGCCACGCCAGCAGCTGCTCGCGTGCGTCGCGCGGCACCGTGCCGCCAGCCGCTGCCTCGTAAGCGTCGGCCAGCGTCCCTCCCTGAAAGATGACGAGGCTGTCACGCACGGTGGCGAGCAGCTGTAACTGAATGAGCAGGGGCCGCGCCACCCCGCCCGCCTCGCGGTGCGTGCCTCGCAGCGCCGTGACCATCTTCGCCTGCGCACCGCCCACCGCGCGCATCGCGCTGTCGATCGCGCCGCCCTCGCGGCTGCCCACGCACTGCAGAGCGCCCAGGATTGCGGAGTGGCAACCCGACCCCGCGTCCTCGCCGCCGCCACCTCCGCTGCCGCCGCCTGCGCTGCCGCCGCCTCCGCTGCCTCCGCCTCCGCTGCCACCTCTGCTGCTGCCGCCGCCACCTAGCGTATCGGCGGCCGAGCTGGAGCCACCCCATTGGCCGAGCCGCCATGCAGCCTCATGTGCCGCCTCGACCCGCCGCGCCCGCTCGGCAGGTCGCGTCGCCCCGACGTCACCCTCGGCGCAGAGCGAAGCGCGCAGCAGCACGTGCGCACCCAGCCGCTGCAGCGAGCGGTGCGCGCGGCCAACGTCGCGTGTGTCGGGCGCGTCGAGGAGCGCGAGCTGCACCTCAGGTCGTCGCCACGGCGCTGGCGACGACGCACCGCCTTCGGCACCGCCTTCGGCCCCGCCTCCTTGGATCCAGCTCAGAAGCGCCCGCTGCCGTGCTTCCTCGGCCGCGTGTACCGGTGGCGAGGGTCGCGATGGTACCGGCGGCCGTGGAGGCTGCTGAGGGGCGCGGCTGCGGTGCAGCTCCAAGAAGAGAAGTGCGGTGGGGTGGGCGTGCAGCGCCGCCGCGGCTTCGGCGAGAGCAAGCAGGTCGAGCCCATCCCACAACAGGCTCTCCGTAGCGGCCTCGGCGGCCGCGTTGGCCGTGGCGGCCTCTGGCGTGGATGGCATGGCCCTCGCTGGCGGCGTCGAGGTGTGTGCGTCACGCGCAGCGGAGAGGCGCGGAAGCAGGCCGGGGCGCGCCTCGGTGTGGGGCGCCGCGCTGTCGAAGTAGAGACGGGCGAGAGCGTCGAGGACCACAGCAGCACGGCGGGGCATTGCCTCCACCCCTCGCAGCGCGGCGTGCACCGCCGCCGCCAGAGGTCCACTCAGCGCCGCCTGCCGCGCCGCGCTGTGCAGCGCAGGCTCGAATAGCATGCGCGCCGTGTCGGCGTCCGCAGCAGCGACCTCCGCACACGCACGCAGCATCGGGTCTTCGGAGCGGCCGAGCAGCGCGCCAGACGCCACGCGCTGCCAGCCGCGCCCACCGCCATCGCCGCCCAGGAGGTGGTTGTCCTCGGGTGGTGCGGGAGCGTGGGTGGCAGTAGACGAGGAGGCGCCGCCGGCAGCGGGCGGCGCTGCAGATGCAGAGGTGGGCGGCGCGCCGCTGAGCTGGTCAAAGGGTTCGAGGTGGAAGGCCGCCTCGGGATGCGAGGTGCGTAGCTCGCCCAGCGCACGTAGCGCGGCGCCGCGCGTGTGCGGTGCGTGGAGGATCTCGCAGACCACCTCGGCAGCTCGCTCCATCGTGGGGGCCTCAGCACACAGCAGCGCCTGGTGCAACGCCAGCAGCGCTATGGCGTGCACGCTGCATGCGCCGCTACCGCCGCCTCCGCCTCCGCCTCCGCCTCCGCCTCCGCCTCCGCCTCCACCCCCGCCGCCGCCGCTGTCGCCGCCTCCGCCGCTGCCTTCCAAACTGGTGATCAGCAGTGGGGCGGCGGGCGGCGGGGCGGGCGCACGGCTCAGCACGCTGATGATGCCGAGGACGTGGCCGATGAGCTGCGCGATGGGAAGCGGCGGCGGCGGCACGGAGTCACGCACGAGGTGGAGTAGCCACGCCTGCGCCCGCGCGTCGAGGCCGGAGGCTCGCGCCGTAGCCGCTCCAGGCTGATTGAGCAGCTCGAGCAGCCGCAGCAGCGCAGCTCGCAACTCGACGCCCGGCGGTGCGTCGGCCAAGCCGGCTTCGCACAGGGCGAGGTGCGCCTCCAGCGCCACTGCGGGCATGGCGGGCGCGTTGGCGATCGTGACGCTCTGTTGCGCATCGAGCAGCGCGTCAAGCGGCGCACTCTTGGGCAGCGCGGCACCGAGCGGCGGCAGGCTCGCGAGGACAGACAGCAGCTGCGGCGCGGGGCTACCGGTGAAGAGCGCGGCCAGCAGCTGCTGCACGTGCTCCGAGCGGGAGGAGAGCGGTAGGGCGGTGCGGAGCAGCGGCCGCAGCAGCGTGGCTTGCACGTCGGGAAAGTCGGCCAGCAACTCGTGCAGCTTGGCCAAGAGGGAGCACGCAGTGGCCGCCACATCCGCCGCGCCGCCGTGAGAGGCCCGGCGGAGGAGCGGCCGCTGCACGCACTCGAGCAGTGCGCTCTGTAGGAGCAGAGGCACGCAGCCCGAGCGGAGCTGCAGGGGCGAGAGCAGGCCCGGCTCGAGCAGCAGCGCCACGCTCGCCAGCTCGGCGGTGCCGCGCGCCACGGCGGCGTGTGCGGCGAGCACGAGGCGCTGCAGCTCGCCCAGAGGCAGGCTGCGCAGCGTGTGGCACAGCGGCGTGTCGGAGGCGGCGCTACTCTTGTTAAGCACGTCGAGCAGCAGCAACTTGGGCCGGAGGGGTGGCGGGGGTGCGGCGGAGGAGGAGGCGCTCAGCACGAGCAAGCGAAGCAGGCGCGGCAGCTGCGGCGCGGCAAGCGCGGCGAGCTGCTGCGGCTTGAGCTGCGCTGCGAGGAATCTGAGTGAGCTGCTGAAGGCGTCGCGCTCCTTCTCCACCTCGCTGAACTGCAGCGGCAGCAGGTGGGCGAGCAGCTCGGGCAGGGCCTGCATCAACAGGCCCGCGCCCCCCTGGTTGTGGCCCAGCACGCGCGCAGCACCCGCTAGCTCGACGGCATTGGCGGCGAGCGTGGCGGCACACGCGAAGGCTGAGGTCATCTGGCGCAGGAGTGCCACCAGCGCAGACCCACGCGACAGTCCAGAGATGCCAAAGAGGGAGCAAGGCAGCAGTGTGAGGGGTAGGCCGCGCTGCAGCCAGAGGGTGAGCAGCGCCGCCCCACGTGACCGTAGCAGCGCCGCGCACGCGTCCAGCTGCTGCGGCGCCGCGGCTGCGGCGGCGGCGGCCGCCGCCGCGGCGGCGGTGGGCGGTGGGCGGAGCGCAAGGCGTTGGAGTGCAGCAGTGGCCGCGGAGCAAAGCGTGGCGCGAGGCTCGGCGGTGGCTTCTTCGGTGGGCGCGTCGGCGGATGCGGTGGCGGGCGCGGCGGCGGGCGCGGCGGCGGGCGCGGTGGCGGGCGCGGCGGCGGGCGCGGTGGCGGGCGCGGCGGATCCGTCGGGACCATGGGCTAGCAGCAGCAGCAGCAGCACCTGATCGAAGCAACTGCCGCCGCACGCTGCGCCAGCCTCTGCCAGTAGCGCCACGACAGCCAGCCTCATCTCCAGGTCTGGAGAGAGGTAGCTCGGCGGCTTGCCGACTTCCTCGCTGTCGTGCCGCTCAGAGGGTAGCGGGGAGGCTCCGAAGCGCAAGGCACGCACGGCGTGCAAGGGGAACCCCTCGGCCTCGTCCTGCGAGCGAGCCCGCTCCTCCGCTTGCAGCGCCTCGTGCAGTAGCCACTGCGCACAATAGGCCAGCCAAGATTGAGAGAGTGGGGAATGGGCCGGGGTTGGCGAGAGGGGTGCGGCGAGAGGGGTGCAAGTGTGGGGGCATGGTGGCTGGCGTGTGAGGAGGTACGATGGGCTTAAAGGGGGCCGCGGCGTGAGTGGTCGAGCAGGCGGACTACAGCGGTGTGCGCTCCACGCTCCTGCAGCAGCCCGGCTTGATCCTCCTCCCATGACCGGTCGAACAGGGCGCGCACCGCCGCAGCCGCGCGCGCGCGCACGGCCCACTGCGGATCTCGCAGCGCCTCGACCAATTCTTCCTCGCCGTTGCCATCGTCGAGCTCCACTAGCGCGTCGAGCTCGGATCCGTCACTGAAGTGCTCCCGCCCCCGCGCCTGCAGCGACTGCCGGAGTAGCCGGACACGCAGCAAGAGGTGTGCATGCAGCGCGGTGACGAGCAGCAGCCGTGTGCGCGGCAGTAGCGGCTGTAGCATCCGCACGTCGCGAGTGACGAGGCCGAAGCCACCGCGCACGCGGCACTCAGCGAGTGCCTGCGCGAGTAAGCGCGAATAGGCCTTGAGCTCCACGCACGAGCCGCCGAGTGGCAGCGAGTCAGGGGCGCCGCTGGCAAAGCACGCCGCCCGATGGAGCTCCGAGCACAGCTCCGCCTCACCCAGCCGCCCCGCAACGCGCCCCCTCGCCGCCGGCCTGAGGAGCGGCTCTGCCAGCGCTGCCCACTCCTCCGCTGCCTGCAGCGCCTGTTGCTGCGCCGCGTCGGCCGGAGCGGACCCGCCCCCTCCCACCGGTACCGCTGCGGCGTGTGCGCGGCACGCAGCCGCCATGCAGTGAAGGCCGAGCTCGTGCACGCGCGGTGGTGCGCCGCGAACCTCCGCCAGACTCTCTCGCAGCGAGGCGTAGACCTTGGCGGCGGGATCGGCCGCCACACGCAGCCACACCTGCAGGCAGCGCAGCACGGCTCGCAGCACTTCGAGCGGCTCGCCCTCCGCCCCCGCCCCGCCCGCCGCCTCGGCCCGCCGCCCTGCCGCGCCGCCGTGCGGCTCCGCCCCACCCATCGGTCCCGCGTCCTCACCCCCAACTACCATATCGTCATCCATGTCGTCGTCCATATCGTCGTGCTGCCGAGCGCTGCCCACCGTTGGCGCAGGAGCGCCCGCCGCCCGCTGCGCCCGTGCAGCCGCAGCGGAGCGCGCCGCGGTGCAAAGGGGCTTGAGGCTGCGCACGAGCCCCGCTAGCTCAGCGTTGAGCGGTGCAAGCACGGGTTCTGGCCACTCCTCGCCCTGATCACGCCGCCACGCCGCGCTCGTGCACGTGGGCTCGAGCGCCAGCAGGCAGCCGCGCAGCGCGCACATCGCGGCGAACGCGCCGCTCCAGCGACCAGGTATCGCGGCGTCGGCGTTGGTGTCGTCGTCGGCGGCGGAGTCGGTGGCGGCGGTGGTGGCGGCGGCCATGTGCTCCCGGAGTAGGCGCAACGCCTTCTGCAGCGTCTGCACGAGTTGCTGCGGCGCGTGCTCACTCCCTGCCGCCACCAGCAAGCGTGCCACCAGCCGTGCTAGCCGCGCCGCATGAGCTACACTCTCCCACCCGCTGGGGCGTGCCTCGGCGCTCAGCGCTGCTCGGAAGCCTGTAGGACGCTGCAGCGCCTCCGCCTGTGCGCGCAGCAGCTGTGCCGCGAGTGGCAGCAGCACGCTCGGGGAGGCGTGTGCCAGCAGTGGCGTGCCTCCCGCGGCGCGCGCGCGCGGCGAGGCACTGCACGCGGCCTGCTGCGGCGTGGCGCCGCTCGAGGGCGGCACCGCTGCGTCGAGCTGCTGTAGATGGAGCTCGAGCTGCACAAGGGCAGGGGGCGCCCGGCGCGCCTCGCCCTCCCACCAACCCCCTTCGCCCGCCCACCAACCGCCCTCGCCCTGCCACCAGCCGCCCACGCTGCTCCCGCCGGCCTCCGCCTCGCCCGCCGCCTCCTCCTCCTCGCTGTCCCACCCTGCCGCGCCTCCGCTCCACCCCGTCGCCAACCGCGTGAGCCCGGCCAGCCGCGCGCCCGCCTCCTCCGCCTCCTCCGCGCCCTCCACCGCGTCCTCCTCCACGCCGCCGCACACCAGCCTCGCCACGGCAGCACACACCGCCTCGCCGTGCGCCTCCTCCCGCCGCCGCGCCGCCTCCCGCCCCAGCTGCGCTGCACAGGCCCACGGGGCAGTCCCCTCGAAGGCCGGGCGGACGAGCGGCGCATGCACGGCCGAGAGCAGCCAACGCAGCAGTGCCGCGCGCTCTTCGGCGCCTGCCTCAGCCTCCGCGCCCTCACTCCGGCTGCCCACGCCCCCACCGTCGTCGCCGCCGTCGCCGTCGCCCGCGTTGCCTGCGGTGCGCGCGATCTCCATACCCAGATCGATGAGCGGTGCCAGCACGCCGTGCGTTGGCCCACCGCCCATCGCGCCACCGCCACGGCCCGCGGGCGCCGAGGTGTCCGACGGGTCAGGCCGTGCGTCGCTGCCCGCGGGTGCGGCGGCGGTGGAGGGGGCGAAGAGGGCGGAGGTGGCGGCGGCGCGTGTGGCGGCGGCCATCTGCTGCCGCGGCAGCAGGCGGCGGCGGAGCAGAGTGGCCAGCGCACCGACGCACAACTGCACGAAGCCCTGCGCCTCTCGTCGCGCGGAGGCGCCGAGCGCGGAGGCGCCGGGTGTGGCCTGCGCGTGGTGCGGTGTGGCACGCGCGGCGGCGAGGGCGAGCAACGAGTCCCACAGGCGCAGCCACACTGGCGCCGCGCTGCCGACTGTCGCGCCGCTCGCCACGCCTTGCACGCACCAGGGCAGCGGCAGGAGGCGCTCCAGCTGGCCACCTCCCGCCTCCCTCGCCGGCAGCCGGCGCAGCAGTGCCTCGGCCCACACGCGCCGCTCGGCGTCATCCAGCCAACCGGGCTCGCGCGCACAGAGGGTGCCCGCCAGCAGCAGCCAGCGCGGTGCCTCCTCGGCCCGCTCGCCCGTCGCCGCCTCCAGCTTGGCCAGCAGCTGCGCGCCCGGCCGCTCCGCGCCTGGCCGCTCCACGCCCTGTGCCGCCTTGTGATGCAAAGCCTTGTGCCGCTTGGCGGGAGGCTCGGCGGGTGCGGCGGGCGGCGCGGCGGGCGGCGCGGCGGGCGGCGCGGCGTGCTGGAGCAGGTAGACCTCCGCAGCGAGTTGCAGGAGCGAGCGGGCACGCCACGCCTTGTCGCCCATCTCGGCCGTGCTGAGCAGAGCGCCGCCGCTCGCGAGCGCCGCACCCGTGGCGACCTCGTTCTGCAGCAGCAGGAAGAGCTGGCGCAGCGGCGAGGCGGGGAGGGCGAGGCCACAGGCGCGCAGGCTGGCGAGGTGGAGGCGGAGGAAGGGCACGAGCTGCTCATGCAGCGCCTGGCTCTGCCTCCAGGCGAAGCGGACGTGCTCCTGCACTTGGTGCTGCAGCCCGAAGCCTGCGAGCTCCTGCGTCGCGTTGAGGCCGTGCGAGAGCAACGCCCTTAGCAGCGCCTGCCAGATCGTGACGAGGAGATGCTCGAGGTGGGCGCGGGGCAGGGAGACCACCTCGCCGAAGAACTCGAAGAGCGTGGCGAGAGGCCCCATGTCGTCGCCCGCGCCGACGACGAGCATGTCGCGCCGCCAGTGCAGCACGAGTTGCTGTAGCAGCTGGCCGTAGCCGCGCATCAGCTGCGGCTGGCAGGCGATGGAGGCGTGAGGGCCGCGCCGCTCGCCGAGCTCATTCTCCTCGCCGCAGATCCAGAGGCAGCAGCTGTTGAGGAGCTGCACGAGGCTGGCCAGCGGGAGCCGCCGCACGTACAGCGGCTGCCTGCACAGCAGCTCGAGCACCCCCACCCACTCCGAGTGAGGGCTGGCGCTGATCTTGGTCTCGAAGCGGGCGGGGCACCGGTCGAGCGCGTCGAGGGCGCTGCGGAAGAGCTGGTCGCTCACCTTGCCGCGAAGCAGTGCGGGCGCGCCGCCGCTCTCAGACAGCAGCAGCAGCCTCTTGAGCTTGTCCACCTGGTCCTTCTTCGCCGTCATGCCGTTCTTGCAGAGCATCCGCTCCACGCGAAACACCATCTTGGAGAAGGAGGGGCGGGAGGCGCCGGAGGGACCTTGCGCGTCCGCAGCAGCCGTGCCGTTGGCCTGCATCCGGGCCGCAGCGTCTGAACCGTGCCGCTCCAGCAGCTCCAGCAGCTTGCTCAGGGTGGTCGAGGCCTCCTTCTTCTTGCCCGGCTCCTCAAAGTTTGCAATGGCCTCGTAGTAGCGGGACAGGCTCGCATCCACGTTCTCGTCGCTCGCCGGAAGCGCGCTCTCCTTCAGCTCTCCGAGGAGGTCTTCCATGCCCTGTGGCATTGGCAAGAGACTTTGTGCACGGGGCTGCATACTCTTTTTGGAGGAGAAGGGTTTTTTAATAAGGAAGACTCGACACGCAAGGGGGGACTGTGCAAGTGAGGACGTCCGAGAGAATCATTCGAGCAGAATGAAGTATCGAGTTCGCACCGGGCGGAAGGGGCAGAGGAGAC
>Ga0115006_10003637_pt1 | contig 10538 bp, 6 predicted proteins | sample ArcOceMetagenome_3_FD_88943 | JGI IMG/M metagenome (GOLD analysis project Ga0115006, IMG submission 88943) | Marine eukaryotic phytoplankton communities from Arctic Ocean - Arctic Ocean- Svalbard ARC20M Metagenome | ecosystem: Environmental > Aquatic > Marine > Oceanic | place: Arctic Ocean...
AATAAGATACGAAGGTATTTAATAAATATTGTTGTGATCATCAAGTCCTCAAATTTCCAATTCCTAATTCCTAATAGACCATTCATCCTATATCGTTGACTTTCGGTCGGCAGTGTGGTTACCATACGAACACTGGTCGGTTGCAAATACCGACACGCGCTCCGCGCCAATATTTTGGGTCGCGCGGTTTTTCCTATGGCGCCTAGTTTGGACGGCGAGCGCGCTGGACCACTTGCTAATATGTTGTTCGGCACCAAACACGGAGGACGTCATCATCAGTAGCGCGTTTCAACGTTGCCGAGTTCACATCTTCAGATATTGCGTTGCAGCTGAACTAGAAGACTTTGACCGCGACTCAAGAACTGACGGTTTAATTTATATGGCAGCGAATCTCGTACATTTTAGACCGTTGTTTCTTGAGTTCCTGAGGCAAAGTAAAACATCGCTGTAGAACACGTTGGGAACACTCATAGAGCGAAATACTCCTCGGCGATAATGCGCGACATGATCCGAGGTCACCCTCCGTGTTTGGCGCCCAGCAGCATCTTTGCAAGCGGTCCAGCGCGCTCGCCGTTCTGATTTGGCCTGACTAGGCGCCATAGGAAAAAAAACATGCGCGACCTAAAATATAGTACAACCGACCAAAATTGGGGCCGACCGCGAGTCAACGATAGGGGGAATGGTCTATTGACTGACTAGTCCCAAATAAATATCGATTTGATGACATTTTTATATATGTATGAGTTAATAATAATATACTATGATATCATAACTATGATATCATAATATATTCGTGGTACAGAACGAACGAATACAAGCAAGTATACCCGTCAGGACCATGTCTGTTACGTAGAAACCAATTGTGACAACAAATTTTCAAAAGGAGAACCCCAAATCTGGAGACCAAATCTTGAAGATAGATTACGGAACTTTACGAGTGGAGGCAAACGTGTGTAAGACAACACCATACAACACAGAGAATATCTGCGCAGGTTTTATCGTCAAAATGGTTCTCGAAGCAACGATCATTTGCATCGACAACAGCGAGTATGTGCGAAACTCTGATTATCATCCAACTAGGCTTCAGGTGTGAATACTCTGATTACCACCTCGCTTGCATCTTGATACCCATTGTTGTCGTGCAGGCCGAGGCGGACGCTGTCAACCTTCTCGCCGGTGCCAAGACGCAATCAAATCCAGAAAATAGCGTTGGTGTGCTATGTCTTGCCGGAAAAGTCCCCCGCGTTCTCGTCACGCCCACCGATGACCTCGGACAAGTGCTCAACTCTGTTCATGGAATATCCATGGAAGGTGCCGTGAATCTGCCTACGGGCGTCCAGGTGAGAACTTGCCTTTGCTCTAGCGCACTACAACTGTAGGCCGTATGGTCTCCACAGCAATTCAGAACTAAGCCGTTCAACTTAACCACTCATCATCGGTCGCTGCCATCTCAGTTTAAACTGAGGTCCTATTCAACTCGTTTCTTTCACCCCCAGGTGGCACACCTCGCATTAAAGCATCGGCAGAACAAGCACCAGCGCATGCGCATTGTACTTTTCGTCGGTAGTCCAGTACATGCCGATATAAGCGAGCTAACTGGAGTTGGGAAAAAGCTTCGTAAGTGTAATGTTGCAGTCGACATAGTAAGCTTTGGCAACATTGAAGAGAATGCAGAGAAACTTGAAGTGTTCATCGGCGCTGTGAACAAAAATAACAACAGCAATCTGGTCACCGTGCGTCCTGGTGCTGTGATTGCGGATGTTCTCCTTAGCACTCCCATATTTTTGGGTGAAGATGTCAGCGCAGTCAGCCAAAGTGGATTTGCTGCAGCAGCGGCAGCAGCTTCAAGCCATGCTGCACTGCAGGGCTTTGCTGGGGAGGCCACGTCAGGAGATGGATCGGATGATCCTGCCCTCATGCTCGCGCTACGTGTATCATTGGAGGAAGAACGAGCTAGACAAGAGACTCAAGCGGACGCCAAAGCACAGGTATTCGAGTTGGATGATAAGAAAGTAACCACTGCATCTTTATCAGCCGGACCGGGACAACTCTCATCAGATATTGAGAAAGTGGCGAAAAGCTCTCTTCCCCTTCCCCTTTCGCGTGAACTTGTTACCGAAAACACCACAATAATGGACGAAGACGCTCTTCTTCAACGCGCGTTCGCACTTTCAATGGGTGACCTCGATTCAAGCGTGATGCGTCAAGAAGAAGACTCAGAGCTGCCTAAGACACGGCCGGTGCCCTCGCAAAGTAAAGATTTCGAGAATGAGCACCTTTCGGATGTGAGCTATGTCAATTCGATAGTTACTTCCCTTCCTGGGGTGAATCCTGAGGATGGTTTAATGCAGGAAACCTTGGAAAAAGCGCATCAAGACAGAAGTTCTGAAGAGGACAAAGACTGATATTGCTTTGCTTCATGTGATCCATATCAATTTCCGCTAGGGACTAAAAGAACACCAGACTACCATCGCCGATATGTAGATGTCCCGTTCTAAATCATACGAATTATATGTATATTTTGTTGAGTTGAAGTCGCCTAGCCCAAAACTGCAACTTTCCACCTTTACTTCACTTTTGCCATGGTCACTGAATCACGCCCGCGCCCGCAACCTTGAAGTTCAGAACATCGGCCTGGTGGTCGATGGACTTTGCGTACCTCGGGGCAAAGTGATGAAAAGTTCCTATGCACCCTCCTGCGGCTACTGTCGCCAAGGCCATTGATGACATGAGCAAGGCACGATGTGTGACGCTTTCATCATATCCCTTCGGTTGTATAGAGTAAACAAAATCAACATATTAACTTTAGCCCGAGTTTAAATGGCTGACGATGATAACTTACCGATATTTCTCCTTCAACTGGGCTTTTCGCTGTAGAGCCACGAGGGGAGACTAGGAGAAATATAGATACAAGAAGGAAAATGGAGGCTGCACATATCGTAATTTGGCTACGCAGCGAAAGAAAGACGGATTCAGCACCGGAACATATGTTAAAACGCATGGTTGCAAAAATGAAGCAGACAAAATCACCTTGAATGACGACTTCCCGATCCGAAATAGCATGCGGCGACGGCAGCAAAACTTTGCAGATGCAAAAGCAATTTAAAAAACGGACGATACCACCTTGGAAAAAATACTCACAGAAGCAAGAGGAGGGCGAAGATTCCGCTACCGACGCCCATTATCAGCGGCATTTTGTGTTATACTGCGAGTTTACACGCTGCTACCTTCTAAACAGACGTAAAACTGATGTGTTCGCGTTCGCACTGGAACTGCCTTGTGCTGCCGAGGATTTACAGAAAAGGTTTTACACGGCAATAATACAATTCGATACAAGTATTCGAAGGTCTCGTACAGGGTGGGAGGGTTGGGTGGATGGGTGGAATTTCAGTTTCAAGCCTAGGTTCAATTGACTGGTGCCAAAAATCATTGAATATCATTTTCTTTATTACCCTAACTACTCTTGCTCGTACGTACCATTTTCTATATCGGTCGGCAGTGACGTTTCGATACGAAGACCGGGTCGGATGCAAATGCTTACGCGTGCTCCGCGCCAAACATTAAGGGTCGCGCGTGTTGTTTCCCCTATGGCGCCTAGTGTGGACGGCGAGCGCGCTGAGCCGCTTGCTAATATGCTGTTCGGCGCCAAACAAGGATGACGTCATCATCAGTAGTGCGCAACGCGTTGCCGAGTTCGCGTCGTCAGATATTGCGTTGCAGCTGAACTCAAGACCGTGCCCGCGACTCAAGAACAGCTGGTTTAATTTATAAGGCAGACGAATCCACCACATTTTTTTTTTGGCACCGGGCGGGACGAGTCATCCTTTGAGTTAATTCTTCCCATACATATCCTGAAGCGCGCTACGCGCTGACAGGAGCGTTCTTTTTACTTGAGCAAGTTGCGCGCTCATGTAGCCGCTGACGCGCGAGTAACAAGCAGTGCGCTGTATCTTTAGGGGGCTGGGGTTGGGTTTTCACGGTTTAGAGTTTAAACAGCCGCGAAGCGGCTCGTCGGCCACTCCCTCATGCCAGATCACCGCCCCAGGGTGCCAAAAAAATGGTACGAAGGTACCTTCGTAAGTTTCGTACGTTCGTACGAATGAAGAAGATACAAGTACATATGCTTATTGGTAAGTTTCGTACCTTCGTACTATTTCGAAGGAAAAATAACCAGCTAAAATAACCACTGATTTATTTCGACGTCATATCGAAAACTTCGAGGCAAGCGATAACTGAACAGTTCGCTGAGAAACCTCCTTGTCCATGGCTGCTTGGATTCGCATACACTCATTATGCGGTGCATTCCCAGCGAATTTAGACACTCGATCCCACTGGACATCGAACGGACACGCCGTAGGGGCTGAGCACAGTTGGAACCAAGTCGAAGAACTCGAAACCTCGACACGAACCAACCGGAAACAGACTCGACACCCTCTTCGTGACAACGGAAACTCCGAATACGCTGCATCGGGCAATGGGCAATTGCGCAGTGAAATTTGCGCGATGTGTGCCAGTGGGGAGGTCTGCATCCGAGGTTTATCTCGTGCGGCCAGAAGTCTGCACCGCGGCGAGCGTCCCACTTTCGTTGAGTCCAGTTGACTCAGATATATGTGTGAGGGGACTTGTTGTGTCCTGGGTGTTCATATTTGAGAAAACCCTTGATCCTGACCTGATGCGAGAAAGTCTCTCTGAAGCACTCGTCACGTATCCTATCATCGCCGGTCGCGTGTCCTTGAGAGCAAGAAGGTCTTTGAGGATGGAACTCGATATTATCTTGAGTGACGCGGGCGTTACTTTTGAGTTGGAGTCATCGACACTTACCAGGAACGAACTTGTTGGCAAACACTCTAACGGCGTGCAATTCAAAGCACAAGACAATTTCACGCCTCCGCGTTTCTTTTGTGACTCTGTGCGTCCAATACGCGCCGTAAATCCTGCTGGACAGTGCGCTGGCACCCTGATGGCATCAAAGCTTACATTATTGAAGGATGCGGGTTGTGTGCTTGGAATATCATGGTCGCATTCTATCTGTGATGGTCAAGCCATGATGACCTTCATAGAGTATTGGGCCTTTCGATGTCGACAAAAGAACCAATATACGTCCCTCTCCATGCAAATTCTACCAAATCCGTCACATGATAGGCTTGGAGTTGTCGATTGTTCTCGACAAAATATTAGAGCGTTTCCAGCATTAAGAGGTGCCCAAGACGAGCTTCGAATATCTTCAAGCGGTTGTGCATTGAAACTTCAAGCAATTGGCGAGTTTACAAAAATTGCGATGACAAGACTTGCCCAGGAAACTGTGTCTTTCTCAAGCGCAGATGTTGCAGCGATGAAGCGGGCGTTTCATGAGCACACGGCGACCCATCTCGGTGGTGTAGGATATTTGAGTGCGAATGATACAGTCGTGTGCTTCTTGTGGTGTCTTCTCCGGCGCCTTAAACGCGACGAAAAAGGACCCGCAAATGCTTACAGCTATAGATCTCGTCTGGGTATAATCTGGAGGCAGCTCAAAGCTCAAAGTCTTAATTCTGCACTAGTCAACAACCTTGGATCTTTCGCTATTCAAGCGATCAATATGCGAGGCCGTAAGATATGTGGATTTGATCCAGAATTTTTCGGCAATGCATCTATGATGAGCGTGTCGCAGTTGTCAGGACATCTCGTGTATCCAGGAGCGATGCTTCGTTCCATACGACATGCGGTGAATCGAGCGAATAACACACCAGGGGAACAGCACCGAGGAACCGTCCTTGCACTTGTTCACTCAAGTGATGATGAAATCCTGCGCCTTTCCCTTTTTTCTGTAAAGCTTGCAGACTCATTCAGCAGCTCGTGGCAGTTTCCCTTGTGGGAAGTCGACTTCGGCATCGGCAACCGGCACGGTCATGAATATTCAGAGCTACATGACATCTCCGATGTCAACAGTCCACACACAAGACCCGCTTGGTTTTCTGGAACAGTCTACCCTCAGGCGCCATATACATCTTGTGTGGTCCCTCGGGAAGGTAGAGGAGATATAAGTGTCCATGTGACAGTCCCTGTAGATCTTATTGACATGTTTGACGAATATGCATCCAGCGTGGTTGCAGAGCTACGCGAGGTTTAATACTTTCTCGTCATCTTCACCACAGAGATATTGATCCAACCCTGGCCACATGTAGATCCATCGCAAAAGTGGCAGATAATATATAATTGGGTATTTTACATCAAGGAAAGCATGGAATCGAATGGCTCAAAGTCTAATGTTTTTATCCTCGCCAGTCCGTTGCCATCATAATCGCTGTCTTCAGAAAGAATAATTACATAAAACTAAGTTCAACGAACCATCACAAAAACTTCACAAAGGATGGTAAAGCATCCAAAATCCGTCTCAGTGCATTCACAGATTGGGCCACGCTTACTTCTGGCGCAACCTTTGCGAGGGCTAGTACTCGTAGTCCTGTTGATGTTACGCTCAGATCACTTTTGTAAACATCATCCAGATTGTCCACTAGCAACTCCTTGACCTCAAGGCTAGCATCCATGGCAAAGTCAATAAGTCCAGAGTCTACATCAAAATTAATTTGGAACACCCCGAGTTCACCCGCAAGCGTGCGCATGCGATGAAAGTTAATCGCGCTGATACTTTTAGTATCTGCTGCTTCACCAAAGCAAATATGAAGAGCATCAACAAGTTGGTCGATCTCGATACTGTTTCGGGCACGTGCTAGCATGTTGCCGGCAACTTCGCGGGCTTCTTGTGTCACCAAGTAATCGACACTGAGTTCAGGTATCTGAGAGAAATTTGGCGTTCTGATTTCATGCGAAGGTATGGGGTTCAAACGAAGTTTTTCGATTTTCTCTAGTTGTCTGAAGAGAAGTTCAAGGTACAAATCTGCACCGATATTGTCGACCTCGCCACTTTGTTTATCGCCAAAAATTGTTCCGACGCCACGAATAGCCATGTCGCGTTCTGCTAACTTAAAGCCCTCGCCGAGGCCACAACACTCCTCTAGTGCCAGAAGGCGCTCTTGAGCTTCCTTTCGCATGTCCCCCAATTCTGCATGGAACATGTAGGCATATGCCTGACGGCCTGCACGCCCAACGCGACCACGCAATTGATAGAGACTAGCAAGACCAAACTGTTGCACTTCTTCAATTATGATGGTATTGACATTTGGAATGTCTAATCCAGATTCGACAATGGTGGTGCAGAGCAGGATATCTGCTTCTCCCGAGGCAAAAGCATCCATCGCGTTGTCAAGATTCTCACCTTTCATCTGACCATGCAGTTCAAGAATGTTGAGCTTCGGGAAGAGCTCGTTTAGACGTTTTCTTGTTGCGTCCATCATTTGTATTCTTGGAACGACATAGAAAACTTGTCCTCCCCGGTCAAGCTCAAACTTTACTGCATTGCGGAGAACATGTTGATCATACACTTGCAAAATTGTATGGATCGGTCGGCGTTCAGGCGGAGGTGTTGTGACGAGAGAAGCATCGCGAAATCCTGCGATTGCCATGTGTAAGGTACGCGGGATGGGGGTCGCAGATAGTGTCAAGACATCAACAGATGATTTGAGCGCCGAAATCTGATCTTTATGCTTCACGCCAAAACGTTGCTCTTCATCTATCACAAGCATCTTGAGTGGCGCATACATCTCCAACGGCAAATTTAGCAAACCATGCGTTCCCACGATTACGTGGGTACGTCCATCTTTCCAACGCTTCATAATGGCTTTCCTCTCTGTCTCATGAATGTTCCGAGTGAGGAGCTCAACGCAAGCGCCGAAAGGCCGTAGACGGGCAGCCATGTTTGCCGCATGCTGCTTTGCAAGCACCGTGGTCGGCGCGAGGACAAATGTTTGTCCGCCTCCGTCATATACGAGAAAGACAGCTCGCATGGCCACCTCAGTTTTGCCAAAGCCAACATCTCCTACAACGATGCGATCCATAGGTGTGTCGCGATGGGTGAGGTCCTCATAACAGTCATCTATGGCGGATGCCTGGTCTGGAGTGAGCCTATATGCGAACGACTCATCGAACTGCTCATAATTCTCCTCCGAAGGAAACTCATAAGGTTGCCTCATGCACTGTAGACGCTGAAGATATACAAGCATCTGATTCATCACAAGTTGTCGGATGTGATGTTCGGTGTTCCTTTCTCTCTGAATCCATCCCTTCCGGTCCCGAATTCGTGACAACTTCGGAGGTTTTACTCCAATTTTGATGGCGCCTGGGGAGGCATATCTATACAGTTGACATCGAGCTTTGTCGGGCCGAATTTTTGCCGTGCCATCCGCATACTCGATGAATAGGTAGCCGATTCTAGCAGTCTCACCAGAGGAGCTTGCCTCATTCATTGCCTCGTCTGCTGGAATAGTTCGAACACCAAGAAATCGTCCAATACCAAACTTGCGGTGCACTACATATTCGCCCGGAATTAACTTGAAAGGATCTATACTGTTGTTGTCTGGAAGTCCCATCACGGTTTCGCCCTGCGATGACTTATTCGCAGGCGCTTTTTTTTCAGTTATTGAAGTATCATTTTCGAGTGAATTCTCCATCGACTCGGAAGGGCCGGTGCTATTTGTAAAATAGCTGGATTTAGAATGCGAGGAGGGAGTGACTTCATGAACCACTTTCTGGTCTGTAAATCTTCCCCGCACCTTTGCTAATCCACGGGCCCGTTTTTCTTGGAATAACCGCCTCACCCTTTCTCCCGGGGTCTCGTGCCAATGAATCGCGGGGGTGTTTGGACCGGATGCGTGCTCATCCTCCGTCAAAAATTCATTATGTTGCTCGCCGCAGGATCTTTGTTTCGTCTCTACCACATCAGTTGCTACTTGTTTAAGTGAGGGAGACGAGTTCTGAAAAAAGTTACGCTCGCCTTGTCTTTCAGAACTCGTAGACGTGGAGGGCTTCGTTGAGTTTGTCATCAATAGGTTTCCATTTTTCTCCGTGTCTGAACATATTTTTGATGACATATCTTTGAATTTGTCCAGCGCCATAAATTCCATCTGCATGCGCTCAGGAACTAATCCGGTATTTTCTGTAAGGATCCTCGGGGTCGATTCCTTGACCGTTTTCCTGGCCTTCAGGCGCCGCACCGCGCGTTTCTTGGGTCCGAGCACGGGCATGATTTCTGCGTAAGATATCGGCTCTATTTTAGCTCCTGTGCCTATATGTTGAAAACCCGGTGGGACTTTCAAGCTGGAGGACATCCTCTGCGTATCGCTACTTGGCTTTTTGGCCTTTCGTTTGCTTGTCGCTTTGTTCGGGTCGCCGCCATCGCAAGACTCGGTATTCTCGTGCGCCCGTGCTAGTCTGCATGTCTGCCTAACACCGCCAAGAGACAAACGCGCACGGGTGATTACATTTTTGGGAAGACGGTAGCTCAACATTATGTCAAGACTATGAGTAGAGGACATCTTCCACTTCAGCGGCCACACGCGTCCAAGTGACTGCTGCTGCGTAAATACGAGCAATAATGTATAAATAAAATGTGTTCCAATCAAACATAGTAGTGCTAACCTTATTACTTATTATTACTACCTTCGTAGGTTTCGTTCGAAGGTAAGTTTCGTATTATTAAGTTTCGTATTATTCTGATGTGCGAACGAAGGTATTTATTTATTAAATAGAATAATACATAATCTTAATGCAATTTAAATCAATTTAATGGATATTTAAAATAATGGTATACTTATTAATCACTTATTATTCGGCATAGCCGTTGGGAAACCCATATTCCGGCTAAGCCGGGATCCGGCTAAGCACCAGAATCTGTATGTTTGCCTATACGACCTCGTAATTGAATTGTCCGTGCTGATGGAAGCACATGGCAAACAGTTAGGAGCTGTTTTTGGTACTTTTTAGAGCGCGCGGCATTTTGCTCGTTGCCGCGCGCGCGCCTTGCCGTCCTTCGCGCTCGGACTTTAGGGTCGGCACCAACGCCTTGGTTGGGGTTGGGTTGTTAGGGCGTAGGGTTTTTCGCCGCATTGCTGCAAATAGCGAAATAGTCTCGTTTCTATTTGCCTGACTATTTGCTGCGTTGCAAAAACTAGTGTTAATTTGTACGAAGGTACGAAGATATGCATTAAATTAATTACAATCTTAATGTATAAACAAATATATATCAATTAAATTTAATCAATTACAGAGACCAGCGTATTTAGTAGATTTCATAACAATGAACGCAAGAATAATTAAAAGTATATCGTGACGATTATATATGTTAAACCATCGTGACGATACCAGGTCATGTCGTCATTGTAAGAAGCGAATAGACCGTGATTTCTGAATTAACGATACCAGGTCCGTGTTACATTTATATTTTTGCAAGTGAATCCTAATTAATAATAAGTTGATTGTAGAATCGGATATTGATGATTTATTAAATAATATGCCGAAATAATATGAAATAATAATAAGGCCCAGAGACCGGAGAGTGGGTGTGTGGTGTTGGCGTTGGCGTGCGTCGGGGTTTGCGTGGTGCGTCCGTTCCCAGGTGGTCGGCATAGCCACGCGGCGCGGCGCGCGGGACGAGACCGGGGCGC
>Ga0115006_10003638_pt1 | contig 10537 bp, 7 predicted proteins | sample ArcOceMetagenome_3_FD_88943 | JGI IMG/M metagenome (GOLD analysis project Ga0115006, IMG submission 88943) | Marine eukaryotic phytoplankton communities from Arctic Ocean - Arctic Ocean- Svalbard ARC20M Metagenome | ecosystem: Environmental > Aquatic > Marine > Oceanic | place: Arctic Ocean...
ATCAAGTTTGGCGTCGAGGGCCGGGCCGCCATGCTCAAGGGAGTCGACCTGCTGGCCGACGCCGTCCAGGTCACCCTCGGCCCCAAGGGCCGCAACGCCATCATCGCCCAGCCCTACGGCGCCCCCAAGATCACCAAGGACGGCGTCACGGTCGCCAAGTCGATCGACTTCGAGAACAAGTTCGAGGACATGGGCGCCCAGCTCGTCAAGAGCGTCGCCAGCAAGACCAACGACATTGCCGGCGACGGAACGACCACCGCCACCGTCCTCGCCAGGGCCATCTACTCCGAGGGCTGCAAGGCCGTCGCGGCCGGGATGAATCCTCTCGACCTCCGACGGGGCATCCAGCTCGCCGTCAACTCCGTCGTCGACACCCTCACCGACATCAGCCGGCCCATCACCTCCAAGGAGGAGATCACGCAGGTCGGCACCATCTCGGCCAATGCGGACGTGGAGATCGGGACGCTCATTTCGGACGCCATGGAGCGCGTCGGCAAGGAGGGCGTCATCACCGTCCAGGACGGAAAGACCCTGGAGAACGAGCTGGAGGTCGTCGAGGGCATGAAGTTCGATCGCGGATACATCAGTCCCTACTTCATCACCGATGCCAAGACGCAGACGTGCGAGATGGAGAACCCTCTCATTCTGCTGGTGGAGAAGAAGGTCAGCAGTCTGCAGCAGCTGGTGCCGTTGCTGGAATCGGTCATCAAGTCGCAGCAATCGTTGCTCATTGTGGCCGAGGATGTCGAGTCCGAGGCTCTCGCCACTCTCGTGGTCAACAAGCTTCGTGCCGGTATCAAGGTCTGCGCCGTCAAGGCTCCTGGTTTCGGTGACAACCGCAAGGCCACCATGCAGGATTTGGCCATCCTCACCGGTGGCACCGTCGTTTCCGAAGAGATTGGCATGAAGCTCGAGGAGGTCCAGCCGGAACATCTCGGTACGGCCAAAAAGGTCAAGATTACCAAGAACGATACCATTGTGCTGGATGGTGCCGGTGAGAAGGCTGCCATTGATGAGCGCTGTGAGCTGATCCGCACGTCGGTCGAGGCCACCAAATCGGAGTATGAGGCCGAAAAGCTTCAGGAGCGATTGGCCAAGCTGTCGGGTGGTGTTGCCGTCATCAAGGTCGGTGGTGCCTCCGAGGTCGAGGTCAGCGAGAAGAAGGATCGCGTCGTCGATGCTCTCAATGCCACCCGCGCCGCTGTGGAAGAGGGCATCGTTCCCGGGGGTGGAAAGGCTCTGCTGTACTGCTCGACCAAGCTCACCGAGCTTGCCGAGAAGGAGGCCAAGAACATGGACCAGCGCATCGGCGTGGAGATCATCCAGCGTGCTCTCCGTGCTCCTCTTTCCACTCTCGTTACCAATGCCGGCGAGGAGGGTGCCGTGGTCTGCGGTGAGCTGATGAAGCCCGAGGTTGCCGTCGAGACCGGCTTCAACGCCCAGGACGGTGTCTACTGCAACATGTTTGAGGCTGGCATCATCGACCCTACCAAGGTCACTCGTACCGGTATTATTGATGCTTCCTCCGTGGCTGGACTTCTCACCACTTCCGAGGCCATGATTGTCGACAAGCCCGACGAGGGTGGCGCCGGTGGCGGTATGCCTGGTGGCGGCATGGGAGGAATGCCTGGAATGGGTGGTATGATGTAAAGTTCAGATGGATCATGAATGTCTGATCAGCCAAGCAGGGAGCTAGGCGTAGAAAAGAGAAACTAGACTTATTAGACCACCTATTGCTCTAAACATTGATGAGAGGAGCATATTTGATTGGCTTGACAGCCTGCTCTCCCAAGCGAGCAACCTTATTCTCCTCATACTCGGCATAGTTGCCCTCGAACCAGTGGACTTTCGAATCTCCCTCAAAGGCGAGAATATGCGTAGCGATGCGGTCAAGGAAGTATCGGTCATGCGAAACAACGACGGCACATCCGGCGAACTCCAAAAGCGCCTCCTCGAGCGATCGAAGAGTTTCCACATCGAGATCGTTGGTAGGCTCATCCAAAATAATCATATTTGCGCCAGACTTGAGAATCTTCGCGAGCTGCACCCGATTTCGCTCACCGCCCGACAGATTACCGACGAGCGACTGCTGTTGGGCAGATTTAAATCCAAACCAGCTCACATACGCGCGACTTTGGACCGATTGCGTCCCAAGCTCAATCTCATCCATACCACCGGAGATCTCCTCGAATACAGTCTTTGCCGGATCTAATTCGTCCATCCTCTCTTGTCCGACACCGACCATGGTCACGGTCTCACCAATCTTGATGGTGCCAGCATCGGGCTCATCCTTACCGAGAAACATCTTAATAAGAGTAGATTTGCCCGCACCGTTTGGTCCGATGACACCAACAATACCGGCGGGGGGCAAAGAAAATTCCAAGTCATTGATCAACATTCGATCACCAAACGATTTACGAACACCGCTGGCATCAATTACAACATCGCCCAGGCGAGGGCCCGGAGGAATGTAAATCTGGGCATTGGTACGAAGATCCTTGGGAGCATTCGTACCCGCAAGTAGCTCATCATAACGCTTGAGACGAGCCTTTGACTTATTGCCCTTTGCCTTTGGATTGCTTCGAATCCACTCAAGCTCAGCAGCGACGGCCTTGGCGGCAGACGTTTCCGACTTCTTCTCACCCTCAAGACGCTTGTTCTTTGCCTCCAACCATGCCGAATAGTTGCCCTCAAATGGAATACCCTCGCCACGATCAAGCTCCAAGACCCACTGGGCAACGTTCTCGAGAAAATACCGATCTGTGGGTGTAATGCAGCACAAGAATGGAATGGAGGGTGAGGGATAAAATAATAAATGGCGAACCAAACCAAGCGATGATCGACCGACAAAATCAAACAATTAAAGCATATTGCATCTGCATCCATTGCCACTCCACTCCACACGAAGATATACACAGACAATAGAATATATAGGAAATACGCACCGTGAGTAATGGACACCACTGTGCCTTTGTATTCGGCCAAGAATTGCTCAAGCCATTCGATACTCTCTGCGTCAAGATGGTTCGTAGGCTCATCCAACAGAATCATATCATGGCTGGCAAGAAGAAGCTGACACAGAGATACACGACGCTTTTCTCCACCCGAGAGAACCGCTGTCTTGGCATCACCAGGCGGAACACGAAGTGAATCCATCGCTCGTTCAACCGTGCGGTCCAATTCCCACAAGTTGGAAGCCTCAATCTGATCACCAATCTTCTCCAGATCACTCATGGTTTTCTCCATCTCATCAGGAGTTATGTCGGGATCGGCAAGCTTCATTGATAGATCATTGTACTCATCGAGAACCTTGCGCGAAGACGATACAGCATGATCCACGCATTCTTGCACAGTCTCGAACTCGAGCTCGGGCTCCTGCGGGAGATATCCGATGGAGGCACCGGGCAAGGGACGGGCGGTGCCATCGAACTCCTTATCGACACCGGCCATAATCTTGAGCAGCGTGGACTTTCCTGAACCATTCATGCCGACCACACCGATCTTGGCACCGGGGTAGAAACAAAGATTTATGTCCTTCAAAAGCGTTTTGGACTTATCGGGCAAAGTCTTGGAAAGGCCCATGATCGTGAACATGAACTGCCGAGTTGCCGCGTCGAATCGCTGTTCCTGGACCGACGCCTTCTCCTGCTGCTGCTGACCACCACCTCCTCCATAGCCACCGCCACCGCCACCGCCCTTGTTCTTCTTTTTCTTGCCATACAGTGCCGACGAGGCAGATGGGACGGCAATCTGCTGAGCAGACGATACTACTACGGAGGACGAGACGGGAGCGAACGCATCGCAGCTACACGCCGCGAGCGTCAACGCTCCGAGCGCCAGTGCCTTGAATGAAGTCGACGTAAAGGCCATCATGGTTGGATGGTATGGTCCGTTGTCAGCGTTTAGTTTGTGCCGTCGTGCGTCAGGCGTCACAGCCGTCATCACAGCCTTCGGAATCTGGCCGAACGCTAACGAGTGAAGTGAGTGAAGGCAGTGAATAAATGCCCACTTTTGCAGACCCATGCCCATAGATCTACTACGTAGGCTAGTACTACCCATGGAGCGCCGCCAGTCCAAAGCCGCCCAATAACGCTAACAACCCCGTACACTCATCCTGATCCTTTTCTGGCGCCTTGCGCCCAATATTGAATTCAAGCACATCTTGTGCTCAATTTCGGACATCAACAAAAAGTAGAGCGCCAATGGGTGGAGGCTCTGCTCCCTCCGCCACCCGCTCGGCCTTGGCCGATGCCGCCGCCGGAGTAGTCGGTTCCTTGGTGTCCATGCTGGCCTTCTATCCCGTCGACGTTTACAAAACCAACCTACAGGCTGGTAGGCAAGGCTGCGACGGCGATAGTGGCAGCTCATCAATTATCGGTGGCCGTCGAAAACGGAATAAGGACCAGAATGCAGATCAGGATGGCGCCAAGAACACCATCTTGTACCTCCTTCAGTTTCTTCGAAGTTCCTTTCGCGGCGTTCAATACAAGACAGCACATACAATTTCCGGTTCGTTTGCGTACTTTTTCTTCTACTCATGGATGACTGCTCGACATCGGACATATGTGACTGGTGGTACCAAGGATGACAAATACAGTCCCAGCACATCGGCAAGATTATTACTGGCCGCTGTTGCTGCCATGATGAACACCACTCTCACCCTGCCTTTGGATGTCATATCGGCACGAAAACAAACGGGACAAGAAGAACACGACGACGAGGATCAGGAGGGTGATGCTCTCGCAAGTGACGACGAGAGCTCCAACGAAAAGAATGCACCACAAAGCGCCGCCGATATTATGAATCATGCATGGGATGAAGCCGATAATGCCGAGGAAAGAAACGATGAAGAAAAGAAGGGCGACGAAACACATTCGGCTTTGCAACAGAAAACTTCGGAACGAATGTGCTCACCATCTCCAATGAGGCAACCAGGCACACTTTCAACAATATCAAAATTCGATCTCAAATCCATTTCGTCGCTGTGGTCGGGGCTGGTGCCATCGCTCCTCTTGTGTACCAACCCATCCATCCACTTCACGGTATTCGATACGTTAAAGTCTTCTCTTCTTCAACAAAAATATTCTCGGAGCAAGGGAGGAGCCAAGGGAGACGAAATGCGTTTGAGTATGGCCGAAGCCTTCCTCATCGGCTTATTAGCCAAATTTGCTGCAACTATTGCAACCTATCCGTTGATAAGAGCCAAGGTAATGCTAATGTGCAATAGTAAGGGCACACCAGCTCCAAAAGAGGAGAAATCCGATGGGGACCGCTACAACTTTCGGAGAGGCGACACAACGCTAAACTTTGGTGGTAGAGTATACGATAAGAATCCTGAATCCGGTACAGAGATAATCGATTGTAAGGAGACACGGACGAGACCGAATCTCTGGGGTGTCTTGTGTTCCATTTACAAGGACGAAGGAGTTCCAGGTTTGTACCGCGGATGCAACCTTCAGCTCATCCACACTCTCCTCAAATCAGCATTGCTCATGATGGTGCGAGAGAGAATCATAGTTACCACAAGAAGTATGATATTGAGTAGCGATAAGAAGAGCTAGCTACGTAGCTATTATATATATATATATATATATTGCACACTTTCTACCGGTAGATCTATCTGAACGGGTTTGAGAGAATGTTTCTTTTTATGTTTATATGCATTTTTTTTGGGGTGCCCCAATAGAAATATAATCACTAGTAGGGTACGTTGCGTTGCGTCTGGGTAGCACGTCCTAACATGCGTGTAAGCTTCTCAAATACATGTATCAAGTCTCAGGCAGTAAAGACTTTGCTCAGTTGAGAGTATCAGGAATATTCAGTGCTTTGGCGTTTGGCCAGATACAGACACGATCAGGCAGAATCACATCACATACGGGCAGGCTCTTTAGTTGCTACCGAAGGCCTGGCCCATGTAGTTGGTAACGAAGGGAGCCATCGGCTCGCCGTCGTAGGGCTGCACAACACCAGAGAGGAAGGGAACAGATCCAGGAGCGCACTGCTCGGAGAGGAAGCCAAGGATACCGAGCTGGGCAAGACGTCCGTTGTTGATCTCGGCTCTAAGACGGGAGGCCTTCTTCTCCTCGGACATGTTCTTAGAGAACTTGAAAGGATCATACAGGTTGAACGGGACGGGGTGGGGGATGCCATCGGGTCCCGAAGTGAAGTCGGGGAAGTCACCGGGCTTGCCACCGGCCATGTAATGCTTGTGGTTGGGAGTGGAGAGTTCAGACCAGAACTCAAGGAAGCCAATGAGGGCAAAGATCTGCCACTTGGCATCATCCGAGACGGCATCCCAAAGGGCAGGGGGGTTGGTCTCGCTGGGGAACGGGGATCCGTCCATCTGCATGGCCCAGGGGAACTTGATGCCATTGGCGTGGACAATGTATCCGACGAAGGCGAACATGGCAACACGGCCGTGCTTGATCTCGGCGTGTCTCAGGAAGCCGATGGTGGCCTCGTTGGAGGTGCCCCAGAACTCAGCCTCGGCAAGGTTGAGAGGATCATAGAAGCCAACGATGGGGTTGAGCTCCTTGGCGAGAGCCTCAAGGTCAGCCTAGAATATATATAGGTTGAAATGAGGACGAATGCAAAGTCAAACGGTGAGAATTCCATTGTACGAGGAAACCGAGGAACAATGCCGTCGAAGCGATCGGCACGAACAGATACGCCCCAGCCCTTTTTCTGTTAGCAACCCGGACGCTAGCTAGCTATCTGTAGCACCCATATTTTGTGATATAAGATATTCGTCATTGCTGACCGCACTGCTAATTCCACAGCCGCTGCCCTGTAATTCAAACCAACTTGAAGACAAGAGAGTCGAGAGTCGAAAGTAGCCCGCGACAATTTCCTTTGTTATCGCACCTTGGACTCGTGCAGCTGGGTAGCCGAACGGGAAGCCGGAGCACCAGGAGCAAAAGCGGCAGCAGAACCGACAAGAAGAGTGGAGAGGGCGAGCTTCATGGTTGCGGTTGTTATTGGGTTCGATTGTGGCCGGGCCGGGCCGGGCAGGGGGGGGAGGCGGGGAGGCAAGGAGGCGGCGGCCCTCGCGAGGCATCGGCTACTTCGTGTTGAAGGTGCCAAGAGACGAAGATCGCGACAACCAAAGGGGGGAATAAAGGGGCCAAGAACGCATGACAAACATGAGTAAAATTTTTGTGGAGCGTGAAGAATAGAGGGGATTTCGATGACATCGACCTGCGAAGCGGCACAACACCGCCAACTCGTATCTCACATCCTCACATCTCACTCTTCCCTCTCTCGAGTACCATCTCTACTCTATCCACCAACTATGAAGCTCGCTTGTGCTGCTCTTCTTGCCACCTCGGCCGCTGCCTTCCAGACCAGCTCTTCTGCTCCCAAGGCTTCGGTAGCTCTCCACGAGACCAAGGTGCGTGTCAAAAGTTTCCGGCTACAATAGATTTATGTTCAAGACAGAGCCAGTATGTCGGCATTTTTCTGGCAATGCGAGGAGGGCTACATGCGCAACAATCCTGCCCAGTGATACTGCTAGGATGCATTTACCGCAAAAAATGGCGGAATCCGGCGAATGAATCTTGCAATTGTGTTTTGGTCCCTTCGCTTGTGCATATGTACGTTTTTTGTCGGTGCCATTTTCTGAAAGTACGGCAGGCATGTTCCTCGACACTCGCTGCTCCACCCCAAGTTGAGACGTCCACTTGATACATACAAATGACGGAGGAGTGTCGTTCCTATCGAAGACTCATTTCCTTGAAACCGCAACCAAATCAAATTTACGTCATATCTCACATACATGCATCTTTCACTTTCCTCCTCTACAAATAAATGAAATATATTTCCAGGCCGATCTCGAGGCCCTCGCCAAGGAGCTCAACCCCATCGTTGGCTTCTATGATCCCCTCAACCTTGCCGAGGCTGAGTTCTGGGGTGCTGGAAACGAGGCCACCATCGGCTTCCTGAGACACGCCGAGATCAAGCACGGCCGTGTTGCCATGTTCGCCTTCGTCGGATACATTGTCCACGCTAATGGTGTCAAGTTCCCCTGGGCCATGCAGATGGACGGATCCCCGTTCCCCAGCGAGACCAACCCCCCTGCCCTTTGGGATGCCGTCAGTGACACCGCCAAGTGGCAGATTTTCACCTTGATCGCCTTCCTTGAGTTCTGGTCCGAGCTTTCGACTGATACTCACAAGCATTACATGGCCGGTGGCAAGCCCGGTGACTTCCCCGACTTCGTCTCTGGACCTGACTCCGGCGGAATCCCCCACCCCGTCCCATTCAACCTGTATGATCCTTTCAAGCTTGGCAAGAACATGTCCGAGGAGACCAAGGCCCGCCGCCTCAGAGCCGAGATCAACAACGGACGTCTTGCTCAGCTCGGTATTATTGGCTTCCTCTCCGAGCAGTGCGCTCCTGGATCTGTTCCCCTCCTCTCCGGTGTTGTGCAGCCCTACGACGGCGAGCCGATGGCTCCCTTCGCCACCAACTACCTCGGAAGTGCTTGGGGTCTCAACTAAATATTGCTATTGATGGTAATATCTCGCGCTGAAATCGAAGCAAAGCAAGGAAGCAAATATTGTGAAGAGGCTGGACGCACGCGCGCGTCATCGACCGACATTCTTTGGGGGGAATAATGAATGAATCATTGCATTCTTCTCTCGGTCTAGCTACTAGATCTACATTCTAACGGTAGCAAACCTGTACATTTTTCATAAGATAATTCAATTATTTTGAAAGTAGATCTAAAGATGACAATCATCCATGCAATCACAATCATCAGCATCGGTCGGTCGGTATTCAGGACTTTGGTATTAACCCTCACACTACCAGGGTCATTGGTAAGCACTGGAAAATTTTGAGGCACTTCATGCCCGGCCGGCGCGCGACACGGGGGAAGCAAGGAGCAAACAACAGCCCCTCGAGCCAGCCGGCTCAAATCCCATTTGACAATCACAAAATCAGATCTATTTTGATGCCAAGAATGATCAGAGGAGTGAGGCAGATTGAATCACTTGTAAATACTACGTAGTAAGAGGTGAAAGCAGGTGGAAGCGCATACCGTAAGTACTTCCGAAAGAGGTTTGTCAAAGTCACGGAACGATCCGACGACGAGCGACGATTGACGATACATGTAAAGGATGTCAGGCGCCAGGGAAAGGATGGACAACGAAAGTCTGAACGGAAGCGCTGAATCCCACCAGCGGCAGCGCCGTGATCAGAAGGACTCCAACGATGTCCTGGCGATGACTATGACGGACGAGTTGCAACTCACCGCGTTTGATTGTTCTGATTACAACATCGGTCGGAATCAGTACCCCAAGGAGGACGGCGAGGAAGAAGAGCAGCAAGAAGAACCAGACTTTGCCGATAGCAACGAAGATCTGTTGGATCACGGGGGCGATGATTCCAACGATCTGGCCATATACGACTTTGCAACCTTATGCCTGATCGATGCTGACGTCGAGGATGGACCAGACCTCTACCTATGCCACGACATTGGTGAGGCCAAGGGACGGATCATTCCTTACGAATATCGGGTCTATGTGAGTAAGAACGTCGACGACAGCATTAAGGAGCAAGATGGCAGCCCAGTGGCCGTAGCATCCAAAGTCGGGTCCAGTACCGCATCTTCTACCACTAGTGTCACTTCCCGAATAGATACAGTGCGGGGCGTCGAGAGTAGGATCATCGCCCACATTGCAAGTACGATGGGACTTGCCGGCTGCGATGTATCGACCAGCGCGTCGCCACCCGATCCTGCTCTTCGACGTAGATCTCTGAGCAGTACCAACGCTATCGAATCCACGAGGCACCGTCGACTTGCCGAAGGCGATAACGCCGGCAGCCGAACACCTCTTATTGGCATATCGTCTGACCCTATCGATGGCATCGCGGGTGAGTTATTTTGTAACAACAGATATCGATTCGATTCGATTCGATCGCAGTACTTTGTACTTCTCTTTTGCTTTCTTCGAACATTGACTCACCACCGATTCCTTGTTCTACCCACCGCCGCTCTGCCAAAACAGACTGTCCCGAAAATTCCCCATCTTTGCCATTTCATTGCATGTACGTCCAGGGGCATTTGGCGGCGTACTTCGATGCCGCTACAGATGATGCCGCCATGACGAACTACGCCAACGTGATTGTCAATAAGATCAGCGGCGGCATGGACAATGATGCCTTTGTCGACGATAGGGCCAAGCTACTGATGTATGTTCCACCAGAACCGACCTCTGTACCGACTATTGCAACGGAAAACGTTGCAACCGTCGAGGAGGTGCCTAAGGAAGAGATGATAAATGAAGAACTGAACATCTCAAGCCCATCGGACAACAGCACAGAGCCACAGGGTTCTTCTTCCAACACTACTTATATTGGAATCGGCGTTGGGTGCGTCGTGGTCTCAATTGTTCTTTTGTCCCTATTTGTTTTTCTAAGACGACGGAGAGTCCAAAAGTTCGTAGGGCGACCGACTGAACCTGCCAACGCCAACACATCACGGCGAGCAACGGATGGCAACGACAGCTATTGCATCGAGGTCGAAGTGTCTGAC
>Ga0115006_10003639_pt1 | contig 10536 bp, 10 predicted proteins | sample ArcOceMetagenome_3_FD_88943 | JGI IMG/M metagenome (GOLD analysis project Ga0115006, IMG submission 88943) | Marine eukaryotic phytoplankton communities from Arctic Ocean - Arctic Ocean- Svalbard ARC20M Metagenome | ecosystem: Environmental > Aquatic > Marine > Oceanic | place: Arctic Ocean...
CGCGCGCGAGGTGCTGGGGCAGGAGCGCCTCGTGCAGGGCAACATCGACCCGACGGTCCTGATGGGCAGCGAGGCGCAGATCCGCGCGGCCGTCCACGAGTGCATCCGCAAGGGCGGCGGCCGCGGCCACCTGCTCAACCTCGGCCACGGCGTGCTGCAGACGACGCCCGAGGAGAGCATCCGCTACTTTGTCGAGGCGGCGAAGGAGCTCAAGCTGCCGCTCCAGTGAGGCGGTGGGAGCGAGAGGCGACGCGTCGCGTGTCCTCCCCCGCTGCCCTGAGGCCGCTCCACGTCCGTTGAGAGCAGATCGATAGAGGTGTGGGCCGCGGGGGAAAACAGTACTGTGTATCGAGCGTCGCGGGCGTCAAATGCTGAGGCCTTAAATCAAATCACACCGACAGAACATGCACTCCCCATTTCGTTTCTCTCCTCGCTGCGCGTGGCCCGCTCTCGGCGCGATACGCGCGACACGGCGTCGGGAGGTCAGAAGCCCCACCCAGCGAGCTGGTCGTCGTTGGCGAGGATCGAGTTCTTCTTGTCCTTCTTGTGTCGGCCGAAGAAGCCGCCGCCGCCGCCATGCGGCTTCTCGGAGGAGCCCTTGGCGTGGCGCTTGCCGCTCGAATCGCCGCCGCCGCCGCTCATGTCGGAAGCCTCGGCCTCACTGCCCCCACCAGGCGCACCGCCGCCGCCGCCGCCGCCGCTGCCGCTGCCGCTGCCGCTGCCTCGCAGGACGCTGAAGGCGTGCGACGGCTGCGGCTTGATGACCTGCATGAGCTTGCGCCCCTTGAGCGCCACGCCGTCGACGCCGACGATCTGGTCGGCGACGTGCAGCACCCCCTCCGCCGCCGAGCCTGGCCGCACCGCCGTGACCATGTTCTGGTCGTTGAGCGAGACGCCGAGAGGGCCCGTGTTGCGCGAGACCAGCAGCGTGATCGGGCCCGGCTTGCCGCCGCCGCCGCCGCCGCCGCCGCGGGGCGTGGTTGCTTGCGACGGAGGCGTGGGCCGCTCCGGTGGCGGCGGCTTGTTCGTCGAAGGCGGCGGAGGCGGCGCAGACGGCGCGTGGCTGCGATGGGCAGCGGGCGCGGCGGGCGGCGCCACGCCGGGCGGCAGGCGGACCAGCTTGAGCGCATAGCAGATCGCGTCGGGGTCGATGGCGAGGCGGAGCGGCCCCGAGAGGACCTCGCCGTTGACCTCGACGACGGTGTCGCCGATGCGCAGCTCCGCACACGAGGCGGCGCCGCCGCGCGGGTCGATCTGACGATCAGATTGCTGTCCGCCACCACGAGGCCCAGGCCGTGCTTGTTGCGGTGCACCACGCAGCGGACCGACTCGGCCGGCCGCTCACCCGCCGCCGCCGCGCCGCCACCGCCGCCGCCGCCGCCACCGCCACCGCCACCGCCGCTTCCGCTGCTGCCTTCGTTCTCGACCCTAGACGCGCGCGGCGACTGCGCCCAGGCGAAGGCGGGCGGCTTAGCAGGCGCCGCGCGGCCCGACGACGACGAGGCGGAGGCGGCGGAGGGCGCGGCGCCTGCGACGGCAGGCGGCGGCGGCGGCGGCGGAGGCATCCCAATGGAGACGATCCCCACGCCCACCGCCGTGCCGCGCCGCCCCGCAGCCGACGCCTGGTCGTCACCCGCACCCTCCGCCGCAGCAGCTGCCGCCGCCGTCGCTCCCATCGGCGGCAGCGGCGGTGGCATCGCCATCGGCGCGGCAGGGACGGCGTTCGGCGGCGGCGGCGGCGGCGGCGGCGGCGGCGGCGGCGCTACCGCGTTCGAGCCGACCGTCGGCGGCGGTGGCGGTCGGGAGGCGGCGGCCTCTGCGGCCTCTGCGGCCTCCGCTGCTGCCGCCGCCTCTGCGGCCTCGGCCTCGGCCTCGGCCTCCGCTGCCGCCGCAGCCTCGGCCGCAACCGCCGCCGCCGGCTTCGGGCGCTCCCAAAGGCTCTCGCCCGTCTTGGCGTTGTAGTAGTACGGCAGTCCATCGTCTGCGCTGTACTCGACCCAATCGCCGTCCTCGCCGCCGCCGTCGGCCGCGCCGCCCTCCTCGGCGGCGCCGTCGTCCCCGCGATCGATCGAGAAGCCTGCCGCCGCCGCCGCCGCCTCCAGCGCGGCGGGGTCCTCGGGCGCCGCGGCCTCGGGCTGGGCGGCGCCGCCCGCGCCCGCGCCCGCCTCGAGGACCTCCTCCTGCACGCCCTCGGCCGAGCGCCGCCACACCAGCCGGCTGCGCAGCGCGGCAATCTCGGCGTTTGAGTGCGCCGACGCGTCGATCGACTGGGCGGGCGAGCGGTACACCGAGCTCACGTCCGACTCGAACGAAGCGCGCGGGTCGCGAAAATCGCGCTTGCCGATCCAGCCCTGCAGGTCGCCCCCAGCGGCCGCCGGCGCCACCACACTCGCAAGCACTGGCGGCGGTGCCGAGGCCACCGGCGGCGGCGCGGACGACGACGGTGGGAGCGGCTGCAGCCTGGCTGCCGTCAGCGCCTCGGCCTCCTCGGCGTCGAGCCCGACCTCCTCCATGTCCTCCGGCGTGAGCAGCGCCACGTCGGAGATGAGCGTGACGCCCTGGTCGACTAGCCGAGCGCCGAGCGCCTCAAGGCCGTGCGAGGCGAGCCAGGGCGCCGCTGGGTCGTGGATGGCCTCCATACCCGAAGCGTTCGGCTAAGGAACTGTGTCGCTTTGCCAACGAGGCGTAGAGCTCTCGCGCGGTCCAAGTAGTTCACGGGCCCTCTGCTGTGAAAAGAAAGTGCCATGGCTTTGTGTTGCGCCACGCCGCCTGCTGGGCCTGGCCGCAGTGGCAGCCGCCATGCCGCGCACCGTCAAGACGAAGCACACGATCAACCTGCCGATCGAGCACTTCCTCGAGCTGCGCTTCGAGCCCGATCCGCAGCCGGTTCGGCCGAGCCGTCCACGTTTGCAGACGCGATGCTGCACCCTGCCGCGGCGCTGGCGCGCGCGATGGGCGGCATCTCGCTGAGCTGTGCGGCGCCGCGCAAGCCATCGCGGCTGCCGTCCGGTGTGGGCCGCAGAGACGCGTCGGGTGGCCGTGGGCGCGTCGGCGAGACGACGCGGAGGATCAGCGTGACGCTGACGGTCGAGGAGGCGCTGCCCAACTTTGGCGGCGGCGGCGGTGACGATTCGTCGTCGGTGGCGACGCTTGCACCGCGGAGGCGAATGGTCTCGCTCGTGACGAGTGACGAGACCCCGTCGCCCTCTGGCCGGACGCCGCGCGGTGGGGGCCGCCCTAGAACCGTCTCGTGGAATGTGAGCGAGGACGCGCGTGGAGAGCGCACCGTCTCCATGTCGGTCGTGCCCGAGCGTGGCTCGTGGCCGTGCGCACCGCGCCTGCAGTCCTGTGTGAGAGCCGTGGTCGGCTGCGCGTGTTAAGTATGGATCAATTGATAGAAATGTTCGATAATATCAAACGGCCCAAATGCATTCAAGCTCAAGTTTTCGATGGTACCGCCACGAAGCTTGGTGCCGAAATCCCCAGTTCGCGTCTGACACAGCTGCCCTTTGCGCCGGCGGCATTGGCCGCGCGCGGTCCGAGCATCGCCGCCGTTCGTAACAGCGCGTGCTCATAAATCGGCTGGTCGCACGCGGCCGCCGCGAGCAGCGCCTTGCGTGAAGTCGCATTGAGGCCCTCGTACTCGCTGAAGTCACGCGCCTCGCGCCACAGCTGGCCACCAGCCCTCACTCCCGACGGCCGACTCGCGTGAAGCGACTGGTCGAGCGCAGTGCGCATTCGCTCCTTTGCCCGATGGTCGTGCGGCCAGCCGAGGCGTTCCGCGACGCCGCGCAGCACGGCGGGCATGCACGCCATTGCACCGACGACGTCGAACGTGTCGGCGAGGCGGCGCCGACTCTCGTTGCGCACGGCGGCGCACCCTGCCGGGTTGTGGTAGCCAAACGGTGTGCGGTTCCTGATCCGGACGCACAGGATCGCCGCCTGCAGCCCCGCCGCCACGTTGAGCCACTGCTCGAGCGGCCAGACGTGCTTCTCACCGCCGACCCGCCGCTGCGGCGGCCACATCCGGTACGTGGACAGAATGTGGCCGACGGGCTGACGCACCAGCGTGAAGGTGACAAACGAGCCGTTGAGCGCGCGGTACTGCGCGCGCAGCGTAGGCAGCTGAGGCACGAGCGCGTCCCAGAAGCGGCGCATCGTGTACGCGTGGAACTCGACCGCCACCGCGCTCGTCTGCCACGGCGGACGGCTGCCGGCCGGCTGGGCGCCCGGCGCGCATCGGTCCTCCCAATGGCGGCTCCAGCCCGGAAAGACGTCCGGATAGAGGCCAAAGAAGCAAAACGTGTGCGCGTAGTCGAACAGCGAGGTCAGCCGAGGCGACGCGTCCTCCTTGGCGTGCTTGTGCAGCCACTTCATCACCGCCGAGCCGCCCGTCTTCTCCATGTGGTACGAGACGAGCGCGACGGGGCGCTCGGTGCGCAGCGCGGTGAACTTGGCCGGCAGAATCCAGCCATGCAGGCCCTTGCTCTTCGCAACGCTCTCGGCAGCGGCGCCGCCCATTGGCGCGGATGGCGCAACGCGGAACGCGAGTCTCTTTGACGCATGCACACGGGTTCAAAGTATGCGTCTTCAAACCTGTCACCGAAACGCTCAAGAAACAGGGTACAGGAACCCTACTTGCTCACTGATCGTTCCTCTTCTGATTCATCTGCACGTTGTTGCTTGACTGGTTCTCGGCGACTGGTTCTCGGCGACTGGTCACATCAAAGCCGGTCCTCGTGACCCATAGCCCCAGGTCCCTCGTCCCTGTTGTTCGTTTTGGTCGCTCGTCGGCTCATCGCTGCGGTGCAGACAGCTTTGCCCCAAAAAGATTAGGAACCTAGCTTCGCACCCCGGCTCGGGCAAGGGTGAGCCCCTCGCCGCCGCAGACCCCCCTGGCACCCATCCGGCGAGCCCTACCGTCCCCATTCGACCCTCGTCACCAGGCTGAGGCGAAGCGGCGGCCGCGCTGAGCCGCCATGCCGGTCACCTATGCGCCAATGGATTTCTGGCATGTCGTCTTTGCCCGCACCGGCTCGGCAGTGCCAAAGATCTTTCCGCGCGCTTTCGGCGTGGCCATGATTGGTGCCCACCGCTGTCACACACGAACGGCCCCGGCCACCCAGTTTGTCCCCAACAGCCGCCGCTGCCTCACGGGCCGGGCGCTAGCCCCATGTGCTAGCCTGATCTCCCACGAGCCGCGCGCGCGCGCGGCGGGATCGTGGCTGTGATGACTAACGCTGGCGGCTTGTCCGTTTGTGTATCGTGCAGGAGTCTTGGCGGCGCTGCTGGATCACTACGACAGTTTATGGCACGCGAGCCAGTCTCAATATGTGGCACCGCCACGGCGTGATATGCCCACAGCCCTTGTTCAGCCGCCCCGGCGACGCCCATGGCGACGCCCATGGCTCCTCCGCTGGCGAAGTAGCACGCGTTCTTGATCTGCCGACTGGCCCCGGGCGCTGCCGTGCCGTCCCCGTCTCCTCCTGATGACCTGGCGTGCCAAGCCGCCCACACCCCCCTCTCCAGCCCACCACGGCGGCTGCTCCCCATCTTTCGCGTCGTCCACTCACGTGTATGCACGGCCTCCCTCTGCGTGCGCAGGACAATAAACGGGAACGAAATCGACCTCCATTTCTTCCACTCGGAGGCGGGCCTCATCGTCGGTCTCCTCGTCTCCTTCCGTCTCAACTTTGCCTGTGCGCCGTCGCCGGCGCTGTCTGCGCCCGCCCTCCTCCCGCGTCGCTCCCGTGCGCTGCGCCCGGGCAGAACGCCACCACGCCCAACGACGCTCACCCGCCACGCCCCACGCCACGCCCACGCCCACGCCACGCCCACGCCCACGCCCATGCCCACTCCACGCCGCCGAACTCACCGCCGTCGGCGCCTCCTCCCTCCGTGTCCTTTCGCTGCCGCCGCAGACAACAAATGGGAACGCGCCGTCAAATGCATCCTCGACATGCACTCGCAGACGAGATCGATCATCTCGAAGCTGTGTGCGTACTGCCCGTCGCACGTGGACGAGGTGGAGCGACAGATCGAGCGCTGCCGCCGATGGCTCGTGCTCGGGTGCGCGCCCAACCTCGCCTCCAGCCCCTCGGCTCCTCCACGCCGCCCTCGCCGCGGTCCTCGCCCTCCTCCCCTCACCCCTCCTCTCACCGCTCCTCCTCGCGGCGCGCGTCTCGTGGGTGTTGTGGGTGGGCAGGTGCGTGCTGATCAAGAAGCACGTGCGGATGGAGAAGACCTTCGAGGATGAGCTGCGGACGGGCCTCATCACGCCCGAGGAGGTCGAGCACTTCACCAAGGCCGTCTGCAGCTACTCGGTCGTCGACGGCAAGAAGGACCGCTACCCGAGCCGCAACCGGCCCGCGCTCGTCTTCCACATGCTACACCAGGCGACGACCGACCTGTACAAGGCGGGCCACTTCCCCTCGTTCAACCACCACCTCGGGATCGAGCAGGACATCACCGTCCTCTCCAACATCTTCGAGGAGATCGAGTACCTCGGCTGCACGATCATCCCGCTGCCGTACGCGCAGCTGACGCGCGTCGTCTCCCTCTTCTACGTGATATCGCTCCCCTTTGGCACGGCGCCCGCCCTCGGCTGGTTCACGCCGCTGCTGACGCTGGCGGCGTCGCTCATCTACTTCACCGTCGACGAGTGCGCTTCGGAGATGGAGACGCCCTTCGAGGGGAGAGAGAACGACGTCGACCTCGAAAAGATGATCCGGTGCCGTCTCGCGCCGCCGCCCACCCACCCCGCCCTTCCTCCCCTCTGGGCCCCTCCTCCCTCGGTGCCCTCGGTGCGCCCCACGCCGCCGCCCTCCCCCTCCCCCGCCCCCTCCACGCAGGCGCATCGACAAGCACACGTCGGCGCTCTTCTCGTCGTACCGCGGCAAGCCCGCCCTCAACTACGATATCTTCCCGCAGACGCGACGCACCGACGCCTCGGGCGCTGCCATCAAGACGACGCAGCAGGCGGTGAGACCACGCCGCATACGCCGCATACGCCGCATACGCCGCATACGCGTGGCGCATTGGCCTCGTGAGGGATGGGGATGGGGATGGGGATGGGGATGAGGGGAGAGGGAGAGGGATGCGTCGCGGCCTGTCTCTCCTCACGCGCCCGGTTGTGCGCCCCGCGCCCACCTCTCAGGCGACGTCGCTCTATGAGCTCTCGAAACGACCGTCGAAGCTGTCGATGGCCGCAGGCGACGGCTCTCCCACGAAGCGCCTCTCGGCAATGTACGATCGCTCGCGCGCGCGCTCGTCGGCTTACCTGCGCGGCCGATCGTCGGCCAAGCTTGGGAGCGACCTCGGCGGCGTCAAAGGCAGCGGCGGCGGCAGCCGTCCCCCCGCCATGGGCAGTGTGGGAGAAGACAGCAAAGACTCGTTCACGATCCAAGAGGACAGCAAAGAGTCGCAGGAGTCGCACGAAAGTTCTTCGCCAAACGACGCCAGAGCGTCGAAGGGCGGCGGGCGCAAGATGTCGATCTCGCAGAAGATCTGGGAGCGCCGCAGCTCAAACGCGACCGCAGAGAACTCGACCGCCGAGCACAACAGCGGCATGGGCATCGGGCCGATGAAGGAGTCGATGCGGCGTGACGCGCCGCACAACCATGCGATGGCCGCCGCGCCCGCCGCCGTCGCCGGCGAGACGAATCTCGCGGGGACGCCTCGCACGATGCCGTGCCCGTGCTCGAATGCCGCCACATCGGCGCCGCTCCTCTCATCCAAGCCGTCGCCTCCGATGCTGGGCGGCGGCACGGCGGGCTCCGCCGCCCTCAGCGCTCTCGGGTCGTCTGTCAAGGACCTTGCCGCGGCCGTCAGCCACACGAGCAACGCAGGCAGCTCGGAGCAGTCAGAGAAGATCCAGGGGCTCCTCAACCAGTGCGTCAATCTGATGCTCAACCAGCAAGCCAACGAGGTAATGGCCTCCGAGATGGCGCGCAACACGGGCGCCGCCGCGCCGTCGGCGTGGGGCGGCCGCGCCTCCGCCCCGAGCGTCGGAGCCGGCGGCAAGGCATCGGCGCTCTTCGCTGCCGTCAGAGACGACGCCGACGACGACGAGTTGGGCACCGCCGGCGGCTTCCGCCCCACACGCAAGTGGCGTCGCGCCGCGCTCGAGGCGGTCAAGAGCACATCGATGCGCGACGTGCCGCCACGCTCGCCACCGCCTGACGCCGCTGATGAGCTCGACGCCTCAGCAAACGCCGCCGCCGCCGCCGCCGCCGCCGCCACCTCTTCCGACGCCGACTCCTCATCCGCCGCCACGTCACAGGCTGCGCCAGGCAGCGACGGTGGCGGCACCAGCCAATCGCACAGTGCGGAGAAAGCGGAACCGGGCGACCCGATGGCCTGCTAGCCTCGCTTGCTCTGGTCGCCATGTCTGTGTAGTAAGTCGTACTAGTGTTTCCTGTCCCGCAGAGCCGCGTACCCTCCAACATTGTCCACCACTGTCACATTCGGCTGTCGTTACAAGAATAAGCTTAACAATATCGAATATGGAACTATCGGCACATGCTCAGTCACGGTGCCGCCCGGCGCGCGCCGCCTGCAGCTGCGTGAGCGGCACGTTGTTCTGGCCAAGCCGCTCCGCGACGATGCGCGCGTTGGCGCGGCCGCAGTAGCCGCCGTCAAAGTCGCCGTCGAGCGAGCTCGCGCGCCGGAGCGTCGCGTCGCGCGAGGCGAAGCGGATGTAGAGGCTGGTGCGCAACAGCAGCGACTCCACCTGGTCCAGCTTGTACATCTCGCACACATGCCCGCCGCCACTGCCGCCACTGCTGCCGCCTCCCGCAGCACCGCCGTCGAACGCACCAGCGAATGCCGCCCGATGCTGCAGCACAGCGCGGTATCCCTCGGACATTTGCGCGCCACAGCAGAGGCGCAGCACGTCCCAGTACTTGAGATACTCTAGCAGCGAGTCGGTCTGCGCGTCCGAGAGGCGAAAGACACGCTGGTACTCAGCCGCCAGCGTGTGACCTCGCCTGGCCAGGTCGGCGCTCTGCTGAACGAATCGGAGAGGGAGCGACGACGCTTCGGAGTGCGCGCGCAGCAGCGTACTCGAAAGTGGCGCGGCGCTCGACTCGGTCGCAAAGAGCCACGCCGGCTGGCTCACGCGAGTCGGAGGAGCCTGGTGCGTCTTTTGCACGACCACAGTGCCGGCTGGCACCGCGTAGTCCGTCGGGATTGGCTTGGTCGTGCCCGTGGACACGCAGCGCACCGTATTGGAGCGGGCGCCGAAGATCAGATGCGCGATCGCGCACAGCGTCTGAAACTGCAGCGTCGTGCCCGTGCGTGGGCGGCCGTACTGGAGGATCAGCCGAGGCACCGCGCTGGGCGTGGCGGCGGCTCTGGTGGAGTTGCGCCGCGACAGCGGCGGGTTGCCAGGTATGTGGCTCCTCGTGGTGCTACTGGATCGGCTGGCGGAGTGAAGCGTGGTGGGCTCGCGGCTGAAGCCAGGCATCGATCGCGTGTCCTTTTGCATGATTTGTATAAGTGCATTATTTGTTATTTTGTTCATGCTCAAAAGGTATGCCACACTTGAACGTGCGCTACTTGTTGTGTTACCCCACCCGAAAGCATTTCGAGATTTATTCCACCACCTCCCTCACGGCTCGCGCGGCTGTGAGACGGTGTTCCCGAGAGTGCGGCCCTTGACCAGCTCGGCGGTCTCGGAGGCTGGCATCAACATCGGCTCGTCGCGCGCCTCGCCTCGCTCCATCTGCGCCAGCAGCCGCTCGAGGCCGACCGCACGCGCACGCGGCCCGGCGTCGCTGCCGCTCGCCTCGGCGGCGGCTGCGGCTGCCTTTGCGCCCGGCCGTCGCGACCACGTCCTCTCGAGGTCGGCTAGCCGGAAGAAGTACGGACGCCGCTGCGTGCCCTCGACGTCCAGGAAGAGCTCTGGTGCGTAGTACAGCGGCACGCTGCCCGGCACCGACGCCACCTCGGCGCCCACGGCGTTGCTCTCGTCGTCGAGCGGCCGCAGCTGGAAGAGGCGCATGTCGAGCGACCAGCCGGTGGGCGGCTGAGGCAGGGCGCTCTTCCGCTCCTCGAGCTCTGCTGCGGTCTTCGCCACCGCTGGGTAGACGGACGCAAGTGGTACCACAGCGACCGTCGCGGCTGGGTCGTAGACTCGTACCCGCTCGGCCGCCTCGGCCGCCTCGCGCAGGCCAATGTAGATGGACCCCGACTGCTTGCCGGCGCTGTCGGTCTCGGTGAGGTACGGCAGGCCATCCTTGCTGGCAACGACGAACACCGGGACGCGGCCCATGATTCTGCTGATGGCCTCGTCGCGAGCCACCGGCTTGCCGCCGGAGAAGAAGTATCCGTCGCTTGCATAGGCGGCCGTGGCAGACCAGGCGGCGGGAGCGCCGGCGAGCACGTGCCGTCGACGCAGCACCAGCGGCGTGCGCATGGCCAAGCAGGCCGTGCTCAGGGCGAGCGTGATCATGATCATGATCGCTGCTGCTGCTGTTGGTTGGCTGCGCTAAAGCTACAGGCGCGCCGCAGGCCTTCGATGCGTTGATTCCCGCA
>Ga0115006_10003640_pt1 | contig 10536 bp, 8 predicted proteins | sample ArcOceMetagenome_3_FD_88943 | JGI IMG/M metagenome (GOLD analysis project Ga0115006, IMG submission 88943) | Marine eukaryotic phytoplankton communities from Arctic Ocean - Arctic Ocean- Svalbard ARC20M Metagenome | ecosystem: Environmental > Aquatic > Marine > Oceanic | place: Arctic Ocean...
CCCTCTCTCTCTCTCTCCCTCTCTCTCTCTCCCTCTCTCTCTCTCTCTCTCTCTCTCTCTCTCTCTCTCTCTCTCTCTCTCTCTTTCTCTCTCTCTCTTTGATGCTGCCAGCACTGCGCGCATCAGTGCATGATCAGCAGCAGCATGATGCGCCTCACGAGCATCAGTCCTGCTCATCAGACCAGCACGGGTGCGCGTTGGGAGACGCCGAGGGCTCTAGGCCTCATGTGCACGAGCGGCCCAGGCTTGCCACCCGGGCCTCACTACCATCGGTCACGTGTACACAGACACTCTCCACGGTGCGCCCCCGGGACCCTGTTGCACTAATGTCGGTTACATAAAACAGAGAACCACACACGGTCTACCGGAACCCCGGGCTTGCATCTGCGGTAGTGCGCGTTGCCGCCTGCCAAGAAGCTGAGCGCAAGACAAGCTAAGCGCAAGACTTGTATCAGCTTGCGTGTAATCAGCTTGCGTGTAATCAGTTTGCGTGTATCAACTTGCGTGCTGCCGTAAGCAGATGCGCCATGCAGCACCGAAATAAAATCCCATGGTGCAAGTGCTGGAAAGGGAAAGTGTCAGTGCGTGCGTTTTGGATGGGTAAGTGTGCTGGGCGCTAGCGAAAGCGAGGGTGCGCGGCTGGCGGGGAAAACGCGTATACACATGGTTTTTATGTACATAGCGCCGCGACCAACGCGGGCACGGTGGTGGTGTGGTGCGCTGCAGGCAGCCTTTGTAACAGCCTCTTCCTGGACAGCCATGGGCTGCACGGGCTCCCGGCTGCTAACACCGGCTCATGTCGCAGCCAACACCGGCCCATGCTACAGCCAACACCGGCAGCTAACTCTGGCCAATGCCGGCTAACACCTGCTAACATCGGCTGCCAACACGCACCGGCTTGCTGAGAATGCCTTGGAGGATGCGCGCGCTCGCAGATGACGCATCGCCCTGCAAATTCCCAGCATTAATTTCAGCGCCCCGGAGCGACACCTCGTCTCCGGCACTGAGCGTGAAGTGTTTTGGGTGTGCAAGCAGGAAGTCGACGAGGGACAAGGCGGCGCCGTCGGTTCCAGCGTTGTGCAGCATCTTTTCCAATGGCATGCCCACTTGCGCCTCAAGCAGCAGAGCAAGCTTGTCCAGCTTTGCGCTGCCACGCTGCAGTGCTGCACACACCGCCTTGACCATCCGCCGTTGCGACCCTGCCGCCACCAACTTTTCCTCCTTTGTCAGCTTCTTCTTCTTCTTGGCCTTGGGGCCGACAGAGCGCAAGTTGATCTTGTCGTACGTCGCGCCCCTGCGGTCGCCAGTAGCGCCAGCGTCCTGCTGCCACCCTGGCAGCTGCCGCAGCAAGTCGACGTTTGTGCGCTCCCACAGGGCTTGGTCCTTGGACCGGAGGTTCTCTGGCAGGTCCTCTTCGTCTGCGTCGTCGACGGCATCAAGATGCAGGGGTTCCGTGCCTGTCTGCCACGCCTCGTACGCCCCCCTGTCCACTCCTAGATCGCTCCGCGTGTCCCCAACACCCTCGCGCGCCCGGAATGACCGGGAGGCAGCGCTGGCAGGGCGTAAGCGACTAGCGAGGGGCTTGCCCGGACCGGAGGCGCCCGAGGCGAGGCGCGCAGATTGCGGCCTGATGCCTCCAGATTGCGGCCTGCTGCCTCGCCGCGCCTTGCCCTTCCCGTTTGCCTCCTCTCCCGCCTGATTGGGAGACCCCTGAATGGGGGATAGCCCAAGCTCATTCAAGTCGTCGCATTCCTGCGCCCAAGCTTCCTGCGTCACAGCTGCCGCCGAGGGCGGGCGAGCGCCCAAGCTTCCTGCGTCACGAGAGCGCCCTGAGCGGCGCTTGGCCGCCGGTGTCGACTGTCTGTATTCCACCCGCTCTTCCTCGTCTGCCGGATACTGAAATCCCTGCGCCAACGAGATTCTGAGCTCGACGGCTTTGACGACAGAGTCCTTGGTCGACAAGAGTTCTCGGGCGGCGGGGCGCCCCACGGGCTCCACGGCCAGGCACCAGAGCACGTGATTGTTGAGCGAGTCCGAGTAGGCATGCGGCAGCTGCAGCTCCGCCGCGTGCTGCACGATGGACTGCATGGATATGCCTGACTCGACGCGCACGCCCGTGTCGACCGCGGTGCCAGAGGGGAAAGGCACGCGGTGGCAGCAAACTTCGTAGAGCACGCAGCCCAACGACCACATGTCAGCGCGCGCGTCGTACGGCATGTCGTTCGACACTTCCGGCGCCATGTAGCTCACGGTGCCGCACCGCCCCGTCCGCAGACGCCCTTGCACGTTGCATAGAGAGGTGCTCACTGCAATGCCGAGATCCGCAATCTTGAAATTCTGGTTGCCCGTAACCAGGATGTTGGCGCTCTTCATGTCCCTATGGATCACTCGATGCGCGTGGATGGCAGCCAGGCCCGAGCAGACCTGCAGCATGCACTTCCACACGAACATCTGATCCGCTTTGCTCGCCGTGGATCTCAGCTGCTTGATGTAGTCTGCCAGCGTGCCGTTCTCGGCATACTCCATCACGATGAACACGCTCTGCGGCCCGCCCGCGGCCTGGTGCAGGAAGCTGGTGCAGTACCTGATGAGGTGCTCGCTCTTGATCGTCGACATGAGCTTTACTTCGCGCAGCACGTTGTCGCGCTCCGCTCTCGCAATCGCGCCGTTGCGCTCGACCGACGGCGCTGAGCCTGATCGCCCGAGCTCGACCTGCTTGAGCACCCAGTAGCTGCTGTCCAGCTTGTACTGGGCGAGGTACACGGAGCCGCTTGCGCCCTGCCCGAGCTTTTTCACCGGCACATAGTCCTCCACCTGCCCCCCCGCCGCGCCAGGGCCGCCGCCCCCTGCGTCGCCGCCCCCGCTCGCGCCGCGCCCGCCCACGCGCGCAGACGCAGGACGCACGGCGCTGTTGATCTCCGCCGCGGCCTTGTTCGTGCCCACGAGCGACAGGCCGTGGTCGTTGATGGGACGCCGCACCGAGGCGGAGGCCGGCCGGCGTGGCCGCGCCGCGCCGGCGCCGGCGGCGGGCTCCCATGGGTTCGCAAAGCCGAGGTGCGACGTGCTGTTGTCCGGGAGGAAGACCGAGAGCGCCGAGCGCGCCGGGCTCGCCGCCCGGGACGGCGCCGCGGCGGCGCTGCCGCCCCCGGCACTCCCCGGCCGCCGGTGCACCGGGATCACCGACCCCTTCATGGCGAGGGGGCGCGACGCGCTGCACCCGCTGCGCAACGCTCGCTCCCCGTGTTTGTTCAACGACCTTGCCCTTGTCGGGGGCCCGATTTGTTCAAGTCGAATCGAAGCAGGGTTGGGGCCAGCGCGGGGGCCGGAAGCGGAGGAGAGGCGGTCGGGCAGTATCGCAGAGAGCGCTCCCGTGGCGCCGTGCGACTGGGCGGGCGTGCCGCGTGGTGGGGAGCGCCTGTGCGCCGTGCAGTGCGGCGACCGGCGTCCGCCCAGCGCGTGTCGCTGCGGAGCAGGTCACTTGTCAAAACGGACGGTGGACGCCCCGCGGGCCGGTGCGCCATGAAGAGAGCGGCGCAGCAGCAGCACGTGGCGGCGGGGAACGCGCCGCCCGCAACGCAGCCGCCCAAGCCCTTTGCCGAGGTCCTGGGCGGCGGGGCGAGCAAGGCGGTTGCAGCCAACGGCGGCCGCGCAGCCGGCGGCAAGGCCGGCGGAGGGGGTGCTGGGCAACGCGGGGGGCGGCAGGGCGCAAACGCGGGCGGGGTGGCAGCGGCTGCAGAGGAGGGCGGAGGCGGGAGCGGGGGCGAGGAGGAAGAGGACGAGGACGACGACGAGACCGAACAAAAGAAGCCGGGCCGCCGCAAGATCTCGATCCAGTTCATCGCCGACAAGAACAAGCGACACATCACCTTCTCCAAGCGCAAGGCCGGGGTGCTCAAAAAGGTCCCCCGCTCTCCCAGTCGCACGGCCGCGCCTGCTTGCCTTGCCGGCGTCCGAGAGCGCGGCGCACGTCCCCAGGTCCACGCAATGCCCGTGGGCGCGGACGCGTGGTTTCAGGCGGGGCCAGTGTGTCTGACCGTGATGGCGTGTGGCGGGCTGGCAGGCCAGGGAGCTCTCCAGCCTGACAGGCGCGCAGGTGCTGCTCGTGGTCACATCAGAAACCGGTAACATCTACGAATTCTCCACCCCCAGATTCAGCAAGGTCCTCGACACCTTCAAGACGTGGTATCGATCCTCCCACAAGGATACGCAGCGCATCGAGGTCTCCCCTCTTCCTGCGGAAGCAGCCCCATGCATGCGTCTGCCTGTGGAGTGAGGCGCGTGACCGTGCGGGATATTGCAGGGGGCGACCGGACTGAAGCTGAGCCATGACAAGGACGAGGCACAAGATGGCCATGCTGTGCCCTCGGACGAGGCCCATGTGCTCAAACCCGGTAGAGGTGGTGGGGAGGATGGGACGGACGCAGATGGCGAGGCTGATGCGCAACGGCGGCTTAATGCCCTGGTGCAAACTGCAGAGTCCATGGAGCAAGATGCGCACATGCAGCCCGACCAGGTGGCCGCTGCAGCGTGGACTGATGCAGGGTTTGAGGGGCGGAAACGAGGGCGCCAGGAGTCGGACATGGAGAGCAGCCCTGACCGTTGGCGCCGTAAGAGCTCGCATCCTCCGGAGAATCCAGAGTGGGTGCACAAGACGATGGAGCAGTACATAGCGCTGCAGATGTTGACCATGGTTGCCCTTGCTTGCTTTTCTCGCTCATTCGTGCTCGTTCGTGCTCTCTTGTCCTCTTCCTGCCGCCTCCGTGTGATCCCAGGAATGCGTCTGCAACTGTAGGCAACAGGGGAGTGCAAGTGCCAGACCTGACAAGCGCGCGCAAACAGGGACAGCAGATGCAAGGAGAGGCGGCGGGCGGCAGGCGGCCATCACACGAGGACGGCCCAGGCGCAGACGGAGCAAGCAGGGCGAGAGGGTGGCATCCGAGCGACCCTCTGCCTGCGCCTAGCACATCCTCTTTGCTGAGCAGAAAGACGGAAACGGGCAAGAATGACGCGCAGGACGACGGCGTGGAGGAGAGTGAGAAAGCTGATGGAATGCCTGCTGAGCGGACGCGAGTGCCTTCTCCTATCCTCGCGCTCAAAGGGCGGCGGAACGGGCCGATGCATCAGTCGCCGGCTTGGACCAAAGAAAGGCGGTCTATCGGGATCTGGGATTCCGCTGTGCCGCCTGGTATGCGCGCACAGGGACCATCTGAGGCCCTATGTGGTGTACCGCAGGGAGACGCAGCCGCGCAGCAGGGCCAGGACGAGAGAGAAGACGCGGCACGCGACGTTGTGACAGACGTGCATCGACGACCCGCACTTGAGGCCAAGTTAGAGGCAGCATCAGCCTCGCTAGTCGCGCTCGCGCACATGCAACCAGACGTGAGCGAGGTGCAACTTTTAGCCTCGCTTCGCAATCCGCAGGCAAGCAGCAGCGCATCAGCGAGCACGAGTAGCAGTGTGGTCATACCTCGTCTCCGCGACCGCTCCCTGCTCTAGCCTGCCGCCCCCTGGCGTGCACTCGGTTTGACCTCTCCAAGTCGGCTGCTCGGAACGAGATGTCTAGGATGCTATGAGCTGGCATTACCTGCATTTGGCACCTGTGCCTGCATTTCGCATCAGCCAGGCCTCCGTAAGTGCCTCGCAGGTGTGTCAAGCTTGCAAGTGTCTACCCTTTCTATTACGACTATTCACTCAGCAATCCTAATAGCGGTGAGATTAAATGCTGTGAGCGCACGCAGCACTGGAGCGAGCGCTCAGTCCTGTCCATGGTCCTGGACGCAGGAGTGTGCTGGTGACAAGAGAGCCTGATCCTAAGATCCTGCAGTACAGAGGCGCCGCCATGCAGCTTGTAATTCAGCGAATGATTGCAGTGATCATCATCGCAGACCGCATGCAACAGATCTGTGAGCCAAGGGCACACCCACGCATATCACACGCAGAGGGAATGAGCGCGCACGAGAGATGTGCACAGCATCTGCGTGGTGGTGATACCAATGTGTCTCACTTTGCATGTGAGTCGAGTTATATTGGTTTGTTGCTGTACTGAAATTCAAACTAAATGGGTGTGTTAAACACGGGTGCAAGGTCACGAGCCCTTTCCGCCGTGCGCGCGGTGGCTATAAGAGGTTTAGTCAAACTCGCATTCCTTTGACATCCTTGATCCACTTAGTAGCGATCATCTCAAAATACAGTGGTGTTCCGGGAAATAGAAACATCAAATCGAAATTTCCAGCGCTAGAATTTGCCAATTGCTTACAGTGTGTCACAGAAACTGTGCTGGCTAGGTGTGCGGAAATCTGCGGAATTTGTCTCTTTTATAGAAACAACAGGCCTCTTTTGGAAAAAAGTGGCTGGCTGGATTCCAGCTCCAGCCACATTTCATAGAAACTGCGCTGGCTAGGTCCGAGGAAAGGGTTTCTATTTCTCGGGCCCCTGCTGTAGGGCACTTCACAAATATGCGAGACTACAACTGAAATTAAAATACCGGTACATTCGTCGTGCTCGCTCGGTCGTGACACGCTACTACAAACAAAGACGACTTGGAATCAGAATTACAGCCGCGGACGATTTATCAACGACGCGAGGTTCGGGACTTTGGAGACTCGCCAAAAATTGCCGGGGCTGGACGCAGTGCAGCCATCGTCTCTCCAAAAATCTGATCATCGCAACGAACATAATCAGGACTTGCTTTGCAAATCCTTTGAAGATGCTGCGTGGCAGCGCCCGCGAGTGTATATATTTGACATGCACGGGAAACAGAGCATTATCCGCCATAGCAAAGCATTAGTCAGTAGTACCTGCCAGCCAGATGGAGGCAACACCTTTTTCTCCTCAATGTCTTGCTCCAACTTCGTGCGTGTGGTGGGCACCGCTGATTGCTCCGGATCTGTTACCGCCCCCTTGCAAGAATTTGCCTCGATATCCACAGACAAATCTCTTATTCTGGTAACAGGCTGCTCAAACCTGCCCGTTTCCAACGCGGACGTGCATTTGTCAGATGGCGAGGCCTGTTCTTCAAGCGCCAGGATCATGGGGTCATTTGCGCCGTCCGCCAAGCACGGCGAGGATGGACCAGCCGATTTTGACGATTCTAGCAAGCTGCTCCTCTTGAGTAGGTAATCTTGCATCTTACTCTTCGGACGCCAGCGGCGCTGAAGGCTAGCATGACACGCTTCACAAAAAGGGGGCTCATTCTGCAGAGACTTGTTTACACATTCCAGCTCAGCCTGAGAAGATTTGAGTTCGTAGCACACATGCTCCAAGAGCGTCTCCATGTCGGCTTTGTTATCTGCGGACAATCCAGTCTGGCGCAGCCTCGAAAAGAGAGACAAATTGTCGCTTAGAAAACGTCCCCTGTATGTTGCGCAGTCATCAAGCTCTGGCCGCATGTTTGGACTCTCAGCAGGATTTTGAGAATGGCATGACAGGGGAGGGGTGCTGTCGCCACTGGAATTCGCGCTCTGGATATGCTCCGGCAATTTGCGCTCGCTCAATTTCGACACCTGTCGCTCCAAGGATTTGATCGCGATGCAGAGGTCTGCGTTCTCCTGATATTTCGAAACTAGCTCAGTCTGCAACCTGTTGCGCTCGCTTTCTGAGGACCTAATTGTTGCTTGCAGTTCGCGGAGCACCGCCATGTGTTCGCTTCCCGGGCCGCAATACTCTCCATTGTGGATGCTTGTGTCTTCCTTCCTGTCCATCCCTGTTTTTTCGACTAAAGCTTCCGCGTGCTTTTGCTTCGTACGCGCCTCGTCTCGCGCGGCAATCGCCTCTTGCAGCTGCCGCTCTAACATTTCTACTTGCCGCTTCATAGTCGTATCTTTCTCCGCCAGGCTGTCGGACAACGCTTTCTTGTGATCCCTGAGCGCCTCCATCACTTCGCTTTTGATGGTCGCTGCAGATTCCGTGGTTTGCACCTCCTGGCGCATCGCGTTCAGCTCTGCTTGCAGCACACGCTTGTCCGCGGCGAGCTGTTCAATCTTGATTTGGCTCATCACCAAGCAAGACTGTAAATTTTCAACTGTCGTGTGCAGCTGTTGTGCGGTATGCAAAGAGGAATCGACTTCTCTGTTTGCACGATCGAAAAGCCGGCACACTTCGACGTGCGCGGCAACCAGGCACTGTTCGTAGACCTCTACCTCTGCAGCCACGATGCTTTGGCACTGAATATCGAATTCCTCCTCCATCATACTGCAGAGTTCAAGCAAATCGAGCTCCAAGCTCGCCATTTCAGTCTTCATGCGCTCGGCCACTTGCAAGCAGAAGTCTTGCGTCTGTGGACTGGTGTCGCCAACGGAGGCCATGCGCGCAATCTGATCGATGTCTGCTTCCAGCGCTGACATGCCGCGCATTGCCTTTTCTGTGAAGGCTTCGCACTGGGATACCCTGCTGGCACAGCTGAAGGTGCGCGATACCCCAGATACCCCAGCCGTGCTGTAAGTGAGCAGCGGGCTCTGAGTCCGCACGGGGCTCTGGGCCTGCCACGGGGCTGCCATAACGTGCTCATCTGGCGCACAGCCTGCGGTCACGAGCTCGCACACGGGGCCCGAGGTTGCTGGCGCAGGGGCGGGCGGCTGCGGCGGCGGCGCAGCGCGCAAGGCGCGTTGCGGCGCATGCCTCCGCAGGACCACTGGCTCGTCATCGCTGTCCACTTCACTGGATTCCGTGCCTGAATGCGCTGCAGATGTCTGCGGCGCTTGCGGCGCCTCATCGCCGGGCTGCACAATAAAGATGTCGGAGTGGCCTGGCGGTGACCTGTGCGCTGGGCGGTCCGTCGCGTGCGGGACGTCCGCACACGACGGAACCTCGGGCACGGGGCTCGGCCCGCTCGGCCCGCCCGCGCCCGCCTCCTCTTCTGTTGCGTGCGACAGCCAGCGGTGCGGTCGCACCAGATTCCCGGCTGGCTGTCTCCCCAGCGCTGGGAAGCGCCCCTCGACGCGATCCGGGATCCACGTCCGCGGCGTGGACAGGTTCCCGGCGGCCACCATGGCCTCGGGCACCCAAAAGTGCAGGTGGTCGGGCAGCGCCATCCTCCCGCCGCGCGGCGTCTCGGGCACCATTCCCGTGCAAACGCCCCGCTGCGATGCGCGAGCGCTCCTTTCAGCAGGGTGCCGCCCCGCCCCGCTGCCGGCCCGGGGGGGGGGGGTGCCTGCCGCCTGAAACTGCCGGGTCGCCCCGGGCACAAGTGGGACTTGAACAAGAACAGACCTGGTTTTTTGTCATCTAGTAGGGCCCCGTGGGCCCTCCAGGGCGGAAACCTCCGTTGCCCGTGGACCGGCTCATTCGTACCACGGGCAACTGCTGACTGAGACTGCTTGCGGACATTCCTTGACTTTTCCGAAATTCGGGCGCTGCGCAATGGCCTGCTGCGCACATGCGTGCGACCATCATGCTGTGAAATGTTTCTAAAATCTGACGCAAACAACATTTAACAATGACAATTTGCAAATGCCGAGTGCTGACAGCAGTGGATAATTGTTTGCATTCAGACACACAAAATGTTCTCTAAAGACTGTCGAACTGATGAGGCCTGAGCCCCAAGAGCCCGGGAAGTTGACTGGGGGTCGGGTGCATGGCTCCTACGTAGCGTCTAGAATACCCTTGGTACTCACCGGTCATCAGCTGAAACTCACAACTTGGCGCGATCTGGGAACGGAGATACAGTTTGCACCAGTTTTTGAAGTCGCGTTCGTGGATGGAGTTTGTGCCGGGGGCCAGCCCTGGCCGGCGGGCGTACAAGCGCGCGTCAATGCATGTGCGCGTGCAGGTACTTGTACATTAATGCACGCATGCGTCTACCCAGCTCACCCACCTTCTTGCTCCGCCCTGTTGCAAATTCAATCGCCGACATTGTGTTTGGTGCATTGCATGCTGCTTGTCTGTTGCGTCCCGGGCTGCCTGGTACAGCCCGTCAAGGCAACCCGGGCTTGGCTCACTCGCAAGCCGTTGATGCCTTCATTGCCTTCGAATCTTCTTCATACTTCAAAATGAGGATTGTCTGCCCCGCTCCAGCGGCGGAGAGTGTCAGAGAGAGAGAGCCGCGTGGCCACGAGTTGCCGTCGCGGCGGGTAACAGAGTCGTCGCGGCGGGGGCAGAGTCGTCGCGGCGGGGGAAGTCTAGTTGCCCGGCACGACCAGGAGTTTGCGCCGCCACGGCGCGCACCGAAGGTAAACCCGATGGGCACCAGGAATTCCTATTTGCTCCTAAGTCCTAAGTCCCGCTAGGTGGAGCTTCGGGCAACGCTCAACTACCCACCCCTCCCTCCGAGGCTCCTTCAAACCTGCCATACTCTTCTTCCCATCCAATCACACCGCTCTGTTCTGTAGCATCTCCCCCTCCCTCCCCTCTCTGCTTTTGCCTCGGTATGCCGTGTGCTACATGTCTGCCAGTGCGTTGCCGCCGGTGTCCGAGTCTGCGTACGCGTCCTGCTGACTCAGCTCCACCCGAGGCCAGGGGTCGCACCGCGATCGCACATGGCGCAGCCATACCTCTCTTGGAGCAACCGGTGTGTGTGTGTCTGTGCGTGTGTGCGCGCGC
>Ga0115006_10003641_pt1 | contig 10536 bp, 8 predicted proteins | sample ArcOceMetagenome_3_FD_88943 | JGI IMG/M metagenome (GOLD analysis project Ga0115006, IMG submission 88943) | Marine eukaryotic phytoplankton communities from Arctic Ocean - Arctic Ocean- Svalbard ARC20M Metagenome | ecosystem: Environmental > Aquatic > Marine > Oceanic | place: Arctic Ocean...
ACCCACACACACATACACACACACACACACACACACAGGAGACAATGAAACGAGACCTCAATGCTCTCTCTCTCTCTCTCTCTCACACACACACACACGCACACACACACACAGGAGACAATGAGACGAGACCTCAATGTTCACACGCACACACACGCACACACACGCACACACACACACACACACACACACACACACACACACACACAAGAGACAGTGAGAAGAGATCTCAATGATAGGGTGAGAGCGCTGGATGAGAGTCCACAGGATGCGATGAATTGCCTGTCTTTACTACTGTCTTTACTACTGTCCTTACTACTGTCTTTACTACTGTCTTTAGGTGACAGCGCTGCATGAAAGTCCAGAGGGTGCGATGAATTGCCTACGCGCGTGCGGGCGAATGAAGAACGAGGCTCTGGCTTTGACGTTTGCTCGATGGTAGGTCTCTTTTGCATCTGTAGTAGGCCTCTTTTGCATCTGTAGTAGGTCTCTTTTGCATACATTGTAGGTCTCTTTTGCATGAAGAACGAGGCTCTGGCTTTGACGTTTGCTCGATGGTAAGACGGATGTAGTAGGTCTTTTTTGCATCTATAGTAGGTCTCTTTTGCATACTTAGTAGGTCTCTTTTGCATACATAGTAAGTCTCTGTTGCATCTGTAGTAGGTCTCTTTTGCATGCATAGTGGGTCTCTTTTTCATACATAGTAGGTCTCTTTTGCATGCATAGTGTGACACATAGTAGGTCTCTTTTGCATACAGGTCAGGTCTCTTTTGCTTTTGCATACATGTTAGGTCTCTTTTGCATACATAGTAGGTCTCTTTTGCATGCATAGTAGGTCTCTGTTGCAGCCATAGTAGGTCTCTTTTTCATACATAGTAGGTCTCTTTTGCAGCCATAGTAGGTCTCTTTTGCATACATAGTCTATGGCCTTGACGTTTGCTCGAAGGTAAGACGGATGTTATATGCAACGCGCGTTTTCGATCAACGTTTCATTTGCCTGGTATTTATACATGATCCCTACATATATGCATACGAGTAATGGATGTTTGTATATATGTATACATACATACATACATACATACATACATACATACATATATACATATATACATACATACATATATACATACATACATACATACATACATACATACATACATACATACATACATACATGCATACATACATTGCAACACATGATGTCGTCCCGTTCATTTTATGCATTTCTTAAACTCTAAACCCTAAACCCTAAACCGTATGTATCTGTATGCATGTATCTGCATGCATGTACCTGTGTGTCGTATATGTATGTATGTATGTATGTATGTATGTATGCATGTATGTCAATGGACACGGGGAGGAGCGCGATGGCGAAAAAAAAAGAAAAAAAGAGAACGCGAGCAGGGAAAGGCAGGAATGACACAGACTGGTGTGTGGGCGCACAGGTGCGAAGTCACTATCTTGGCGGTGGTATTGGAAAAGCATGCGGACCAGCTTCTGGAGAGAGACGAACATCTCAAGGACAACAAGCTCTCGGCCCTCTTTAAGTACCGCAACAAGTGCAAGGTGCTTGCCAATTCAAAACTCATGGAGTATAGCATGATTTCCGCCATTGTCTTCAGCACGCTGCTCATGCTCACCGAGCACTCCTACACGTCGTTGGTGGGACGCATGTGGGGGGACGTGTATGGATACAATGGCTTCCACGCCTTTTTGGCCGTGGGTCAGATCGCCTGCGCGCTACTTTTTTCGGTCGAACTATTGTTGAAGCTGATAGGGCAAGGGCCTGTCACTTACTCCGGAGACATGCTGAACTGGATTGATTTTACAGTTGCCGTCAGCTCAATAGTGGATGTGTCCAATCTCGTGGTGGTGTACCAGTGTCTGGCGAGAGAGGGCGTCGACCCCTACGCGTGCGAAGGGGCGAGTCTGGTGGTGCAGATGCTGCGCGCCATGCGGCTGGTCCGCCTGGCCAAGCTCGTGCGCTTTTTTCCGAATCTGCGCCATCAGCTCATTTTGCTGGCCAAGATGCTTTCCGCCTGCGCGTCGGTCATCGTTTTTCTCATCATTTTCCTCTTCACCTTCAGCGTTCTCGGTATGGTCTTTTTAGGAGGCCAACTTTTCACACAAGTCACCGACAAATACGATATCACGCTCGGCGCCCTCGCATATTTCAAATGGAGCCCCAACCCGTCTTCGTATATCCAGAGCAATCTGCTCCGACCTGGCTTGCCTGGGCATCCTGCCCGCGTTGTCCACATCGACACCTTCAACTATCCTGCTGCACCATTCCTCTTACAACCTCTATACGGCGATGAGTTGGCTGACATGCTCGCAGAAGATCCGCCGAAATTCGGCCAGATGTTCCTCATGGACGTGTCGTTGCTCAAATCTCTGAAAGCGAAAGAGATGGCGGCGGGAAGCGATCCGACAGAGGCAGCCATGGATGTCTGCGTTCCTCAGAGGCCTGGCGATCCGGTGAGCAAGCAGTGTAAGTGGGTGCTGTGGACTGCGATAGGGGAGCAGCCGTCCGAGGCAACAATCACGTACCTGTCTATCAGATCAAACTTCAACTCCTTCGCAATGTCAGCTCTCACTGTGTTGCAGCTTATGACCAAGGCCGGGTGGCCAGAGGTGATGGCGGTAGCTAAGGCTCGATTTGGAGCGATGATTCTTATCTACGTATATCCGCTGCTGTTTATCGGAGAGCTGATCGTCCTGAACATGACTTCGTCTGTCGTGATCGTATGCTTCAGCAATCGCTCGCATGTGGATTTGGAGAGCAGCAGCGCCCTCAGGGGCCATCGGCAGGCTGGGTTCGGGCTCGATCCTTTGAAGCTGCGTGACAAGGTTATTGAGGCAGTGCGCAAGCAGACCCGCCAGATTATGATTGCAAATACTACTGACTTGAATTGGCGTGTTCGAAGTGATGCTGTTCAGGTAAGAAATGTAGCGTGTTTGTGTATAGGCATAGAACAATGTCATCTACGCACTGGCAGGTGTTGCATATATGCACGTACACAGCGCAAATGCGTGCACACACTGGCTTACATCAGAACGATAACAAACGAGCCAGGCGCTCAGCGCGGTCGGTGACAAGGGCGATGAGGCGATCGTCGATGTGCTCAGCCTCAAGATAGGAGACCAGCACACCGCAGTCCGCGTGAAAGCGATTGAAACCCTCAGCATGATGTGCCCGTCAACGTTCGCGGAAAGCTTTCCGGATGCCGCGCTGGCAGTACGCAAGGCGCTGCGCGATGAGTCACGCTTTGTGCGCGAGATGGCAGCAACTGCCCTCGCGACTGTCTCGCCGTCCGGGGATCCGGATACGATTGCTGACCTGGTCAGGGCTGCGTCTGATCACGAGCCCATTGTCCGCGTGGCCGCAATCACAAGTCTCGGCATGCTGGCAAAGGTCAACGATGAGTATGTCATCAAAGCAATTGTGTCGCGGGTTCATATGGCCGAGGACGAGACGGCTGAAGTGCTGGAAGCTGTACACACCGCAGTCTCCGTTCTTCAGGACAACACTGGCAAAAGACGACAGGCGATAAAGGAGGAAGACAAGGACAAGAAGCAAGAGCACCAGGGGCACGAGTCACACGCGTCCCAGTTGGACGAAGAGTACAGGAAGATTAGCATCCTGGGAAGGCAGGAGCGCAAACAGCAGGCCACGCTCGTATCAAAGATCAAGGAGGCTGACAAGGTGTGCATGCAAATCTGCTCCCACACGAATGTGCATCCAAATGTTTCCTCTCTCCCATCCCCCATCTTATCTCTGCAACTCGCTTCTTCTCTAATCTCTTGTGTACACACTTCACCAGGCGGGAATGTTTTCAAAGGACTATAGGATTATCAGCACCCCAACCCAACGCAAAACGCGCTATAGCATCGCCGCCAGCCGTGTCGAAAAAGTCGCTGAAGAAATGCACGCAGAAATTCAGCGCCTCGGGCAAGAGTCGAAAAAAGTACAAGAGTCGAAAAAAAACTCGACCTACTACTCGCTAGAGGCAGGCCGCATTCAGCTGAAGAGGGAGGAGCTCTTGGAACATCTAGCCGTCCTCCGCGAACCAGATTCCATCTACTGTATTCCGCCCCTGCATCCAATCCGGTACACTCAGGCAGAGAGATCAGTCGAGAGAGAGATGGAGAAACTTCGAGAGAGCGAGTGAGGGAAAGATGATAGATAGGTATGTCACACATGCATAGTATACATCTACATGGTCCCTGTGTGCAGACTCACACACTCCACAATACAACGACATATGTCGTTGTATTCTGCAGGGTCCGATTGCGACTGATTGTCGGCAGCCCGCTTTTTGGAAGGTTTATTAACGTGGCCATTGCCGTTTCGGCACTTACGCTGGCGCTTGAGCGTCCTGGTATTCAGCCGACAGAGCGCATTTTTCTCGACTTTACAAATACGGCGCTGAACGTGGTGTTCTTGGTTGAGGCGCTGATGAAAATCGTCATGCTGTCCTTCTGGAGTTACTATGCGGACACCTGGAACAGGCTCGACCTAGTCATCGTCTGCATTGCATATTTCGATGAAATCGTGACTCGCGCTGGACTCGCTGTCGGAACGGGTGCTCTCAAAGTCCTGCGCATCCTACGGCTCCTTCGCCCCCTCCGCGCCTTGCGTTCTCTTAGAGCATTGACTGTCCTCACCAGTGCGCTACTCAAGGCGGCGTACCCGCTGGTGGTGACAAGTTGCATCCTCCTCATGATCATCAGCTGCGTGTCTGCAGTGACCATGCAGTTGCTCATGGGCGATACCAACCGTTGCACCGACCCGCACGTGCAGCAGCGCTCACTCTGCACAGGAACCAGAGATGACGGCCTGCCGCGCTACTGGAGGCCGAACACATTTACATACGATTGGATCGGTGCTGCGGTGCTGACGACGACCGTTTTTGCTCTGAATGAGGGCGGGTGGATTCGCATTGCTTTTGCGCTTGCCGATTCGACAGGAGAGCATACGGGGCCATATGAGTGGGCAAGACCGGGCGTAGTGGTGCCGGGACTCGCCACCGTCGTCGTCGTGGGCTTTCTCCTGATGAAAACCTACACGGCAATCTTCGTGCAGGTGTACACGGAAGAGATGCGGCGCAGCGAGAAGGAGATGGCCGAGGAAAACAAGCAGAGCCACCATGCACTCACCACGAAAATCAAACGCAGCCACCTGCCCCTGTTCCTGGAGAAGAAGAATGACAAGATGAAGGCCCAATTACGAGACATGCTCGAACACCCTCATATGGAGGGCCTGGTAGTCTTGTGCGTGATCGTCAACCTCAGCATCATGGGAGTGGAATCCTACAAACGCGCGGCTGAGGCGCAGCGGCTGTCGATCATCTCCGAATACTTTTTCTCGTTTGTCTTTGCAATCGAGCTGAGCCTCAAGCTCTGGTGTTTCAAAATCTCAAGGCTTCGACGCGAATTCTTCTCCATGGTCGACTGGGTGATTGTCATATTGAGCTTCATGACCATCCCTCTCATGGAAATGAGCAACATTGAGCTGCCTATCAATCCAAAGAACCTGCGCTTTCTGCGTGTTGTCCGGATTCTAAGGCTTCTGCGTGCCGCCCGAGTCTTTGCCTTTATCGGGCATGTCGAGCGACTCGCAGATTCAATTTACAGAGCGACGCCCTCGCTCTTCCGCATGGCACTGCTGCTCGGGGTGCTCTACTTTTGTTTCGGCGTCCTTGGCGTCGCCTTCTTCGGACTCATGTGCATGCAGGGGGACGAAAGTCGAATGATGCGATGCCTCATAACGTCCGTCGACACGCGCCTTCCGTTCTCCCAGTCCTTCCAGCACATGGGCACTGCCTTTCTTACCCTATTCCGGCTATCCAGCGGCGACGCGTGGTCGGGGCTGGTCGACACAGTGGGCATCTCCGCAGCGGCGTTTCCGCGCGCCGATAACTACCTCGATACCGCACGCAGTGCTCTGGAGGCGTTTGCGAACGCAGATTCTGATGTGGCGCTGGAACACTCGTTGCGGAGTCTGCAGATTGCGTTGCCGGGGTGTGTCACGGAAGAAGAGCTGCGGGCACTCGAGGACGGCGTCACGATAGACTGCTCACTGCCAAACCATTGCGACAGTACGTGTGGCAACGCCCTTGCGTACGTCTATGTGCCCTTTTTTGTAATACTAACGAACGCTGTGGTTATGAAGCTAGTCGTGCCGCCGCTAATGATCGAAATCGGCCGTCAATTGCAGGTTTACGGTTTAGGGTTTAGGTAAGGGTTTAGCGTAGGGTTTAAAGCGCTAATGATCCAAGTTGGCCGCTAACTGCAGGCTTCGGGATTCAGTTCTACGCAATATGTTGTGTGCGTGTGTGTGTGTGTGTGTGTGTGTGTGTGTGGGTATGCATGCATGTGCATGTTCGTTGCATCGCTGACTTGTATACAAACACACACGCACACACACACACACACACACACACACACGCACAGGTGACAACAGCAATGCGCGGATGTAACAAACTACAGTTGGAGCAGTTTGTCTTCATCTGGACGCGTTGGCAACGACAAAGCTACTCAAAAAAATTTGCCAACTGGCTCGACGAGGAACGAAGACGCAATCCGACACGACACAGGTAGAATGTGTTCTCTTACGATAGAATGTGTTCTCTTACGAGAGAATGTGTCACCTCACTATAGAGGAACTGACTTTTGAAATTTTGTACCCAGTGCACTTGATACTATGTATGTTCTCAAACAATATGTGTATATTCCAAGATGTGACATTTCAAAAATGTGTCCTCTACGGTGCATTTGCACATGCGAGTGCGCGATGGGGCGCTGACTTTCAAGGATGGTATGTGCATGTGTGTATGTATCTATCTGTGTTTGCATCTACGTATCTATGTACATCTGTGTATCTATCTGTGTATCTATCTGTGTTTGCATCTACGTATCTATGTGTATCTATGTTTCTTCTATGTATGTATCTGTGTATCTATGTGTTTATCTATGTACGTATGGTCGCCAGGCACAAGCTCAAGCGCACGGAATCCAGCAATATCGACGACAATGGCGACATGCGCGCCATAAATGGCAGCATGCGAGACGTAAATGGCAGCATGCGTGACGTAAACGGCAGTAGCCGCTCGCTCGCAGCTGTGGGAGTGAGGTATCAGGGAGAGGTGAGCAAGCGTGGGCAGCTCAACCCGGCGTTCAAGAGGCGGTACTTTGTGTTGCCGGGCGACGGCACCTTGAAGTACTACAAATCAAAGAAGGCGTTTGACATGGACACAAAGGCCTATGCGGGGTTGATTGCGTGCAAAGGGCTGGTCAGCCATGAGCCGCGCGCGGACTCGGTGCTCAGCACATCCGAGTTCCCCTTCACGCTCACCGACGCCACCGGCAAACAGATCGAGTGCGCGTGCGACACTCTACAGGAGCGCTCAGCCTGGCGCAAGGCAATCCTGCAGGCCTCGCGCGAGCACCTGGGCCAGGATCCGCCTGTGCCACCCGCTGCGGCCACAAATCCTCTCATAGGTCCCCTCTCAGGGCCTAAACCATACCCCAAGTCTTAAGCCGAATCCCCAAACCTAAATCCTAAGCCTAAACACTAAACACTGAACCCTAAACCCTAAATCAGAAACAGATTCCGTCGAGCAGCTGGCACGGAACATGTCGGCTGGCCCCAGTGAGGCTGACGCGCCAGACGGGAAGCATGATGATGAGGTTCTGTACCCCACCTAAACCCTCAACCTAAACCCTAAACCCTAGACCCTAAACCCTTCTGTACCCCACCTAAACTCTCAACCCTCAACCACCAACCACCAACCATGAACCATCAATCCTGAATTCCCTGGACCGTGAGCCCAAACTCAAAACCCACAAACCTAAACCAGGTGCTGTGCGAAGGCGTTGTTTTGAAGAGAGGGCGCCTCAACAAGGCCTTTCAGCCCAGATATTTTGTTCTCAAGGTTTTTTTTTAAACGTTTTTTTTTTTGCGTTGCGTCGAGGGCGCCTCAACACAGCCTTTCAGCCCAGATATTTTACAAGGTTTGCGCTGTTTGATTGGCTGTGTCTGCTGAGTCTCGCATGTGCCAGTCGCATGAGATACATGCGCAGTGGCTGTCGTGTGCATCAGTGTCTCCGAGTATCTCTCAGTATCTCTGAGTATCCTCTATCTGATGAGATGCATGCGCAGTGGCTGTCGTGTGCATCAGTGTCTCCGAGTATCCTCTGATGATGATGCTGTTTATTGTTCTTTTTCAGAAACAAACAGCATCATCATCTGATGAGATACATACGCAATGGCTGTCGTGTGCATCAGTGTCCTCCGGGACGCAGACGTGGTTGTGGTGTGGGGGTGGGGGATGGAGAGAAGAGAGAGACAGAGTGAGAGAGAGAGAGACAGAGAGAGTAAAGAGAATGTGTTCTCTCACACATGTATACACACACACGTGGCATGCTCATGGATACTATACAGAGACAAAGGCTGGAGTACTTCAAGACGCAGGCTGCGGCCAGCGGTCCGCCGCAGGGCTCCGTAGAATGTAAGTGTCATGTTTATTACTGCTTTGTTTGTGGCATTGTAAGTGTCCCCTGCAAGGGTGAGAGAAATTCGTTGTTGTTGGTACTTTGAATTGTTAGTTAGTATGTATGATTCAAAACCTGCATTATTAGTGGCATGGTAGGTGTCCCTGAGAATGTGGTGGTTAATGTACATTCATTCGTACTCTGGAGTGCGCACGCATGTGCGTGTGTATCTGCGTGTGTGTGTGTATGTGTGTGGTGTGTGTGCACCAAAGATGCCTCACGAAACAACAGGCAAGAGTATGAGCGCGAAATCGGCGCCAGCCTTCGATGGCCTCGAGGGCTTCGCCTTCATCATAACGGACCAGCCCCAAGGAGACAAGAGCAGGGAGATCATCTGCAGGCACCTATTCTCAAAAGTCCTCTCTACACGTGTTTTATGCAGTAAAATTGCGAGGGCTGACTTTTCAGAATGTGTTCTGCAGCGTCGACAGTGCTGCAGAGCGAAAGAACTGGCTGCACATGCTTGCGCGCGCCGCTCATGTGCACTCTCACCACCTTCACCATGACCACGCACACCATCACGCACACCATCACCACGCACACCATCAACATACACATCATCACCACTCGCATGCTTCACACACAGGCCATGCCCATTCACACCCACACCCACACTCACACCCACACCCACACCAACACTCACACTCACACCCGCACCAAGCGCACGAAGAGCGTGCGCATCATAGTGTAGCACATAGAGCAACGCATGTTACGCGTGAGGATCACGGCCACGCGCATCATCGTCACGAACCCGAGAGCGCAGTGGAGGAGGGCAGATCGAGATGGACTGTCGACCACAGCGCGTCGCGAGCTCGCTCGCCACCCAACTACACTCGGGCTGACGCAAGAGGATCAGAAGGCGACAGCGCTAACGGACCGCGCGAAAGACATAGTTATGCAGCACAGCGCGGAGGGGGAGGGGGAGGGGGAAGGGGAGGGGGGACAGTGACCGAAGAACAGAACGTGTCCAAGGCTCGGCAGCGCAGGACACAGGCAGAGTTGGGGTATGCGCATTATCAGTCGAGAAGCCCTATGCATCCTTCGCCCGCAAGCACTGCTGGTTCACATGCTGCGGCGGTGGATGGCCATCGGCGACGGCGACAAAGAGGGGGGGGGCAGGATGCGGTGCGGGGGGGCTCAAGGGGTGGGAGTGAAATGTCCAGTTCTGGCAGCCGCTTGAGATCACCAGGGCGGGATGCGGCGAGAGGGAACGCTGCACTTCGTGGGGGCGAGCAAGGTGATCTACACACGCACATGCAACAACGCACACACACAGTACACACGCACACACAACATACAAACACTCTCCCTTTCTCATCCAGCCTACTCTTCATCACGTCCGGCAGGTGCAGCTGCACGGCAGCCCTTGGAGCACACAAATGCGAAGGGGAGTAGGCGTGGCTCGCCCAACCGTCGAGCAGGGGCGCGGGCGGGCGATGATGAGACCCTGGCCCCTGCAGCAGCTCGTCGGAGGAGCCTGAAGGGAACGGGGCCTGCAGAGGCCCGGGAGCGAGACTCAGACGCCCCTCTGTTGCCCGCGCGCCGAGGCTCCCGGCAGCACACAGCCTCTGCCCAGGAGACGACTCTTGTCATTTGATGTCATGCTTGAGTCCGAATCCGCGCACCTGAGCCCCCGAGCTGTTTTAATGTTGTGCGTTCTTGTGTGCGTGTCGAGACATCGATGCATAGTGCGTAGGAACATGGTGGGATATATCAGGACGCTTACGCACGTGTCGAGTCAAAGAGACCGTGACCACCCAAAGGAGACGCGGAAGGGAGTGGCAAGCAGACCCCATCCTAGTTTTCCCAATCTCTCTATGCATGAGAAGAGAGATTTCGCCTGATCTCAAAATTCAAGGTAATTTCTGAGTTCTTAGGCATGCATATGCATGACAAGACAAGCACGACAGCACATAGCAAAGACAGACAACAGCACAGCAGAACAATCAAGACAGGAACAAGTGCATTCAAGAGGGCAGG
>Ga0115006_10003642_pt1 | contig 10535 bp, 4 predicted proteins | sample ArcOceMetagenome_3_FD_88943 | JGI IMG/M metagenome (GOLD analysis project Ga0115006, IMG submission 88943) | Marine eukaryotic phytoplankton communities from Arctic Ocean - Arctic Ocean- Svalbard ARC20M Metagenome | ecosystem: Environmental > Aquatic > Marine > Oceanic | place: Arctic Ocean...
AACAATGTGCCGGCCACGGCATACTGCACCTGCCCGGTGCCGCAGATGGAGATGTCGATCCAGCGGTGCTTGCAGTTGCCCGAGCAACCTGCCAGAGGACAATTGCAGTCAATCAAGCGGTGTATCTGATCATCAAGGCTCATTGGGTTGCATCAGAGAGTGGAGGTACCGCCCATGTTGTCCACACGCGTGAACGCCACCCCGTAGTCGGATGAGACGTAAAGCTCCGAGTTGCCGTTGACCATGCCAACGGTCATGTACTGGCCGGTCGAACCCACATCAGCGGCAAAGTACCGGCTGCCGCTTCTCGCGTTTTGCCACGTTGCGGCCTTGTCATTGGACACCATGATGCCGTTGTAGTACGAGGCAGCGACGCAATACTGCCCATCAGCGGAGCATGCGCCATGGTGAAAGGTTCCACACATGGTCGTGCCGGTCACCCACGCTGTACCGCCATCGTGCGAGTAGTAGCACTGGCTGCCCTGGGAGTTGAAGAGCACGGACATGTCCCCAGACGCGCCCGTGAAGGGGGGTCTCCCCGAGTTGCCGGTCGTCATAGCAACGAGAGTGTTGTTGGCAGCGAGGGTGCCGCCCACGTCGTGCGGGTTGACTGAGGCTTGCTCATGGATGATGGGGATGGCGTGCACAGAGCACAGCCCGACGGCGAATGCGAGCTTGTACAACATCTCTGGTCTCTGCGCAGGGGGTTGCACGCGCAACGGCACAAGTCAGCAGACACGCGAGGTACAGCGCTTCCTGTTGCTGCGTCTGCAAGGCGTGGCTCACGACGGGTCTGCCGCAGGGCGATGGTCGCCGGACGCGCGGGCGCCGCGCCAAGCGTGGGAGCACGCGCGCCTGAGGGGAGTCGGAGGCAGGCCCGGCCAAGATTTCCAACTTTGGCAGTACACGGTACTGTGGGTGATGTGACCCTTTTGGCCGGACACTTGCTGGCCGCGCATCGCGCGGCCTCGGCTAGCGCCGCCATGTCCCGCGTAGCGGCGTTCAGCCCGCATCTCGTGTCGTGCTCGGATTTTCGAGATTCATCTCTGCTCGCGCGTAGTGGCCTTCGACGTGGGGACAGAGGGGGAGTGTCGACGAAGTTGGAGCAGATGGCGAGCGCAATGACGTAGTAAGTGCGGCTCAGCACGTGGGATACCATGCCGGTTTAGATCTCTCGCTCTGGCACCAGCGAGTTAGGAGTCCTGTGCTACGAGGCTCTTCCACGGTCTCCTTCCTACAACTGTCCACGCTTATTAGGTAAAGTACCACCGATGTGCACCTTACCAGCACAGAACGGTGTTTGCGGAAAACGAAAACCTAGACCCCGGGCGCTATTTCTCGTCCGAGCATGCCTCCGCGCTGCTCCAAGAGCGCCTCGTTCAGCGTCTCGAGCGAGAGCGGGCCTATCGTCGCGCTCCTAGCGGTGGCGCGCTCGGTCAAGGACGAGGCGCTCGAGCTGCAGGACTACCGCGCGGCCGCGGCGTCTCGCGACGCCATTTCTGAGCTGACTCAGCTGCAGGAGACCTGGATGTACCAGATCATTCTCAAGCAGGAGGCCATCTACACAGAAAACTATGCGGGCGCCGAGCAGATCGTGCAGAGCATCGAGGAGCTCGTGGCCAACGCCAGAGCGCTGGCCAGCAGCCTGCCGTCGCCAGCCACGGGCGAGCAGGTCAGCACGGGCGCGGGCAGCAGCGCCAGCACGAGCGACTCGCCGGTGATCGCGCTTCTGCAGCAGCAGGAGGCCGCGCTCGCCGCGGCGGTCGCGCAGGAGGAGTACGAGCAGGCGGCCGCGAGCAAGCAGGCCATCGTCGCGCTGGTGGCGCTGCAGGCCGAGTGGGCGCACCTGTCGCTGCTCAAGGCGGAGGCCATCTACACCGAGGACTTTGCGGGCGCCGAGGAGGTACAGCGCAGCCTCGAGCAGTGCGTGGCGAAGGCCGATGCGGCCGTGCGACGCGCGGAGGCCGGCGAGGACGAGGCGGCCGCCCCGCCGCGCAAGGGCGACGCAAAGCCCGGCCGCTCGCAACCCGCGAGGCCTGCCGTCAAGGGCTCCGGCTCGTCGGGCCGCGCCGCGTCCGTGCCGCAGCCGAAGCGCGGCGGCATGTCGCGTGCGCCATCGTCCGGGAAAGCTCTCGTCGCCGGAGGAGCCTCAGCCGAGAAGCCGTCGTCCACGAGCGGCGCCGCGGGCAGCTCGGCGAGTGGCCGGGCCTCACAGATGCAACGCTCCTCGTCCACTGGTCAGGCCCTGTCGGCGGGGTCGTCGGGCGGTCTCGTCCCGTGGGAAGGGCCGCCCAGCGCTCCACCCGTCGAGACTCGCACCTCGGCCAACCCTCGGCCGTCGGCCGTCGCCACCAAATCGCCCAACGATCGCACCTCGCCACCCCGCAGCGGTGGCAGCAAGGCCCAGCCGTCGCCGCCGCAACGAGCCAAGTCGGCTGCCGCGGGTTTGGCTGCTGGAGGCGGCAAGGGGGACAGCGGGGCGGCAGCCGGCGGGCGGGGCGCTGGCGCTGGCGGCGGCCGCGGCGGCGGGCGCGCTGCCGGCGGCAAGGGGGCAGCGGGCGCGGGCGCGGGCGCGGGCGCGGCCGGCGGTGGGCGTGGCAGTGGCAGCAGCGGCGGAGGGCGTGGCGGCAGCGGCGCCGGCGCGAGCGGCGCCGGCAAAGGCAAGTCGGGCGCGCCTCTGTCGCCGATGCAGCGCGTGGAGCTCACCATGGAGCGGCGCGCCAGGGCGGCGGTGTACGTGGGGGCACGCTTCCGCGGCAAGGTGCTGCGGGCGCGGCTGCGCACTCAGCGCGAGGCGGCCGAGAGGCTGGTGATGGCGTGGCGTCACGGCAAGTTCGAGGCGCGCGTGCTGGCGCGCGTGAGGGCGCGGCGGGCGCGCGAGAAGGAGGCGGTCGACACGCTGTGCGCCTTCCTGAGGGCGGTGCGTGGCATGCGCGCGGGCAACGCCGACCTCGTGAAGCGTGCCACGCGGGCCGCCGCCGCCGCCACCACGATCCAGGCGGCGAACCGACGCCGCGTCGCCGTCGAAGAGCTGCGCACTCTCCGGCGCGAGATGCGGCGGAGGCGCGCGAGTGTCGACCTGCAGTCGGCGGCGCGGCGGCGCTCGGCGAGCAAGGAGCTGCAGAAGCGAAAGTCGAGCGTCGTCGTCCAGAAGTATGCGCGGCGCCGCTCGGCGTGGACTGAGCTCGAGGAGCTCCGCGCCGAGAAGAGGCGGTGCGAGGAGGCGGTGCGGAGGGAGTTCAAGCGCGAGAGGGCGGCCGTCAAGGTGCAGGCGTGCGTGCGGGCCGCGACGGCCGCCGCGCTGTGGCAGAAGAAGAAGGGCGCGGCCGCGCTCATCCGGACGACGGTGCGGCACGCGCCGATGCGCCGCGAGGTGCAGAGGCGGACCAAGGTGGCGCACGGCCAGATCGCGGCGAGGCGCGCCGAGGAGGAGCGCGTGCGGCAGGCGGCGGCGGAGCGCGCGCGTCGGGACGCCGCCGCCCTCACAATCGGCCGGCGCGGCAAGGGCATGGCGGCGCGGTACACGGTGGCGGAGCGGCACGCGGCGACGGACATGCTGCGCAAGTACCTGCGCCTGTACGCGCAGCAGGTGGCGTCGGTGGGCGGGATGCGCTCCGGCCTCTGCAGGGTGCGGCAGGCGACGACGCGGCTGCAGACGGCAGCGCGTCGCCTCGTCGTCGAGCGGAGCTACCGGCGGATGCGCGCGGCGTCGACGCTGATCGGCGCGGCGGCGCGCGGCGGTGCGGTGCGTCAGGAGCTCGCGACGAAGCGCAGCGCGGCCGACGCGGTGCGCGCCTTCGTGGTGGGGTACAGCACGCAGGTGGCGTCGGTGCGCGGGCTGCGCCTCGGCATGCACCGCCTCCGCACCTCGGCGAAGCGGCTGCAGACGTACCAGCGCCACCGCGTCGCGCGCGACACCTTCCATCTATGGAAGAAGACGGCGATCGCGCTGCAGTCGCAGACGCGCGGCGGCCGCACGCGCAAGGAGCTCGCGCGGCTGCGGCACGCGACCGACGTGGTGACGGCGGCGCTGCGTGCGACGGCCAACCGACGCGGCGTCGCCGCGGAGGCGACGCGCGCGCTCGCCGAGATGCGCGCCGCCGCGACGAGCCTCGGCGCGACGTACAGGCGGCGTCTCGGCGCCAGGGAGTACCGCGCCAAGAAGCGGACGGCGGTGGCGCTCGGCGCGCACCACCGCGGCCGCACGGTGCGCCGCGGCGACGCCCTCTCCGACGGCGCGACGCGCGTGCTGACGCGGTGGCTCGTCTCGCTCGCGACGTGGCGGAGCGTCAAGGCGCACCTCGCCTCCGACCTGCGCCGCACGCGCGCGGCCGCCGCGGTCGTCCAGGGCGTGGCGCGCGGCAAGGCGACGCGGCGGCGCCTCGCGGCGGCGGCGGCGGCCGCCAAGTTTGGCGCGGCCGTCGAGCTGCAGCTGCGTCTCTCTCAGCCGCCGCTCGCCTCCGCCGACGCGCTCGCCGCGGGGCTGCTCTCGCTGATGCGGCGCGGCCCTCCGCCGCTGCGCGTCTCGCGCGCGCAGGTCCTCGTGGCGGTGGGGGGGCGCTCGCGCGGCGCGGGCGCCGACGGTGGCGTGGGTCTCGTGCTGCGGCTGCGGCCGTCGGCGCGGCCGGGCGACGCCTCGGCGGCCGACGCGGCGGCGCTGCTGATGCGAGCGGCCGAGCGCGGCGTCGGCGAGGCGCTCGGAGTGCCGCTGCTGCGGCCGCTGCGCGCACGGCTGATGCTCGACGAGCCGCCCGAGCCCGAGGCCGTCGCCAATGCACGGCTGCGCGGCGCGGCGGGGGGGCGTTCGGCGGTCAGCGTCGGCCCGCCCGTCGGCGCGCCGGCGGCGGCGGCGGCGGCAACGTCGGCGGTGCCCTGGTCGGCAGTGGCGGCGCCGCCGACGCAGCTGTCGATCACGCAGGCCGCGGGCGCCGCCGAGGGCGAGGTGCGCCGCCGCCACGCGCTGCAGGTGCTGATGAGCTTTGCGCGAGAGGAGGAGGCCGTCCACCGCCCCGGCGACGGCGACGGCGACGGCGACGGCGACGGCGACGGCGACGGCGACGGCGACGGCGACGGCGACGGCGACGGCGACGAGACAGACTCGATGCGCGACGGGGAGGGCGACGGCGGCGACGGCGACGAGGGCGACGACGACGCTGCGGGCGCGGCGTTTGCGGCGCGGCGGCGGCGGCGGCGCGGCGGCGGCGGCGAGCCCCTCGCGCGCGAGTTTGCGCTCGAGCGCGACGCGGGGCTGCTGGCGGCGCTGCAGACGGTCCTCCCCGTGGCGACGCGCGCGCTGCTGCGCCTCCACCTCGCGCCGCACGTGCGCGCCATCGAGCCGGCGGCGGCGGAGCTGCTGCGTGCCGCCGACGCCGAGGTGGCGCCCATTTGCACCTTTGCGTGCTTCGCGCCGACGTCGCCGTTTGAGCCGCCGCGCGGCGTGGGCGTGGCGCGCGGGCGGCAGCTGCGGTGGGTCTCGCAGGGCGTCGAGCTAAAGTGCCCACCGCACCCGCCGACGGCCATCGCGCTCGACGGCGTCCTCGAGGGCGGCGCCCCGGTGGCGGCTGCGTCGTACGAGCTGCTGCTGCTGCCGCTGCTGCGCGCGGCGCTGCTCGGCGTGAGTGGCGCGCTGCTCGTGTGCGGCCAGGGCGGCGCCGGCAAGTCGCGCACGCTCTTTGGCGAGGCGGCGGTGGCGGCGGGTGCGATGGCGGGCGCGCTGCCCGACGGCGCGCCCCCCGGCCCGCGGTGGGGCCTCGCGCAGCGCTGCGTGGCGCATCTGATGGGCCATCTCGAGCGCAAGGAGCTCCACGACGGCAGCGGGGGCGGCGGCAGCGGCGGCGGTAGCGGCGGCGGTGGCGGCGGCCGTGGCGACAACGGCGGCCTGGCGCCCATCAACGGCGAGTGGGTGGTGCAGGTGTCGATGCTGCATCTGCTGCCGACGGCCGACGGCGAGGTGACGCTCGATCTGTTGCAGCCTCCGACCGAGGCGGCGGCGGCGAAATCGGCACCGGCGACGACGGCGGCGGAGGCGGCGGCGGCGGCGGCGGCGGCGCTGCCTCTGCGCGATTCGAAGGGCGACGGCGCGTGGCCCGACGGCCTCGCGCGCCTCGACGTGCAGACCGTCGACGATCTCGAGGAGCTGCTCGCCTCCGGCCTCGCGCGCCGCCGCGAGATTGTGGCGAGGTCGTCGCGCCTGGCGGGAGGGGCGCTGCCGCCGCAGCACCCGGCGGTGGCGGGGCACACGGCGCTCGTGCTGCACGTCGCGGGGCCGTCGGCCGAGGGCGACGCGCTCGCGGCCAAGCTGCAGCTGTGGGAGATTGCCGCACCCGCGCCGCTGCCGCCGCAGCCGCCGCTGCCCAAGTACCCCGGCGAGCGGCCGCCGCCGGCCGTCGCGGCGGCGCGCGCGGCCTACAGCGCGGTGACGGCGCTCAACCGGTCGCTGCTAGCGCTGCAGCGCACGCTCGAGCTGCTCGGCCACAGCCACGCCGCCGAGCTGCGGCTGCCCGCCGACGCCGACCCGGCCGCCGCGCTCGTGGCGACCGACCCGATCGCCGCGCAGGCGCGCGCGGCGTCGGCGGCGGTCGCCAAGGACGAGGCGCGCAGCTCGGTGCTGACGCGGCTGCTGTGGCGGCCGCTGACGGGCGACTGCCTGACGCGGCTGCTCTGCATGTGCTCGGCGTCTGAGATCGACCTGCCCGCGACGCTCGAGACGCTCTCGCTCGCGCGCAGCGCGCGGCTGCTGCGCACGCGGCCGCGGCCGCACCGCAAACGGCCGCCGCCGTCGCTCAAGGCGCTCGCGTCGATGCTGCAGGCGGTCAACTCGCAGCTGCCCGCCGTCGGGGCCAAGCTGGGCGACATCGGCGGCGGCGGCGGCGGCGGCAGCGCGCCAGTGCGCGCGCTGGTGCTCGCGCCGCCCTCCTCGCTCGACCGCGGCGCCGCCGACGCCGGCGAGGAGGCGCTGCTCGGCGGCGAGTACGAGGAGTTTGCTGAGGAGCTCGCGCAGCTGCACCGCCTCAAGGGCGGCTCGGCCGAGGTGGGCGTGCTCAAGCGCCTCGTGCGCCGCCTCCTCGGCGACATGCGCCGCCTCGCGCTCGCGCAGACCAGCCTGGGCGCCGCGCCCGCGGCGACCGGCGCCGCCTCTCCCATGGCCACCGCCACTGGTGGCGCCGCCGCGGAGTACCACCACCGCACGCAGCGGCGGTGACGTCTCTTCTCTGCGGTGTACGCCGTGTGTACCAGACTTTTACTCGTTTTACGTAGACAATGTACTGAAAACTACTTGCATGTCCTCGGCGAATCACTCCGTGTCCATGTCCATGGCTTCTGACTCGGGCTCTGCGCTTGAGGCGGCGCCTGGAGACGACCTCGGAGAAAAGAGGGCGTCGATGCGCGGTTGTCGCATGGTGGGATGCACCGCTGCCGCCGCCGCCGCCGCCGGCTTGGACGGCGTCGCTCGCTGCTTGACCGCCTCGGTCGCGGCGCGCTTGCGGCTCTTCCACGCGATGGTGCCGCCGCCGCTGCCCGGGGCAGCAGGCTGCTGCGCCGGCTCGGCCGGTTTGTTGTAGGTATCGCTCGGTCTGTGTCCGTCGTCGGTGAGTCGGATCTGCAGGCGGCCAGCCTGGTCGATCCGCACCTCGTGCATCCGCTGGACGTGGCCGCGCCCGCACCAGCCACTGCCCTGCGAGGCCTCGACGTGCCCGGACGAGCCACCACCTTCCGAGGCCTCGACCCACTCGCCCGTTCTGGCCGAGACGCATCGACCGTGCCGTGGGCAGCGAACGACGGCGCCGAGGTTCTCGATCTCGATCAGCTCGCCCTCGGACAGATCGGCGCCCTGGTGGAAGCAGTGTGCGTCCATGCACGTGTAATCGCCCAAAGTGGTGCGCAGCACCAGGATTCTCTTGCCGCTCTGTCTGCCGTTGATGGCGCGGGAGGCTCCTGGCTCCACGAACGCGTGGGCGTCGCCGAGGGTCAGCCAGCCGTCCGCCATGCTCGGATGGCGCTCCGCCATGCTCGGGTGGCGCTCCGCCGGCGTAAAGGGTGAGGACGAGCGTGGGCGCGTGGGGGGCGACGCCTTTCCCTCTTCTTTCCTCGATGGTGCGCGTCAGTGATGTGCACCCCCTAAACAGGCGAAACAGGCCACCCGCGAAGAGAAGAACATCTATCGTCGCCTCGTGGCCAGCAGTTTAGGCAAAGCAATGATCTCAAATATCTGAAGCGCACGATCCAAACGCCTTTCTAGTCTGAATTATGCCGCATCGTGCTCTGTACACGTCTAGTCTCGTAACTCGCGGGCGCTGGATCCTGTAATTCATACTTCAAGAGAAGGTGTGAATTCTCACTTTTTTTGGTCGTTTTGGTACCAAAGCCGCGGCGACGCCGCTTCACCGGCCTGGGCGGAGATGGCGAAATTAACAGCCGAGGCCCTCGGCATGGCTGAGGATGTCCTCAACGAGTCGTCGGATATCGGCGCTGCTATGCAGCAGATGCAGATCTCGGAGATGCGCAAGCAGCTGGCCGAGGAGCGGGCGGCGGCGCAGGCGCGGAAGACGGGCTTCTCAATGGAGAAGCTCGAGAAGGCCGAGCGGGCAGACTCGAAGCCCGCCCCAAAGCCGACTCGAAACGTGCTCCAAAACCAAAGGCCCGTGTCTGCACCGACACCGGCCAAGGCGGCGGCGCCGGCCAAGCCGGCGGCGACGGCCACGTCGCAGTCTCTCAAGGAGCAGCGCGCCACGCGCGAGGCCAAGATGAAGCATGACAACTACAGCTCCGAGGCGGTGAAGGCTCGGGTGGCGACCAAGTCGGCGCCCGGGCCCAAGCCCGAGAAGAAGGATCCGTACGCCGTGGACAGGGTCAAGGAGCGGCACGAGCAGAAGACGTCGCACGCGCGGGCCAAGACGGTGCACACGCCCTCGCCAGCGAAGAAGGATCCCTACGCGATGGACGCCGTCCACGGCCGGATGAACCAGCGGCGCGCCACCGAGGGAGCGGCGCCCAAGAGGAATCCGTACTCTGTCGAGGACGTGCGCGCGGCAAACAAGATGACGGGCAAGGAGCGGGCCGAGATGATGGCGGAGCGGCGGAAGGAGCGCGAGGCGTCGAAGAAGGCGAGCGCCACTGAGATGAAGAAGGTGGACAAGGAGCTCAAGGAGCACGTCACGCACATCGCGCCCACGACGCAGTCGCACATGTCCAAGGAGGAGCAGCGGCAGCACGACCAGCTCGAGGCGCAGCTCAAGCGCGAGCGGCAGGCGGCGATCGAGGCCAAGGAGGAGGAGGTCAAGGCGGCCAACGAGCAGATCAAGCAGCGCGTCGAGCACAAGACGTCGGTGGTCGACACGGACGGCAAACAGCTGCTCGCGCACGAGGCGGCGCTCGAGGAGGAGCGGCGGCAGGAGCGGATCGCGCGCGACAGGGCGGCGGCGCAGGAGAACGCACAGCTGCACACGCGCCTCGACCACGCGGGCCCCAAGGTGGAGGCCAAGCTGTCTGGGGACATGGTGGCCGCGGAGGCGGCGTTGCAGGAGCAGAGGCGGCAGGAGCGGGAGGCGCGCGAGCGGGCGATCGCAGAGGAGAATAGGCAGCTGAACCCGAGCCTGGCGGAGACATCAGCTCAGATCGAGAAGGAACTCTCTTCGGAGCTGAGGGCGCAGAGTCAGGCGCACGCTGGGCAGAAGCGGCAGGAGAAGCTGGCGCGGGAGGTCGAGATTGCGCAGCAGAACGCGGCCTACCAGGAGGGTCTCGCCCATGTCGGGACGAAAACGGAGGCGCACGTGTCTGCGGAGACGCTGGCGGCACAGAAGGCGTATGAGGAGCAGTTGCAGGAGGGCACGAGGGCTCGCCAGGCGACAATCGCTCAGCAGAATGCGGCCCTGTCAGAGGGCCTGGCCAACGCGGGGCCCCGGAGCGAGGCCCCCAAGGAGCTATCTACAGAGGTGAAGGCGCAGCAGGCGGCCCTCGCCGAGCAGAAGCGGCAGGAGAAGCTGGCGCGCGAGGCGGAGATTGCTCAGCAGAACGCGGCTTATCAGGAGGGTCTCGCCCATGTCGGGGCGAAAACGGAGGCGCACGTGTCTACGGAGACGCTGGCGGCGCAAGGAGCTTACGAGGAGAACTTGCGGCAGGAGACGAGGGCTCGCCAGGCGACGATCGCTCAGCAGAACGCGTCGCTACACAACGCCTTGGAGACAGCGGGTCCCAAGGTGGACGCCCCCAAATGATGCATTTTATCTTTCCTTTCGGGTTTGGCACTAGGTCATTGGTAGAGGTTTCCGTCGGTAGATCGACCGTGTCGACGTCATATTAGACAGGTGTACAGTAAATTCACTACACGCTCAAAAATAAAGGCTCACTCGAGTGTGACGCAGGAGCCGCGGGGGGAGAACCACCAAAAGCAAAACGAGTTTAATAGCCAGCATGTAGAGCTGTGTAACGTTAACGCAAAAACAACGTTTACGCGTTTAAACGTTTAAACATGAACAACAGTAAGCGGCGAAACAAACACGAAGTTAACGTTGAGCTCTGGTACCTTAACGTTGGCG
>Ga0115006_10003643_pt1 | contig 10534 bp, 5 predicted proteins | sample ArcOceMetagenome_3_FD_88943 | JGI IMG/M metagenome (GOLD analysis project Ga0115006, IMG submission 88943) | Marine eukaryotic phytoplankton communities from Arctic Ocean - Arctic Ocean- Svalbard ARC20M Metagenome | ecosystem: Environmental > Aquatic > Marine > Oceanic | place: Arctic Ocean...
CTACTACGGCGGATACGGATATGAGGAGGAGGAGGCCTACTACGGCGGATACGAATACGGGGGTTCCTCCTCCTCCACGGGCCGGAGGCTTTTCAGCGTTGAGGGGAAGGCGGCGCACACCGCACCTCACGAGTGGGAGGAGTGGACCACTCACGACTACTTTCGGCACGTCGGATCGGATGTCATTGCTGGGGGAGAACACACTGGAACACACCTCCTTGAGACCGAGCCTGAACTCCGTTTCTACTACCACCGTGCTACCGGTCAGACCAAGTGGCATCCGCCAAAGGGCTGGGACCCGGCCCAGGCGCGCCAACACCAACATCAACGCTCTTCTCGTACGGCTTCGCGCAAGCTGCTCAGCGCGACAGATGGCGAAGGCCGCTTGTGCAAGCCAAGTGGCGCAGACCCACCAGGCCCAGGCGTGAGGGACGAAGTGATGGGCCTCGAGGAGTGCCCTTCAGACATGCGTTGCGAGCCGCTGGACCCCATGTTTTGCCCCGACAAATCTTTTTGTACCGACTGGGACTGCAAGTGCTACGGCCCAGGTAACAACGATAACACTACGATCTCTGGCGTCCTGGGCCTCACCGTAATCGACGGCGATAAGAGCACGCTTTCGTGCGGCTGCGGCACGGAAGAAGTGTCGGGCGTAGGTAAGACAAGGACGGCCATGCCGTTTGAGTGGAAGAAGCACAGCGATGGGAAATTGGTCATGGACTACCAGTGTTGCGACGACTATTTCGACGGCTACCAGTGTACCTTGTGGAACTACACGGCCGAGCCTGGGGGTTCCAGTTGCCTCTCAATGTACGACGACCACAAGATGAAAGCATGCGCTGCCACTGTGTGCTGCTCAAGTTACACGGAGGACTTTACCAGGGCATATCCGGGGCCGTGGGACGATGGTGGCAGTGGCCCTGGAGACGATCAGGGTCCAGGTCCCAATTCATGCGAATCCTGGGACGGCTGGCTCCTGGCCTTTAATGGTTATTGTGAAGAGCCTTGGGATTGCGAGCGCGGCACGGACACGGAGGACTGCGCAAACTCATGCGAGTATGCCTGGGATTATGAGTGTGACGAGCCTTGGGATTGTGAGCCGGGTACAGACACGGCCGACTGTGGGGGCTCGATGGGTCCGGGGGGTCCAGGGGACCCCGGACCAGGGGGTGGTGGAGGAGGCGGAGGCGAGGAGTGTTTTGTCGACATTTACGAATCGGGTACATTCATCGGCTCGTTCCACCCGTGGGGGCACGATGAAACCCCGAACCTAGAGTCTCAATTGCTGAGCAAAGGCGGCGCTGACCGGTTGCGCCCGACCTCGTCTGCGTCTTCTGCGGGACCGCTCGACGGCAGTGGCACAGCCAGCTTGAGGATGAACGAAAAGTTCTTTTTCAGAGGGAAATTTGTGCCCGACTCGGCTCCGTCTGATCTGAAGTCGGGGCGCGCGCCCTCGACAAGCGAGAGCCGTCCATCTGCAGCGCCCGACATTCTTTCGCCGTACACCGCGTACGATGATGTGGTCGCTCCGGCGACTGATGCTCCTTGGAAATTCGCGCCCGCACGTGCTGCCCCAACTCAAGCACACAGCAACGTCTTGTCGCCCGACAGTTCGAGTGGCCAGCACGCACATGAGAAGCCCCGGGACAGGGAGGCGCGCGGGAATGCGCCAGGCGCACCAGGCGGTAAGGACCATGATTGAGCTCTTTGCGCCTACTTTTGTTCGCAAGCTCTTGTCTCGTATGCCGCTGTTGCTGATGGGGTCTGCGTGTGTGCAGGCAAAAAGGCGCGTCGAGAAGCTGAGAAGCTACTGCGGCAGAGCAGCGAGCAGGATGACGACGTGCCGACGCTGGGCAGCGTGCACAGCCACAGTCGGCGACTCCTGACGACCAACAGTTCGAATTCGACTGTATTCAGCGACGCTCAAATGGTCGGTGCGGTCAAGGGAACACTGTCTTTCCGCTTTGATACGACGAATGGGGGGGGCTACGGAGGTGGGGGGTCGACGGGTTTCCCCCCCGACTGGTGTTACACAGAGCCGAACGAAGACAACGCCCCCGATCCCGTCTACACGATCGTGCGAGGGTGGATTCTGAAGCTTATCAATGATGACGCCACGGTCGACCCCGAAGGAAAAGATCCGTACGCAGAGACCGCCATTACGGTCGCCAGGGTGGGGATACCAGAGCAGCCTCAAAACGGCGAACAGATGTGCGAAAACCACGGCTATGACGAACAAACCTGCAATTCAATTGGCTGTTGCCATTTCGATGCATACGATCAGGGTTGTTGGTCTGACGTAGGCACGGGGCCGTGTGTGGACACAGCTAGCTGTGACGCTACTCTGGAAATCAGTGTGACACTGGTCGAGGCAGATCATCGAAACAAGGTCGTGGAATTGCTCAGTAACGACCTTCTGTCCAACCCCGCGAACTGCGGCGATTACGGAATGTCTATGGCGTGCACCCAATTCCCAGGAGACGTGGACCACACCCAAGCGCACAGCAGCTGGGACGTACTTCCGTATGTCGTCTACTGCGGCGACGGTATTCTGCAGGCAGACACCGAGCACTGTGACGAGGGCGCAGAGATGAGCGATTTCTCGTCGTGCAACCAGTGCCGCTGCAACTCCAACGGGTATGAATATGACGCAAGCACGGGGAAATGCGTGTGCACTACCAGTCAGCCCAATCCGTTGGTAGATGCTGTCGAGACGTCGTCTGTACAGGGTGCGGAGAACAATTTAGTCTTCGCGGTGCAGCTTTCAGCAGGGGTGGCCGGCGCCCGCCTAAGCCGGGTCGGGCAGCCCAAGTTGCCTTCACCGGTCATCGTCACCATCTCTGGCCTCCAAGGCGCGACGCCCGCTGAGAGTGAACCAGGAGTGGTTTCAATCGCATGTCAACACGCGATGCCGGATGCTCTTCGCTCGCCGCTCGGGTCAAAGTGGGAGAGAATCGTCGATGACGCCTTGCCAACGAACAGCACCTTTGAATTTAACAACCCGACGCTCGCTGAGGCTCTGGCGAGGGGCCAGATGGCATTTACCACAGAGGAATTAGACACATTTCAAATCTCCGATCTGTCTTGCAGCAGCTATATCAAATTGTGTCGATTAAAGTGGGAGAGGATTGACGAGGCCGATTTACCGAATGGCACTGAAGTTCACAACCCAACTCTGGCTGCAGCCCTTGCAGGCAAGACAGAGTTTACCAAGACGGAACTCGACGCATTTCAAGTCTCCAATCTTTCCTGTAGTAGCTACATCAATGTCAGCAACATGTACTATAAACCAGCTGGCGATTACTATAAACCAAGTGTGGACGCTTGGAGTAATTGTCACGCGAGCAATGGGTGCGGGCTGGGCCTCGCCCAGCGCGTGCAGCAAGGGAACGATACTGATTGGCGGTATGGATTTGCCGAATGGGATCAGAGTGCTGGTGAATTAAAGTTTGTGGTGTTGGAAGCATTGGATGGGAGTGGCTCAAGCGAAATGCGGACATTTCACCTCAGCTTCACGGTAACGAATGCGGACAGCGTTCAGGATAGGAGGCGCCCTGAAGTCTCTGTCTGTGCTCAGAGGGCCGCAAATACTGGTTCGAGCTACACAAACCTAGGCCTGTACGATGCTGAGAATGTCAGAGGAAATAATCCGTTGTCTGATACCGGCTACATCCTCGGTGCCACTTGCAGGAGGCGAGACAGTTCGAGCGATCCGCTGGCGCTCGAATTCCGCAAAGATGTTCGTGTTGATGGTGTCACTGCGAATCGTGCTGTTCTGAGAGTGACGGTACCAGGAGGATCCATGCCACCAAACTCTGAGCTTATTCTTTGTGGAGAGGAGTCTGAAGTTGATAAAGGTCTAGTGAGAGGGATGGACCGTCGGATCCCTTTCAAGGAAAATGGCGACATCGAGTCTGTACTGGCGGGAAAAGGAAATACAATGGTCGAATTGAGATTGCAGGACAAAGACACCAAAGATAAAGTGTCGCTCCAGAGCGGTGAGATTGCGTTGGAAATTGCAGTAGACACGCCGCAGGTGCGGGTGAGGGGTGGTTGTTACACACCCGAATCAAACATAGTTACGGTGTGCTTAGGAGGCTACGTAGGTCTGTACAAATACGACGATTCCGGGAGGCAATCAGGGTCAGGCGGGACCGGATGGGTATTCGTTTCAGATGACAGACAAGTTGATCTGCAGGCCCCACTTCCGGCACATAATTCGCGCACTTACACTAAGCTCACTTCAAAGTTGCTGGGGGATGTGTCTGCCTCATATGCGGTTTTTACCACTCCCCCCTGTAATGACTACAAGGGCTCGGGCCGGGCGGGCGGCGACAAGGTGTGCTTGGATGATGCTCAAGGGAAAGCGAAGGCATTTTTGGGCGGGGGTACAATCTCAAAAATGCCGTCGATCGACAAGACCTCGCGGCCGGCAGTCGACAGCCAGAGTGCGATGGACGTCTATTTGAATTCGATGGCAGGTGAAGACGTAAAGTACCTGCCGAGAAAATCATGGCAGAAGGTTGACTTGACTAGGTGGAACAAAGTGCTGCCTGCCCGCTTTGGGCATGCCACAGCCACAGTGTCAGGTTCGCGTGTGCTGATTTACGGTGGCATCGGCTGTGCATCCATGGACGTGCAAAACGCTTCATCTTCGGGATTCTGTCTCCAAGGAACCGTCTTGAATGACCTCTGGGAATTTGACCTTTTGAAGTGGAGCAAATCTGGCAGTCCGCTGGAACTCCTAAATCTTAGCCCTGTACTTGATGGCCTTGCTGGTCCCTCTATGATTGTTCTTCCAGGCGAGGACCATCGCGTCCTGACCTTTGGCGGGGCGAGCATATTGTACCCGCTCATGGAATTGATGAAATCGAAACAGGAAAGGACAGACGGCAGATTTGAATACCGCGAGCTGGAATTCCGAGCTTCCAAGGTAACCAGCAAGTCTTTGGATACGTTTTCTTCCATCTCATCTGGGTCAGTGGCGAGCAATGCGACCCACATTATGCTCGTCGCTGGCTACCTGGGAAATACGCGCACGCAAGCTGTGCACACGTACGAAGTCGAAGGCTCGTCACCAGAATTAGCTCTCAAATCCATGCTCATCCAGGCCACGGGGCCTGATGCACGCAGCAAGCCCGGCCTCATCAAGCCCGACGGCACCACCCTTCTAATGTATGGCGGAATCGTGAAAGGCAATGTAGGTGGCGTGAAGACACAAGCCGCGTTGGGCGACCTCTGGGAATTCGACCTCAACACGCAAGCATGGAGCAGGGTACACGACACGTTGACGAATGAGGATTTCACCCCGCGTGCCTTTGGAGCTTTCGGGTCTTTCGAATCGGATGGTGAGACATTTGTATTCACATTCGGGGGTCTCTTGAAGGGCTTCCACAGCGTTGACACCTTCAGGGGTGCACTCCCAGACGGGCTTTATCAGGTGAGCGACAAAGGAATGGTCTATATGGCCTCTTTCCGCAACAGCAAGGATCCATGGATAAAAGAGTCTTGGAGTGAGGTCCGTGCCAAACGAAATTTTGATGGCATGGAGTGCTCTCAGGCTTGCCGCACGCACGAGAAATCATGCCCGGAGCGAGACCGGGGAGTTGGGTGCAAGCCCCAAGCACGCGCTTTTCAGACCATGGATCCTGGTCATTTTGTTGCGGGCCGACAGTCAATGATCATGTTCGGAGGACTGGATAGGGAGGGAATGGCGCTTGGTGACTTGTGGTACATGGACGTGGATGCTACAGAATATCTTGACCTCAAGTATATTGTGCCGTGGTACGAATTTCGCTCGAATGAATGGTGCAAACCCAGTGCATCGAGCAAGTGTCTGCGCGCATTGTGCCAGAGCCGGACAGGCCCCGCCAAACCTGCGGCAGGCGACGCAACAAGACGCAGTTACTGTTATGACGATACCGTGGGAGACGGCGATAACACGTACAGATACGACAGACAGTGTGAGGCCGTAGGCGATTCGACCTATGAATGTGCAGCGCCTGGGAAGCGGCACGGACATTCGTCCGTCCCCGTTCGCATTGAAGGCGATACCACAATGCTGCTGATTGTGGGAGGCGAACGCGACGACTGGGGCGAAAATTCAGAGTCTCTCACCATGGATGTCCACATTGCCTACTTCACGGCGGCCTTTGGGACTTGGGCCAAGGTGTATACGATCGACAAAAATGGTGTTGAGTGCCCGAGTGGTGCGTGGGGAAGCATTGAATACAAATGGTGTCCACAACCCCGACGGGATGCTGCTGTCAAGATGATGGGCAACGACGCGTCCAGTAACGGTAGGCTACTCATGTTCGGAGGTCTGGCAGCAGGTGAAGGGATGACGCAGTCCGTTGGCAGGGCCTATCTCAAAGGACTGTCACAGGCCAACGTGGTCGGGCTCAATGACCTGTGGTACCTTGATCTCGCGCCTATCACTATCGAATGCGTCAGTGGTGCGAAAGCGTGCACGCCCCTACAGTGGATTAAGATCGATGTCCCTGGCGAGAAGCCGGCAGGTAGGTGGGGACCCGGCATGGTTCTCGACCTATCCGATAATCTCTACATCATAGGCGGGAGCACGTTCGACAGTGCTTCGCAGCAGTTCAAGGTGCTCAACGACATCTATATCTTCCAGCTGCGTGATCCATATTACAAATACTGCTCAGCCACAGGTTCAGGCCTGCAAGCTGCGGTCGCTGGCAGAAAAACCCCCTTTTATCTGCAGTGTCGTGATGCCTTTGGGGAGCCCTCCGCCTCCGCCTCCTTTGCCGTGGACATTGTTGGGCAGGAGCAACAGCCCACCATGAAACCGGCTCCAAGGCCGGACCCAAACGAAAAGGGTTTGTACTCCTGCACGTTCACACCGTTTGTAACGGGCCAGTACGAAGTAAGAATTGCTGTCGGCCGCGGGGGGAGTGACTACATGGACCTCATTGAAGGCCTTGACCTGGAGCCAGGTAACAACGAGCACGAGTTCACGTTCATGGCCGGAGGCACAGGACAGGTAATCGAGCGCTCGCAAAAGGTGTTCCTCTTGTCAGTGGAGCCGGGAGATACCAACGCCCAAGCGTCAGAGGCAGTGGGCGACTATATGACTCGAAGTACTGCCGGCGCAATCGGATCATTTCTGGTCACAGCCAAAGATACGTTCGATAATCGAAGACCTGGTGGCGATGCCATCACATCGCTCATGAGGCTGTGGAATGAGTTCCAAGACCAAGCATTCAGTGAGTCTGCTATGCCGGAGACAGGCAGCGTACTGGATCAGAAGGATGGATCATATGAGGTTACCTACCGCATCACAAAGGCGGGCATGTACCGACACCAGGTCTCATTGGTAGGCACTGTGGGCGGCGGTACTCCTGTGTATCTGTTTGTTTCATCCGACGTTGCTGATGTATCCCGAACGTACGTGTATGGCGAGCTGAGAAAGCTGGAAACGGGGACAGCATCGACCGTATTTGTTCAGACGCGTGATAAGTATGGCAACCATAGGCGTCCAGAATCTCCTTACGATCCCTTGAATCCTTGCGTGGGGTAAGCTGCTCCCCTTTTATCCCCCCACCCTTTCCCCTGCATCCTTTGCCGCACCGTGCTTATCGAAGGAAGGAGCCACGCGAGATGTCGAGCGCATTTCACGAGATGTCTAGCGCGTGCGGCGAGGTCTTGTGAGATGTGTAGCGCTTGTGGCGAGATCGTACAAGTGGTCAAGCGCATCTCGCGAGAGGTCTAGCGTGTGCGGCGAGATCTTGCGAGATCTTGTGAGATCTTGCTAAATGTCTAGCGCGTGCGGTGAGATCTCGCGAGATGTCTCGCACACGCGGCGAGCCTCCTCCCCTCGACCCTGACAAGCACTCTCGCCGCATGCGCTAGGTACCCTATTCTGGAAGGCACTTGTGACCAAGAGATCAAGTACGAGCTCTGCAAAACTGAACATGGGCAGGGCTTTGTGGAGCCCTGTCCTGATGGGTTCGTTGAGAACAGCGTCGGTCTGTCACTCGCGTACCAAGTTGGCCCAGACAACAAAGCAATGTGGGAAGATTGTGCGACACGAGAGCCGGGCGGCATCGGGGAATCGCGAGCGGGGCGGTACCCGTGTGGAGAACCATATTACGGTCTCTACAAGATCACCGTCTACCCCTTCATTGCTGCAGGCTACATTCCCATGGTCTACCAGAATGGCCAGTATGTCCAGTGCTACTTTGACTCAAGTGGCGATGCAGAGAATGGAGAGTCCTCCCTTATGGGAACTCTCGATGCCGACCCAGGCTGGGAGCTTGCCAATGCCTGTGCCGAAATGAACCAAGCGTCGACAGGGCGGCGCGGCATGGCAGGCTGGGCCACCAGAAGAGGAGGCAGTTGGAGCAGTATAGAGCCGATGGGGGTGGTGAGCGTTAAGGATCGTGCTGCTCTCAAAGAGGAATACGAACTGGGGCTGAGTGAGTTTGGAGTGCCTGTTGGCTCTCGACGAGCCGTGTCGGGGATCTCCTGGGCGGACACCCAAATCGAGGTCAGGCAGCAGTTCCAGCCGCCCGACACGAAGCACCTGAAATTTTGGGTGGTAGGAGGTCCCGTTCTCTGCTTCTTCGCTGGGCTCTTCTGCGCCATCATCCACGCCTGTTGGGACTTCTACGAGCACAAGCAAGACATGAGAATTCATGTGAGCGCTGGCCCTTCTTTGCATGCTCCCGCATCCGCAAGAGCCTAGTGTGCGTCCGCTTGCACATGCGCGTTGAACTGTTGTTTGTGTGGCAGGCGCTGGTCGAAGAATTGCAAGATGGAGAGAAGTCGCACGAGGAAGAGACGGATGTGGGAGCAGTCGTAGACGGGGGAGAGAATGCGCCGCTTGACATGGTCGTGGAGGAGGTGGAGGATTCATGTCCGGAGTGCAACGGCGCCGGCTGTGACTCTTGTAAGGGCAGGTACCGTTCTTTTGCGCTTAAATTGTGACTGTGCGATTTGCAATCCGTGAGGGTGGGGCTACAGGTCCTTGCGTTGCACCGCCCGCGTCTGCTCGCTGGATGCATGCATGCACGTGTGCGCACAGCTGACAGGAGAAGGAACAAACACAGAACGTGCCCGTTATGTCACAACATTCTCAAAGTTGGTGCGAACATTTGCCTTCACTGTGGAGATTCGGCATCCTCGGCACATGTTGCGGAACCTGCACCACCCAAGCTCCTGCCTGCTGCATCACTCCGTCACTCGTGCGTTCCTCCCTGTGCTGTTCCCTGCCAGCGCTCTACATGAGCTCGTGAGTTGCGTGGAGAGAAGCTGCTGACAGTTGCGACACTCGCACTAAGCGCCACGCATCACTCATACCAAAACTTTCGTTGCTCATGTATTGCGTGGCCCACAGGACACTACCACCCATAACGCCGTCGACCAACGGACCACCCATAACGCCGTCGACCAACGGACACACTCCAAGGGACTCGGATGTTGGCAAAGTGCGAGCCAACGGACACACTCCAAGAGACTCGGATGTTGGCAAAGTGCGAGCCTTCACAGAATTGACACCGCTTTCCGGTGGCGATTCTCTGGAGGTAAGCCAGACGCTGGACATTGGAATTGAGCAACGGATACCCGAGGCTCTTTCGCCCTCACCCCCGCCGTTGCCCGCCGAGTAGTGCCCGATGAGTAGTGTGAGACACCACGAGCCTTTCAGCAAATGGCATATCACATGCAAAATATGTAAACGTATGTGCACATGTATGCGTGCATGTACTTGTATATGTATGTGTATATTTACATGTACATGTATATGTACATGTACATGTACCTATATATACATGTATATGTGTGTCAGTGTATATGCGTGTGTGTGTGTGTGTGTGTGTGTGATGCAGTCAAAGCAGCCAGTACCAGCCACGCAAGACGGGCTTTCATTTTATCCCAAATTCTTATGTACTTGTGTGTGTGCGCGCGCACGCGCGTGTACGCGAGCGCGCACAAGCTTCTGTGAATGGTTTTTCTCACGGAATGACAACTTCGCAAGCACGCGCATTCTCTTGTTGTTGTTCCATATTTTTTTGCTGGTATGTCATGGACAAGCAAGCCAAGTTTCAATGCACGCTTAAAACAATGTAATAATAATAAATTTTGCCCCCCAGTCCTTGCAGCCCCCCTGCGAATAGAGCTGCGTGACGCGAAGACTACGACCATCACAATGAGTGACTTGTTCAGCGCAAAAATCCTCCCCGCTCCCTCCTCCTTGACCTGCCCAACCTTCATCATCCTCCTCCTCCTCCCCTTCCCCCACCGGATAGAATTGCGTGACGCGAAGACTAACTAGGATTTAAGATGCAACATCTGTCAACCGACTGCGCACGGACAACGGGACCCTGGTTAAGGACATGATCTCCTAATATGGTCTCTCAGAGAGAGAGAGAGAGAGAGCGCGCGCGCGCGAGAGAGAGAGCGAGAGAGCGAGAGAGAGAGAGAGCGCGCGCGCGAGAGAGCGAGAGAGCGAGAGAGCGAGAGAGCGAGAGAGCGAGAGAGCGAGAGAGCGAGAGAGCGAGAGAGCGAGAGA
>Ga0115006_10003646_pt1 | contig 10529 bp, 13 predicted proteins | sample ArcOceMetagenome_3_FD_88943 | JGI IMG/M metagenome (GOLD analysis project Ga0115006, IMG submission 88943) | Marine eukaryotic phytoplankton communities from Arctic Ocean - Arctic Ocean- Svalbard ARC20M Metagenome | ecosystem: Environmental > Aquatic > Marine > Oceanic | place: Arctic Ocean...
CGCTCGCTCGCTCGCTCGCTCGCTCGCTCGCGCGTGTGACGCACGCACTTACGTACACATGCACACGCACACACGTCGCAAAGCACATACGTAACGCGTGTAAACATACACGAGCAAACGTTCTTGAACCACCGCCGTGGTGAGGATCTCGCGCAAGGTTATAGATTTGATTTGTTCCGACCCTTGTACATGTGTGATTGTGTATGGTTGCAGCCGGAAGACGATGTCAAGGCGATGGATCCCTCCGACCGCCGCAAGAAGTTCTTGGCAGGCTCTACCTCAATGCTATCGAAAAAGAACGGCCCAAGCTCCACATTCGCCACCCTTCAGCACCTGCCTCTGGTGGCTGAGGAGTCTGCAGGTTCAATCTGTCATGATCACTATGTGCTAGTCGTGTCGGACACAAGATCAAATGCAATTGCGAATTCCAGCCCGCGCAACATTCATGACATATACACGAGCCCCCGTTGGATCATTGACCCCACTCCCTATGCCCTGCCCCCGGTCCTTGGATATGAATCCCTTATACTCTTGCATTGCGAAGATGAAAAGACACGGATCCAGAGCAGTACGAGCCCTCTAGGTCGCGTTCCGTCCAAGGACGCTGTCGACGGCCGACCGAAATCGCCCACTAGGCCCCTGTCTCCCGTAAGGTCAAACGCCTCAATAATATACCGCGCGAGCTCGAACCCCTGCTGATCACGCTTAAACGCTGCATTCTATAGTTCGACTTTATACCTCAATGTCCAAGCGAGTGTCCGCATGCTGAAATTACTCGTTGAATCTGACGGCTACATGCATATGTAGACCCGCACGCACATTCAAATCTCGAACATACATACCTGCTCATCCGAACCTTTTGCAGGCCGCCAGCAAGGGTGTCACAAGGCGGCCTCAGGGACTCAAGAACGCCTTCGCCAGTGCGAGAACCAGTTTCGGATGGTAGAGGCACAAGGAGTACTTCCCCGCTACTCCATCCCGGAGCGGCTGATAATGCCGATCGACGTGCTGTATGCCATGGCAAAACGTCAATGTGCATGCGTGTATTTAACTCCGCATATTCACCCTTGGCTGTAGCTGTTTGTATGCGCATTTTGACATACGATTTTTTTTTTGCAGAGATCACCGACTGAAAGGGGTTTGAGAATCGGCACACGAGGATCGGACAAAATAATGTCATCTTTCAATGCCTCGCCTGCAGCAGGCTCCTCCAACTCGGCAGGGGGGCGATCGGTGAGAATTCGCCTTTTTCTCCTCATCAGTCTCGCTCGCCCTTTACTCTTCACTCTCTTGCAAATTTTAACCATCTTACATGTGGTACTACAGGTGTCGCCAACGGAGGCAAGACGACCGCGCATCGCACGCACGGGATCAGATCAAAAACTAAACTCCGATGATCTAGTAGGCACGAGATCTGTAGGTATCTGAGCGCACGGCAGATAGGACAGAGCGTCTGCGTGGGACAGAGCACTCGGCGCGTGGGCAATTCGTGGTAGGTAGTAAAACAGGCAAATTTGCCATATTGAGGAAAAGGAACTGTCGGGGCATTCCCGGATCGGTACAAAAATTTAACAGTTGAGTAAAGTTTGAATTATGGTATTGGCGGGTGAGCCACCCGCCAAAATATTTGCGGTGGGTTTTCTCTTGCTTTCTTTTTGGCGGATCGACAAAAGAGACCTACTACGAATTGCCCACGCGCCGAGTGCAGAGCGTCTGCGTACTGCAGAGTGAATTGATCGCAGGAGATCCCCCCACGGGGAGGGTATCCAAAACCCGGGAGTTGGGCTAACTGCGACGAATTTGATCCCCCGTACCAATTTTCTCCCCGGTACGGGGGACCAAATTCGTCGCAGTTAGCCCAACTCCCGGGTTTTGGATATCCCGCCCCGTGAGGGGATATCCTGCGATCAGAATACACCAATGTTCGGTAAAGGATTTTTGACATCACTTAATCGTGGCAACGTGTGCATGTAACCAGCCGCAAGTGATTGTCAGAGTGACAATTATCATTAACGCCCCAAATTCCGAATGATAATCTCTTCTACCTTGTACCCTTTCCTTAGTGCGCGTCTGCATCGCTTTCTCTCTCATCTGTGTTGAGCCATAATTGGAATTCGGCCCCTTTCGTCCGTTGCACCCATTCGGACAGTACCTGCGAGAAAGAAAACATGCCAAAAATCACAGGAAATGGTCATGACATGAGCACACCATCCCTTCCCTTATTCTACTTCAAGCAACACAGTAACGGGACTGATAAAAGTACCCCCGTGGCCTAATCCTATGCAAGTAAGGCCGGGGTGATGACTGCTTCTTACTTCTGATCGCTAGGTTTAACTACATTTTTAAAGAGGACCGTGAATAGGACGCGATTGTAAGGATCTGAAAAGTCAATTTCAGCGCTCTTCGTCACGCGTCTCCCCTTTCGGCTTCTGCTGACGTTCATTTCTGCTTCTGAGGTTGTGGTTGGTTGCAGGTTGGACAAGCAATCCGTGTGAAGACAGTTGGACACAAGCGCAGGCCAACGAACCACCGTGTAGATGCACAGACACAAAGTCACAGATGCAAACAAATGCATGCACACTTTGCATGGCGGCCTGCATGCTCACCCTGTTTTGCAGCAATATTTTCCAGGATTCTGGCAACGTGCGCGATGGCCTCTTGTCTGCACGCACAACAAAGGAAACCCATCATGCGCATCGCGATGACACATTCTTTCAGCAAGGCCGTGGATTTCAGTCGATCGATACGCATGTCACTGAGGTATGCACCAATGCGGTCCACTGCCGGGCAGACCCACACTGCTCGGGAGGCGCGTCAATCGGCGCCCGCCCCCAACACGCTGTGCTTGCGCCCACATACCGGTCTGCATCTGTTCTTGTCTTGCCGTTTTCGCCGGTTGCCAGGGCCATCGAAGAAGCCTGGGGCCGATAAGAAACGGACGGAGGAAAGGGAGCAGAGAGGCACATTTCAGAGCAGCACAGGCTGAGCAGCGCGGGCGCGACTGCCCCCGGCAGATCTGCACTCGACTCTCCTCCCACCCCCTCGAAAATCTCACCGGCTGTGTTGCATTGACTCGCCACCGCTGCGACCGGGCGTCTGGTACGCGTCCTGACACGCCCGAATTGAGGAAGAATCGGGTCGAGAGGCAGGGCACAGAGGAGGCCTGGGTCCAGCAGGCCGGGTGAGGTCTCGCAAGAGCACGGCGCTCTGGCGGAGACGCGTCTGCGCACGCGCGCACGCGCAGCACCGCACGCTGCGCACCTGCGCCGCAGCGGCCTCTGCGAGCCTTGCGTCGGCGATGAGGAACGCGATCAGCACACGAGCCGCCGCACGCAGGCTACTCGGCTTCATTGCCACCGGACAGATCAGCTCGCACAACAGGGGCGGAGGAAGGAGGGGCCGTATGCTGCAGAGGGTGCGGGGAGCGTCCGCCTCGTCCGCGGAGGCGCGAGGCCGGCTTCTCGCACTCCTGTTATCCTCCGAAGACTTTTCTCGCGCAGGCATCTGAGCTTGGGGCGCAATTGAGGTTTCCCGCCGTTAAAAAAAAAGGACAGATTCTTTTTTAATCGCGCGTTCGTTAAGGCACGTTGCCCGTCACTGTGACGGCACCGACACACGGTGTCCACAGCGGCACGGAGGAAGGGCCGCGGTCGAGATCGTTCGGAGCAAGCCCCTGTTCACCCAGCACCTCACACGCCACCGCGATGCTGGACAAAATAGACGCACCGCCGCCGCAGATGGTGACGTGCGACTACTGCGCGAAGATGATTGACAAGCGCGAGCTCAAGCATCACCAGGTCGGCGTCCGCCCTCGCCGTGTGCACTCGCCTGCCCGTAGAAGCGCGCAAGCGCGTCCGATGCGCGCGCGTGGACAGGCGCGTAGCGAAGGGGGGGTGAACGAGCACGCGGGGTGCATGCGAGCGGGGGAGGGGGGGCAGAGGCGGATGCGCGCGCGCCCATATGGGTGCACACGCACACACGCACACATGACCGCCGCACAGGCCTTCGACTGCCTGCAGTCAGAGCTGAGGATCATGCAGTGCCCAAAAGGCTGCGGTCAAAACATCGAGGTACCTTTCATGGCACTGGTTCGCTTGCACTGTGCATTGGGGACTGTCGTGATGCTAGAACAAACGCCTGCTTTCCGTCGCGCAGGCGCGCAATCTCGACAAGCACGTCCAAGGCGAATGTCCTATGGAGCTGGTGCCCTGCGACTTTCAACTTACTGGTGCGCATGCTGCGGAAAGACTGTCATTGCCAGCGCGTTTTCCCAGAACCTTCATCGCCGTACCCTCTCCGCTCTCATTCTCTTGAGTCGTCTCTTGATCTGGTCCCTCCCGTCATGGCCCTTCTTTGCCGCATACTCCTCTTGCACAGGCTGTCCGCGTCGAGTTGCCCGCCGAGCTCTCAAGGAGCACAACTCTGAAAACATTGAGTTCCACTTAGGGCTCATAAACAAAGCGGCCGTGCAGGTGTGCCATGCGCATGATGTGTGCTCAATGCCTCGCTTGACGTCTTGCGCGCTCTCTGCACTGCTCAGAGTCAAGACGGACTCTTGGCCGGGTGTGAAATGCAGAGTGCATCTTGGCAAACACGCATGCGCGTGTGCTTGTGCTTGTGTGTGCTTGTGTGCCAATTTGCTGCTTGTCAGCTTGAAACTGACGCAGGGAAGAGTCGGGGGAAAAATGTAGCGGGATGAACGCATGGCTGGTGCCGAAAAGGCCTTGCGCGCCCGAGAAATGGAGCTTTTGGAGCTCAAGTAAGAGCTTTCCTTGTCTACCTCGCACCCTCTGCTCAAAAAGTTTTGTAGCATTGGTCGTTGGAGTGAGGTTACCTCTTGACATTATGGTGACCGTTTCATTCTCCTTTCCTGCTGTGTATGTTTTCTGCGCTCTTCTGCAGCAAAACCTTAGAGAGGGAACGCGAGGACCGGCTCGAAATGATGCAGCAATACGATGAGAAAATCCAGGCATTGCTTGAGGTCTTCGAGGAGAAACTGCAGGCAAACTCGAAAAAGTGTCAGGAGGCACTGACGGGCGCTCAAAAATGTGCTCATCTCGTTCAAGAAATTCGGTATTGGTGTACACAAGCATACGTGTGTACGCAAAATGTGTCTACATATCTACATCTGTGCAAACGCATGGCGCATGTGTCACCCGCAGGAGCACGACGGATGGCCACACTTACGAGATCAAGGAGGTAAAGAAAGAGATTGCCGATCTCTCATACATGATGCGCATGGGCCAGGTTTCTCCTTTCTGCTGCCTGTTTGCCTGTCTGATTTGCTCAATGGCGGCCTGCCATGTATGCATGTATACGTGCATGTACATTTGTGTGTGTGTGTGTGTGTCTGTTAACGCGCTTGCCGTTCGTTCGCTCGCGCAACACAGTTTAACGAAGACCAGGGAGAAGGTTCATCCCTCGACGGCCCGCAGGGCGCCCCTGTGACAACTGCCCTCCGAGTGAGTTTTCTTGAAGCCTAAAAGGAAGGCTGATTCCGGACAGTTGCCCCTTTACACTACATGCAGAGCTCCCAGCGTAAATACACACGTTGGTGCATTGTGGCAAATGCAGTCCGAGCTTGCGCACATTTCGCGCTACATACCCAATTGTGCACGCGTATAAGTATGGGTAATGCACACCCACACATCATCACTTGTAGGTGCACCAACAAAAAGGGCCCTTCAAAAGCATCGCCGACGCCATGCAAGCCGCCAAGGTCATCGATTTGCACGCTCACCGTTTCTTCGCGCGTGCATGCGGACACGTACATATGCATTTGGTTTTCGCAGGCATCAGTGAATTTCTGCGCATCGCCGTCACGCGGAGACGCCTCGCGCACGAATCACAATGCCAGCGGGGGTCCAGACTTGTTTTTGACGTTTTTGTCGCTGCGTTTTTTGTCGCCGTCTCCGCGCTTCATCAACTTAGGTTGGAGACAAGATCATCGTTGCCCCTGGAAAGTACAACGAAACGCTGCGCATGACCCGACCAATGAGCATCATCGGCGAGGGCCACGTTGCTGGTAGTCTGGGAGGGCGAGGGTGGCAGACTAGGAGGCCGAGGAAGAGGGAGTAACTCTCTAACCCCAGAGAGTTACAGAGGGAACAAGAAATTTCTTTGTGAAGTTTCTTGCACACGTCTTTTTTAATTTTCTTGCACACTGTGACATCGAAAAGAGCAAGATGACCAACCCCCTACGATATGCAGATATTCAAATAGAGTCGAGCGGAAAGGATACTTTTGTCTTCGAGACTGAGCATGGTGTCCTCCAAAATTTGACGATGCGCCAAAGGTGCGTGTGTGTGCGCGCGCTTTTGCGCGCGACGAGCTATTGTGCGTAAGATCGAGTTCTGCATAATTTGCAGCATATGTGTGCAGCAAATTTTGGATGCATATTGTACTTTCCACCCTAATGATCTTGTCCTCACACTTTCCCCAAATTTTCTTCTTACACGTATGCGACCACACCGTTCACATGCAGGGGCACGGGCTTCTGGAACTGCGTGGACTGCGTCGCAGGGCAGCTGCAAATAGAGGGCTGCGATTTGACTTCTGCCTCACTTACGTGCATTTCTGTGCGTCTCCCAACTGATCACACGCGTGCGCGTGCGCATACACACTTGCGTGTGTGCATCCAAACATGCTCGCACGCATGTTCGGAAGCAGCCGTGTAATGGCGCATCGCGGATCCAAGAAAATGAGAATGAAGGCCTGACATTCATTGCCCGCTAGGTACACCGAAAGGACACCAAACCGCGCATCTGGCGTACCAAAGTTCACAATTGTGCTGGCACCGCCATTTACTTTTTTGATTCGAGCAAGGGCATTGTGGAGGTACCTCTCTGTGTCTCTATATTTGTGTACGTGTGTGTGTGTGTGTGTGTGTGTGTGTGTGTGTGTGTGTGTGTGTGTGAAGATGTGAGAGCGTTGGGTGTGTGTGTATTTGTATGCGCGTGTGAGTGAGTGCGTGAGTGTGATGTGTGTGCATGATACGAAATGGACCAGTATATCAAGATAGTATGCGTGCGCGTGAGTGTAAGGGACGTACGTACGTGCGTGGAAGGGAGATAAAGAGACACATAGGGAATGTGGAGTTCGGGCAGTGAAGATGGGATAGGGAGAGACAAGGCGCAGAGTGAGCGGGAAGGACTCACACTCTCACACACCAGGACTGCGACATATATTCGAATGCCCAGTCCGGCATTGAAATATCGGAGGCCAGTAACCCGGAAGTAAAGTTTACAAGACTGTCCTTAAACTCTCAACATGGTGTGCATGAGTCCATATGTGCACGCGTATGCGGCGAATCGAGGAAATTTGTGCTCGTTTATGCATGCATGAACCCAGCATCATCGCTTGTGATGTCTGGACCGCTCTCAGTACAGAATCGTTCATTTTGATACTAGCATCATTGTATGTATTTCCCTCTCTTTCTCTCCCTCTCTCCCACCGTTCTGTCCCCCCTCTCTGGACAGGTATTTTGGTCCACGACAATGGTAAGGGGGTGTTCACTGACAATGAGATCTTCAAGAACAGACTAGCAGGTCCTGTAAAAATGCGGGCAGCATGCACAGCTTGGGGATGGGTGGTAAGGGGGTTACAGAGTCCATGTGAAAGTATCTGCATTGGGCACACGCGATACAAAGATGCGTTTGCATACGGCAGGAATCGAGGTTCGGGAAAGTGGCCACCCAAAAATCCAGCGCAACAAAATTTATGGCCATGAGTCGAGCGGCGGAGTGTATGTGCATCACTATGGACGTGCAGGTTCATTATCGATCTGGCGTGGCGAGTTCACTTGTGTGCGTGGATTCAGTGTACGCACTGCAAATGCTGGTCTTTATGCAACCCGCAAAGACACGCCCATCGGTCCATTCACTTACTCGCCCCCGCTCTCTTTCTGTACGATGTACTCGCACTCTTTCTCGAAACAAAACGCAGACTTGGAGAAGAACGATATCTACCACAATTCCCTGTCAGGCATCACATGTTGGCAATCTGGAAAGCCCATCTGCCGACATAATAGGTGCCTTTCCCCGGGGCTCTGTTCTAGGTTCCCACAAACTTTGGGCCATCCTATTGTAGCATACAGCGGGTCTTCTTCATGCCAGGCGAATCTCTAAACCTCGACATATGTTGCTGCAGAGTGAGCAAAAACGGAGAGTTTGGCATTTATGTCAAAGAAGGTGGATGGGGTACCTATGAGGACAATGATGTCAGGTATGTTTTTTTTTGTGTGTGTCTGCACGTGTATGTGCCAGAGTTTGCGGTGTGTGGAATGGCGCATCCTTGCGTGGAGAGTGAGACCGGCGCGATGTGTGTTGCTCTCTGATTCACTCCCGTCCCTACACCACTGACTCGCTTCTTTCCTTTCAGGTCAAATGGACGAGGAGGCATTCACGTGACAGGTTTCGCCTTTCGATGTTTTGACGGAATTTGTGCCTTGTATTGCTAACTCGCACGCGGTGGTGTGACCCTTGGAAGTATGCCCCGTAGTGGGAGGCTGTGTGAAACTGCTGACGCACTCGCTCCCCGTCATCTTGCGCCCATTTTTGCGGCATCCTGTGCAGCTGACTGCAAGCTCAAGGTCATTCTAGACCGCAACCTTCAAGAGTGAGAAGAGTCGAAGAGGGCAGAAGGGACGAACGAGAAAGCGCTTTTGTCATCCTCTCTTCCTAGAGGTCCAACCGAAGACGGTGTGAGGCTTTCCTCTGCGGGGAGACGTGCTAGGCCGCAGGGCCCCGGTAGCGCGGGCGGGCAGCGGCCATGGCACAAGAAAGATGCGGGCCAAATTGAGCATAGCGAATAAAGTCCACAAGTGCTGTATTCAACGGCACCAAAAGGGGAGGGCAAGGCTCAAGGAGACGGGAAGCAACGATACCAAATGGTCACAAAGAAGGGGGTCCTGCCCACACGGGCGACCGCGCGCCGCGCGCGGCAGCCCCCCCGCGCCCTCTTGGGGGCACGGCAGCGCGGGGTGCGGCGTTGACACGGCGGGGGGCGCCAGGGGCGCACATACGATGCAGCGCCGGGTCGCCTCGCGCGTTTGATCGGCCACCAGCCTGAGAATACAACCCGTCGAAAAAGGCCAGCGGGCCGGTTGGCTGAAATCAAACCCGCAAAATCAAGCCAATGGGCGCTTGTTTGGGCGCAGTGACGACGAGGTGTAAGGGCAGAGCGGTCTTGATGCGCGCGCCCAGCACCGTCCGCGCCGCCGCGCGCGCTGCTGGCCGCACGGTGCGTCTGGCCGCACTGGCCTTTGTGCGCAAAACTCACTTTTGGTTAATTTCTGGTTCCTGTCCAAGCTCGGGGATCCCCGCCGCTGCCGACGCCCCACAACGCCTGTCCTCTCCCGCTCCTCGTCGCCGTCCTCGTCAGCCGTGTGCGCCTGCTCCTTACTGGGCATTCTCCTCTAGAGTGGCCTTGTGGTTGACAATCTGTGCATGCAGAAACGAGTGTTCATGCGAGTGCCTGCAGACATTCGTTCGGCATGCACACCCACCGATGTACACGCATCGCACGCGCACAAATGCAGCCTGCACATCCGCGCACGACGCTGACAGAGGCCCGCATCCCTTCATAGACACGAATCTCGCTCTACATAGCTGGGCCCGTCCCTTGCCGTACGCACCCTTTGTTGTCCCAAAAGAGAGAAGGACCAACAGGGGAAACAAGGCAAAGAGAGAAGTCAGCCTCGAGACCTGCTGGAGGCAGGCATCGAGTCGTTGGTCGAATTCTGTTTCGAAGCTCTTGATTGCTGAGCGCAGGTCTGTCAGCTGATCTTTCAAGTTGCCTAACTTGTCTTCCAACGCCTTGCCCTCCTGCACATAACGGACGGGGTGCGGCAGCGAGTCAGCGACAGCGACACGACAGAGACACACCATGAACATGTGCGCGTGCTGGGCGACCATGAACTGGGCATGCAGCGCCAGCCGTCGACGGCGCCGGCGCTCCAGCTCTGCACATGCACGCCACCCCAACTACACACCTTGGTAGCCTCCTCGGCGGCGGCGGACGACGCAAGCAAGGCGTCGCGTTTGCCCTCGACGTTTACGTCCTTTGTCAGCTCCTCCACGTCTTGCGCCGTCCTCTGCACGCCCTTACCACCTGCGCGCGCGCACACACACACACGCACACACAGACGAGAGCAACGCGCACACGCGCATATCCCAAGGGCAACGAGCACACCCGCACACCCAGTCAGCGGGCGCCCTGTGGAGCGCGTGGCGGCTGCGCAAGCACGCGCGCACCTGCGGCAGCGGGGTCCTGCCAATCCGTGCGCGACGGCTGCCAGGTCTTCTTCTCCGACTCCGCCATGCACCCGCCCGCACTAACTCTGCTCACGGGCCCGGCACCCCGTCAGCAGTCGACGGTTGTAGCCTCTCTGACAGGCAACAGGCTATACGACATTTGAACGCGGCGCGGTGCTGCTGACGGTGCGGCGCCTGCTGCGCGGCGCGCCCGCCCGCGCTGCCCGCGCTGGACCGCGAGCATGTGTGTGCGCGCGTTAGCTCGCGCGCTCTCTC
>Ga0115006_10003649_pt1 | contig 10529 bp, 22 predicted proteins | sample ArcOceMetagenome_3_FD_88943 | JGI IMG/M metagenome (GOLD analysis project Ga0115006, IMG submission 88943) | Marine eukaryotic phytoplankton communities from Arctic Ocean - Arctic Ocean- Svalbard ARC20M Metagenome | ecosystem: Environmental > Aquatic > Marine > Oceanic | place: Arctic Ocean...
AGAGGAGCCCGTACGCGCACAGTCGCCCAAGTACGACGAGAGCTATCTGGTGAATCTGCGCTTCCATCAGCTGGACAACGTGCCAGGTACCGGGAGCCGAAGATCGGGGTGTAGGTGGAGAGCGGCCTTGACGGGTCCGAAAAACGGTGCACGCGCATGAATTGTCCCTGATGCGACGTGGGGGGTCCATTTGCAGAGGATGGAGTGGCTTCGCAGGCAGCAGCCACGCATCCACACAGCCCGGGCATCAGCGGCACGCTGCCTAAGCCCCCGTTGCGCGATGCTTCGCACACTGGTTCGCAGGTGGACTGCACCCCGCCCGCACACCCGCTGCATCCGCGACCACCAAAGAGCCCCGCCAGCGCTCGTCGCCACACCCCCTCCTCCGTGAGCAAAGTACCCCGAACCTTCAAAGTCAGCCCCGCGAAGGGCTTCAGCCCCGCTGGGAAAGCAGATTTCTCCCAGATCACCGGAGACACGCCCACGGACGCGTCCACGCCGCTCAGTCAGGCGGGATTCGCCGTCGGGAACGCCAAATCTCAACAGGTGTGCAGAGCGTGTCATGAATCGCAACTACCGGGCTCGTTGGTACCTACTTCTCAGTAGGTGCCAACTGTCCGATAGGAGCGTTTCATGCCATCGACTCCCCGCGCGTGCATCCCTCTTGCGTGTCGCTGCGCCGTTTGCGCTTGTGTGTGTGCAGCGAGAGAGGCGCTTTCGAGTCCGACGGGAGCGCTGGTGGCGGCGAGGGTGCGGAGCGCAGTTGGTGATCATGAGCATCGAAGTGCACGCGAACTCCCAGGGGCCACTGCTGTCCAACCCGTCCAAGGACGCTGTGCGCACTGTGGTGCTCGCCCTGCACGACGACAATGTGGACCCTGCGGGCGAGGCGGGGGTGGTGTTCATCCTCACCTGCGACCACCCTGAGCCCACTGCACCTAGCGCCGATCCGCTGCCACCTCCAGCGGCTGCGGCGGCGGCGGTCCCCATGGGGACCGACGGCGCGCGCGCACCCGCGGGGAAAAAGGATCCGCTGGGGGCGCTGAGCGATCGGGAGGAGGCCAAGTGGGGCGTGCAGAAATGGCTGCAGCAGTACGGTCGCCACTTCCCGGACTCTTCAGGCTGCGTGCGGTTACACGTGCCTAGCGAAGAGCTGCTGTTGCTCGCGTTCGTCGCTGCCGTGATAGAGGTGCGTGCCTGGACTGCGTGAGAACTCGCATCTCGTATCAACGCCGTTGTAAAAATAGACGACACGCGTCTGGTGTTCTGTGACGGCTGTGGGACTCGCACCTCTCTCGATTGACTAGCACTGATTTGAGGGAGATTAAATATGGGGGCTGTTTCGCTGCAGACGGATCCGGATATGCTCACCGGGTACGAGGTGCAAAACAAGGGGCTCGGTTATGTCAAGGATCGCGCGACATCGGCGTACGATATGAACCTGATGCGTGTGATTTCGCGTGTGCCCAAGCACATGTCGCGCTTCGAGACCATGGACGACCAATATGGTGTGCGCCTGCCTGCCCACGGCCCCCCAGAGGTCCAACCTGACTACTCGAAAGGATTTTATACGCAGGCGCACATCCCGTCGGCTCTCATGCCAGGTGCAGTCGCGTATGGGGAAAACGATGGACCCTGCACCCTCCATCCGTCGTTCAACAGCACTGGCGACGATGGGCGACGATGGGGGTGCAGGGCGCGACCACACGAGCGACCTGCACGTGGTGGGCCGCGTGGTGCTCAACCTGTGGCGCATGATGCGTGACGAACTCAAGCTGCAGTCGTACCGGTTCGAGAACGTCATCGCCGCCGTGCTGCGCGAGCGCATTCCGCACATCCCACAAGGGCAGCTGCAAGAGTGGTTCTGCAGTTTGCACTCGCGCTCCCGGTGAGTCCAGAGCTGCCTCCAGTCTCGACCCATGGCTGCGCTCGGTGGTTTGCCACGGCGTGCTTCCGTCTGACCGTCTCTCGTCGTTGCGGCGGCAGATGCATGGGGCACTACGTGCGACGTGCGCGGTTGAATCTGCGGCTGTTGGAGCACTTGGATCTGGTAAAGCGCACCGCGGAGATGGCTCGCATCTTCGGCATCCCCTTCTACGACGTCATCCTGCGCGGCTCGCAGTTCCGCGTGGAGTCCATGTTGCTGCGCCTCGCACACACGCAGAACTACATCATGGTGTCGCCCAGGTCAAGCCCGACGCTCAGCCGTCGCCGCCCGCACGCTCCTTGTGGATACTCGGCGTCGCCGAGGAAGGCGGGAGACGTGTCGTGACGGCTATCGCAGCGGTCTCTTTTTTGCCCGCGCTTCGACCCCGTGGGCATGGTACGGACGACTTGTGCGATCGATCCTCTCTCATCGCCTTGCGGCGGTGCTGCGACCTCTCCGTGTTGCGCAGCCCGGAGCAGGTGGCGCGGCAGCGCGCGACGGAGGTACAGCCGTTGGTCATGAACCCTCAGAGCGAGTACTACACGGACCCCGTGGTGGTGCTTGACTTCCAATCGCTATACCCGTCCATGATCATCGCGTATAACCTGTGCTACACCACCTGCCTGGGCCGCGTACCTTCCTCCGGCATGAAGGCGTGCGGCGAGCGCCCGCTGGGCTTTCTCAAGCTGGACGTGCCCATGGGGACGGTAGAGGCGGCGGGTGGTGCAGGGCTTCGGGACGATATCAACAGCTGGGACCACCTGCTCGTGACTCCAAACGGGTGCGTCACGACGGAGGGACCGTAGAGAGTCGTGGAGTGTTGATTGAGTCGTGAAGCTGATGTGGTCGAAGCGGATGCGATCTGAGCTGCGATCCACAGTGTGCTGTTCGCGCCGCCTAGCGTTCGCAAGGGGGTGCTGCCTCGCATGCTGTCGGAGATTCTGGAGACGCGCGTCATGGTCAAGACCAGCATGAAGCGCGCGGGGCCCTCTCAGCGCAACCTGCAGGTGGCCATCCCTCCTGACATCGACCCCCGCTTGATGCACTCCGCCGCGATTCTGTGCTCTGTCGCTCGCTCCGCGGGCCGCTGAGAACCGTCCGCCGGGTCACGGGAGAGAATTCGAACCAATTGAGAGACTCCACGACGTGAACGCGTTGTGAGGGTTGCGTGAGGGTGTGTGATACGCATGTGCAGCGGACGCTGAACGCCAGTCAGTTCGCGCTCAAGCTGCTCGCCAACGTCACCTACGGCTACACCGCAGCCAACTTCTCCGGCCGCATGCCGTGCACCGAGCTGGCGGACGCCATCGTTGCGCTTGGGCGTCACACGCTCGAGCGTGCCATCAAACAGATCGAGGCTGGGTGGCCCGGCGTCAAGGTGGTATACGGCGACACCGACAGTCTGTTTGTCAAGATGCCCGGGCGCACCAAGGAAGATGCCTTCCGGTGCGCGCTCTCCACGAAGATGCGGACGCTGCGTTGAATCGCATTGTTCTAGCTGTTGTCAAGGGAACGCCGCGCTTTCAACCCTTGCAGCCACTGGGAGTGGTCTTGCACACAAGACAGCTGCGCGCGCGCGCTCGGCCGGAGTTGTCAACGAGCCCGCTGCCGCTGATGATCCTGCGCATTGACCGTGTGTCCGTGGTTGCCCCCGTGTCAGTATGGGCGCGGAGATGGCGGCGGCGGTGACGGAGGTGAACCCCACGCCGGTGGTGCTGAAGATGGAGAAGGTTTACACGCGGTGCCTGCTGGTGACCAAGAAGCGCTACGTGGGCTGGAGCTTCGAGTCGCCCAGTCAATCCAAGGCCATATTCGACGCCAAAGGCATCGAGACAGTGCGGCGTGACAGCTGCCCGGCGGTGGCCAAGACGATGGAGCAGGCGATACGGCTGCTGTTCCGGTCGGACGACTTGTCGCGCGTGAAAAAGTACCTGCGTCGCCAATGGCACAAAATCCTCTCGGGCCGGGTCTCCATTCAAGACTTCATCTTCTGCAAGGAGGTACCAGCCTCCTTGCACCACCTCCCGCCCTCTAAAGTTTGCCCGCTAAAATTGCCGTGCAGAGCTGTCGATGAGTGAGCACGTACGCAGTGGGTGCTGAGCGACGCACGGGTGAGGCGGCACAGGTGAGGCTGGGCACGTACAGCGGGTGTCCGCCGCCGGCGGCGATCGTGGCGGGCAAGGCGCTGATGAAGGACCCGCGCACCACGCCGCAATACGCAGAGCGAGTGCCGTACGTGGTTGTGTGCGGGCAGCCGGGCGCCATCCTCCGAGAGCTAGTGATGTCCCCGCACGAGGTCGTGCAGGACCCGCGCCGTCGCCTCCACTTCGGCTACTACCTCAACAAGCAGGTGCGTGCGCTGTACATGTACACCAACGCTCGTGCTCCCTACTGTACGGTTCACTCTGGCTCTCGCCGCAGCCTTTGAGCACCCGATCCGACGACTGCCAGAGCGATGGCGTCGGTTTCGGACGCTTTGTGCTTGGTGTGTCGGCGGATCTCACCGTGGACGACCCTATGGTGGGGTGGGTGGTGGGGTGGTGGTGTCGCACCAGATCAACCCGTCGCTACAGCGTCTTCTGGCACTGGCTGGGGCGGACGTTGAGCGGTGGTTCCGCGACATGGAGAAGCCGCGGGAGCGAGCAGCCAAGCGCGGCGACGGCGCGGAGAACCTCAAAACGGCTGGGCAGCTGACGTTGTCGCAGTACTTTCTCTCGCAGCACTGCGCTGTTTGCGACGAGCTCACACAACGCAAGGGGCTGCATGGTCGCCGCTTCTACTCTCTGTGCGACGATTGCGAGCAGGATCCTCAGGTCTGTGGCGTCCCTCCCACCCCGCGGCTGTCCCTGCTGTCCGTGCCTTGTGCCTCCTCCGTGCGCTGTGCGGGCTGCGATGGTGACCGCATGTTTCCGCCTGTCCTACGGAAGGCTATGCCTCGTCGGGTCCCAGCCTTACACCTAGAGTCGAGTTCGGGTGGGCGCAGACGGCGGCGGTGGTGCTACAAGCGAGGACCTCGCGGCTGGAGACGCAGCGACAGCATCTGCTGGCGATCTGTTTGCAGTGCGGCGGCGGAGGGGCGGCGCGCGGGGAGCCGGGCGGCATGGCGCGCACCACGTGCGACTCGCTGGACTGCACCGTCTTCTTCGAGCAGCGCAAGCTGGACCGGGAGCTCGCCTTCTCCACAGGGCAGGCGACCGAATGCCTGCGCGCACTGGAAAACCGATGGGGAGAGTAGACCCGGGTGACGCATGTACATATAGTGTAAATATCTTCCGAATGTTACGGCACGCTGGCCTTGGTACCCACAACAGCACGCTGGCCTTGGTACCCACAGATCAGCTCTCCGCATCCGGGCGAGCGGACAGCGGCAGAGGCTGCTCTCCGTCCATGGCCTGCGTCAGTGCCTCCTCGAAGGTGAAGGTGACGGCGGCGCGGATTTGATCCGGGTCGTCGTGCATCACTTCGCCCCGCGGCAGGTCGTTGAATAGCACGCAGCTTGGCTGCAGCGCCACCTGATCCTCGCGATCCTCCGGTGGCACCTGGAGAGAGGAAAACGCAGATTGGCCTCAAGCGCGGATACGCGACGCGACGCAGGCAGGGAGGGTGCGGGGAGGAGACTTGAGCGCTGGGTGCGCAGCGTTGCTCGGGGACTGCCGGGTGCGCACCGCGACGCGGAAGCAGAGCCGCACGTCCGTCGACGGCGTCACGGCATATGTGACGACGACGGGCACCCGTCGCTTGCCGATTCCTGAGCGGCGCAGCGGCACTATCACGGGTGGGGGCGCGGCGGAGGCGTCCGGTCCCTCCGGTGGTATGTGCACCACGCTCCTCCACTCCGTCGGCTGCGGGTCCGTCACCTGGAAGACGACCTGCTACCCGCAACCCGGACATTGATTCAGAGCGCGTTCTGGTTTAAGTTGAGGAGCACCATGTGCCAAGAGATATACAACCGATGGAGCTCACCTGCGCTGGCCAAGGGGTCTGGTTGACAATGTGCAGCTTGGTCCAAAAGTGGCCCGTCACGGCCGTCACAGCCGTGGCCCACGCGCTCAGCCCCCTCCTCGCGAGCGCCACACCTGACGCGCTGCCTTGCGCGGCGGCGGCACCGAGGGTGACACCGGGCGCGTTGAGCGCCGCACCCACAGTGGTCACGGCCCCTGCAGCAATCGCAGCCGGTCAAGAGATGAGCATGCGGAGAAGACGTCTCTGCACCATGAGCGACGCTCGTGCACGGCATGTGCAGCGTCAGGTGGAGAACGGAGGCAAGGGCGCACCGATGGTTGACGTCACCGCTGATCCCGCGGCGGCGGCGACGCTGGTGCCCACCTCGGCGGCGTTGGTCACGATACGAGCCGCCGGCTTCACCACGGTTTCGCTGGTGCTGTACGGTGTACGGCAGTCGTGCAGCGTTCGACACGTCAGTGGCGTTGCCTTGGCACACGACTCGCCAGCATGTACGCATGCATGCGACGGTGATGCGGTGACAGTTCAGATTCCATTCAGCAGGATCGGGGAGGGGCGGGAAATCAGCACGTACGCAGCGGCAATGGACGTGACGGTGCTTCCAGCGCTGTCGGCTATCTGCAAGCACGTGGCTCTGGTGTTGGCACGCGCCTCCGCTGTCCCCACAGCGTTGAACACCTCGCGCGCCACCACCGCCGCCGCTGTTCGCAGCAAAAAGTCGCCTCCCCGTCGCCCCGCCGCCCCGGCTGCCATGCTGCCTACCAAGCTCGAGGCCAGAGCGCCTGCTTGCCCACCCCCCGTTGGTCCGGCGCCGCCCAACACCACGGTTCCCGAGGCGGCCGCGGCGCCGCGGACCACTTGCTCGAAGAGCGAGTACGCACGGTCTCTCTGCTGCGGCGTTTCCCCACCCCAATGGGGAACCCCGCCCGGCGTCTGGCTGTGCGCCTGAGCCCTAGGGCTGGCCTGAGCCCTGGGGTGTCTCAGCTCCTCGTCGTACTGGCGCCGGCGATCCGGGTCTCTAAGAGTCTCGTAGGCGGTCGCGATCTCTACGAACCTGCGCAACAGACCGCTCCCACCCGTGTCAAAACCCTGAGTCGACTGCTGGCATACCTGGAGGGGGCTCGCCTGACGGCGTACCGTCGCTCAGCCTCCTCGGGATTGTCCGGATTCTTGTCCGGGTGGTGCTTCAAGGACAACTTCAAGTAGCTGGAGCGGAGCTCGGCGCCCGTGGCGGTGGGTGGCACGCCCAGCACGTCGTAGAACGTGCGCGCCATGGCCGATCAGCGCCTCGGTGTGGTGAAGGGACCCAGCACACCTGCTAAGGGAGCTTTCCAAGGGAGCACAAGGAGGTGCAAGCCCCAGGGTGGGGTGGTCAGCGGCGCGGTTGTGGACAGACCACCAAAAAAATGCCCCCCAAGGGAGGCTCGCAGGGGGGCGGCGATAGGAACCTGCAGTCCAAGTCGCCGGCACAGTTCTTCGCGGACAACAAAAATATCGCCGGCTTCGACAACGTAAACGCCCCACCTTTGCCCCCGTCCTTCCCTCTTCCCCACTCGGACTGACTCTTCCTTGGGCTGTGGGGCGCAGCCGGGCAAGTCACTATACACCACCGTTCGCGAGTTTGTGGAGAATTCACTTGACTCGGCGGAGGACATCGGCGAGCTCCCGCAAGTTGAGCTCAACATGTACGGATGGATCCCAACCCTAATCGTGTCAGGGAGTTTGCTTAGCCCCAGTTCCCCTAATTCGAGTGCCGCTGAACGGATCGGACCGATGTGCACCTCCTTGCTGTTGTGTCGCGAGCGTATCCCTGCACACTGGGTGAACGCCGGTACATAATGGGGTTTTGAAACGCTCCTGCTTGAGAGTGCATGGCCGACGAGGGTGTGCTGATACACTGATGAACATGAACGAACATACGCAGAGAGGAGATAGCTCAGCGCAAGTACGACGAGCTCATCGGGTTGGAGCAGCTTCAGCGGAGGGATGTCGACCTGTACCGCGACGTGCAGGCGCAGGAGAAGGCGGACAAGGCGTCGGCTGCGGCCGCCAAAAAGGCGCAGGGCAAGGGCGCCGCGAAGGTGCAGGTACTTTGGCGCCCTGCCCGACGGGGAGCAGTGTACGCCTTAGCCTTCTCAACCCACCTGGTTCCTGCGCCCTTGACAGCCATGCATGGAACCACGGTCGTGTCGCACCTAAACCCGGCATCGGCACCTCTCGCTCACCCCTCGTGGACCCGCTCGACTTCTCAGGAGGCAGACGGCGCCACCGCCAAGCCCGCGCGCGCGGCCAAGGCAGGTACGTCCGGCATCTACAAGGTGACGTGCCGCGACAACGGGCAGGGCATGCATCACAAGGACATCCCCAACATGCTGGGCCGCGTGCTCAGCGGCACCAAGTATGGCGTCAAGCAGACACGCGGCAAGTTCGGGCTTGGGGCCAAGATGGCGCTTCTCTGGTGCGCCATTGCCCCGCCTGGCGTTGCTGCGCTCTCAACCCCCTCCCTGCCAGGCGTCGTGCTTGTTACTGGGAGCGTCGCGTTGGCTGAAATGGACGACGGCAGAAGTGGCACGCCGCGGATGGGTCACGTCGCCATGCTGCGCCGCGCGGACGTACGATGGCACATACCCCCACCCGCTCGTGTATTGACCCAGTGCATGAGAGCGTGACTGGAGGATTGTGTGCGATGGTGGGCCAGGTCAAAGATGAGCACGGGGCTGCCGGTGACGGTGACGACGGCGCGGGTGGGGCAGGACTTCATTTCACGGTATGTGCTGGACATCGACATCCACAAGAATCAGCCTAACATCCATAGCGAAGAGAAGCTGCCCAACCCCGACAAGTGGCACGGCGCCGAGCTCTCCGTCACCATCGAGGGCGCATGGTCCAGCTACCGCTCCCGCATCCTCAAATACCTGCGTCAGCTCGCCGTCATCACCCCCTACGCCGCCTTCCACTTCCAGTGCGCCCCGTCTCTTGCCCACCCCAACCAGCTCGTTTCCTGTTGGCTGTTGGCCGCCTTTCGTCGCGTCCCTTGCGACACGAAGCGCTTCGCCAGCGGACATGGGTGCGCCCACTTGCCGCTGCAGGGACTGACGGTGCGACACGGTGCGCAGCTACATCGACTCTGACGAGGCCAAGAGCTTTCGCGCCAACTTTCTGCGGCGCACTGACTGGATGCCCAAGCCGCCGACGGAGACCAAACACCATCCGTCGTCGGTGAACATTGAGCTGCTCAAGACCATGCGCGACAACACCAAAGCCACCACCCTTGTGCAGTTCCTTCAGAAGGTTTGTGCCGCCCTGGCTCACCTTCATGGGCGACGCACCTCAGACCCCACGTGTCCATACGTTCGATTCCGATTCCGCCTGCCCTCCTATCGCGTGCTGCTGCGATTGACGTCACCGGTCGGGCCCGGTTTGTCGCTCCAGGAGTTCACGTGCATCGGCAAGGAGTACGCCAACCGGCTGGTGGGCGAGATGGCGCAAGGTCTGGGCTACGACACGCTCATCAAAGAGGTGAGCGACAAACAGGTGGTGCGCATCCATCAGCTGCTGCGCGAGGTGCACTTCGACGCCGCCGACGGCGACTGCCTGAGCCCGGCGGGCGAGTACAACCTGCGGCTAGGCATCATGAAGGAGCTGCGGCCCAACATGGTGGCCACGTACAACGCCGGCGTGGGCGTCTTCGAGGGCAACCCGTTCGTAGTGGAGGCGGGCGTCAGCCTGGGTGGCAAGGATGTGCCGACGGTGCGTGCGTCTACTTATAACGTCTACTCTCCCGATTTCATGGTTTCTGTCCACCGTGCAGACCCGCGCATCGCCGACGCGTGGCACGCGTACGTTTCACGTGAACGACGCTGGTGGCTCAGCAGTTGTCGTTCATCCCCCACATCTTCGACTGACGCGGTCGCTTGAGCGCTGCTGCTGCACAGGGCATCAACGTATTCCGTTTCGCTAACCGCATCCCGCTGCTGTTCGAGGCGGGCAACGACGTGGCCACACGACAGGCCAACAAGCTCAAGTGGGACGCGTACAAGATCGACCCCAACCGGGACCGCGTGGGCGTCTTCATCAGCATCGTCTCCACCAAAATCCCCTTTAAGGTGAGGAAAGGCGCGGACTGGTCTTGCTTGCACGAGAGAGGAAACCAGCACCACACTATGCAGTAGCGAGGGGACACGCCGCGCTGCTGCGACTTGGCCTGCAGTCAGACAGGGGCAGCGAGACGCTGACCGTTGTTGGGGGGCTGGGCCTCGCAGGGCACGGGCAAGGAGTACATCGGCGACGACGCCACGTCCATGGCGGAGGCGGTGCAGCAGGCGCTGCGGCAGTGCGCGCTGCAGCTCAAGACCAAGCTGGCACGCGCGCAGGCGGTGAAGGACCGCAAAGAGCGCAAGAAAGTGCTGTACCGATACATCCCGGACGTCACGCGCGCCATCTTCGGCGTGCTCAACGACGCCGTCGACCGCGGCCGCACTACCGCCGCCTCCGTCGCCGCCGCCAAGCGTCTGCGCGGCGAGCCAGAGCCCGCGGAGCCCGTCGACGAGGTGCGCCCATCTGCCACCGCCTCGCGCCTGTGCCTCCTCCCACCCGTTCACCCGTTCACCTCCTCGAGCGTTGGATCCTCCTCGTCGCT
>Ga0115006_10003650_pt1 | contig 10528 bp, 15 predicted proteins | sample ArcOceMetagenome_3_FD_88943 | JGI IMG/M metagenome (GOLD analysis project Ga0115006, IMG submission 88943) | Marine eukaryotic phytoplankton communities from Arctic Ocean - Arctic Ocean- Svalbard ARC20M Metagenome | ecosystem: Environmental > Aquatic > Marine > Oceanic | place: Arctic Ocean...
CACATGCACACAGGCCGGCACACGGGAGGCTAAAATAGCCTCCCGGGAGGCTATATAGTATATATCAGCCTCCCGGGAGGCTAGAATAGCCTCTCGGCACGCTCCCCGGGAGGCATTTGGGAGGGTGGTTTGGGACCGGAGGATTCGTAAGGTCGGCTGGCCTCCCGGGAGGCCAGGGGGGAGGGGGGGGCTTGGAGAATTCGGGCATTACACGGTTTTGGAGGATTCGGGCATTGCCAGTGTCATGGAGGATTCAGGCATTGCCAGTGTCTCGGAGGATTCGAACATTGCAAAGTTTGGGAGGATTCAATAACCGGGGATTTATCGTTTTGGAGGATTCGCGTGTCAGGGCCAAGGAAGCGAATATGTCTGTGTTCCCTCTCGAAGTATGTGCGGGAAGAGCAAGCAGGGAAACTCGAACGTAGGGCAGGGGGCGAAGGCACACAGCACTTGCGAGTTGAGACCCAGGCCCGGGCCCTCTGGTCTCGTCGCCTGTTCTCTCGGCTGTGCGCTCGCGCCTGGAAGACCCGCCCCGCTCCCTCAGCTGGCGGCCCCGACGGCGACGGCAAACTCGTGCAGGCCGATGCGCGCTTGCGACAGGGGCGCCCTGGCGGGCCCGTGTGCGCCGTGCACACCGGCAATTGTCTGCATCCTGCACGCGAGACCCACGAGTAAGACCCAGCAGCAAGCAAGACCTAGCAGCACCGTCCCGTCCGTGGCGGATGCGAGCGCACAGCACACGGGGCGGGGACACACATGCAGGCGATGTCTGCGTCGGTGACCCGCGTCTCCGGGGGGAGCGTTTTGGCGACCATCTTCAGATCGCCGGCGTCGATCCACCCCTTGCCGCTGCTGTCAAGCAACGCAAAGTCGTGCGCAAGCTGCTCCTGTGGGGATCGTCTCGCGGCGTAGCGCAGCACCAGCGCGGCAAAGTCGTCCTGTGACAGGCGCCCGTCATCCGCAACATGCGGACAGCATTGCGCTAGCAGCTGCTGGAGCTCCCGCTTGCGCACGGCGAATCCCATGCCGCGCAGCGCGGCCTTCGCCGTGTAGTAGTCGACCGCCCCGTCCTCAGGCTTCATGGCGGCAAAGACGGCGGAGATCTCCTCGAGCTGGTCCGCCGTCGGCGGCAAATGCGCAGCCCACCCGGGCCTGCTGCTGGGCGCCGCGCCCGGCCAGCGCGACCCTGCGCTCGAGTGCGCCTCCAGCGAGGCCATTTTCAAAATTTTGGGGAAAAAAGGAATTGGCCGTGGGCCGTTGCGGTCTTGACTCCAGGAGGAAACCCCCCGCATAGGCAAGGCCGAGAGGAGGGTGGGGCACGGGAGGCTGGGCCGGGAGGCGCGAGGGGCGTAGTAGGCGTGTGCGGGGTGGATGGCGGGCGGCAGCCCGTCTCGGCGCTGCGGGGGAATGGGCAGCGGCGAGAAGGCGCGCCGGCGGGCATAAAAGGGGGCGCCGTGACCCGCGGGCCCGGCCCCTGTCGCGCTGCGGCGCGATGGACCCCTGGGACCGCCTGCTCGTGGGCGACCAGTCCAAGATGGACTGTGCCGGGCCCCGGGCGCGGACGGCGCTGGACGCACACCACGTGCACCGCTTTCGCGCAGAGTTTTCGGACGCTGCTGCTCGCGACCAGTGGCTCGCCCAGGGGTGCAGCCCGAGGTACGGCGGCGCGGTGCTTGAGTTTGGGAGAAGCACCTCTGGCGTCCCGGACCTGGACCGGCCGATCACGCTGCAGGCAGCGAGTCAGGGCAGGGGGGCAGTGATCTGGCACCCCCACGTGTTGGCCGAGCGACTGCAGCAGAATCTGATGCCCGGGCACTGCCCGGAGTCTGCGGCGAGAGGGCGCGGCGGCGGCCTGCAGTCGGTGTCGTCGCCCACAGCCTACGATCGCCGAGCGGGGCACGGGATGCGCAGCACGGCGGCCCTGGTCATTGAGCACCGGGAGCTTTGGTCGGGGGCGGGGGACGGCTCGCCCGGATTGTCGAGTCCGTGCGCTGCCCCAGCCCTGCCGCCTGCCGAAGGTCCGTATTCCTCCAGGACGTGCGCCGAACCTTCAGCCGTGCAGCAACGGGCGCCTGCGGTGCTGCGATCGCTGTTCCCCCCGCCGCTTCCACTGCACGACTTTTCGAAGGACAGACAAAATGCCCTGCCCGTAACGGGGCACCTGCAGCTCCTGCAGGCTCCGAACCACGCCGCGGGGTCCGATGAGACGGCAGCGGCGATGTTGGAGTGTACACCAGAAGAACGTGCAGCTGTGGTTGAGGAACGGCGTAGGTCAATTGCAACGCGCAGCGAGGGGTGCAGCTGGGTGGAAGTTTTCAATGCGAAGAAGGGGAGAGCAATCAAGACAGAGTCGCTGGGGCCCAGTCTGTCCTCGTCGGCCGCATCAGCTCTGGACTATGAAGGCGGGGAGGACGCGCCCTCTGCGCAGGCAAAAATCGTCAGATACATGGAGCCCTTTTACTTGCTCGCTGATCCGAAGGACACCACGCTGGTCTTCGAATCGCGGTTTGAAAGTGGGAATCTTGCGAGGGCTTACAAAATCAGGGAGAGTGAGTACAATCTCGAGCTCACGCCAGATATTAGGACGCGAGGGCATACGCAATGGTTTTATTTTTCTATTCGCAACGTGCGCAAGGGCATTCGCTACACGCTGAACATTACCAACTTTTGCAAGCGTGACAGTCTGTACACAAACGGCCTGCGCCCGCTCATGTTCTCAGAAAGGCGTGCCAAACAGGAAGGGAAGGGATGGAGCCGGTGTGGCTCCAAGATATGCTATTTCGCGAATCCAAAATCCTTCGCAAGTGGCGGTGGGGGCAGCCTGGGCACAACGGGCGCGTTCGCGCAGGAGCAACGAGCATGTGGCGATGATGCGCCACATCAAACTGATGGGAAGAAGCGGGACGAGTCACGTTTCACGCTGAGCTTTGAGGTGGAATTTCCGCACGACCATGACACAGTGTATCTTGCCCATTGCTATCCTTACACGTATCGGGATCTGCAGTGCCACTTGGACAGCCTTGACTCAAACACGCAGCGTCGGAAGTTCATCCGGCGTCGCGTGCTGACAAAAACCATTGCCAACAATGATCTCGAGCTGCTTACGATCACCTCGGGGTTCGGCAATTCCGAGCAAATGCAGACAAAGCCGGTGATCGTCATATCTGCACGAGTACACCCCGGCGAAACAAACTCAAGCTGGATGATGAAAGGCATCCTTGATTTCTTGACAGACCCCACAGATGACATCGCTGTTGCCCTCCGCGAAATGTGCGAATTTCGGATCGTCCCGATGCTCAACCCTGACGGCGTCATCAATGGTAACTACCGTTGCAATCTGGCTGGCTGCGACTTGAATCGACACTGGAAGCAACCGTCCCCGGAGCAACACCCAACGATATATGCTCACAAAAATATGGTCCAACAATTGTGCAAGGAGCGTAACGTGCTGCTCACTCTGGACCTTCACGGCCACTCACAGAAACGCAACGTCTTCATCTATGGCTGTCATGCAAAATACTGGCGCAGCATCGACGGGGCAAATGACTCTCCGCCGCCCCTTCTCCACGAACAGATTTATCCGTACTTGCTCTCGCAGGAAAATGAGTCGTTCAGCTTTAAAGACTGTCGTTTCCGCGTGCAGAAGTGCAAAGCAGCCAGCGGCCGGGTAGTGTGCTGGCGGGAGTGCAAAGTCATGAATTCCTACACCCTCGAGGCCAGCTTCTGCGGCGCAGATCAGGGCCCGTGTAAGGGGATGCACTTCAACTCTCGCGACCTCGAGAATATGGGCGTTAGCATTTGCAAAACGCTGCACCGGTATTTAAATCTGCGACTAGATGCGCGAGGCGTCGAAGCAGTGGTGGCCGACATTGCAAGGCTGCGCGAGCCTTGGGATAAGCAGCAGGAGGCTGAGGATGTTGATGCTGCAGACAGCTCATCAGATGAGAATGTTGAGGAACCTGGAGAAAGTAAGTGAAAATGTAAATGAGTCTCGAGGCGATTGATTGCGAGCTGCATATGTTCCCATTAGTCCATGTCGCCCTGCGAATAAATGCGCGCGACCCACTGCACTGCTGACGTGCTGAAACGCTCGCAGCTTTCCGCGTGCGCGTCAAGCTTCGGAAGACTAAGAAGAAGGCCAATCCGCCGCCCTCTCAGCCTACCTCAGGTGAGAAAGGGCACATACACGCGCGAGATCGCTCTTGGGCAGACGATCTATGCCATCGCGAACAGTGGGCATCGATTTTAATGTTAGTTTTGTGTTTTTGTTTTGACTGGTTTATCCGATGCCAACGCAGACACGGATGAAATTTCAGTGGCCGACACCATAGAGCAGACCAAGCGAGTAAAAGAAACAAGGTGAGAATTGTTTTGCTCCACGGCTGCTGTCCTCGTCATCAGAGCTCGGCAGTCTTGAACAGCACTTCCCTTTTACGTACCTTCTCTTTCTCTGCTGCAATGGCAAGGCCAAGATTCTTGTGGCAGCCACGGACGGTTCTGAGCTCTCATTGACTTGTCGATGCTGTGCTGACGACTGTTTGCTCCATACACTGAAACACTCGAATGCAGCAAAATGATCATTGAACGGCTAGCACGCCCGAAAATGAGGATTGAAAGGAAAGAGCGCGTTCAACCCATTGCAGTACCCTGGGTAAACCCTAGCCCCTTCGATGACCCCACAAAGCCGCTCTCGCTTGGTTCGAATCGAATTCGCCAACATCTGGATACTCTTAGCTCCCTAGCGCGAGAGATGAAAGACATGGGACAATCCGACTCAGCGACCCTCCCCAAGTCAAACGAGTTCGGGGCAGGCCGCAGGGAGCGAAACAGGAGAGTTGTGGATAAAGAGAAGGGTTGTGCCGAGGAGACTGGCGACAACCGAGAGACAGGAGGAGAGTCGCCGATGTGTTTTGCGAGACAATCACCCCTCGTGTCACTCTCGTCGGGAGGAGAAGCTGTTGCCACCCCCCCGCTTGGACGACGATTGCTTCGCAAAAGCTCGAGTGCATCGGTTGGCGAGAGACATAGCAAAGAGGTGCCCGCGATCGCATTCGATGGTGATAAATATGACTGCGAGGCGGTGGATTCTACAGAACTCACAGAGCCGTCTCCAGCGGCATGCCTGAGAGAGGGTGGACGGGCAGGCAGGGGGCGTCGGGTGCGCAAGTCAGGATCTCTAGCTGCGCTAGAAGGTGATGAAAAGATTGCAAAGTCTGCTGAATGGACGGAGTGACCATTCAATATCGTTTCCTCCGATATTTTCTAACCTGAATGTTCGTTTGCACTTCAGTGGCCGCTGCTGTATCCTCGCCTGGTCCACAACTAGATCGAACGATGTCTGCGGGGCCAATGGATGAGCTGTTTCTTCACCATGGGTGTGCTGACGAGCTTAATGATTCCCTTCAACGTCGGCGAAAAGGGTCATCTGGCGCGAGTTCCCGCAGGTATTCGTGGCACGACCGCTCTGATGTGTCCACGTGTGTGCTCTTGTGGTAAATGGTGTTCTGACTTGCGTAAGTGTCTCTCGTCATGTGCTCAGACGTCCGCATCGTGATGCGCGTGCCGATCTCGGGGCCGATTCGGCCGTGAACCTAGATCCCAGCACTGGTACCATGCAGGCGATGGGGTGGAGAGACGATCATGGGATGATCAGTGTTGACAGGGCGGGCTCCGGTGGGTCAGCAGAGGGGATAGAAGACGATGGCGAAAGAGAAGACGGCGCTCAGGAGCCTGGTAAGTACGATGGATGCCGGAAAGGAAAGCGGTCTTTTAAGAAGAAATCGGGTCCCTTTTCCAGAAGTACTTCTCAAGGGAGCAGTACCTGCAAGGTTCGGTGATTTGTCGTGATTTTCGGTGTTCGATGGATGTTCCGATTTAATAAAAATGATGAAGTACGTATTGGCTGGACAATGGTGAAAACCTGAGACGCCAGTCGCATTGGCTAGAGACATCAAATTTCCCAGCAATACCGTATTGAGTCTAGGTTGGCAATGGGCGCAGCACGCTGCACCAGCCCTCGGCGAGGCTTCAGTTTTACCCAGGTGCAAGTCCCCACCCAGACGTGATTTCATAGCCACCACGTCTCGCTCAGGCGTGCGCAGCGCACACAGGGGGAGTTGTGGGCGTGACATGGGCATCAGCCTCTTTTTTGGGTGTGACATGGGCGCCAGTCTCATGTTGCCCGCAGACAATTTCAGCCTGTAACGTGGTCGTCTACGGCCTACGTCCTACAGCGACCACGTCACAGGCCCATCGTGTCCGCAGAGTCCGTGACTCGGTCGCTTTGAGTCACGACTGGGTGGCAACTTTAGCTGGGTGGCAACCGTATGAGAGGGGTGGGCACTTTCGGGCGCGCTGCGCCCATTGCCTATTGTTAAGGGGGTTTTGTTTTTGGAGGATTCGCTGTCTCCTGCAACCGTCATATAAACCGGGCCCGACCGCCCTACGGGCTGAAACATGTCTTGTTCTCGCATTATTTGAGATCAGGAATTGCTTACATGACGTCCCTCAGCGTGCGTGAGTGTATGCAGGCTCTCGTTCACTGGATATCTCAAACGTCCAACACTGCCCCAAGTTCAAGTCTCCTCGCTATCAGCGTCGTCACGCTGTCGCTTGAGAAGAATTCGGTTTTTGCTTGATTGCTGATGTCCTGCCATCTCCTCAATAGAGCGCATCAGCCAGGACATTTGAAAGACCTGAAGTCGTAGGAGACCCCCAAGGATGTAATCATCATGCCTTTGAGAATGTGCTAAGGGGCTCGCCGCGGTCGCCATACAGACCACGCGCGCCCGTTGAGCTTGACCCTGCTTGATCTGGGCTCCAAGAGGGCTGCAAACCAGGCATCATGGCATCAGTCTCATTCATGCCCATTCCGCGCAGAAACTCTCCCGCCATTGTCTTCAAGACAATGGTGCCCTCCTGCTGCACGGTCGCAGAGTTCTTGTGCAAATTCATGCATTGCATCACTGCCTCAACGCCTCCATGCTCGCGAATGTGCCCGCAAGACATTTCATAGTGGCGAGCAATTCGTCCGAGCCCGCGGCAGCCCTTTGCCTGCACGCTGAGATTAGCAGGAAACAGACGCATCGCACTGATAATGACGTCGATGCCCTTACTCTCGAAGATGATCCTGCTGTTTGTGTCCGAGTTGGTGGCGAGATTGGCCAGGGCCCAGCAACCTTGCGCTTGCACACCTTCATGCCGATCACACGCACGCATTGAGGCGACCACGTGCTCGACGGCACCACGCTGTACCAACGACTCGCTCGTGACCACGCTCGTGGCCGCTACGTAGATGATCACCCAGCACGCCTGCTCTTGCAAGTCGCCACACTCCTGAGGACATTTCCGGGAGGGCGGTGTTAGTATGTCAAGACATGACCTTCACAGCAGATAACATCATATGAGTGAAAAGGCTGCGGCGCACCCGATACTGGCGCATCGTAGACATCAGTGCATCGACGCCTCCACATGAAACGATGCGTTTCTTGTTGGCGTCGTTGTTGTGGCATAGACTGCGGAGGCAATAACAGGCATGCTCCTGCAACTTCCGGCGCATAGGATGCGCACGCATTGCCATTACGACAGCATCAAGGCCGCCGCGGTCGCCAATACGAATGCTGTGCGTGAGGTCGCTGTTGCTCGCCAGATTTTGTAACACCTTGCAGCCCTGCTCCTGAACGGGTGCGCTGCTGTGCATGCGCATGGCCGTGATCACGGTATCTATCCCGCCAAGATCTCCGATACGGAGCCGGAAAGCATCGCTGCAGCCTGCCAAGCTCGCGAGCGCCTTGCATCCTTCCTCTTGCACTGCCGGTGATACATGGTGCGTCTGCATGCATGATACGACTGCTTCGATGCAGCCCTGCTCACTGACGACGCTTGTGCTGCCTTGCGGACTGTAAACCAAAACAGCAAGCACTGCACAACCTGTCTCCTGGGCAAGAGCAATATCCTTGTGCGTCCGCATCACAGCAACGACCTGGCCGACTCCCCCGCTGTCGAGGATTCGCCTGCGGTTGTCCTCACAGCTTGCTGCTAGTTCCAGCAACGTCCAACATGCCTGCTCTGACAACCCGACGCGCGCGATGTGCAAACGCATTCCTGCAAGTACCACCTCGACTCCCCCACAGTCACCTATCCGACGACTGTTGTTGAAATTTCCGTGCGCCAGTGCCGCAAGCCCTGCGAACCCAAGAACCTGTGCATCACCCGATTGCTCGTGCGCTTTGATTGCAGCAATCAGTGCCTCGGCAGCGCCACGCTCCCCCAGAAACGTCTGGTTCGCTTGGCACCGCGCAGCAAGAAGCGCGATGCCTGCACACTGCTGCTTGACCGTCGCAGGAGAGTGCAGCATGCTGTGCACACTATTGATGAGCTGGTCCATCCCCACTTCATTCCACGCGAACCACTTCTGATCGCTGGAATGCTTCGTCTGCCCCTGCGCTCGCAGCTTCCGGCATTCCTCCTTGTGCCGTAAACAGGCCAGCTCCACACCATCCGCGTTGCTCCGCAGCGCGCGAGCGCGGCTGGTCGCGACTTCCAGCACGCCCTCCAATGCCTGCACCTTTGTCGCAAGGTCAGCAACCACTTCCATCAGCGCCTCGTGGTCCTCCATCGCCGATCCCCTCGGCCGCCGGTTGGTCATGACGTCGAGTACTGCTGCCTCGAGCTCTTTGACACGGTGCTCTGCAGCGCGACAGCGTCCTTCCCATCCGACTCCGTCTGATCCTCGCGCGTATTGCTCCTGCTGGTCCTCCATCTCGTGGATGCGCGACTCGGCTGCCGCCAGTCGTGTCTGCAGGCTGTTCCGCTGTGCCTCCAGCTCGTCGGCCCTGCACAGCGCGAGCCCGCCGGGATCAGCGATGGTCTGGGAAGGGGGGGGCGAGGCAGCACGCCAGACTCACCGGGCCACGGCGCTGTCGAGCTGCGCCTCCCGCTCTTTGATGACCCCCTGCAGGGTCTCGCTGGTCTCAGTCCACATGGCGACGAGGTCAAAGTCCTCCACGCCGTTTCCGCGTTGGCTATCCTCTGCGCCCGGCGCCCCCAGTGCCGCCAGCTCCTGCAGGAGCCCCGTGCGCTCCTCCTCAAGCGCGTGCATCCTCCGCATCAGAGTCACGATGCGCGGCCCGCTGCGCGGGCTCGCTATGCGCGGCCGCATGACAGCCGGCGACCCGCCGCCGCCCCGCGCGGACGGCGGGTCGGCCTGCGGCCGCACCCAAGGAATCCTGGCCGCCGATCAGGAGGGCGCGGTGCACGCGCCGCCGCCCCAGGTCGCTGGCCCGCGTGGGGCCCGGGCCGTCCTAGTGGTGCGTCCTGCCCACGATATCACGGGCTCCCGCGTCTGTGTGTGCGCCGCGGGTCCTGGGTCCCGATCCTCCCTGGATACGGCGATACGCCCGTGACCAGTGGGCGGCCCGGGTGTGTCCGACAGAGGAACACCTGCAGACCGTCATATTTTTAGTCTACCCTGCACGAATCCATCAAGAGCGGGGAGCGGGCAAGAACGGCATGGCTGGCGCCGGGGACGATGTGGTCCGGCTCCTGAACACAGCGGTCGCCAGCAGGGAGCCCCTGGAGGTCGGTGGCGGTGCAGGGCGCCCGGGGGGGGCGCGTTGCGCGTGCACTGTGGCAGGGGCCTGACCGTGTGCCGCCCAGCAGGTGCGGCGCTTACCCGATGGCTCCAAGGGCTTGTTTTGCACGCGACCGTGCGACGAGGGGCGCGTCCTCCTGAACGAGCCGCCGCTCGTCGCGACCCGCTACTTTGCCTGCCCGGTGCCGGCGTGCCGCCACTGTTTGAGCGCGTTGCGCACCGGGGGCGGCGAGGACGTGGGGTGCCCGGGCGGCTGCGGCCACCGGTACTGCAGCGAGGACTGCGCGGACAGGGCGCGGCAGTGGTATCACGCGTGCATGTGCTCGTGCTCTGCGGACGACTCGCATCGTGGCACCAAGTTGAAGGTACTGTGCGCCGGCCGCGAAGCAGCATGTGGCGTGAGCCCGAACGCCCGCCCGCAGGCACGCTCACAGATCCGTGCGAACGAATAACAGGAATTTGAAAACTTTGCTCGACTTGCTGGAAACGAGTACTACTCAATGGCCGCGACGGGGGTAGCAATGGCCGCAGCGAGCCTGCTGGCCGCGCCGGGGGACGACGACGACCTCGATGAGACGCTTGCCCAGCACGTGCGCTGCTGGTTTGCGCAGTTTGCGCAGCGGCCGTGGTGGCAAACGCTGAGTGCGCCAGATCTGGCGGGTCCTCTTCCGGGGTTGGCAGCAGAAGAAAGCGCCAGGAGAGGTCTCACCACGTCCCTCCCTGGGGCCCCAGCGCCCACATGTCCGTCGGATGCAGCCCCAGAACAGCCCCCGACGCGCGCACGTCGCGCTTTCGAGCAGCGTGTTGAAGAGCAGACGCGGGAGGCGCTGGCGCTTTTTGTGTAAGAAAGTGAGAGGAGGGTGTATGTCTCCCTCCTCTCTCTCTCTCTCTCACTTTCTCTCTCTCTCTCTCTTTTTCTCTCTCTCCCTCCCTCTC
>Ga0115006_10003651_pt1 | contig 10528 bp, 15 predicted proteins | sample ArcOceMetagenome_3_FD_88943 | JGI IMG/M metagenome (GOLD analysis project Ga0115006, IMG submission 88943) | Marine eukaryotic phytoplankton communities from Arctic Ocean - Arctic Ocean- Svalbard ARC20M Metagenome | ecosystem: Environmental > Aquatic > Marine > Oceanic | place: Arctic Ocean...
ATTGAAATTCACCCTTTCCTCGTCAGCATTGTCAGTCCCAAAAAGGGGAATCCCTTTAACCTCCCACCAACTATGACTAAGGAAAGCTCGCCCCTGGTTTGCTCCGGACGGAACCGACATTTGAGCAGCAACGTCCCCGCGCCTGATTTCCCTCTTGTACTTATCCCTCTCCAGCGAAATGAGCAAGGAGCGGACGAAGACGTTGCTGTCAACCAGATTGGCTGTACTAACGCTCATAAGCCTTTCAAATTTCTCCTCTGACAGCCGCTTTACAAAGTAAGCGAGGACAGTCGAGTCTCCCTTCACCAGCTCTCCGAGCAGGTCGAAGGAGGTTTGGAGGGACCCCGCACACCGGAGCTTGTCGCTGAGGATTTCATCCGAGAGGAAGTCCATCAACCCGTAGCGAGCAACATACATACGCTCAATGTCAGTAGAGCCACGCAGGAAGGCCTCGATGCAAGATGCGAGCCAAAAGCGGTACTGAGAATCAGCAGGTTCCTTCATCAGGACCTGAACCAACTTGTAAAGTAGTCCGCGTTTGCTCGGGTGGGGAGAGTGGCGGTCGAAGCAGGAATAATCTCCCTTGCGACTGTTAGGTTTCAAGTCCAGGTACCTCCTCTCATCTTCGCTGAGCATCTCCCTGCACTCAAAGTAGTTGTCGCTGTCCCTGTCACAGTAGTTATGGAGGACCCTTAGGTACTGCACCCTCAGAGCCGACTCGGGGTTACACTCGCAGCCCGGACCGTGGAGGGCGCTGAACTCTGACGGGTCCGCATTGGTCCCCCAAGCCAGTCTGTCGAACATGTCGTTCAAAACGCTGATGATTCCAAGCTCGTGCATCATTCGCTGCATGTCGATCTTTCGTCGGCCTCCGAGGATCGTGCAAAGAACGAAAAGCACCTCGACCTGGTACTGGGCAAGCATCAGGGCATTGAATTGTAGCTCGTCCGCGGCCCTTCCTGGGGTTCGGGCCCCCCTTCGAGACCTTTGGAGGTCGTTCATTCTGGCCATGAGGCGGGTTTCAACACCGGGCCACTGATCATTCTCCCTAATCGGCGTGTCAGCGTCTAGGACTCCGACCCTCTGAGCTGCATTGTAGATTCTAACAACAAGAGCGAGGTTCATGCCCGCTATGCTGGAGCGGTCCGCAAAGTGAGGGGCCAGACTCTCGAGCATGTCGGCGACTGAATTTCGGGTTTGCCGGGGGGGAGGTGCAGGCGAAGGAGGAGGAGGTTGACCAGGGGACTCAGCGGCTTCATTGATGGTACTTGGAAATGGGGAACTGTCGGAGTTCACAGAAAGGGAGGGTGACGATATTGTCGGGGAAGGTGTAGGGGGAGCGAGGGATGTTGGGACAGGGGAGGCGGGGGTGGCTTCTGCAGATGCCGTGGCGGCAGGGCTGGGGGAAGCCTTCCTTGCGAGCTCAATGAGGTCGTCGACTTTATCCCAGTCCTTGATCTCGTTGAAGCCGATGAGACTCACAAGAAGTTCCGAAATGGTAGGGACGTGTCCGATGAGGTGGAAGGAGCCTCGCTGGCAGATGGGAGGGCAGAAGTTCAGAATCTTGAGGAGGGAAACGAGGCGGGGAAGGAGGTCAGTCATTCCAAGGATGACAGCTTGGTTACGGTCAATGGTGCTATTTGCCCGCCCCTGGCGGTCCCGGCGAAGCTGCAACAGCTCAATAGATTTCAGGACAGTGGAGGACTCCATCAGGAAGCGGTCCTCAGGCTCAAAGACCAGCAGGGCGAGGACTCGGCAGAAGTGGCCCATCTGCTTGCAGGAAAAGTTCTGAAGAAGGGAGTAGAGATCGGGCACCTCGCCCACGAAAAAGAGGTTGGACGCTGGTTGGAGTGAAAGGATTTCTTCGATGAGGCCAATCGTGTGCTGCAATGAGCGAAACGACGAGTAGAAGGTTGTTGGTTATGTAGATATGCGGTATGTGCGAGGAGCGAAGAGAGGAGCAAAGCGACCAGCTTAAGAAATTGCTTGAAGAGAGGCGGTATGGTATGTTGTTCATATTGTCGCTTCGCTCCTTGTCCAATCTCACCTCAAAAACGTCTCGGTGGTCGAGCAAAGTGAAGAGGTAGACGATGAATTCAGTCTTGAAAGTGTCGGATAGCTCGGGGTTGATGTAACACAGCTCACGCAAGAGGAGGAGGGTATCATTGTAGGTGCGGGCGTTCTCTGTGATGCTGCCTTTGGAAAATTTGCGGGCATCAGTGGTTGAAAGGTTTGGGCGGATAATTCTCTGGAGGTACGTTGGACCGTCGAGTGTGATGAACATCTCTCTCTCCTCCTTAGTCTTGATTTCGTTTGCTGTCATATCCTCCCTGGCCACGTCAACCCCTTTCTGCGGTATTTCCACAAGCCTGTGGAGGTCGTTCACCACCTGAGAGACCTCCTCTTTCGACTGTCTATTAAAACTAAAGTTCTTGGCGTTGGGGTCGGACAGGTGCTTGGAGAGAATCTTTAGGTCGGAGATAAGGCCACTCATCTGGGTATCGAGCTGCGATGAAATTGTTGGGGAAAGGGTGGAGATATGCTGGTAGGTTGTTGAGGTGCACGAGGGGGGTGTCCGCACGAGCGTCATCCCTGTGTGCGATCTTTTGAGGAGTTTGAGAGGAAGGGAGGTGACCTTCTTTGGGCGCTTCGGAGGTTCGAGGACATCATGGACCCAGTCGGATCTGGAAAAGTTGTCAGGGATTAGAGGTTTGAACTCTTTTATGAGCGAGCAGAAGGAAATGTTGTTAGTTATAGTGGCTAGTGGTATGCAGGAGGAGCGCATTGTACTGTTGTACAGTGGTCTCACCTGGATTTTCCTCAAACTGAGCTTTCAATTTCCTTCTTGAGTCACTATTGGTACCAGAAGAAAGGTTTCCGTCGACTACATTTGACTGAACGTAAGTGTTCGCTCGAACGTCGGAGAAATTTACATTCACCACCATGGCCGCCCTTGGAAGAGGGGGTGCGGACGGGGGGGTGGGGAGGGGGGAATAGGAAGAGATCGGAGAGGATGAGGAAGATGGAGGCGTTGGTTCGGACGGGGGGATGTTAGCGGCAGCGGCAGCAGCAGCAGCAGCAGCAGCAGCAGCAGCAGCAGCAGCAGCAGGGGTAATGGGAGGAAGGGATGGGGTTGACCCAGAACGAAGGAGTTGCCTCGACAGGTCGGGGGAGTCACAGTCGACGGTGGTGGGGTCGGGGTTGGTGGGAGAAGAGGGAGAAGAGGGGGCCGGGCGTTCGCGCTGGGCAAAGGATGGCGAGGTGCGGAGGGGCGTGAGCGAAGCGAATCGCAAACAGGGTTAGGAAGAGGAGCGAGAATTGTAGCAGTGGTCTGGGAGGGAGGGGTCGCGTGTCGAATGGAATGGATACAAGTAGAAGTTCTTACCTCGCCAATCGGACTGCCCATGCCCAAGAACTCATCCGTCTCATTCACCTCAGTAATGTCCCTCCACAATTCATTGATGGAGGAGGAGGAGGTTACCCTGTAAATACCTCCAGCACCTCCACTACCAATCTCATCGTCTTCGTCATCATCATCGACAGACGACACCTCACCATCGCTGTAACAAAAGTCAGACTGCGGAGAGACTGATCGTACAAGCTCAGACTTTGGCATTTCAGGGGTATCTGACGGAGTACCTTCGATCTGGTTAGAACTTGAGTGTGATTGGGTTGGCGTAGGATGGGACGAAATTCGACAGGTCTCCAAGTTGGATGAATTTGTCGTGTCTGAAGTTCTTGGGGTGGTACTCCCTGTATTTTCAGAGGTTTGGGGAGAGGATGAAGGGGATGGAGGTGGAGAATGAGAATATGAAGAAATAGAGGCCGCCTCGCTAGAGTTCGAAGACCCCATTTCGATAAATGAGTGCAAAAATGTTGGAAAACAATGAAAAAGCTGGAAAAGCGAAAAGGTGGGGAAGTTCCAAATTGGCTCCATCCCTTCTCAAATTAAACACACTAAAAACTCATAAATATGGTACGTAAATGGAACTTATTATGTTCTCAAGTGTTCCACAACTTCATTGTGTACCTCCCTGGTTATTTTATTAACCGAAAAACTAACCTCCTTGAATTATATTGCCCCAAATGTTTGAGGGTCGTTCGAATCAAGTCCCTTTCTTTTATTTCCTATTTGACCTCCTTTGGAATATTTTCCTTTCTTCTCCGCCCTATCTCCCTTGGTATATTGGTGCCCAGTTTATCCTCGGCGCTGTATTTTCCTTCCTATTATTTCCAAACCCCAAGAATTCATAAATCTCCCGCCCTCCTCGAGGGTACCCGATTTCACCCTCCATTGTCACCACTTCTCGGTTCCTTAAACGTACTCTCCGATCCTTTCTGAATCTAACACCACGATTAACCCCCCTCTCAGTCTGGAAAAGGAGGAAAAGGTACGTAGGCTGCTAAGAAAGGGGTTCATAACAAAAGTGGCGGCAAAGTAAAGGACTTGGGTCAAAAAGTTTCCTAACTAACCCTAATTTCGTCCTGCCGCATCTTTCCGACTGCAGGAGGAAAGGGAGGAAAGGGAGGAAAGGCCCCTACCTCCAAGAAGGCGCCCCAGTCTAGGTCCAGTAAGGCCGGACTTCAGTTCCCTGTCGGTCGTGTCCACAGGTTCTTGAAGGCTTCCATCCAGGGAGGACAGCGTGTCGGAGCTACTGCCGCCGTCTACACTTCCGCCATCCTTGAGTACCTCACCGCTGAGGTCCTCGAGCTTGCCGGAAACGCCTGCAAGGATCTTAAGGTCAAGCGTATCACCCCTAGGCACTTGCAGCTCGCAATCCGTGGAGATGAGGAGGTAAGAATATTAGGAGTGGAGGGGAATGGTTGTGGTTGAATAGTGATAGAAATCGTTATAACTATTTGTTTCGATATCTAACCCCTTCCTCCCATATCCTCCCTTCCTCCTCCTTCGCAGCTCGACACCCTCATCAAGGCCACCATCGCCGGAGGAGGAGTCATCCCCCACATCCACAAGTCCCTCATCAACAAGACCACCCAGGGCAAGGGCGGCAAGAAGATGTAAATTCGCTTTTTCTGAAACTAGATTGTCGCACTGGCAAATTCTATTGGAAAGATATAAGGAAAATAAATGGGAGATCGGAGTTCGGAATCGGTGGAAGGTGGTTGTTTCGGCGACAGGGCGTCCACAGTTTCTAATTGTGAGCGAAATGCTTTGGAGCAATTGCCAACAGGGCGCGAAAATATCAAGAAATACCAGAAAAAAAGACGCTGCCCTTTTCATACAGAAAGATAAAAATTTACTATTTCTTTAACTTTTGCTGGAGGGTGCGAGCGATGGCCAGGAGGGTGTCAGTCTTGAAAATTCAGAGGATGAACATCACTGAGCCTGCATGTTTGCCTGTTTTGCAATCTCTCAGTTCGGATAAATCCGGGATTCTCTCAATCATTTGGATCTGAATCTACTATCAATAAGCATCACCGAGATTGCCTCCTCCGCTCTTCCGTTAGGGGTTACCCCTCTCACTTCCTCACTCACCTTTTAGCTGCCAACGACGACCTTGCTTCCCCCCTGCCCCCCATCGTCACCCCCCCAAACCACATCGATCTCGTTAGCGTCCTCCTCCATTTCCTCCCCCGCTAAGTCCTGTAGTATCAAAAAAACACTGTCGGCCTTCCCCTCCCTAATCATTTCCTTCAAAACCCTAGCCAAGGACATACGACCGGATCTGTCCAGGTGGGTCATAGGCTCATCCATCACTAGTATGTTGCTGCGACACACTCCCCAGTTCCAGCATAGTTCCCGGAAACCGAGCATTAGCGCCAAGCTAACCCTGCGATGAGCGAGCGGGGAGGGGTTTAGAATGCGTAGAGGAGGTTAGGGTAAATTTTTGGTACGGAAATATCGCATAAGCACACGAGCGGCGCTAGGAATTGCGTTGCCAGCTCGTCGATTCGCTCCCCCCCCCCTCACCTCCTCCACTGTCCACCCGACAGTGTCGCCAAGGTCCTCTTCCCCCAAACCGTCTTCTCAAGAGCCTTGACAGATCTCGATATCACCCCGGTCTCACCCATCGTTAGCTTAAGCCGTAGCGTGTCCTCAGACAGCGACGAGAGGTAATTTGAAGTGAGGTAATTAAGTTCGTTTAAAGCTGACGTGAGAACGTACGCCTGGATACCTCGGGGACCGAACAACTTCTCACACCAGCCCCACTTGGCCTCCTTCCCAACGCATTTTGCGACCGAAGACATCAAATTTTCCACTTCTGATTCTAATTCTTGAACCTTGACACGATCTGAGGATAACGTGCGGTTTAAAAATTCCAACTCTTTCTCCTGCTCGGCCTTCTTCGAGAGTTTGGTTTTCAACCTTGATTCCTCGTCGAGACTGAATTCGTAAGCTTCCCTCGCCATCCTTAAATCCTCCATAGCTGCGACGAGCGAAGCGACGAGCAGAAGGTTGTTAGTTGTAGTGCTATGTAGTATACGGTCGTTCGCTCCTCGTCCCCCCTCACCTTTCCCTCTTTTACCCTCCCAAGTCTCCATGATCCCCTCCAATTCGCCCTCCAATGCCCTTCCTTCCCTCTCTAGCCTCTCAACCTCAGCCTCAAGTTCTTGCACCTTCTCCTTGAGCACCTCCGCTTCCTCCTCTTCCCTCCTAGCCAATTCGAGAACCCTTTCCTTAACCTCACCTTCCACACCCTGCCCGCATGTCGGGCAAATGTCGGAAGAGGAGCTCGACATAGAACTTCTCTTCGACAACGATGCGAGTGTCGAAGAAGACACCCTAAACTTAGTTATTGCCTCGTTCGCACGAGATGCGCTGTCACTCAATGCCTCCTTTGCAGAGAGAATGTCGGGAGACGAATCAATTTCAGACTGAAGGGCCGACAGAGAAGATTCGCATTGTTTCACCGCATCGTAGAGCTCCTGAATGTTAGGAGGCGGAACCTCAGACATGGAGCCCGAGATTGAATCCTCCCTCTCCTCAAGCAACTCAACCTTCTCTTCCATAACTTTAACCTTCCTTTCCAAATACTCAAGATCTCCTCTCCTTACTCCCAAAACCCGTTCCATTCCTTCCCTCTCCCCCTTCGCCTCCCTCTCCTTCCCCCCAGCTCTCTTCCTAAATCCTGCGAAAGCCTCCACCCCAGCCAACCCACCAACGACAGACGCGAATTCACCGACCGTCGAAGAGAGGAGATCGCCAGACATATGCTGGTTGAGGAAGACGCAACGCTGAAGCGTGGCAGGGGGGGGAAGGAGACTTGACAGGTACTCCTGGGTTTGTTTGGGGGTCTGAAGCGATGCATCGGTATCGTCAAGCGTGAGTTTTAACCCCTTTTTCTGCGAGGAGCGAAGTGACGAGCAAGGAGATTGTGAGCGAAGCGAGGGAGAGAGATGTTAGAATATAGCACTAGCTGTCGCTCCGCTCCAGCCTTCCGTCCTTCGCTCCTCGTCCAATCTCACCTTTCCCTTCCTCCTCTCTACCGTCCCTTCAATTCCTCCGACCTTAAAATCCAATTTGACAGTGCACTGATCTACCTTGTTATTCACGACATCATTTACGCTCTCTGTGACTGTTGGCCTTGGGTCCATCGATCCCGTTAGAGCCCAGAAAGAGGACATTAGCAGTGAGGTCTTACCGGACCCATTGCTTCGATGGATTTCACCGCCTTGGATTCCGCCACCCTTGACAAGCACGACGCCGCGAGAGGCTAGAGGGTAGTTAGTCGAGGATTGGAAGGACGCAAAACCCTCCAATTCGACGTTACCGAAATTAAATGTTTCCCGAAAGGGAGTCGTTCCATCTACGATGAGCAAGCGGAAGAGGTGTTGTTGGTTATGGCACTGAACAGTCATCCGCCCAGCCTTTGCTCGTCGCTTCGCTCCTCGTCCGATCTCACCTTGCTCCCCGTCATCTACGATCTCCGCAGCTGCGAACTTAAAAGATTCGGGAATTGTTGAGTTCGGGTTGTTCTTCTCAACGGTCGCAATGTAAGAAAGGAGGAGGTCCTTGGTTGATCGCGTGGACAAGGTTGGATTTGCGGGAGTGGTAGGTTGGGAGGTGGCGGGGGCAAGAACCTTGACGCGAAGCGAGATACCTCTATGGTCGCATTCCTCCCTGTATTCCTGCATCGTTTCCTCCTCCCCCTCCTCTACCTCTACCACAACAACATCACCCTCCTTTGCTTCCCCAATTTTGCCCACCCCTCTATGATACTCCCTCCCGAACCTCGGGAGCGGCACATCCTCTACGTAATTAAAGTCCCCGTCAAGCCACACGAATCTCTTCTTCTCCCCCGCCTCCGCCGCCGTGACCTGGTATCCCGACCCCACGTAGTTTATATTCCCTACCTCCTGAGGTTTGTGAAAATGTCCGCTCCACACTGCGATGAGCGAAGCGAATCGCAAAAATGGTTAGGTTTAGGGACGACAATTATTGCGATAATTACGGAGGAGGCATGTCTTGTACGGAAGTACGAGCTCGTACGCTTTTCGTTCCCAGCGCTAATGCTAACGTTCTCAGCTCGTCGCTTCGCTCCTCGTCCATTCTCACCTCGACCCTCGAAACCATCCCAGGACCCCGGCGTCAGGCCGGACTTCGAACGGTACGTGCCGGACATCATACCGCCCCGGCATTCGTCGTGAATGAACATGACATCCACACCCTCATCAGAAAGCAACTGCAATGGCGCGAGTGTAGCGAGCGCAGAGAAGGTGAGCGCAGAGAAGAGATCTTCTTGAATGGCCTAGTCGGCATGGCGAGGAGCGTAGCGACGAGCTAAAAGATCTTCTATGCAATTGCTGTCACTTCGCTCCAGCCTTCGCTCTTCGCTCCAGCCCTCACCTTGATGTCATCCGATATTCCCGACCTCTTGTAAGGCACGAACCCTGCGTTGTAGAGAACTCCAGTTTCCTTGATGACCGAAATATTCTCTATGGAATCGAACACGTCCAGGCTGGTGTCCATGCCATTAAAATCAACGATATCATGATTGCCGGGTATCATGTAAACCGGCACCTTGGAGGCGAGGGAACGAAGGACGGGGAAGATAGAGTTTAGACAGCGGACATCCAAAGATCCACGGGTGTGATAGAAATCACCAAGAAAGAGGACCGAGGTTGACGGACGTGACTGAGAGAGGGTTTGGAGATGATTGAGGAGGGAAAGACATTGGGGTAGGGTTGAGGGAGAAAGATGAAGGTCTGGGCGAGGAGCGAAGCGACGAATGCGAGGTGGTTAGTTATGTAGGAAGGCGGTATGTGCGAGGAGCGTGCGGCGGGTGGAGCGACAGGCTGTGGTAATGAAGATGGTACTGCTGCCCTCCGCCAAGCCGTCCTTCGCTCTATCCTATTTACGTTGGAAGGCGGTATGATGCTTCTGCTGTCGCTTAGATCTAGCCAATTTCGTCGCTTCCACTTCTCGTTCAACTCGCATCACGATGTTAACAAGCATAATGATGGGTGGTTTCTAGGGTGGAAAAGCGCACCTGTAAAAATGAGATAGTTCTCAGGTTTTTTAGACGTTAATTCAGATATTTTATGAAGATTTGATGGTTTTGAAAGAGATAAGGGCCGATTTTGACGTAATAAAATTAGAAGGAGGAGGATTAGAAGGAAAACCTCCCTCATTATTTTGATTGACAAACTCTTTGAGCAATTTATAAACATTAACCGTTAGTAATAAGTATATCTAAGTGTTAATAGATATCATTTACTATTAATAGATTCTAAAAATGTCAATATTGTGGTCTGCAAGTAATAATACAGATAAAGGAACTTCTTCGGGAGTGGGGGAGAGTCTTGGATCAACATCAACCTCAATAATTGGTAGTAGAATAGGTGAGTGAATGAAAATTTAATAAGTGATTTGGAGGGGATGAGAACGCTTGCCGATGTACAAGTGATTTCTGGACTGTGGTGCAAGGGGGGAAGGAACGAAGCGCCAACTCACCAACTTTCACCCACAGCAAGGGTGGCAGAGAAGGTCAAGGACGTTAAACTCCAGCCACCGAAGCTCTACGGCCCCCAGGATATAGCAGACGACGTCGTTGCCAAGTTGGACAAACAGATTGACGCTGCTGGAAGGGCACTCGTTACAGGTCTTGTGGTGGGGGCGGCGGTTGCAACGGGGATGATACTTGGCGCTGCCGCGGCGGCTTGGACCGCGTGGATCAGAGGGAGGAGGGGAGGGAAGAGAGCTGGTAAGGGGGTTAGAGTAAGAACGTGGAGAGGGGAGAGATTGGAGGAGTGTTTGGTATGGGTTAATAAATTGTGCGAGGATGAAGGAGAGGGGAAGGAGGCAAGTAAATGCTTATTGAAGGTACCGAAGGGGTGGCAGGGAGAATTCGGTGGTTTCGATTGGGTGGAAGAGGGGGAAGAAGGATTTGTTAGAATGGTTTTTTGGGGTTAAAATTGTTGATTATTTTATAATCTGCTGTGAAGTTCATGTAAATTTGTTAAGGTTAGGGTTATGGTTATTCAACTAACAGAATTTAGATTAAAAGGCTGGAACCGGCATGTGTTGAGATTTTGTCGGGAAAACCATCCTGGGGGGTGGAAGTGA
>Ga0115006_10003652_pt1 | contig 10527 bp, 1 predicted proteins | sample ArcOceMetagenome_3_FD_88943 | JGI IMG/M metagenome (GOLD analysis project Ga0115006, IMG submission 88943) | Marine eukaryotic phytoplankton communities from Arctic Ocean - Arctic Ocean- Svalbard ARC20M Metagenome | ecosystem: Environmental > Aquatic > Marine > Oceanic | place: Arctic Ocean...
CCCCAGGACCGTGCAAGCCTTTGGGCGAGGCAGGCGTGCGGATGTACTCGAGCCCTTGCAGACTGCTCGGAAGCCCGCGCACCTCTGCGCCGAGCTCCTCAGCGTGCAGGGCGCTGCCGACACCGAGGAGCCCAGTCTTGCACACAGCCAACCCTTGGCATTCGACATCATGCAGCACAGGGCCATACTGGTTATCATGTCTGCCCATTGGTGAAACAGCAGTGACCGCCGCCATCAACTCACGACCCAGGTCGCCACGAAGCAACAATCCTGCTGGGCAATCGCCCGACGCAGGCACGACAGTGAGCGCCTCATACTGTACCACCTTATGCCGAACAACACCGTCGAGACCCGACAAGATGAGCGACATGGAAGCGGGAGCAGGCTGGAATGAGCCGTCATTCGGAGCAGTGACGCGAATTTCCGTCCCATCCGCTGCCGCTTCACACACCTCAAACGTGCGAGGGTCCTCAGGCGCTGCTGTGATAGCGTCCAGCGGGAACGGGTTGCCAGGCTCTGCAGTGAGCAGGACACCGCCAGCAGATGACCCCGAAAAGAGTCTGGCCGCCACCGCATACTTGGTAGTCATGATGGAACCATCTGCAAGTTCGAGCCGCAGGGCAGCCGGTCCCGGCGGAAAGGTGCCGTCGTCCGGGGCTTTGACCTGCAGCTGCAGACCATCAGGACGAACAGAGATGATGGGCTCAAACTCAGGCGTGACGGAAAAAGCGCCATTTGGGAAGACATGCCCCGTCGCTGCCACAAAGATGACCTCTGACGGCCCTTCGCCATTACGGTATGGGCGCACTGACGAGTAGGGCACGAGCACGGGTCCTTGACGGGGCGCCGTGACGCGGACTCTTGCAGGACCTGGCATGAACGTTCCGTCCTCTGGTGCGCGCACCACCATTGTCGCTGCCTCGACGTTGAGGACCCTGTACTCTGCGACTTCCGCATCCAGAGGAGCGAAATTGGTGTCTGTTGCCGCGCGTTGAGGTTCCACGTACTTGGCGAATGCCGGAAACTTGCTCCCGGGCGGAGCGGTGAGCTGCACGAGCATGGCACCAGAGGCAATGCGCGGCAGCATCGCTGCCGTCTCGTACTTCGCGCTCACCTTCTTACCGTTCTGCTTCTCAATTACCACAACCTCTGGTCCGGCTACCACATCCGACTCCGCGTTGACTCGGATGACGAGCTGACGTCCGTCCTTGCTCGTCTTGTGGACGGGGAAACGGTGCTGGGATGCAGTCCACGCCGCAACAGGGGCTGGATTTGCAGCCGGCCCAACCAAAGCGCTGTCCGCTGGAAACAATGCAGGGGGCTGCGCTACAACGACGAGACGACCCTTTTCCACAAGTGTCTTGACCACCGGGATCTGCGTTTCCACACCGTCCTTGGTGCGGACCTTGACAGCAGAAATGCCCAGCATCCCAGCGCCCGACGATGCAATGACCATAGTCTTCCTAGCCCCATCGATGCTAATTACCACGAAACGCGCAGCCGGAGACGCCGCGACTGCGTCGGGGGGGAACCGAAGACCCTCTGGCGCGGTGAAGGCCAGAACAGGAGGTTGCTGCCCTGCCTCACTCTCTCGACTCTCCTTGTCAATTTCGACGTTGACGTACGCGAACTCAGCCACAGCGCCAGTGGCCTGCATGACATCTAGACGCTGCGGGGACGTCGGAGAAGCTGGCGGGAACGAGCCATCCACCCCTTGCACTTGCACAAGAAGCCGGGACCCTTGGTCTTGAAGTCCGACGACCGAGTACTGCGCTGGTATGTCAGTCACTGCCTCGAGACTGTCGCTTGATGCCGCGATGCCAATGGATTTCGGTAGGCGCCTGTGCGTGAGGAACGCTGAGGCAGCCCCAACTGCCAGAGAACCAGGGACACCCGGAGACATATCGGCCTCACCCACTGGGCGTACGGCTACAACGTAGTTGTCGAGCGGGAAGGCGCCTGCACCGAGGTAGGCAGCGGCACCACGGCTAGGATCGCTCCCAGCTGGCAGAACAAACACCGCATAATTACCCCACAGGCTGCCGTGAGCGGGAAGCGCAGCATTGCCCCCCAAAACCACACGATCGTCAACGGGAAGACGAGACTTGTACACGTGCAATGGACCCCGCGAAGTCTGAATCACCATATCGGTGAGGGCAAACCCGGCAGCAAGCCACTGGGGCAGCGCGTCACGGCCTGCCACGACAGGGCGCACCGATGCAGCATTCCTGGGGTATCGTTCGCCCTTGGGAGCCTTGAGAATGGTCCTCTCGCCGCCTTCTGACGGGGTGGAGAGCACTTCCGAACTCGCATACCTGACTGTTGATTCCCGGCCATCGCGCGTGCGGACGACCGCAAGGCCCGGGCCATGGGGGAATGCGCTGCCGCTCCCCATGATAGCCATCTCAGTGACGTCGCTTCCGACACTATCTGCAGGGACAGCTGTAGCAGCATCTGCTGGAAACACTTGACCATGCTTTGCGACGATTTCCACACCCCCAGGCAACAGGACCGCACTGTCTAGCCACGCTGACGCGGCATCAACAGCCTCCGAGTACTCCACCTCCACCTCACGCCCCTCGCGGTTTCGCACAATCACTGCTGCAGGCCCAGGCGGAAACGGAGCATCTGCCTGCACGCGCATCTTGGTGCCATCAGCAGACACGAAGAGCACAGGAGAAGGCACGCCCGAGGCGTCACCAGGGTACGCCACGGCAGCCACGGGAAGCCACGAGTGTGAGGGCCGGTCATCACGAGCGATGTAAATGTCGGAAGGTTGCGACACAAAGAAGCTCATCACATCGCCCTCTCGCCTGTCCTTGTCCATGCGCGCTGTGCGCACCAACGTGGCGCCCTGCAGCGGCGCGGGCACCTTCAAAACACGGATATCCTGATCGTCGACATACACCTCTTGCCCGACATACAGTTGGTCAATGGGCTGTTGCTCTACCAAAGCTGCCATCTCACTGCCAAGCTCGCCTTGCGATAGGTCGGGCTGCATTTGGACCTGAGAGATGCCCACACGCGGCTCCGGCAGCACAGTGTTCTCCGAGTACTTCGTGGCGACGCAGATCACCGTGTACATGCTGGCGCCGCCTCCATTACCCCCGAAGTAGACCTGCCCGTACAGGGGCAGGCGGCTTTGCATCACGTTTCTCGGGCCTTCGCTTGTCTTGACCGTCAGGCCTGGCAGTTCCTGGAAGCCTTGCGACATCCACGCTGGTACATCACCCTTGGAGTTGTCACGCAGGATGTAGCAATCGGCAGCCACGCTCAGCACTACTGTGAGGAACTGCGGGTCCGTCGAATCCTTGTCGACTGAAGCAGCTTGTATCATGGGCTCGTCCTGCAATTCCTCAGGCAGATCGCGCAGCGTGACGATCCGGTCCACGTACAGCGAGGTTCTTGCTGTGGCATTCACCGCTTCGTAGATGCGAGGACTCTTGGCAATTACAGTCGACAGCACAAGGCGCTCCGGCGGGACGTCGGCGTTGCCGCCAAGCGCCATAGGTCCTTGCATGGGATGCACGCTCTCGTATACGGCCATGGAGCCGTCGGTCGTAGTCACGAAGAGGTCGGGCCGAGGTTTGAAGTGCTTCGCCAGCCACTTGGGCAGATCAGCCGTCAAGTATTGGCAAGCCACCGGCACCTTCGTGGTGTCGCACTTGGCGTCAGGTCGCAGAATGTACACACTGCTCCATCCCCACACGGTGAAAGAAATCTGGTTTACTTGCTTGGAACCGCGAGCGGCGTTGTCAGTCAAAATGAGCTTGCTTCCTCGCAGCTCATCTGGCACGGAGGTGATCTGGTGGGCAGGATCGTCGGAATACAGCTCCGACCCCTTTTCAGTTGTTCCAACCTGCAGCTTCTGCTGACCCACTGGCTGCACCCAGACAGCACGATCCGGGAAGCGCGACCCGCTTGCCACAATGAGAGTTTGAACGGTGACGTAGCCAGCATCCTCCTCCCTCTTGACACCATCATATTTGATCCGCGAAACCGCACCATCTGCAATTTTGACGTCAACCAATCCACCAGAGTCTGAGAACAATCCATAAGGAGCGACTTGCAGCTGCGATCCATCTGGCGATTGCTTGACAACGGCGCATGGGGGCCCGAGCGCTTCCTGGGACTCAGCGTCAGAAACAACTTGAGCAAACATTTCCTCATTTGCCCCCCCGTTACCATCACTGTGGCCGAATCCCGAGGTAGCCTGCACCATTTCAGCACCTTCGGGGAATGTGAGTCCACTCGGCGCCGTGAAAACGAGGCCCTCAGGTCCAGCCAGGTCCGGCATGCACACTGCCACACTATCATAGGCCACCAGCATCTGCGTGCCGCCGTGCACACGAACTCTCAACACTCCAGGCCCCTGCGGGAACGTGCCATCGTCGCGCGCATCCACTCGCATGCGAACCCCCTCTGACATCACGTCTACAACCGGAAACGAAGTTTGCACATCGTGCAGCGGCAGCACCCCCTTCACCCTGGGCGGGAACATCTGGCCGCGTCGCGCCGTTAAAAGCACCTTGCGCGGGCCCTCAGCAGCCACTTGAACGATATCAGCCGGAAAGGGAAATCCCGGCCGCGACAGCACGCGCAGCAGTCCGGCAGAGTCCTGGGCTTCGATCGCAGAATACATGACGTCGGTTTGCTTTCCATCTGCGAGCGCCGCTCTGAGCGTGCCCGGCGCCGGGGGCAGTGCAGCCGGGGCCGGCACCTCGATCCAAGAGCCATCCTCACCGACGCTCTTGACGGGCAGAAATGGGCCTTCTGCTTGACCCGGGAGCACGTGGGCGGACTGGTAATCCATTTCGCTGGTCCTGCCGTTGGACTGAATCACTCGCACGCGCGAGAACCCGTCTGGCAGGCTGTCTGGAGCAGCAACCACCACCAAACGCCGGCCATCTTCAGACGCCTGCGTCGCCTCCAAGGGCACGGCGTGGATGGGCGTGACATACTGAGCGTCTGTGGGGAAGGAAGCACCGTCGGCCGCTTCCAGAACCAGCTCTGCCGGCGCGCCGTCTGCCACTTGCACCTTGGAGACGCGAGACGCTGCCAGTTTTACCGTCTTTCCATCCGGCAACAGCACTTGCAAGTGGGACTCTGTGAACGTCACATCACTAGGAGACACGTCGACGACACGCCCCCCGCTCAGATCCACTTGAAGTTCGGGGGCTGGCTGGTGCACGTTGCTCTCAGGAACGCTGACATGATCACCGTTCATCAACTTGACAGTCACCATACCCGAAGACTGCGACACTGCATTGGCGCCGACGAGGCTGTAAACGCCGTCGGGCAGCAGCACCTGGAAAAGATCGGGCTCCGGGCGCGCTTCCTTGAGGCTGGATTCGGACACAACTTGCACAGCACCCCCAGCCAGGCGCACTTCGGCCATGCCGTCAGGGATGCCAGCCACATGCCGCTTCACTTCATTCGCGGGCACAGTGGCATGACCGCCTCCGGGCAACGCAACCGTGAGCCTTGTGCCGGTCGACTTGCCTACTGTGAGGTCATCCGGCAAAACCTTGACCTTGGACCCGTCCGGAAGCTCGACTTGAAACTTGGGGGCACGAGCGTCGTCTCTCGCAGTCGCCATGCTCGCGCAAGAGCACTGGCAGTCCTCCAAAGCTCGAGCGCACGAGCAAGGGCACACCCGCGATTCCGGCACCTCGACGGCAGGCCTGCCAGCCAGTTTGACCATGTAGGTTCGGTGCACCGGCACGACATCCGAGGTAGGCACCTCCACGCGCTGGCCATCATCGAGCTTCACCCGAAGCATCGTCTTGCGCCTCTCACTCTTCTGGATGGAAATCTCAGGCACCTTAATCTCTTGTCCATCCGGTAACGTGACGAGGACCTGCGTGGTCGCGGGGTCTCGCTTCCTGGGCTGCACTGCAGACAGGGCAACAGTGTGATGGCTTCCATCGGCCAGCGTCACCTTGGCGTGCGGGCCGACGCGCTTCACGTACGAGGATGGCACCTTGACGCTCGAGCCGTCGGGTAAAGCTACTGCAAACGCCGCGGCCGACAAGTGGGACGAGACGTAGTCCACGTGCACTCGCGTGCCATCCGGCAAGCTTACGTCGACAATGCCGTGCGCCGGAAATGCTGACTTGGGGTTCAACGCCACAGTGCGGCCTCCGGGCGCGACGTCTACCACTTTCGATGGCGTGGGGCGGTTGGCTGTCTCGTCAGGAGAAGGACGTACAGCAACGACGTTTGAGGGGAACTTGTAGCCCTCTGCGGCTGTCATAAGCATGCCGCCAGCTGCCCCTCCCGGGCGGAGGAACGCTACCGACATGTACTCGAGTCGTTTTTCCTCTCCGTTTCTGAGCCTGGCATACACCACGCCTGGTCCTGGCAAGTAGCTTCCATCGTTGGGCGCTGCTAGCTGCAGCATTGTGTTATCATTGGACATCGCAATCACGGGCGCGCTCTCGGGCGCCAACTGCACGGCATCTCCCGGCAGCGTTGCTCCGCGCGGCAATGTGAGCGTTAAGGTGCCGCTCCGCGCGCGCGACTGCGTGTATGGCACTTGCAGCACATCACCGCCAGAGCAGTACACTTTGGCATAACCCCCGGTCAAAACGAAACCATCCCGCACGGTGGCCTGAATGGTCACGGACGACTTGGTCACCCCAGGAATTCTTGCCTTGGCGTAGCTCAGGATCGGAAATAGCACAGGACGCAAAGGGGGCGGCTCGTATGCGCTGGGACCACAGTTTGGCTCGGCGAAGGAGGGCATGCGCGGAAACGATTTGCCCTCAGTCGCCAGGAGCAGCAGCCGAATCTTGCCGTCTGCCTTGGAGGCGAGAAGCGCCGATGTTGTGTAAGGAATCGATACGTCATCACCATCCACCGTCCTCAACTTGACCTCGCATGGACCGCGCGGAAAAGATGCTGCGGACGGCACCAAGACCTCCATTTGCGAGCCGTGAGGCTTGACCGAGAGCACAGGGAACGCCAGCGACTGAGCGGCGAGAGCGTCCTTGGGGAACGCCTCGCCCTCTGCCGCCGTGAACTGCAGCCCCGCAGGCCCATTGACGTCGGCAGAGACGTACTGCACCTGGGAATACCGGATGCGCTCTACCCGCAGGCCGCCTTGCGTAATCACGCGAAGCGTCGCAGCGCCAGGAAAGTAGAGTGCAGTGTCTGCGACCAGCAGTCGCATGCGTGTTGCATCCGGCGTCACCATGATCACCGGATCCGCCAGCGGCATCGCCGCGGGGGCACACGCCACAGCATCGGCCGGAAACGCCAGTCCTTGCGGAGCGCTCAGCTCCATCCCCCCCGCCGTAGCCCGCACACTGCTGTACGGAAAGTCGGCCTGCCGGCCATACGACATCTTGACCTTGACGCGGCCAGGTCCAGGTGGCAGGCGACCGTCATTTGGACAATCTACCCTCATCACACTCCCGTCCGGAGATTGATACACTACCTGATACACCGCCGCGGGGCTCGCCCCCGTGGCCTCCGCCGGAAAGGACATGAGGGGGGACGCCCGGAACTTGAGCTGCGGAGGCGACTCCCCGTCGCTCTCTATGACCTCCATTCCCACGTACACAGCCTCGACAATCGAGCCATCCTGCTTCTGCACCTGCAGCGACTGCGGGCTCTCCTCCGAGGCAGACGGAAAGGCACCGGTCGGGCGCGCCATGATGGACAAAGAATCCCCCCTTGCAGATACGAGCAGCACAGGATACTGCATGCTCGACATGGCGGCCGCCGCAATGCGAGCAGAAGGCGGCCGTGCACGATGCGCTGCTGCGGGCAAAACCACGATCGCATACATGGCATGCTCCCCCTCGGCTGGAAAGGCAGCGTTTCCGCCCAGGGAGATGGACCCGACAATCATCATCTTGCTCTTCCACATGGCCATAGCCCCCCTCGTCGTCTGCACCGCGCCGCCAACAGGCTGGAACGCGCTCGACAGCCATTGCGGCGGCTCTCGCGCCCGCGCGTCGTAGAGGACGTAGACGTCCGCGGGGCGGTCGACCATCAAGGTCACAAAACTGTGGCGTGCGGCCACCCCCGCGTCCCCCATGGCCGAAAGAATGTAAGTATGTCCCTTGAGTGACTCTGGCAGGTCTGTGTACACAAAGTCCCTGTCCACATACACCTTATCCCCGACACCGAGAGCCTTTCCAACCCTGTACGTATAGCCTCCCTGCGCGTCGACGTATTCGACATTCAAGGGTGCAAGGCCCGCGACGAGCACGGGACCACCCTGCGACAGACGAACAATATCTGCTGGGAACCACACACCGCGCGTGGCGACGAGCTCCATTCCCTCCGGCCCATTCTCGTCCGCGCTGTGGTGTTCGGCACTCACAACGCGATACAAGGCCTGCTCGCCGTTGCTGCGCGTAGCAACCACGACGCCGCCGTTGCGATGGAACGCTCCGTTGTCTGGCGCCTGCACGCGCACCGTCGACCCGTCCTGAGACCTAAAGTAGACCGGAAACGAGACCACGGGATCTGTGGGAATGAGCACCTGCTGCGCACTGTCCGGGAAGGTGGTCCCAGGGGCAGCAACGAGCTGCGCTTTCGAAGAGGCAGCAAGGCCCACCGCGTCCGCCGAGCCCTGCACGGTCGACGACGTGAAGAATGCGCTCACCATGGCGCACGTCTCCTGCTCGCGAATCAGCACCCGACCTGCCGGCTCCAGCATATCTGACAGCCTCTTCCCCTGCACTTGGATTCTGGTGCCGTCCACGCTCAGCGAGCGCACTTGCGCCGGCAGGCCCTTAAAGTAAGATTCGGCGGCCGAGGCAATGGTGCCTTGATGGTAGGGGCTTGCCCAGGGGCTGCCGGCCATCGGAGAGACATACGCCACATCCCGAGGGAAACGGCAGCCTTTCTTGGCGTGCAGAGTCATGACGTGATGTGGCAGACTGGACGCCCCACCCCCGCCCCCCACCAGCTGGCTGCGCCCATACGGGAGCGAGAGGACCTGCCCCGACGCTAGCTGCGCACGGACATAGCCCGGTCCGTTGGCAGCCTCCGACCAACCATCCACATGCAGCTCCGTGTCCGACACCCAGCTGACCAGGAAACGAGCTTGCATGGCCGGACGCACATAGGCTGCATTCACGGGGAACTTGATGCCCGTCGGTGCTGCCAACTTCAGCCCGCCCCCTCCCGACGCCGTCACGCGCGAATTCGTGGCGTACGGCAGCACTTGTTCGCCGCCGTCAGCAAGCGTGACGACAACCATGTCTGGTCCGGGAGGAAGGGCTGCGCTGTCGGCTGCAGCTATCGTGATTGAGCGACCCTTGTCTTCCACCTCGAGCACTGGTAACCCCCGTCCCGCCCCCCCCCGTCCTGGACGCTGTCTGGCAGCCAGCCCGGAGTACTTGGCATGACTCTGCGCAACAGATCCGCCAGGCGGCATCACGGGCACTTCTTCTGCTGTGCGCACGCCCACACCCCCCTCCAGATGTTTGCTCTGCTGCTCATGCATCTGGATCGGCCGGCTCCGGCTCTGGCCGCGTCCTCTGGCCCGGTGCCCACCGCCGTGGGCTGCTCCGGGCGGAAGGGCGACAGCCGGCAGGCTTGCGGCGTGTGGCTGCACCAAGGGCACTTCCTGCCACCTGGGAATCGCGGCCCTGGCGCGTGCGATACGCGCCGCGGCGTGCGCGGCCCTCTCGGCATTCGCGGCGCGCTGTGCCAGCGACCAGCGGTGCTTGATTTCATGCACTTTGTCTTCCAACTGGTCCACCGTCTTCTCCATGTCCCTGCGCAGCACGCCAGTCTTCCTCTCGGCGCGTCGTGCTCTAGCCACGGCATCGCGCGCCGCCTTCACCGCTGCCTCCTCCTCCACCTGCGAGCATGATGAACAACGTGAGCGCACTGCAGCACATGACGTCGAGTCGCGGGAGCCTGCACGAGCGCGTGCGCATAGCTCCAGTAGTGGGACATGCGTACCGTATGCGGCTTCTTCAACTCGGTTGCACCATGATGCGCGAACGGCGGCAGAAAAACCCCGGAGACGCCTGCTTCGCTCGACGGCACGTCATGGTCCAGGGACTCCTGTCCCCTCGGCAGCTGATCTAATTTCAAACTTGCCTGTGCTCCCCGCTGTAGCAGTGCACCGTGCTGCGCCTGCACCCTGCCTGCTGCTGCGAGCAGCAGGAGCACCGGGAAGACGAGGTTCCCAGCCCTGGCGCGCCGGAACATGCCGGCGACGGGCGCCACTGCTCCGCCGGGGCGCGAATCCGCACCCAGCGCAGCGCCGCACCGCAAAACTCGGCTAGCGAGACCCGCTGCCCTTCATCTACTCGTTCTCGCCATGCGGCTGGTATGCAAGCGCGGACGCCGAGCGTGCCGCTGACGAAGGAGCGGCGCTTCAGGAAAATGAAAAAAAAAAGGAAAATTTTCCCCACGAACTGCAAATAGCACGCATCCGCCTCCGCAGCCCGAAGGCAGACCAAGGTCTGGAGAGCAGAGCATCTGCCGGGCAGGCCGGCTCACAAGGCGCCAACAGCCAGCAGCCGCGATGAGCGCGGCGCCGGCGGCCAAGCG
>Ga0115006_10003654_pt1 | contig 10525 bp, 5 predicted proteins | sample ArcOceMetagenome_3_FD_88943 | JGI IMG/M metagenome (GOLD analysis project Ga0115006, IMG submission 88943) | Marine eukaryotic phytoplankton communities from Arctic Ocean - Arctic Ocean- Svalbard ARC20M Metagenome | ecosystem: Environmental > Aquatic > Marine > Oceanic | place: Arctic Ocean...
AGACGCCAGTTGAGACCACATCCACTGCTGGCGAGATTGCGAGCTCATCTAGCACAGCTCCGACATCTGTCATTACCTCTGAACCAGCAACCACTACTCCAGCGCCCTCAAGCCCGACTACGAGTCTGCCCATTACTTCATCAAGTACTACTCCAGCGCCCTCAAGCACGACAACGAGTCTGCCCATTACTTCATCAAGCAATACAACTCCGTTGTCCACAGTCACAGCTGCAGCTGGAATGTCAAATACGACTTCATCAATCACGTCGACGCCAGCCCCGTCTAGTGGTAGCCGACGACGGCGCCTTCTGGGGGTAGCACAATGTTTCCGAAACTTTTCTAACGTAGGTGCCTTGAATGAGAATTGGTTCAACAACACACAAAGTGAACGGGCTCCTCCCTGGGTTGCCGCAAATTCGACCTTAGGTTGGCCACAAAACGACCGGAACGTTGGGTACAAGTACGCTGCCAATCGAACCACCAGTATCAGATGTCGCTTTGGGGAGGACCAAAGGATTGCTTATACGCTAGAAACCACATCTTATTTCTGGGGTCATCTAAAAAGAGTTGAGGTTGAATGGATACATTCTGTCTATGCGGACTATCTAGATGGAGGAGAATTGCGCTGCCAGGCTCCTGCACACGCGGACGGCTTTGCAGATATTGAAATTTCGCTCAATTCGCGAGAATATACATCGCAGGCAAAGCTACAGTACATTTACTATAATGCGCCAACCATACAGAAGATCAAACCATCGGGAGGTCCTATTGAAGGCAACACCATGATCACTGTCATGGGAACAAATTTGATGAAATACGATGGAATGGTCCGTTGCAGATTCGGCGATGAATCATTCTACGATGAATATTACGACATCAATCGGCCTACCGATGAAACGATTTCGATTGCAACCGCCTTGAGCAGCTTTACTTTGACATGTCGGGCTCCTACACGTGAATGGACAGGACCTATCAATGTTCCATTTGCAGTGACACTCAACGGCCAAGATTATAATATGGATGTGGGCTTGTGCCATGCTCTGTCGAACAAGACCACTGTGATGTGGGATAATCCCGCAAACGCAAAGGTGTTGATTCCGGGTCTCATTTCGTACCTCGAAATGCAAACACGAACTGAAACATTGATCAATGGATGCCCGTATGTATATTATCCTCACCCAATCTCTCACACTCTGGTACCTGCTGGAGGACCGATCAGGGGTCTCACGAGTGTAAGAGTATTTGGTCGTGGGTTCAAAATCTTTGGCGAAGATGTTCGATGCAAATTTGGTTTGGATACAGACGCATGGGTGCAAGGTTCTGACAAACCTGTGGGGAAAATTGGGCGTGATGACGAAATGCTTTGTTACTCACCGCCGCACTTGGTGCTGACAGTTGGTGGGCCAGCAGTGGCGTGTACATATGCATGCATACAGTTTCCTGATGATTTGCAGCGCTGCAATCAAACGAGCTGCTCCTTCAACACTTCAACTCGTATCCAAGCTCTCAAGCAGGCAGTGGCTGAGATTGTATCCGTAAAGAACATATATGGTGACAATGATGTGTTCCCGGAAGATGTGACGGTTGAATTTTTCCGACAGCCTCGGGTTCCAAAGACCGCCGTGCTGCAGCCCAGCATTGATGTTGGCTTCTGCGTTCATTGTGTGAAAGGGGCGGTGTCGGAGTCCAACGTCCAAGACTCTCGGAAAATCGTCGAAGCTGTGCGAAATGGCTACATGCTCGAGCTCCTCAGGGAACGGTATAATTTCCCAGGAATCAGTTTCATTGAAGTCAATGGAAACCCTGTTCAGGTGGCTGTGACGCTCAATGGACAAGATTATACGTACCAGACGAATGACATCTTCTCCTATTACCTCAGTCCAACAATCCTTGCACTGGCTCCGGCGGGGGGACCTTTGATCCGATATGCAATTGCTGACATCGATCACCGACGCCCTACGGCCGTCGAGATTTCAGGTACCGGTTTTTTTAACTACGATGAAAAGCCCCAGTGCAGATTTGGACTGGAACTTGTATCTGCTACCGCATTTGGCGACCGCCTCCTTAAGTGCGATACGCCGTGGCCCCGGTACACCTTTCCCGATGACTGTGTTGATTGTGTACTCGACGTGTGGGTAGAAGTCTCTTTGAATGGACAAGATTTCACGTTTGACAGCAAAGTCAATTTTCGGTATTATCTGCAGCCAGAGTTTGCGACATTCAGTCCGATGGGTGGTCCTGTGGATGGTGGCACTCCAGTCACATTCCGAGGGGCAGGATTTAACCGATTCAATGACGGCTCTCTCCGAATTTTGTGGGGCAAAATGCGCATGTTTGCAGAGGAGAATGCCGGCAAAGTGGTGCTGGAAGATGACTTTGATCCCATTCCAGAAGAAGTTGAACCTTTGCAGTCCGAGTATGGCACACAGGTTGGCGGTAAGAGCTCAGTCCTTGCCAACAGCTACGAAAAGGCCTTTGACATCATATTGGATGCTTATACCTCCGATACTCATCAATGGGATTACGGGTCTGCCGTCGTTTCAAATTCACGATGCAGTGCATTGGATTTAACCGCGACGCGATCCAAAATTGACATCGGATATCTTCCTGGGGATACAGAAGTGACACGATCGCCAGTGACAAGTCGCTCGCTTTATCTGTCGGGCAAAAGCAAGGAGATTCTTTCTGGACGGTACGTCATCTCTAAGGCCTTCGATGTTTCACGTGGCTTTAATTTGGCAGCGTGGATACGACACGGCAACTCTAGTTCGCCATTACCCTGCGAACGACCGGATGCCCGCGATGAGCTAAGTTTTTTTTATATACAGGAACTTGGCAACCTATATTTCAATGTGAATTGCACAGAGAGATGCGAATCGCCTGTCCAGATCAAGATCGAGCTTTGCGACGGTACTTTTGTGAGCAACCTTTCTAATCCAACCGGGTACGAAGTCAACGTGACGAGATTGTACCAGGAGACAGGCAAAGTCACCAGATACGTGGAGTACATTGTGCCGCATTGCTTCAGCTCTGTGAGACTGGTAGCAAATGGGACAGACCAAGCCAATCTGCCCATGACGGAAGTCACGGATGTCAATTGGATTCGTGTTTCTGTTGAAGAAGAAAGTGATAAAAAGACAGTACTGAGCAAGCGACACATTATGATGCCCCTGGAAGATTTCACTCACCCAGCAGTAGGAAAGGAATCCGGCAATACCAAAGACTTTCGATTCCAGCGCTGTGAATGCAAGAAGGTCTACGATTGTCCAGCGCCTCCTTGTCCAGATTATTGTCTCTGTCATTTCGTAAATGATACTACGATGCTGTTGAAGGAAATTGACCAGAGTCGCTACAATAGAAATGAATCAAAGGCTCGCCACATGGATCTCAAACTGCCGGTGCCGGGTACACACAAGCTGATGTCTGTGAACTTGACGTTAGAATACGTGCCCGCGTTCACGCCGCCTGACTGGAAAGATGTCGGAAAATGGAAACGAATCAGCGTCTTTGGTCACCAAAGCTACCCGGGCTTTACATATCTCGGTCGAGAAATCCTCCAGAACGAGCGTGGCAGAAGATTTGGTCTAAATGATAATGAACTCACCAACTCGCAAGCAGCTGAGGCCATGATTCGATGCCCGCGTCAAAAGAAGTGCTACAATCGCAAAGCGCGACTCATGGTGAAGCAGCCGCTGCATGGGCAAGGCGACTTCGATGCATGGGCTTTGGATGATATGGCAATAAAATCAGCAGGCGGTATCACCTCCGACACTGAAATTGTTGCTAAGTCACCGCCCGCTCTCTTGGCGCTCCCTTTGACTGAAGCGCAGAGTTTGGCATGGAAAAGAGCAGGCAAACTAACCAACAGATACACGAGGGGTATACAGATTCTAATTGCTATGAATAACCAGACTTATGAACAGGCAGGCATCAAGAATTTTTGTAGCTTCCCTGGTGACAAAAAGCCTGACCCCAAAGACCCTACAAATTCGTACAAAGACATCGTCTGCGATCGAACGTACTTCAACTGGGATGAGCCTGACTGGCCGTTCAAAGTTGGCCTGGAAGAGAAGTACACAAATTGGTATGAGGGCAAGCCTTTGAAGAATTGGGGTAGCAATATTCTCTTTCGCTCATCGGTCTCAGAGCAGTTTCTCTATTACCAACATCCAAAGGTCAGTGCTGTTCGACCCTCTGGCGGACCCACGGCAGGGTTTACGCCAGTTACTGTGCAGGGAAGTGGTTTTGGGGCTTTCAGTGATCCTCTCCGGACGCCCAAGTGCAAGTTCGGTGGGATCGTGTCGCCAGCACAAGTCATGGCAGATGATGCGATCGTTTGCTCAACGCCAGCCACTTTGTACTCCGGGTTTGTGGACTTGACAGTGTCTCTGAACGAGGTCGACTTTACATCGCCGGTGATGGGAAAGGCATACAGTATTCCTTTTCTGTATTACGAACATCCCGTCGTGGTCAGTATCTCGCCTAACACAGGACCTGCGAGAGGGGGCACAGACGTAAACATTGTAGGCACTGGCTTTTTTCAGTTGCCATCGCCTCCGGCATGCAGATTTGTCGGCATCCTGGATCCTACGGTCGTTGCTGATGCTCCCGGGGTTTTCGTGAATGACACGCTGATTCGATGTCAAACACCCTCAATCGCGAACCTCTGCACGCGATCAACGCATTGCAATGAAGGCGTAGGTTCGCGGAATCCCGGCTGGAGAGATTGTCCGAGCTGGGAAACCTGTCCTTTTACAAATCAGTGTCCCACCTGCGGATGTCCAGAGTCTCAACTGTGCGAATCCTACGAGGTCAGCCCAAGATTCGAAGGCGACCCGGGTGTGAAGGTGACGCGGCTTCAGATCTCAGAGGACTTGGTTTTCGATACAGAGGTCCAAGTTGCACTGAATGGCATATGTTGCTTGCGAAAGGACAATGGTATCCTCACAGATCCTTGCGAGCCATGCATCTTGCCAAACCAACGATGTGGCTGCGTGGGTGACTTCACTAAGGTCAAGTATGATCAAGAGGGTACAAGTCAGAATACTTTCACTTTTCACAGAGAAATTGAATTGCAGCAACAGCGATCAACAAGGAAAATGAGGTGGTGGAATAGTGAATGGGAGGGACTGAACACTAATGGCATGCCAATTCAACTGTACGGACAGTACTTTCGAAATACTTCGGTGGACGCATGCGCCTTGCAGGTGTTGTGTCACAACCATAAGGAGTGCAGCAACCCACCTGAAATGTCGCTCGGATTTGTGCAGGGCTCTGCATACTACATGCGGTCATCCCTAGTAATGTGCCAGCCGCCTGATTTTCCCGGGCAGAAGAATGATGTTTGGGGAAATTTCGAGGTTTCACTTGCCATCAACGGGCAGGATTCTTCCAAGTGGTCACGGGACTGCAGTCCTGACGTTTGCAGGCAGCTGGAGTACGCAATGCCAATGCATCCAGACGTGGTGTTTAGGGAAACGGTGATTGCTGTAACTTTTTCATCAGCCTTCGTCATTTACATCTACCTCTATCGGCAGCGGATGTTGAAGAAGAACGCAAAGTATGTTGCTGATACTGGCGGAGATTGGGAAAAGCCCGTCATGCGCGACGCGGTACGTTGGCAACAAGACAATCAATTTCGCAACGGGCAACAATACTATCCGCTCTGGACCACGGGAGAAAAGGAAATGGGTCAATTGGGCATCGGCATGGGCCTCTACTTCCAGTACCTGCGCTTCATGAACTATCTTTTCTGCGCAATGTTCGCGGTGTGTATCCCCGCGGCAATCCTCAATAGTTGGGGTATGGCCTATGCCGAAAAAGCCGATTCCGAAAAACCTAGCGCTGCGATCCTGTGCAGCATTGGAGCCATTGGAAGAGGCTTTATAATGCTCTATCCCGAATTGCCGTCCCCTCCAATCAATTTCTTGGGTACCGGTTTGCTCATCAAGTTACCAACACCGGACCTGACAATTGCACTAGGTATTATCGAAATCTTGATTTGTACCGTCTACATTTATGGCACGTGGAGCCTGAGGATGAACCAAACCCAGATCATCGTGACCTTAGACGAAGACACCATTTCTGCCGCAGATTATACTGTCCTGGTAGAAGATATTCCAAACGACGCCACAGACCCTGATGAATTCCGCGCTTTCTTTTCCAAGTACGGCGAGGTAGCAGATGTAGCTATTGGGCTCAATAATGGAAAGTTGATTGATATGTTCCAGAAACGTGGTCGCCACGAGCTGGCGATTGAAGAGCAAATTGCAAAGTTGAAGCTCTACAAGCTTCAGGAACTCCAAAAGAAACTCAAGGCCATGCGGAAAGAGCAGAAAAGAATTGACGAAAAAATCATACAGCTGCGGTCAAAATCTGACTTCAAGTCTGTTTGCGCCTTTGTGACCTTTAATGAGGACAAGGGCAAACAAGAGTGTGTTGAAGCCTATCAGTCGACACTTTTCCAGCGCCTGCGAGGCAAAGCCAAAGCCACAAAAAGGTTTCGTGGCACTATCAACCTAAAGGTTTCCCTTGCTCCCGAGCCATCCAACGTTTTGTGGGAAAATTTGCAGTTCCGTGGCCTCAACACGACTATGAGGGCTCTCCTCGTGTATTTGATCACTACAGCTCTGCTTGGAGGGTCAACAGTGATCAACGCTATCATTCAAATGGTACAGTTAGATCTGGCTGGCTCTGCAGGAGTCTACTTGTGTATGATTGGTCCCCAGGTCAGCGATCCTGGCGCGCAGTTGGCGATTGAATGGAGCAGATACACGTCGAATGACAAAGCTCTTTACCGCGCGTATATGCGCTGCTACTGCGACCCGACCTTAGGCAAGTATTGCATCTCGCCTTATATCTTTTTTTTCCCATCTGTCTGGCTCTGTGTGTCGCTGCAAGCCCACATCGCTCAGCTTGTTCCTGTGCGTCTTATCCGTTTTTGGTTCTTTCTGTCTCTGTCTCTCTGTGTGTCTTTATTTGCGATAGTCTCCTCTGCCTCAGTCTGTCCTTGCTTGTCTCCATCCGTCGCTGTCTCTATTTTTCCGTGCGTCTCTGTGAATTTCTGTTTGTGTGTGTATCCCTCTCTGTCGCTCTGCTCTGTCTGTCTGTTTGTCGCTGTCTGTCGCTGCCTTTGCATCTGCCTTGAATTGTCTCGGTCTTGTCCTGTCGGCTTCAGCGTCGCTCTCTCCCTAACGTTTCGTCTTAATCCGTCTGTGAATGTTTCTATTCCTGTTTGCGTCTATCGCTGTCTATCTGAATCTATCGTTTCAGCTGTCTCTGTTCGTCTCCGTCTCTGTCGCATGATGCCTGTCACTGTCTGCCTCCATCTGTCGCTGTTTTTAACTGCCGCTATCTATCTTTGTATGATTGACTCCTTTAGTTGTGGTGACCACTTTCTGCATCTTTCCAGGGCGTATGAATGACGTAGAATACGAGTTCTGTGCGCCATGGAGGGAAAACGAACAGAATAAGCAATTACTCTCCTTGGTTGCAATTGGGGTGGTTGCGGGAGGTTAGTTTTGTGTTCATCATGACCGTAGAAGGCCACCTCGAACTCTGGCGTAGGTCTGTGTGGGCTAGGGCTTGGAAGCGGAACGTAAATTCAGTTGCGCGAGAGGAGAAACGAGGCCTTCTTCTCTGAGGCCTCGTTGCCTCCTCCGCAGAAGCCTCCGGAGGGAGAGTGAGATTTCCTGAGACCAATCTGTTGCAACTACGCGTGCATGCACGCACACGTATCGTGAACACAGACATTGAGATGGTGAGTGGACTAACTAACGGGATCGCATACTGTATTTGCAGTCAATTCCGGACTTGAATTAGTCCTCAGGGAGCTTTCGGCTTTCCAAAAGCCCCACACGATTTCAGGCCTCGAAACTAAGATTGCTTCAAGCGTGTTTCTCGCACAGTATGTCAACACGGTAAGTTGTGTATAGCTCAATTGACCTCAACCGCCAATATCTCCCTCCAACACGTGAATGCCGTGATTGTGCAGATTGAGCGTAAGGTGCGTTGACTTGCTGACATTAACGGGTATGTGCCAGGGACTCCTGATTCTCTTTTACAATGCCAAAATGGACGGTATTGAGACAGTGCTTTTTAAATTCCTAAACGAGAATTTGCCGGCTTTCATCTCCTCAATCGGGACATTCCCTGACACCAATAACGACTGGTTCGCTAGCGTGGGTGACAAGATTTTTAATCAGTGCCTTACCCAATCAATTGTGCCAAACCTTTCAATGATGGCCAAGTGGCCGCAAGAAGTGATCAAACAGAATCTCCTCAAAAACCGTATGCTGACGCAGAAAAAGCTCAACAAGCTTTTTGAGGTACGTGAGCTGCCTGTGTGCTTTCTGTGTTCTTCCTTCTGTGCTCAAACTGAGCACTGACGCTTGCTTCTGATGGGCTACTTACGTTCTAATTGTGACTCTCGTGCCACGAGATAGGCGTCGCCGTCTGAATATTTGCGTATGTGCGAATGCACTGTGAGCAGGGCGCTGAATATCCTCTCTGGAAGCGCTACGCCAACATGCTTAATCTCATGTTTGTGCTCATGACGTACTCTTCCGGGATCCCGCTGATTAATATGTTTGGGGTCATCTACTTCTCTCTTGCATACTGGGCTGACAAAATTGCCATACTCCGCGGATGCAAGCGACCCACGCAATATGATGAAAAGCTTCCAATGGCTGCCACAAACTTCATGTCTATTGCAATGGGTATACATATCGTCTTCGCCATTTGGTTTTTCGGATGTGAGTAGCATGTGTGTGTTGTGCACGGGCCTGCGAGCGCCTGTGTCTTTCTGCATCCTATTTTTGCTGCAGCACGAGTCACCGCACTGAAATATTTCCCCTCATTCCCCAATGATCGGAAATGCTTCAGATCCCGACGCCGACAATGTGATTACGTCGCCGATGCTCAGGGGCATAGGACCCACAATCAATACATACATCGACTTGGTCTTTTTGTCCGGAGGCGAAGCCATGCTGGCAGACCGAGTTAAAAACGCGCCTGCCGCCTTTCTGCTTGCATTTGGTCTTTTGTGGTTCGCTTTTGAACTCATTATGAGGTACTTGTTTTCACCTCGCTCTTATCTACTCATGTGCTTCCCCCTTGAGATGTCGATACCCTCATCCTTGGTCACGCGTGTGAGGTGGCCCTTTCTCCCTTCCTGTCCTTGAAGTGCATCTCCCATGCTGATCCTTTCACACAAACGTTACTTGGTTTTCAGGACGGTTGGACCTCCCATTTTCGCCGCCATCCGACAGCGGCTTGGTGTAGCAGAGGAGGAGTTTAAGGAAGGCAATCCCTCATTCTTTGAAGCCTTGGAAAACCAAGAAATATCTGGCCTCGACAATTACAACATCAAGAAAAACCCACGCTATCGCGATGCGTTTTCGTCGGAGATCGTCGAGGTCGATGATGATGATGACGACGACGACGACGGAGTTGATGACTTCGGTCAAGACGATGATGATGATTGAGCTTCTGCCTCAAAGCAAACGCGCTTGCGCGTTTGACCTACCCCGCATCGCCCAGGGACGGTGTCAGAAGGTGTTGAAAATTTTTGGGCCTTTTTTTCCTCCTCAAAACATGCTATTATTGGGGAGTCACTCTCTCTCTCTCTCTCTCTCTCTCACTCACTCACTCTCACTCTCAACCTAAGCATGACGTAAGATGGGGTTATGTGGAAACAATAGTTGCAGATAGTGGAAATGCATAGACGCAGGTGAACGCGCAAGCGGCCTGTGGCACTCTAGCACACTATTACCTATGTCCAGAAGCAATAAACATCATTGATGAGAATCAAGGCAGGGAACTCGGAGGACCTGGTGACAAGCATATCTGTGTTGGGCGTATGACAAAAGAGCCTTTACTATCACAATGCCAAACCGAACAAGATGGATAATTTAGCCGCCTCGCAATGACGCCTGGCCTGTTTCAGGTGTCTTAAGCTGAGAAAACGGGCTCCATCCGTCTTTGATTTCTCTGTTGCAGCGAAGCTCTCTGCGTAATGAGTTTAGTGTGCACCTTTGGGGCGCGCGGGACGAGAATGCTTTGATTGACACGTTTATATCAAGCAAGTAGACATGCCTCCCGTGGACTGCCGTCGGGCTGCTCTAGCTGATTTTGACGAGGTGTAGGGGGGGGAAGAACGTGTTTTTATCTTGGAATACTGTCTGGTACTGTATTTGGGGATCCCCATTTTATAAATCTCATCGCTAGCTGAACTAAGCCAATTCAATTCGTTCATTGAGTTACCGTCCTAATAAAGCCAATGCTCTCTCTCTCTCTCTCTCTCTCTCTCTCTCTCTCTCTCTCTCTCTCTCGCTTTGCATTCGCTTTGGACAAACTCCTATGCGTCCTGCTCCTTCCATCACGCAACCGTCGCGCCGTCGCGCTGAGAATCCTTCTCATTCAATGCGTTGATGATGTGACATACGAGTGTTGTGTGCATGTGCCCTTTTGCGTGCACTTGAAAGAGAGCAAAATGACGCAAGTGAAGATCGTGCATGTGCGTGTG
>Ga0115006_10003656_pt1 | contig 10522 bp, 6 predicted proteins | sample ArcOceMetagenome_3_FD_88943 | JGI IMG/M metagenome (GOLD analysis project Ga0115006, IMG submission 88943) | Marine eukaryotic phytoplankton communities from Arctic Ocean - Arctic Ocean- Svalbard ARC20M Metagenome | ecosystem: Environmental > Aquatic > Marine > Oceanic | place: Arctic Ocean...
AGGAATTAACTTGAATATGATCAATTTGTTATCAATTAACTAAAACTTATTATATTGTTAGCTTACTGGGTGTTAATTTTTCAATACTAAAGGATGCTTGAATGTTAAAAATCAGCCATTGCGGTATGTTCTGTTTTATTTGTGCACTTATGGTTAGTTGCAAACAAGAAAAAATAATACCTACTCCACCAGAGGTTATTGTACAAAGTGTTACTCAACAGACAGTCCCTGTTTATGGTAATTATATTGGAGTCACTAAAGCTTCATTAGATGTTGAGGTAAGGGCCCGCATAACAGGATATGTTGAGCAAGTTAAGTTTATTGAAGGGAGCTGGATTGATGCTGGCCAACCTCTTTATTTCATTGATGACAAGCCCTATATCGCGAAAAGAAAACAGGTGTTAGCTCAGTTCGAAAAAGACAAGGCAGCTTATGAAAAAGCCAAAAGAGACGTCACTCGATTAAAACCGCTTTATGAACAAGATGCCGCAAGTCAACTTGATTACGACACAGCTATTTCTACTCAAGAGCAAGCAAAAGCCTCAGTCATGTCATCACAAGCAAATTTAGATCAGGTTGATTTAGAATTAAGTTACACAAAAATCAAAGCACCTATTAGTGGCATGATAGGTGATTCACAAGCCGACATAGGCGCCTTAGTTGGCTCTGGTGGCATATCATTACTCACCACTGTTAAGCAAATTGATCCCATTTATGTCACCTTTAATATGTCTTCTTTAGATTATCTTAACGCGCGTCGTAGAATGCACTCTCTATTAGAAAAAAAGAAGGCGGAAGAACAAGGTAAAGCGCTGGCAGGGTTTGTTCGTATTACATTACCAGATGACAGTGACTACAAATATTGGGGTGATGTGAGCTTTACTGACCCTAAAGTAAACCCTAAAACTGGTACCTTTAAAGTCAGAGCTATACTCCCAAATCCAGATAGTGAATTACTACCGGGCCAATATACCAGTGCACGTATCCGGTTAAGTGAGTTTAAAAATGCAGTGGTAATTCCTGAAGAAGCTGTCCGTGTTGAGCAAGGCGGGTTATATGTAATGGTTGTTATGCCCGATAATAGAGTTGAACATCGTTTTGTAATGGTTAAGCATTATGGTACTGAAGGCTTGGTCATCGACACGGGTTTAACGCAAGGCGAGCGAATAATTATTGAAGGCCAACACCGAACTCGGCATGGCCAATTAGTTAAACCTATCACCATGGCCGACTATAAAAAGCGAAGTTATCAGCAAAATAACATAAAAGATACCACGGAAAACCAGGCAGATGAACATAACCAACATCAGCAACTTTCGACAACAACGGCTGAATAGTTATGTTTTCTCACTTTTTTATTAATAGACCAATATTTGCTAGTGTTATTTCAATTATTATTGTACTTACAGGAACCGTCTCTTTATTTGGTTTACCCGTTGATCAATACCCTGATATTGCCCCTCCACAAGTGAAAGTTTCTGCTTCTTTTTCAGGTGCTATAGCAAGTGTCGCCTCTGAATCGGTTGGGGTACCACTCGAGCAGGAGTTAAATGGTACACCTAACATGCTTTATATGCAGTCAAAGTCAACTAACTCGGGTAGTACCAATATTACGGTAACCTTTGAAGTAGGTACCAATGCTGACTTAGCCGCTGTAGACGTACAAAACACGGCAAGTCAAGCCTCTGGTAACTTACCGGTTGATGTGCAACAAAATGGCGTTACTGTCTCTACCGAAAGTTCAGTTGAGCTGTTAAAAATAGCGTTAACCTCAGAGGATCCTAAATACAATGATATTTATTTAAGTAACTACGCGTCAATTAATATTCAAGCGGCTTTAAAGCGAATCCCGGGGGTAGGAAAAGTAAGAAATACCGGTGCACGTAGTTATTCAATGCGTATCTGGGTAAGACCAGATCGTATGGCAGGTTATGGACTTACAGTGAGCGATGTGAGTAGCGCCATTAAGGAGCAAAATAAAGAGGCTGCTGCGGGTAATATAGGTGCACAACCTATGAACGCGTCAATCAAACTTAACTTCCCTATTAATGCTCAAGGACGTTTTAACAAGGTTGAAGACTTTAAAAATATTATGGTAAAAGTTGACCCTGACGGTTCAATCATTCGTTTACGAGATATTGCTGACATTGAGTTAGGATCATCGGCCTACACACTGCAATCGAATTTAAATGGTCAAGCTGCCACTATTTTACAAGTTTACATGTTACCCGGTTCAAATGCGCTTGATGTTACCAAACGAGTTAAAGCTGAGATGCAAAGGTTAGCAAAAAACTTTCCTGAGGGTATAAAATGGGTCAGTTTTTATGACGCATCAGAATTTATCGAATTATCAATTAATGAAGTAAAAACTACCCTATTTCAGGCGTTAATGTTAGTAATACTGGTGGTATATCTGTTTTTACAAAATTGGCGAACAACCTTAATCCCAGCCTTAGCGGTACCAGTATCGATAATAGGAACCTTTATTGCGTTATCAGCGTTTGGATTAACCATCAATACCATTAGTTTATTGGCTTTAGTACTGGCTATAGGAATTGTCGTTGATGATGCTATCGTTGTTGTTGAAAGCGTTGAACGTATTATTAAAGAGCAACAACTATCGGTCCTAGAAGCTACTAAACAAGCAATGACAGAGTTATCTGGAGCATTGATAGCGACATCATTAGTACTTGCCGCAGTTTTTGTACCTGTTTCTTTTTTAGCGGGTATTACCGGTATTATGTACCGTGAATTTGCTATATCAATCACTGTCGCTGTACTAATTTCAACCTTAGTTGCCCTAACATTGAGCCCTGCCCTGTGTGTTCTATTTTTAAAAGAAAACCAGAAAATATCTACACCAGCAATTTTTCGATGGTTCAATCATCATATCGATACACTAGCTAAAAAATATACTTACCTTGTTTCACTGACATGCCTCAATGCTAAACGCAGCTATGTAGCGGTTATATTAGCTTTTATTGGTTGTTGGTTAGTTTTTTCTAGTTTACCGACTGGTTTTATTCCACAAGAAGATCAAGGCCGATTTTTTATTGATATTACCTTACCTGACGCTGCTACCGTAACTCGCACCAATAAAGTTATTGCCGAGGCTGAACGTCATATTCTTGATCACGATGCCGTTGCTTACTCTTTTTCATTAGCTGGAGAAAACCGTCGTGCGGGGAGCAGTCAAGCTAATGGTCAACTTGAAATCATATTGAAGCCTTGGTCATATCGAGCGGGTAAAGCCTATAACGTTGAACAAGTAATCGAAGAGCTCAAGTTAAAATTAGAGACCATCCCCACTGCACAATTTAATGTCTATCAACCCTCGGCGGTATCAGGTGTTGGCAGTGGTTCAGGGGTCGAGATGGTACTTCAAGATAGAACAGGCTCAAACTTTGATGGCTTAATGGAAACATTAACCCTTGTGTTAGATGAGCTCAATAAGCAACCTGAAATTGCCAAAGCAACCTCCCCAGTGCAAGCACAGGTACCACAACTCTATTTAGAAGTTGATCGAGAAAAAGCGATGGCATTAGAGGTACCAATTGGCGACGTATATAGTACTATGCAAGTGTTAACAGGCTCTTCTATTATCAACGATTTTAATTTATTTGGTCGTGTTTACCGTGTAAAAATGCAAGCTGATGAACAGTTTAGAGCAAGGCCTAGTGACTTAAATCATTTTTATGTAAGAAGTGGTAATGGCGCAATGGTACCCATGAATGTGCTTGCCAAAATTAGTTTAACCACAGGACCTTCAGCAATTAATCGTTATAACCTCTTCTCTAGTGCTAACATTAATGTAACGCCTTCATCAGGCTATTCAAGTGGCGATGCTATCGACGCCATTAATCGAGTTACTAACGGAATATTACCAGAAGGTATGGGTTACGAATGGTCAGGTTTAACGTATCAAGAAATTAAATCTGCAGGACAAATGAATACGGCCTTATTATTAGCGCTTATTTTTGTTTTTTTGTTTTTAGCTGCCTTATATGAAAGTTGGACATTACCTTTGGCGGTATTACTGATATCTCCCATAGCTATGTTGGGGGCTAGTGTAACCGTTTGGCTGGTAAATATTGAAAACAACTTATTTTTTCAAGTAGCATTTATCTCCTTAATCGGTTTAGCTGCCAAAAACTCTATTTTAATTGTTGAAGTAGCCAACCAATTTTATCGTAATGGTTTATCGGCTCAACAAGCCGCTTTCAAAGCAGCAAGTTTACGGTTTAGGCCGATTATGATGACCGCAGCTTCGTTTATTTTAGGCGTACTACCACTTATTTTAGCTACTGGCCCGGGCTCGGTTAGTCGACAATCGATATCTTATCCCATATTAGGAGGAATGGTATTAGCTAGTACCATTGGTATTATTTTAGTACCACTTTTTTTTATTACTGTGGCACGATTTGTCAAAGTAGCGCCAAAAGGTGACCACAATGCGTAAACATACTATTGTAAGCTTACTACTTCTAATATTATCAGGATGCGCCGTAGGACCTGACTATGAAAAACCTAAATTATCAATTGCTGATACATTTCAAAATTTAAATAACTATGAGGTCGATAATACTAGTGCGTTAATGAGCTGGCAACAGGCATACCAAGATCCAGTATTACAACAACTTATTTCTACAGCGTTAACGCATAATTATGACCTAGCGATTGCTATATCCCGTATAAAAGAAGCCAATGCTTTAGCGAATATAGCTGATTCAAGTTTTTACCCAAGTATAGGGTTGTTAGCGCAAAACAAACGAATATCTCAAGGCAATAATAACGAGTTTGATGATACCCAAGAACTTAAAGGTCAGCTCAGTTGGCAACTTGACTTATTTGGTTATAACCAACGAGCTAGTGAGGCTGCATGGGCAGAATTAGCGGTACTAGGTCAGGCAAGGTATGTTGTTGAAATGAATTTAGTAGCCGAAGTAGCCACAACATATTTTGCATTACTCGATTTACAAGAAAAAATTAAACTCAGTAAAAGTACAGTTTTACTCCGCTCTCGTGCCTTACATATTGCTCAATTACGTAAATCAAATGGTATGGTATCGGGTCTTGATGTTCGTCAAGCAGAAGTAGAATTGCAGTCCGCTAAAGTCACAATACCCAGTCTTGAACTACAGTTCGTACAAACATTAAATCGATTAAAGTTTCTACTGGCAGATGAAAACGCTAATATTAGCGGTAGTATTATTTTAGCGGATCAAGCCTTACCTGTATCAGTCCCTATTGGTATCCCCTCACAAGTATTAATGCGCCGACCTGATGTATTACAAGTTGAGGCACAATTACACGCTGCTACGGCAAAAGTAGGTATGGCAACCGCTAATTTATTTCCAAAAATAACATTAACCAGTGAGTTTGGTTTTGAAAGTAGTGAATTATCCTCATTATTGTCTGGTGATAGCAGCTATTGGGAGTTATTGGGAGGGATTACTCAACCATTATTTAACGCGGGTAAATTACGTAACCAGTTAACCGCTGCAGAAGAAAGGGCTTACCAGGCCAGTTTGGCTTATAAAAATGTGGTTATGAACGCCTTTCTTGCGGTAAGTAATCAGTTAACGGCTTTTAAATCGAGTGAGACTATCTACCTCGCTCAACAGAACCTACTGAATGCTGCAATAGCTTATGAAAAATTAGCACGTATTCGCTACCGTAATGGGGTTGCTAGTGCACTGGATTTAATGGACGCACAACGAAAATTGTTTGAAGCACAATTATCATTTAGTTCAGCCACAAAACAAAAATTAGTATCGTTTGTCAACTTATATCGAACCCTTGGTGGTGGGTGGCAACTAGCAACTTAGCCTCGTTCACGACATTATTTTACAGTATTAACTTAGTGTATGATGTTAATACCTTAAACTTAATGATAAAAATATAGTTAATTGTATCAGTTACTAATTAAATAGATAAATGTTCACAAGATTACGTTAACATCTGCTGAAAATATTAATGGTAAAATTTAAAAAGTTGCTCTTACTCCATCAGATTTATGAGCTAGACTAACGCTTGCAAAAGGTAACATAATACAAAATTTAGTTTTGTGGTTGGCTGATGACACTTTAATCTGTCCAGTATGTTCTTCGGTAATAATTTGGTGGCAAATAAATAGTCCTAGACCAGTACCTTTATTAACCGACTTGGTTGTAAAAAAAGGCGTAAACACATTTTGCAGGTTTTTATTATCAATGCCTGATCCATTATCAGTAATATCAACGCACGCATAATTTTTATCACTATAGGTTTCTACTATAATTTTTCCTTTTTTATTAATAGCATGTAAAGCATTTAAAATAACATTTACAAAAACTTGGTGGATTTTATTCTTGTTAGCATGAATATCTGGTAGTTTTTTAAGGTTTAGTTGTAGGTGACATTCTTCACTTATTTCTCCCCTCAGCATACTGACAGCAGATTTAATACCATCATTTATGTCAAAGTGACTATAAAAACTATCACTATTTCGCACATAATTACACAAACCAGAGACGATATTTTTTATCCTCAACAAACCTCCATTAGTCTCTGTTACGGTATTTTTAATGTCATCTAGTGCATAAGCGTAATCCTCGTCTAATAACTTAGTTTTTAATTCATTGGGTAAGTCTGGGTGTTGTATTATAGATTGATGCATATTTTTAATAGCATCACAGTAATCAGCTAACGCAGAACAATTACTGATTGAAAAACCTAAAGGATTATTAATCTCGTGGGCTACACCTGCGGCTAATAAACCAATAGACGCCATTTTCTCGGAATGGATAAGTACCTTTTGATTGTGTTTGAGATCAGATAAGGAAGTTGCTAACTTTTTGTTGGTATCTTTTAACGCTTTTTGTGTAGACAACAACTCTAAACTGTAAAGCGCTGATGCTATACGTGGTGCGGCAATATTAGCAATAATCTGTATAAGCTCTTTATGATTTTCATTAAAAAAATCAAAATATTTAGATTCACTATCAATAATAGCAATGGTTTTACCCTCGTAAACAACTGGTATAGTGATTTCTGACTTGCCCATAAACTCATCATTAATGTAACGTGAGTCTAGCTCAATATTTTTAACAATTTCAGCTATTTGAGATTGAGCAACAGTTCCGACGATCCCTTGTCCAATAGGGATGATTTTGGTATTCAACAATAGTCTTGCTTCAGGGTTTTTAATACCATAAGCCGCTTTCTGTATTAAATTGTTATTAATATTTAAGTAAATAACACAATCATCAAAGCCTAAAGTTATCCCTATATTTTCAGCAATTGTCCAAAGTAAATCATCTAATGTCGCAGCATTCAACATTGACGTTGCGAATTGACTCACTTTATTCAATTCAGTCATAAAAACCTCATATTTTGTACAAAAATAATAATATTGCAAATAGCGAAAATTATTTGCAATTCGAAAAAAAATTACAAATTTACCAGCAAAACTATTAAACCTTAACTTCACAATATTATTTGAACATCCGGTTATAATTGAGCTGTGGCCATTAAACACTACTAAAAAATCATCCACACAAAAATAAACGTTCAATTTACGTACCATATATCAATATACCTATTACTTATGTTGAATAATGCTCGCCATAAATAATTTTTTAAGTCATACATTTAATCATCAGTTATCTTCAACTATTAATAGTAATTATCATTTACCTATAAAGTGTAATGTTATAACATTACACTTTATAGGTAACGTTGAGATAATGATTTGAAAAGGACAAGTGTTGTTATTGTAGGTGCAGGACCCGCAGGTTTAGGCTGTGCCGTATTACTTAAACAAATGGGTATAAAAGCGAACGACATGCTAATTTTTGAGGCGAAAACTATCGGTAGTACCTTTAAAGCTTGGCCCAAAGAAATGCGAATGATAACGCCATCATTCCCCAGTAATGGCTATCACCAGACGGATTTAAATGCAATCACCCCTGATACCTCGCCTGCCTTTAGCCTTGGTAAAGAGCACCCTAGTGGAAATGAGTATGTAGAATACCTGCGCAGTGTTGTAAAACATTATGAAGTCAATGTTGAAGAAAACACCAGAATAGTTGACGTAGCTAACCACAGCGAAGACAGTTTTATACTTCGAACTGACGCTGGAGAAACTATCCATACCCAATACTTGATCTGGGCAGGTGGTGAATATTATTCACCTAGATTAAACGCTTTTGAGGGCAGTGAACTTTGCCTACACAATAGTCAAGTTAACTCTTGGGATGATTATAAAGACGAACATTATGTAGTTATTGGCTGCTACGAAAGCGGTGTTGATGCTGCCTACAACTTAGCAACTCGAGGCAAACGAGTTACCTTAGTTGACTCAGGTAAAGATACCCAAGACAGCTATGATCCCAGCCGCGTGTTAAGTCCTTATACGGCAGAACGTTTATCTTCAATGGCAAATATGGCGTTAGTTGAACTTGAGCAGGGCTTTAAAGTATTAGCCGTTGAAAGTGCTGATGATAACTATAAAGTCATATCAACCACTGGTGATTTGTTAATCAGTGAAGGAAAACCTATTAACTGTACTGGTTTTGATACTCACCTTGGCCCAGTTACAACGCTATTTGATACAACTGAGGAGGGCTTGCCTAAAGTAAATAAATTTGATGAGTCGACACTTACCCGTAATTTATTTTTATCAGGGCCTAAACTGGCGCATGGAAATATTCTACTTTGCTTTATTTATAAATTCCGTGGTCGATTCACTACCCCCTGCAGTATTATTGGTGCAGAGCTGGAGTTAGACACCTCAATTTTAAATCATTATCAACAAGCTGGTATGTTACTCAGTGACTTTACCTGCTGTGAAAGCCAACAGTGTTTCTGCTAAGGGTTATTCAGTGAGAAATATGACATGTTAAGTAAGTATTTATCAAAAGCGATTAACCTATTTACGCATTCAACGAGTCTTTTACTGCTCGCCATTGTAATCGGTTCAGTGCTGGGCATAGCCTCCCCTAGTTTAGGTAACCAAGCGGCTAACTTTATTGACCCCACTATTTTTATTTTGGTTTTCCTACTGTTATTCGAAGTGCCTTTAAAAGGGGTATTTAAGGGCGTAACTAATATTCGCTTTATCACTTTGGCTTGGGTGATAAATTTTATAATAATACCCGTCATTGGCTTTAGTATTGCTTCATTATTTTTAGCTGATGAGGCACTGTTTTATACAGGTTTAGTCATTTACTTCATGGCACCTTGTACTGATTGGTACTTAGGTTTTACCCGTTTAGCAAAGGGTAATGTAGAATTAGGTGCTGCTCTGTTACCTATTAACATGGTAACGCAACTGATATTATTCCCGGTATATCTGTTGCTTTTTGACACCGTTATTGCCTACAAGGTTGATTTATATGTGTTACTGGAATGGTTTTTACAACCGTTGTTAGCGGCAGCAATGTTAAGGATCCTGCTACATAAGGTAATTAAACAGGCGTTAGCGCTATGTAAAGTACTTATTCCTGTGATATTGATGTTGTTAGTAGGTCAAATATTTGCTTCAAACATTAATCAACTAGTTGTACACATCGACGTAGTACCCCTGTTATTACTGGCAATATTTATTTTTTTCATTATAACTTATGTACTAGCAGAGTTAGTGGCAAAATATGCACGACTAGACTACCCAGAGCATTGTTTATTAACCTTTACCACAGGTGCTCGAAATGCACCATTAATGCTAGGATTAGCAATGGTAGTATTACCTAATCAACCCTTGATATATGTAACCATTACTATCGGCATGTTAATTGAGTTTCCTCATCTTATTGCCCTAAAAGTTATTCTATTAAAGCGATTAAAAATTCAGAAAACTCAGCGTAGTATTACTAAAAAACACCAGGAAAACTGCCCTACTCCGATACAAAAAGGTATTCACAAAGAGTAGCTTACTTACATTGCTTCATGCTTTTTAAATATATGCCTGCTCAGAGTAACGCTTTTTTATATAGCGATTACTAAACTTACACCTGGGAAAACGCATGGTTTAGCAAGGAAAAAGTAACCCGGCATTCTCTTAACACTGTTATCAAAAAGTAAATCACTCAACTATTATGGCTAGTAGCTTTTACGCTATTGCTGTTAAGTAATTTACCAATAAAAGTATTGTGGACTAACACGTGATAACTTAGCGCGCCTATCGTTAAAACGACCACACTTGAGAGAATAAACTTAAGACCAATATTCATAGATGAATCAATAATTAAAAATTGAAACCAAAACAGTACCGGAATATGGATAATATATATCCAATAAGCCGCATCCATAAAATACTTCATAGCCCTATTCGGCTGAGATAGATATTGCCTTGCTAATAACAATAACGCCAAGGATAAATAAACCGCGGAAATAGCCTCTAATAATACAAGAATCAAGTAGGACCAACTAAAAGGTATTCCTGTTTTAAGCTGTAAAACTGTCTCTGCCGTTGACATAGGCTCAGGTAATAAGTAATAAAAGGTAATACAGCTTAGTACCCCGACTATCCATATAATACCAA
>Ga0115006_10003657_pt1 | contig 10522 bp, 12 predicted proteins | sample ArcOceMetagenome_3_FD_88943 | JGI IMG/M metagenome (GOLD analysis project Ga0115006, IMG submission 88943) | Marine eukaryotic phytoplankton communities from Arctic Ocean - Arctic Ocean- Svalbard ARC20M Metagenome | ecosystem: Environmental > Aquatic > Marine > Oceanic | place: Arctic Ocean...
TCTCTCTCTCTCTCTCTCTTTCTCTCTCTCTCTCTCTCTCTCTCTCTCTCTCGCACCAACACCATCTTTTTTCCCTATAAGTTGTGTTGCACGCACGCACGCACACGCAAGTGTGTACGCTCTTTCTCTCACTCCCTCTCACTCTCTCTCACTCTCTCTCACTCTCTCCTATTGCCTCCCTCCCGCTTTCTCCGTTTCACATTGCCACGTGGCCTCCGCTGTCCTTGGCAGGCCATAACATCACGCGACATGCTGACGACGGGCGTTTGGCTCAACACGGCCTCTTGTATCATAGGAACACTGTATTTTATCTTCTTCTTTGAGTCTGTGTATGGGCACAATCCCTTTGAGCTGCCTGAGTGGGCGCGCGAGCACTCTGAAACTGAAGGCCCCTGACCTGGCCTCTGTCAATAAAACCTCCTCCTCGTTCACTGCGTTAGCCTTGAATAAACCTTCCTCCTCCTCCTCCTCCTCCTCCTCCTCCTCCTCCTCCTCTGTCGTATCTCATGCTGCAACAGTCTATCGTGGAAATGTTCAGAAGAGGGGAGTTCAGACATCAAGATGGTGGTGAAAGTTGAATGTAAATTGTTTGCTGTGGGTGATGACAGTCGTTCTAGCCTGACAGTATCCCGCTAGGGCATCTCTTGCTCTTGCAGCCTCTGTAAGGCGGGGATCGGGCATGGCGACCACGGCAAGTTGCGACTTGCGTGCATTGATGTTGTGGCAGGGTTGAAACAAAATATTGTTGTATTGTTGTAACGAATGAACGTACACAAGCACCACGGTCGAGACGAGCTGACACCTGCAGAGTGTTCACTGCTTTGTTCACCGCTGATGCAGCTCTTTCTTGCCGTGAGCAAATTTGCACTTGTCGCCATTCAGGCAGTTCGGCCAGTACTTGCAGAGTTGTGTCTTGAAATTTCCGCCCTGCCTACCCTGCTGGGGGCTGATGCGGCAGTGATTCCCGCTGCGATCACCCCAACAGCTACCACCCTTCCCGACGCTGCCCCCGCCGTTGCCCTGATGCCCCGAGCCTGCCCCCCTATTCTCCCTCCTTGCGCCACCCAGATACATCTGATCCAAGCGTTGCGTGATGTCGTTCATGTCAAGCTTTTCGGAGATGATGCAGTCTGCATGCTTGTACTCAGGCTTGAGCTTCAGGGCCTCTATCATCTCTTTTTTATCCTGCGGATACAGCTCGATTTGTCGCTTGCGCCTGCCCCACAGATAATCCTCGATGTTGTCAGAACCTAGGAACCTGGTGCTATACTGCCATTCAATGTCGCTAGATATGGCAACCGACTCGAGGCTGTCGGAGTCTGATTCGGGCTTGGCCTTGAAGGTCACAATCTGCGCGTGCTCATACAAGCTCAGCAGCTTGCATGTTGCTGAGAAATTCGGCGGCAGGCGTCGCCCTGTGTCGGTGCTCCGCTGCAAGGACCTAACCATTGTCTGGACCTGTTTCGCAAGTCTGCGACGTGCCGTGCAAAACACAGGATCACACACACAGACCATACTGTCAGCAAAAACAAGGAACGTGCAAGTTTCGTCACGCGCATGCGCCGAAGCCGCAACGGTACTCAGCGAGGGGCTATTTCCACTTGTCTTCGCTAAATACTCAACGTTAGCACGAACACAAAGAGTACCGTATGTGCGGCGGATGCCCCATTTGATCCTGGTGAACGTCGTCAAGTCGCACCCATACTAGAGATACATGGTTGTTGAGATCTTCTCGTTCCTTCTCGAGTTTCTTCCTCATCTTCACATCAGGCTGCTCACGCTCCAGTTCTTGATTGACTTTTTGTAGCAACAGTTGGCGATTGCTATCGAAGGCCGCGCACAAGTGCCTGAAATCTGCTGCGCTGCATGTCGCCTGCTTAGAGTAGAAAACAGTCAGCTTGAGGCTGCCGCCATGAAAATTCGAGGAGATGACTCTCTAAAGGATGTAGACTTGAAGTCGCTGAGCATCGTGGGCCGCAATCAAGCTTTGCGTCGCCTAATTGACGCAGAGAGCGTGCAGCGCACACTTGCAATGCACAATACCTGCCCAGGTGTAGAATCTGCAACCGGCTCGTAAGTAACGTAAGGGCCAGGGAGCGATGGGATGATCTGAACATGAAAGAGGAGACCCCCCTCTCCCTTTCTATCCCTTTCCTCACGCCCCGGCTCCTCCAGCTCAGAAAAGTCGAGCAGACGAGCTGAAGATTTCGTTCAGATGATCGTCCGCACGTTGTCGGGAGAACAGTGAGTACAAATCAGCATGTTGTATCAAAGCTCTCACAAAAAGACAATCGCGCGCGCAAAATTCAACGCAGTATACCGGACTCTTCGTTGCATTCTCGCACGGCCGTTTGCCAGCACGTCTCTCCGGGTTCTTTTTGACCGCGAAGAGGGTCGACTTTGAAATCGTACATTTTAGACGAGTAGCCAGCTTGCATCAAGAAATACCAGTCGCCATTGACGTTTGCCCACGGAACCACGCCGTACGAATCTGTCTCCTTCTGATCGGCAGTCTTCCGTCAGCAGGAGACAGCTTGGCGTCAACGGACGGCAGCGGGTCAGCGGGCGGCGCGCGCGCGCGCAAACGTTTGCGCAAACTTCACCGCGTGATTTGAGGGGTCGGCGGCACTCACCGCGCGCGCGTGCGTGCGTGCGTGCGTGCGTGCGGTGACAATCATGCTGCTTTGAGCGTCACCTTTTGTTTCGCTCGGCCGCCGCCCTTGACCGTCTCGCGCGTGGATGCCTGCGAAGCGGTCTCCTCGTCGCGGTCCATGCCGTCGTTGGCCACCTCGTGGGCCTTCGTCCGCAACGGTTAGCCGTGCTTCGGATTGCTTGCGGTCGCTATATTGCCTTCACCTCTCCCAGAATCCTGCACGGTCGTGCCAAAGGCAGTTAGTACCAGCAGATTGTCTCCGAGCGTGGCATGTGCTGCTCCACGTGCACATTCTTGAAGTGGTCGGTCGCTCGTCGCCTCCTACTCATGCTGCCAGGGAGGGCGCTGAGGAGCGGGAAGGAGCAGACCGAGGTGAAACTGGCGGGCCTTGCAGGGACACAGCCTTCCTTCTGACGCAGCTTCTGGCGCTGGGTGCCCTGCAGGCATGCAATAGAGAGACAATGCTCGAGGCCGTGGAGAGCCTCGGCCTCGAGGCCGTGGCCAGTCAGCACAGTCGTTAGTCAACGTCAGCACTGTGGTGTAGGATCCCGCGAGCGGGTGTACAGGGAGCAGAGGAAATCCAGAATCCGTCATAACAGGGGTTTAGTTCAATCCACCCACCCGTGCCCGCCACCTTATCGTACCATCTCTGGCGACGGACAGGGGGTAGGGGTGGCCGACCAGGCGCTAAATTTCCCCAACACACTGGATGGCCAACACGTCAGCACAGTGGTAAAACTCGAGTAAAACCGTGTTCCAGAGAAGTATGGTACTATCCCGGGCGATATTACTACTCCCTTTCCGTTGGGGAAATCATTCAAAAATGGGGCCGTTGCACCTGCGAGTCGCATGCGGACATTTTTTGGGGGAGAAAAACGCAAAAAAACGGATCTCAGAATTTATTGACCAGTTTCCTGCACTCGCGAACCCCACGGGGGGGTGGTTTTGGAACCAAAAGGCCTCCTCCTGATCGTCCTGGTCGTACCCGTGCACTGGTACTCCGTGTTCTCTTCACGGCGGTTCGGCCACTTTGTCCTCGTCGTCGACCGCTCTTTTCGGGCGCGCTGTCCTGGCGGGTGCCGGCCGAGCCAGCACGCCCCCGTGGCCGGACGCCAAGGGAGCGAGGCGGACGGCTATGACAGACTCCTCAGAAGCAGCAAGGCGCTCGCAAGTCATCAACCATCTCAAGCGCGCCATCGATGAGGACGACCCCGATCAGCTGCAGGCTCTGCTCGAAGATCTTCCGCAAAGGCGTGGGCGGGTGGACATGGTGATTGATAGACTGTAAGTTATTCCGCACCCCGCTCCAAGTTGCTCTGCCGCCCGGACTGGCACGCTCTGCGTCCGTGTGCATCTCCAAGTGCGGATCCCAGTGTGTATATTTGCGCGCATACGTGCGTGCATGCAAGCGTACGCGCGCACGAGCATGCGCGCGCACGAGCATGTGCGCGCGCGCGAGCGTGTGTGTGCGTGCGTGCGTGTGTGTGTGTGTGCGTGCGTGCGTGCGTGCGAGCGAGCGAGCGTGCGTGCGAGCGTGCGAGCGTGCGTGCGAGCGAGCGTGCGTGCATGCAAGCGTACGCACGCACGAGCATGCGCGCGCGCGCGAGCGTGTGTGTGTGTGTGTGTGTGTGTGTGTGTGTGTGCGTGCGTGTGCGAGCATGCGTGACAAGCGTTTGCGCGAGACCGTTTTCGCGCGCAGTGCATGCATGCGTGTCGAGGAGCAAACGCGTGCAAGCGAGCACATGTTAGCGCAAGCTCGCGCAAGTTTCAAGCTTGATTTAGTGTGCGTCCAGACTGATTGTGTTTGCGTATATGTCTCTCTGTTCGTAAGTGCGGTGAGGTGCAGACTGCTATTACACTTTTGACAACGTACTGCACGGTTGTGCGCAGATGGGATGATCTGCGTGGCCGATCGTTCCTCCATAGGTGCTCGAAATATGACTCGTAGCCCTGTGGTTGTTGGCTGCACAGTGAGCATAGAGCTGTGAAACTGCCGCAGCTTTTTGCTTCGTTCACGTTGTCCCTAACATCACCTGTTTTTAGTCTCTGTGTAGTCCACCTGCGCTGGTTATCAGACGCTAACGTGACAAGCTATTTGGCAGGGCGTGCGAACGCGGAAAGCCGAGATGCTGTCAAAAACTTCTGGTAATCTTCCTGCCTGATCACTGCACGTGATCCTTTGTAGCCATGCAACTCTGATTCGCTGACATCTTCGAAACGCGACATTTTTGAAACGCGTGGAAGATTCGTCTATCACGATCCTGCCAGCAATGTGCGGGCTGATGAATGCGCTACTCTGCACTTTGCGCAGGAGTTGGACGCCAGCCCGAATGTCAAATCCATTCAGATTTCTGGGCAGCGCGAGGAGGTGTTGATGTATCCTCTGCATCTTGCTATACAAAATGACAACGAGGAATGCACGGCCGCACTCCTCAAGCACCGTTCGGTACGCAGAATTCGCCCCCCACTACACAGTGTGTGCGCACATGTGCATGTCTCGCACCGTGCAGTACAGAGCCCCTACCCAAATGCGAATACGCTGTGAAAGTGCGTATGTGTGAGTGAGCGCGTGCATCTCTTTTTTCATTGCCTTTCTTACCAGAAAATGATAGGTCAATCCCCCTCTCTGGATTGGCAGGTCCGTGTCGACGTGACAGACTCGCAAGGCAAGACTCCGTTGCACGTTGCTGCAGGTCTCATTTCCCATTTAGTGCAACACGAAAGTCAGGACACGCGGATTCCAATGAAAAAAGCCATGCGGCCACGCGGATTCCCTTCAAAATTGTAATACCCCCTATATGATTTGACAGGTCTCGGAAATGACGCAGCAGTCAGGAAGCTGCTCGACGCTAAAGCTGACATTACCACCAGGGACAAGATGGACAGGACCGCTGAGGAATACGCCATGCAGAAGCGGCAGAACGTGTGCGCGCGGGCAATCCGAGACGCTGTCCAGCGTGCTCAACAGGCGGACATAGAAGTTGAGCTTGCTCAAACATCGCCGTTCGCACCTTTCGTGAAAGAGGGAGATCAAACCAGTCCAAATTCAAAAGGCCTGTCGGAAGTGGTGTATCATCAGGTCCAGTGGCTCATCTTCAAAGGCTACGTGCATGCGTACGATATGACTGAGAAGGTAATGGGTCTCCTGCGCTCGACCGAGGCGTGCCTCGCACTCTCAGCCCTCAAGGACTTTGAGGAACGCTGCGACAGCAGGGAGAATGTGAGATCTCTCGAGTCCGAGCTAAGCAATGAGCTAGATCGGTTTCGCAAACTTCAAGGAATTTGGGAAGGCCTCCAGCGCGGAAGGCCGTTCGGTTTCATACGGGCTGACAATGGACGCCGCGTTTGGTGTCACGAGCGGCAAGTCAAGGACGACGAAATCACGGAAGGTATGAGAGTGTGCTTTGAGATTCAGATGGGGCGCAGCGGAAAGGAAGAGGCAGGCATGGTCCAAGCTGCCCACTCTGTAGGCCGCAGAAACAACAAGCGATCAGCTCTGTTCGCTACCAGGGGCGCTGACTACTCGGGGCAGCAAGGCTCTGGAAAGCAAGGCCCAATTGCGCCAAAGCTGTTGATGATGACCCATGATGAAGCCTTTGTGATGCGCGATATGGGAGGTGTCACACAGCAAAATATCGCGACGCCCCACCTAGACAAAATTTACATCCTTCCGGGACGCGACCAAGGTCTTCCTTGCATCGATGTCTTGTTTGCGACGCCTGGCTACGAGATCACGAAGGCGAGGCAGTGCTCACAAGAGCTAAATGGCATCAAGTCGCAACTCGATGATATAGACATGGGTGCTTGGAGACCGCATACGAGGAAAACCTTGCTGACAAACCCAGACATTATTCAGAAGGTGCGCGGCAACTGCAAGCCTGAGATGTGCACGAGAGCCTTCCTCAAGATGTATGAAATGCTCTCCGCGTACGACCTCGTCCAACCTCCTGATCCCACAAAGTTCAATTCGCTGCACCTATGCGAGGCGCCAGGTGACATGCCTGTAGTTTTTGGGCGGACAAATGAGCTATGCTTCTTACTTTTGTGATCTCATAACAGGTGCTTTCATCTGCGCAACCAATCATTACATACAGTCCGTCGTGAAGCGAAGGTTGCCAAACATCTCACCCTCTCACCTGATTTCGTTTGCTAGCGTCATCATGACTTTTAGTGAGTAAGTTGGCATCGCACTACTGTAAAAAACTGATTCGGATTGTTCGAATTATTGCTCGCTTGAACCTGATGCAGATTTCCGCAGCTCTCGTGGGACTGGGTGGCCTGTACGCTGAATCCCTACTTTGAAGGCAACAATGCCGAGGCAATGGTTGAAGACGATGGTTTTATAAACGAAACTCGCGATCATTGGTTCTTCGGGCAAGACAACAGCGGTGATATGCGTCTTCCCGACAACATCGCGGCGACGTGGGAAAGGGCGAAGCAAATGGGTCCTATCCTTTTGGTCACGGCCGATGGAAGCATCGACTGCTCTGGAAGCCCAAACGAGCAGGAAGAAGTGGTTGCACAGTTGCACTACTGCGAGTCTGTTGCAGCTGTTGGAGCGCTAGCCATAGGGGGTGCTTTTGTCCTCAAGATGTTCACTCTTTTTGAACACAGCAGCATCAGCTTGGTGTATCTACTGAGCTGTCTTTTTGAGCATACCTCCATCTGCAAGCCCACGATGAGCACGCCCGGCAATAGTGAAACATATATCGGTAAGATGACATGATTGTTCTGTATATCCATGTATCGAACTTACACGAAGGGGCTTTTATAGTGTGCAAAGGATTCAAGGGCATCGACGAGGAGCTGAAGCAAGCCCTCCTCAGCTTTACCGGCGAAGAATGGCCCACGACACAAGACGGACAGCTCCTTGCCTTGGTGCACAAAGACCACATCCCCGACGCCTTCATGCAGTCGATGGTTTCGGGTGCAGAATACTTTGCAAGGTTGCAAGGTGCCGTTATCAAGCGCAACCTGCGATTGTTCCTTGATTTCCCTCAGCAGGAGGGCGCACTCATTCATCAAGCAAGGCAGCTAATCATCCGCGAATTCCAACGGCGTTATCAGATCCATCGGATTGCGGAAGACCAACGCATTGTCAAGGATAAATGGCTGAGTGGGGATGCGAAAGGAAATCGAGTCGGGGGGCCTAGAGCTGGAGGAAAACGAAACGAGACAGGGAATCTGGAAGAGCGGCAAGCCAAAAAAGCCAGGTCCGCACTTGTAATGATTTTCTGTGTACGGAGAGTACACACTCACAGATCTGCTCCCACCATCGTGTATGAATGCGCACAAGCACTAATTATACGCGCCTGCCTGCACCATACACTTGTTCAGGAACAACGAGATTCGCAACGGTATTTCAGCTCTACCGGTTATGGACGCCGAGCCGACTGCTGTGAATGCCAAGCCCAAGGAGGAAGACCTCCACGTCAGCGACTTCGCGAAGAAGATGATGCAGAAAATGGGTCACAAAGAGGGGCATGGCCTTGGCAAGGACAGCGCCGGCATTACTGCCCCTATCGACGCGAGTTCTAGGGATCAGAGGACACGGAGTGGCCTTGGACACGGTAGCAACGGATTCGTGGAGCCAGATGAGTACAAGATTCAACGTATCGATCCGAGCGAGCTCATCTGGATAGGCCAAGACATTCTCAAAAACACTGCAGCCGGTCAATTCGACGGTTCATGCAAACCATCATGGCTCATCACGGGGCGCAAGGAATCAGAGATCAAAATGTCGAAATTTTGCGAGACCCCTATCCTGTTGAATCTTCTCGAAGTTCGCTCGAAATTGCAACTGCGCCCGGACATCGCGGAGATCACTCGCAAGTATTTTGGGTGCTACAAGATTGACAGCGTGGGCTTTGTGTCAAGGTCTGCGCTCAAGCTTGCCGACATTCAGTCCATCTTCACAATTGCCATGCAAGACAAGATGCCAAATCTCAACGGCCTCTTCAATGTAATATTTTGTTTTGTTGCTTTTGATTTTGCAACAATTTTGCACTAACTGTACACTGCGACCCATTTTCATTCAGATGAGCGGAGACGATCTGTCTTTCATTGATCTCTACGGAGGGAAGGGGGGCTTCAGCGACTTCATGCTCTACAAACATGGTCCATCTATCAGCCGCTGGTGGATGCTCAATCGTCGGAGCAAAAAGCGCCCCGATGTCGCAGGATTCAAGGCCTTCTCAGAGGGAATAGCTGCCCCGCCTTCGCGCAATCCTGTTTCTGAGGATGAAGTTGATGCTTCGGATCTTGAAAAGATCACTGCTTTCTTAGAGACGACAGGAGCCATGTCCAACCCAGTGGGCGCTGTCTTTGGCGACGGAACGATAGATGCAAAGAGTGTCCAGGTATTGTATATATACGGTATACGTATATGTATATGTATATGAATATATATTTATATGAATATGCGTATAAGTATGCAAATACGTTCTCATCACATACATGCATATACATGTATTCATATACATGTATATTCACAGGAACCGGGTCCCGCGCCGCCACGCGCACCTATGCCGCAGAAGTCTGACCGATACCTCGATGCAAAAGCGTTTCTGGCGAAGTTAGGCTTCGACAACGCAGCCGTGGACGCGCTCCTGGTCGGCGGCGTTGAGACGAGCACCGACGACGGGCTCCCAGTGCCAGCTCTGGTTAAAAAGCAATGGCAGCACTGGAATGTAGCCGGCGGCCACCCTGATAAAGGAGGGAACCAAGAGGCCTACAATGAGATGAAAGAGCAATACACCGCCTTCAAGGTCAATTTTGACGCGTGGCTTCAAGCGCACCCGACTGGGCAGCAAGATTTCCAGACGTGGTGCCGCGAGTCAATGCCCGCGTCGCGCGATCCTAAGCCAAGAACGCTTGAGCTCGTCAGCCTGCAGACGTTCTTGTGCCAGGCATGGGCTGCTCTCCGTGTTCTACGTCAAGGAGGAACCTTCATCTGCAAAGTGACCGACTCTCTTGGTCGCTGCTCCGTAGGCACGTACTATCTGCTCTGCCAGTGCTTCGGATTCGTGACGATTGTCAAGCCGTCGACTTCGAGCCCTGCCAAGTGCGAGCGCTTTCTGATTGCTCTGAACTTCCTCGGGAACGACAATGAGCTAGTCATCAAGGTGCGGAATCACCTCGCAGAAGCTCTGCGCACTGCAGCTACAGCACAGGACGGCGATTTGAGCGTTGTCGAAATTGTCCCAACCCCAATGATTCTCAAGGAGCCCTTTTTCAATCGTCTCAACAAGCTGAATGAAAGGTTTTTCTACATGTTTGTTGCGTCTTGCATCATTGCTGCTGTCCTGGGGAGTATCCGAAACCAAGATTGGAATGTACTATTTTCCCTTGACCCGTTGTCCGTATTTTTCTCCAGGCATGCCAAGTCAGAGATAGCCGCTGTGCAAGACCTTCTGAGCTGCGCTGACAGGGGTTCCTTTGCACCGAGCGTGGACTCAGACTTGGAATTGAGCCGCATGGGCTTGAAGGAAATAGCTGGATCCGACGTGCCGCACGTATGTCTCGGGTAGCCTGTTACATAATCACATAGCCAGTGTTACATAATCAGTGTGTCGTCGCATAGTCAGTCTCATGTGTAGTTGTAGTCTGTTACATAGTCTGTCTGTGTGCGTGGGCGGTTTATTACAAGCAGATCCGCAAGAGTCCAACTTCTGTCCGGTAAAATGTAACATGCACTCACGCGCAACACGCGCTTAAAGCCCAGTGTAAAGCCGCGTGATGACGGCAATGTCCCTGAGGCCCACGAGGAAGGCTTGGAGTATGGAGACAACATGGCCGAGATCGCTGCAGACAACATGGCTGCGACCTTCGCTGCGGTTGGAGAGCCTGGCGAATAGCGTCGCACTCACA